>Ga0070698_100001844_pt1 | contig 23599 bp, 14 predicted proteins | sample KBSK1502metaG_FD_65477 | JGI IMG/M metagenome (GOLD analysis project Ga0070698, IMG submission 65477) | Corn, switchgrass and miscanthus rhizosphere microbial communities from Kellogg Biological Station, Michigan, USA - KBS K1-50-2 metaG | ecosystem: Host-associated > Plants > Roots >...
GCATACAGGTTATTCGGGTCGTTAACCTCAACGCGGGCGGTGTCAATCATCCAGAGATTGCTGCGTGCAAACAAATCTGCCGGCTCCGGTGGTGAATCGAGCCGTTCACTTTGCAGGAATGCCTTTACGCCCTCCCGCTTGCGCAAGGCAAAGAAACGATCCTCCCAATTGCTATCGGCGAGGTGGACGGATGCTTCCAGATATTCAGCTTCAGGAAGAGCGAGAAATAACCAAACCTCAGCTCCACGATCGGCACAGAGTTCGGCAAACAGGATGTCCGTACCACGAGCCCCGCCGCAGATTGCCAGGTCGTTGGCACTTACTCTCCAAACGTCCAGTTGCTCGGCAATGCGCTCGCGAACCACATTTTCTTTGCCCGGTGGAAAGCGTTCACCGAGACCTTTCGCAACGCGGTTCGGCAGGTCAATCATGTGCCCGCTGGCCAGGAACACTTTTTCAAAGCGCGGCTCGGATTTCTTCATCCCACCGGAATGTTCCAGGGATACACCTCCATTAATGGGCCGTTAACGGGCCACGCCCAAACGGTTGATGAAAAGAACTGGAGTCCTTTTTCGCCACGAGGCACATTCATTAGTCTCCACTTGACGATCTAGACGATCTTTGGATGAAAGTTGGAGCGGGCGACGAGGATCGAACTCGCAACTTTCAGCTTGGGAAGCTGACACTCTACCATTGAGTTACGCCCGCTCGAGAGCAATGATGCAGGCGGAAGTATGAAGGATGGAAACTTTTACTTCAAGTAGTCGTCGACCAATTCTTGCCAGCGCCCTTGCGATTTTAGAATGATTTCGATTACTTCCCGGATCGCGCCGCGCCCGCCTTTAGCGCGCGTAACATAATGGGCCACCGAACGGGTTTCTTCCACGGCATCCGCGACCGCGACCGCCAATTCTGCACGATTCATGATGGGAATATCGGGCAAGTCGTCGCCAACAAAGGCCACCTCGTTTTCGTCCACACCGGCTTCTCTTAGCAGTTGTTCGAAAGCTGCGATCTTGTCCGGATTCCCCTGACATACGAACTCAATACCCAGCTCCTGCGCGCGTCGCGCCACAGCTCTCGAGTTGCGCCCGGTGATGATTCCTGACTTGAGGCCGGCGCGGTGCAACAAACTGAGTCCTAAACCGTCATGGGTGTTGAAGCTCTTCTGTTCATCACCATCGCTCGTGAGCCACAAACGTCCGTCTGTGAGCACGCCATCACAGTCCATCAAGAGCAGCTTGATGCGGGAGGCTCGCCGCTCGATTGAGGCTGTATCGTCCATAATAGTGTCTTAAGTCACCAGAAAAGCATCAGAAATTTTTCATTTGTCATTTGACATTTATCATTTGTCATTGGAATCCAAGGTTGAGCGGGCAGAGGTCGGTTGTCGCTACCGGTATCTAGACAATTGTTGTCCTCGAGTACTCTTCCTTAAATGACAAATAGAAAATCGGTTTCAGTTCACTTCAAATAGTTCAATCCCCAACAGCTTAAAGGTCCCGCTTGCTCGCGTCAGCAGCAGGACAGCCGTACCGGAACGCTGCACCCCCAGTTCTTTAGTATCGAGGCTGACATCGGCCGCAACCACGTTGGCGTCCAACTGTTCTGTTCTCAGTACCCGAGTTTGCCAAATCTCCGGCTGCGTACCTACCACGCCATTCACGAACCGCACCAGCTCGCCCGGCACCACGCGTGACTCAAGCTCAATTTTTTTGCCACTCAGAATCGCCTGATCTAGTTGACCGATGAAAGTACGAGCAGCGCCGTCCACTTGAAGAATGTTTGCCGCCGTCTCTGCTTTGATGCGACCCGCCCGGGCTGCCAAAGACGAACTATATTCAGCGTCGGCACGAACTGCGTCATTGAAACGCTTCGCTGCCTCCGCCGCCTGACCTTTACGCAGCGCTATCTCCCCGAGTCCGATATTGCCCCAGGCAAGCGCCGAGGAAGTAGGCAACGGCTCATCGAGCGCCGCCCGGAAAAGTTTTTCAGCCTCCTCGTTTCTGTTTTGACCGAGTAAAGCTCGCGCCAAAACTATGCGAGCCTCCTGGAGATTGGGGGTTGCTCGCAGAATCTCCCGGACGGTAGCCTCCGCTTTAACGTAATCCTGCGCGCCAAATTGTCGCGCAGCTTCACCTAAACCCTCCTGGACATCACGTTCGCGTGGCGCACTATCGTTTGCATAATCCAACTGCGGGTAGAGTTTGTCAGGATCAATCTCGAGACGAACAAGCTTCGCCGGACTCTTGAACACTGCCTCGCCAAAGTTGCGAGCGGGGACTACGACATCAACCGAGAGTTGTTCGCCCTTGTCCGTGGTTGCCCTGACGGTAGTCAGCGCGTCAGTCGATCCCAGATTTCTGAGCGCTGCCACCGATTCGGCGCCGCGTGTTTGGGGCATACCAATCATCAGATCGAGATCGGTTATCTGATCGAGTTGTTGCTCAAGCAGCGTCTTCAGTCTATCGCCGCCGCGGGTAGCCAAAGCGCTTCGCACCGCTGTCAGACTGATCCCGCCTGGATTGCCCTTGCCCGCCTGTAGTTGCTCACGCACCGTGTTGTTGAAGGCATCACGCCCGAGGTTAGTTTCGACCAGCCGCCAAACCATGGCGCCCTTGTTTGGAACTGAGCTGTAATACGTGCCATCCAATGGAGTCACGCGCGAGAGTGGCCCATCTCTTTTTGCAACGGTGCTGTAGGCCAGACGTTCTCTTAACATTTCTCCCTTAGCAGCCTCGCGGCCAAATTGTTTTTCGAGGAACTGCGTTGCCAGAAATCTTGACAGCGCTTCCCGCAAGAGGCCGCCACCCTCGCCTCGTACCGCCGTTTGCCCGCCGATCCACAGGCGACAAATCGCTTCGGATAGCATAAGGGCCGTGGAAGAATCCACTTTAGATCGACGCAAGGCGCCGGGTTCGATGAGTATCGTGCCGCTATCGCTAAAACCCGCTCCACGCCTGACTGTGATCAGCCGAATTGGAACGTCCGGCGCGGGGCCGAGCAGGTTCGCGTAATACGCACGGGCGCTGGCCGCCAGGCTAATTATCGCTTCCGCTCTGGCTTTCTCATCCTGCGTTGCACCGCGCGGAACAAACGCGGTGATGTTTTTTCCGTCACCGCTGCCATCAACTCTTTCCCAGTCTCCCTGGACAAAAAATGGCTGCGCAAATAAAGCCTGCTCGTAAACCGTTGAACCAGGTGAACCGCTCTTCTCTATCCCTGAGCTAATTACGTTTCCGCTATTAACAACCAGCCGGAACGGCGCAGTATCAACGCCGCGAACAGTAAACAATGTGTTCGGCAGCGGATACCAGAACGCGAGCGGTAGAAACTGCGACTCATTGGGCGAGATCGCAGCGAGACCGGTGTTACTTTCAACCGGCAAAGTGTAATTAATGCTTATGACCAGGGTGCCGCCTCCGGCGACCGAAGCCGGCAGGGTCACGGTAACGCGCTGCAGATCTCGCTTTACGCTGGCATCGATTTGACTATTCCCGAAGCTTTCAGGGACCGAACGGAAGTTGGCCGTTGCTCCGCCAACGGTAACCCCCTTGACTGACGCTTTGGTTGTAATGCGAAAAGTAAACGAACTACCTGCTCCGCGGCCCACGTTGCTGGCGGTGAGAATAGCGACTGTGTTCAAGGTTCGCTCGGCTTGTTGAATGTTGGCTGTGATGTCGAAGTTAGTTACCTGCCATGCAGCCCGAGCTTCTTCCTGGGCCAGGGTTGCAGACGAAAAAAGAAAAAGGGTTGTTAGGATTGCGCAAATGGTCTTCATGTGTTGACGTTTTAGTTTTCTGACAGGTCTCTGAATAAAATCGCTCAGTCCCGGAGGGACCGAATGTTTATAGAACTCCTGGGATCTATAAGATTCTTCGCTCCGTCGGAGCGAAATATAGTCGATGTATTCATCTTCCGTACATTGCGCTCCGCTGGAGCGCCAAACAGTGCCTGGCTGCGAAGTCTATAAACATTTGGCTCCTCTGGAGCCGAAACATCGTTTGAATTTACCAGCTTAGACTGAACCCCTACCTACGAGCTCATGAATATCGCGGAGTTTCAACAACAAGGCTTCCAGGCGATCGAGTGGTAGCGCATTTGGCCCGTCAGAAAGCGCCCGCTCCGGACATTCGTGCACTTCCATAAAAACAGCATCCACCCCACAAGCAACTCCAGCGCGCGCAAGCGGTTCGATGTATTCCGACTGTCCGCCAGTTGCATCTCCGAGCCCTCCCGGTAGTTGCAGAGAGTGCGTTACATCAAACACGACCGGTACGCCAAACTCTCTCATGATCGGAAACGACCGCATGTCCACGACGAGATTATTGTAACCAAAACTTACCCCGCGTTCCGTCAACATTACTTTCTCGCAACCAACCGCGTGAGCCTTGTCCACGATGTTGCGTGCGTCGAGGGGCGCTAGAAACTGTCCCTTCTTGATATTCACTGCGCGACCGGATTGCGCCGCTGCCAAAACCAGATCGGTCTGCCGCGAGAGAAACGCCGGAATCTGCAGGACATCAGCAACTTCTGCGACGGCCGCGATCTGGGAAACGTCGTGCACGTCAGTCAACACCGGCAATCCCATCTCTTGCTTCACCTGCCGCAGGACTTCCAAACCCTCTTCCATTCCCAGGCCGCGGAAACTCTTGATCGACGAGCGATTGGCCTTGTCAAATGACGACTTGAACACAAAATCCAAGCCGGCGTTGCGCGCGCGAGTCGAACATTCGCGGGCCATCATCAACGCGTGTTCGCGCGATTCAATAACGCAGGGACCGGCAATGATTGTTAAACGACCGTCGCCGAAGGTCGCGTTGCCAACTTGAAAGGATTTTGTCTCAAGGTTTGCCATGGGTCTCTAATTTTGGAATGGTTTCTTGAACATGCGCTTGAGCTTATTTGCGAACGACTTGACCTTTCCTTCTTTCTTCGGCGGAACAGGCTTCGTAGGTTCCGCTTTTGGCGTAGGCGAGGGCGACGGCGAGGGCGAAGGCAGCGGCGTTGGTTCGGGGGTCGGACTCGGGCTCACGGCAACCAGCGGATCCGCAGGAGACGCCGAGTTCCGAGATCGGACTGCCAGCACTATTCCAACAAGCAGCACTGCCACAACTACTATCGCGATTACTTTGAAGCGTTTCTTTGCCTGATCCGAACCGGTCAGAGACAGAGAGATTCTGGGAAAGGGTTCTCGTGCCGCAGGCGCTTTGTCGTGACCATCCGCGCCGCGCGATATCACCCCACCGCTGATGGCGGTCATTTCAGTATCAGGGTTGGTGGCAACCGTCTCACGCAAACGCGATATGTCTATGACCAGTCGTCCGGAGGGTGACTCGGTGGCAACGCTGCGAAGTGCAGCCATGTTTGGCGAACTCGTAACGGCTGCATGCTCGAGTCCAAGCCGATCCGCAGTTGCGAGTAGTTCCTCGCGAAATTCAGCGGCGTTTGCCGGCCGGTCCTCTGCTCGCTTTTCCAGAGTATGGAGCACCACTTGTTCGAGGGCTGCAGGAATCGACGAAACAAAATCGCGCGGACTGCGGGGTATCTCCGATGTTTGCCTGACCGCAATAGCCAGCGGCGTTGCCCCGCTGAAAGGAACCGTGCCGGTAAGCATCTCATAAAGAATGCAGCCGAGACTGTAGACGTCGGAGGCGGGCGTCAACTCAACCCCGTCACATTGCTCGGGGGACATGTAACGGGGCGTGCCAATCATGGCGCCCACTTGAGTCAGCGTAAGCGAGTCTTCATCATCGAGCAGCTCGGAAGCGAGCTTGGCAATGCCAAAATCCAGCACCTTGACGACGGCCGGCACCTCCGGATGTTGCACGACGAAAATATTTGCTGGTTTCAAGTCGCGGTGGATGATCCCCGCTTCGTGTGCCGCCGCGACCGCCGCAGAAATCTGTAACATCAATGCAACCGAGCGGGCCACATCGAGCGGCGCTTCCTTTGCCAGCACATCTCGCAGCGTCCGCCCTTCCAATAGCTCCATCACCAGATAGACGTAACCGTCTTGCGACTCCCCAAAGTCAGTTACCGTGACCGCGTTAGGATGTTGCAGCCGGCCGGCAGCTCGGGCTTCGCGTCGAAATCGGGTGCGGGCCGCTTCGTCTTCAACAAAGAGTCGATTCAAAACTTTGATGGCGACGGGGCGATCGATTAGCAGGTGACGCGCGCGATAGACCGTGCCCATGCCGCCGACACCCAGGCGTTCTTCGAGTCGATATTTCTCGTCCAGTGTGTGTCCTACAAGCGGGTCTGGTGGCGGAGTAATGAGAGTGACGTCTGCCTGCAACGGCGATTGGTCCTCAGGACAAATCTCGAAGTCCGGCGAATAATGCCTTCCGCATGTGGGACAATGAAGCATATGAAACTCTGTGACTGAGGAGACAATAGCATTATTACCTAAACAAACGGGGAGCGGTAGCGGGGTGAGATATGGAGTGCGGCGACCTGTCGCCGCTTTGTTTTCGCGGCGGCCTGGCGCCGCGTTTTTTCCTGGGGCAAGCACAAGAGGCTGCGACAGGTCGCAGCCGACCAAAGCGGTGACAGGTCACCGCACTCCAAAGAGTTGAGACAAAGCTTTTGAAGACACTCTAATCAACACTAACAACACTTGCGCGCTCGGGAATCAGCGGCTCGGCATCCGCATTCTTATCCATAGACGTCTCGTTGCGCATGCGGTTTTCATGCGCCGCGCGCACAAACGCTGAAAACAGCGGATGCGCGTTTAGCGGTTTCGACTTGTATTCCGGATGAAACTGACAGCCGAGAAACCACGGATGCTCTTCACGCGAGAGTTCTACTATTTCCACAAACTTGCCGTCGGGTGAAACACCACTGAAGACCAGCCCCGAGCGCTCCAGCGTTTCGCGAAACTCCGGATTGAACTCAAAACGATGACGGTGCCGCTCGCTGATTTCTTCGGAGCCATAAACTTCCTGCGCCAGCGAACCCGCTGAGAGATTGCAGGGCCAGGCGCCCAGTCGCATCGTTCCGCCCAGGTCTTCAACGTCCACGAGATCTCGCAGCTTAAAAATAATTGCTTGAGGCGTTTTCTCGTCAAACTCCGTCGAATCCGCATCCTTCAGTCCGCAAACATTCTGGGCAAACTCAATACAGGCCGTCTGCATTCCCAGGCAGATACCGAAATAGGGCGTTTGACTTTTCCGCGCATAGCTAATCGCGCGAATCATTCCCGCTACACCTCGTTTGCCAAAGCCGCCGGGAACCAGTATCGCGTCAAAGTCTCTCAGCCTGGACTCGTAATCGTCATCCATCAGCCCTTCGGATTCGATCCATTTCACACTGACACGAACGTTGTTTGCCACGCCGCCGTGCGTCAGCGCTTCACGCAATGATTTGTAAGAGTCTTCCAATTCGACATACTTGCCGACAATTGCAATCGAAGCCTGGCCGCCCGAAGGTTCGCGTACCGTTCCCACCAGATCGCGCCATTCCGAAAGTTCGGAGTTGGACGCGCGGTCACCAAATCCGAGTTGAGTAACAATCAATTGATCCAGACCCTGTTCATGAAAGGCGAGCGGCACATCGTAAATAGTGTCGACGTCCTGCGCGCTAATCACCGCAGACTCTTTCACGTTGCAGAAAAGAGCGATCTTCGATCGCAAATCGTAGGAGAGCGGTTTTTCAGAACGGCATAAAAGAATGTCAGGAGCGATACCGATCTGCCGCAGTTCCTTAACGGAGTGTTGTGTGGGCTTGGTCTTTAGTTCCTTGGCTGCCGCGATATACGGCACGAGAGTGACGTGGATATAGAGTGTATTGCCGGCGCCTTCCTCGTTGCCCATTTGTCGAATCGCCTCGAGAAAAGGAAGAGACTCGATGTCGCCGACCGTGCCGCCAATCTCAACTATGATCGCGTCAGGGTTGTCCTTTTCCGCGACCGCCCTCACCGCGGTTTTTATTTCATTAGTGATGTGCGGCACCACCTGGATTGTTTTACCCAGGTAATCGCCGCGGCGTTCCTTCTCGATTACCGAAAGATAGATCCGGCCGGTCGTCCAGTTATTGGCTTGGGAGAGCGGGGCGTGGGTGAATCGTTCGTAATGACCAAGGTCGAGATCAGTTTCCGCGCCGTCGTCAGTGACAAAGACTTCGCCGTGTTGAAACGGCGACATCGTGCCGGGGTCGACGTTGATATAAGGATCGAGCTTTATCAGCGAGACGCTAAGCCCGCGCGCCTCCAGCAGGCAGCCGATCGACGAGGCTGCCAAACCTTTTCCCAAACTCGAAACAACGCCCCCGGTAACAAAGATGTATTTGGTCATGATTCCCTTTCTCTGTAATACAAGTTCCGAGTTTCTAGTTTCTAGTTTCTAGTTTTTGGGTTGTCGCTAGGCGCGGCCAAGAGTTTCAACTTGTCCGAGCGAACTCGAAACTCGAAACTCGGAACTCGAAACTAAACGTCTTACCCTTTCCAGGTCTTCTACCGTGTCAACGCCAATCGAGTTCGCGCTTGCTTTGATTACCTTAATCTTTACACCATGCTCTAACGCCCGCAGTTGTTCAAGCGACTCCTGGCGCTCAAGCTCCGACTGCGGCCACTGCGCAAACTCCAACAAGACGTCGCGACGGTAAACGTAAAGCCCGGTATGTTTGCGAAAGTTTGTAAGCAAACCGGGCTCTTCCAATATCGCTGCTTCGATGGAACCGTACCTCCGCACAGCGTCACGCGGATACGGCACAGGCAAACGGGAGAAGTAGATCGCACGCTCGTGGTCATCGACAACGACCTTCACAACATCTGGATTCAAAACATCGGCAGCCGATTCCATCGGCTCCCACGTCGTCACAATCCCAAACTCGTGCCGATCTGGTTCCCCTTTCCCCCTTACCCTTTCCCCAATTGAGTCTATTGCGCGCTCGATCGTGAGTGGCGAAATCAACGGTTCATCACCCTGGACGTTAACAATGATGTCTGCGTCACTCAGCAAAGCGGCAACTTCAGCAATGCGATCCGTTCCGCTCTGATGATGCGCCGCAGTCATCACGGCTTCATGTCCGGCAGACTTCACTGCCTCGATTATTCGCTGGTCATCAGTAGCCACAATTGCACGACTGACGTTCCGAGCCGCGAGTGCGCGCTCGACAACCCAGCAAATCATGGGCTTGCCGGCGATTTCGAGCAAAGCTTTTCCAGGCAGACGAACAGAATCGTAGCGAGCAGGGATTATTGCTACAGCGTTTGTTTTTGGATTAGAAGGAGGATTTGTTCCCGTGTGATTCACGGGGTAACAGCTTAACTTGCAGGTCGCGGAGTGTCAACGTCCCTGGTCGCGGCACTGCTGCAATTTCGTTCCGGTGCACGTTATAGAGTTCTTGGAATTGGGCAACGTTACACCACAGATCACCAAGCCAAGGATCAATTTGGCGGAGCCAAACAGCTACTGGGCGTTGCAAAGAAAAGCGGCATACCAATCTGTTCGGCTGTCTGCGCCGATTTGGTCATGTAGCTTCGAGGTTTTGAATCCGTCTAAGGAGGCTTTTATGAATGAACTAACGCATTTATTCGATTCTGAGGCAAGTGCCTGGACCAAGACTTTTTTGGCACCGGATCCTCCGATTGACGCAAGGCAGAAAACTGCGTATTGCCTGGAATTTGGATTACCGTTCTGCATTAATACGGATTCGAGTTTGGGTATCGCGATAGAGCCCATCGTGATCACGCTTACCAAAGCCGGATGATGATTAAGAGGAAAAGGCGTTCCATCGTCCAAATCAAAGTGTTCAATCAAAAGATCAAGTGCCTCCTCCGCCTTTAGTGACGCCAATATTTCAGATCCGTAATGCCATAGATAAAAACTTTTGGTATCGTGGCGTAGATCCACGTTGGGCTGATTCATCGCTCTAAGAATAGCCGTTACAATGAGCTTTCGGCATTCCGGTGATTTCATCGCGTCATGAATAAGTTCGGTTTGCGCCGTTTCCTGGTCCGAATGACTTTGTGCCGATGAAAGCGTTTCAAGTTTTGATGACACCGCTCTCTCAGCCAAGCACGGTGAATTCACCTCGGTTCGGACCACAAGCGATGATGCGGAACGGATTAGGTCTGGTTCAGTTTGGGTGAAGTAGGCTGGCGCCAAAAGGACCGAAACTGCAAGCAAGAAAAAAGCGCACTGTTTCATATTCGTCTCAACAAGTATCTACGGCAGTCTACCCTCGCCCCAATGAATCTCATAGCCCGGTCCTACCTTAAGCTGAGTGAAGTGGAAATAGACCTCGCAATACTCCGTTCCCTTATATACTTTGACCTGAAAGTTCTGGAATCGATTAGTACCCCAGCCGGCACCGCTTGGATGATCGTACCAGGTAAAACTATTGCCGGTAGCGATGTGGGGTATACTGAGATTGATGTCTCGCCAGGCATCGCCACCGTTTTGAAGTCTGCCCTCTACGTAAACGAAATGTCCGTCTCGCTGATTCCAGGATGACGTCCATTGATCCATCGTCCACGTGCCGGTTGGATTCTGAGGGTTTGGTCTGTCGCCGACCACACCAATACCATCACTTGTTACCGAACCCTTAACCGTGAATCCCAACCCGTGCAGGTCGACACTAGTGCCATCCGGGTTCGTCCATTTAATCGTCGAAGGGCCGTTAGGAAAGTTGGAGTTTCCTTCGTAGGAACCCTTGAATGAGACTGTAAAGCTACAATTTTTGCTGTTACCCTTGCTCGAGATCGTTGCGGGATCCACGACCTTTGAAATTGGGTCGTTCGGTGATAGACCGCCGGCGGTGCGCACGTATAGCTCATTGTGTTCAGTACCAACTTTGACAAGAACACTGAAAAAACTACCATCAGGTTTATACCACCCGTTACGGTCGTAAACCCGATAAGTTCCGTCAAACTCACCATTCCACCCTGGGTCGCCCTCCCGTGCGTCGTGGGTCTCCTTACTAATGATATCACCGTCCCTATTTCGCCCTATGACAGTAATCTGATGGGTTCCACAGTCATTATCTAAACACTGTTGGCCCAACCCATTTTCTAACAGGCCCGCCACAAAGGCGCAGCCCGTTTGTACCCCGTTTACACTGCAGTTCCCCGATCCTCCCAGGCTATGCGGCAGGTATGCCCCATACGCGCCGGCGTGCGGCAACGGTACCTGCGGGGGCGGTTCTCCTTGAGTCGCTGCTGGATCAGTTGCACCTGTTTCCAATCCTGCCGGATCGAGGTAGGAGGTCAGAGCAACTTGCCCTAGTGCATTCGTCTCGATTCCATTTCCGGTGATCGGATTGTTGTAGCTCCATGTTAGCGCTCCACTGGCGCCCGAGGCGATCAGCGCACGGCCCGCATAAACAAAAGATTTCTTAAGCGCGCCGTTGGCGTTGTAGTTCGTAACCAACTGTCCGAGGACGGTACTTCGCAGGTAGTACGTAGCTTCAACAACCGGTTGCAGACTATTGGTCTGACTCGTCTCCACCCGGTTGATCTGCTGGCCGTCGCCATCGTAAGAGCTATCTGTCGTCGTCACGTTCGTCAGAACCGGTGGATTGGGAAGAGTGTTTTCCTGGCTGGTCGTCTGCGTTACCTTCACATGACGTCCGGCCGCGTCGTAAGTGCGAAGTGGCGCAGCATAAGGCAATTCATTGAACGGCGGCTCGTTCATCGAGGTAATCCGGCCGTCCGCATCATAGTTCCACCCGAAGTTGCGATTGTTGGCGTCATAGACTTGCTCTCCGGTACCGTTATCTTCGTTCCAATATAGCCCTTCTCGCAGTATCAGGTTATCCCAGGCGTCGAAGGTATTGGTTTGCATGTATGACCCGCTGCTAGCGAATTGTGTGCTGGTGCCGTTTAGAAAGTCGTTGGCCATCACGGCGGTAAAGGATTGTTGCAACCGCCCGGCATGATCATACTGGTACGACTTATCGTGGGCACTCATTGAATAGAACGAACGTTCATAAAAGTCACTGGCGAACTTTAAGCGGCCGTCAGCATGGTATTGGTAGTCCGAGCCTTCAGCGCGCGCCACGCCGTTAAGCCCCTTCACCCCACTCAGCGAATACTGTGAAAGCATTCCCCGGCTATTGTAAGCGAGGTTCATTCCGGTTCCATTGCCGTACTCCCGATGCTTAAGTGCTCCCGAGGCGCGATATTGCGCGTTCGAAGCCAGAGGCGTTGTTGCACCCAAACCGGTGCTGTTGACCTCTAAAGGCCGGCCAACTGTGTCGAGCGTGTAACTGAAACTGGTGTCCGTGCCGGGGGTCTGGTCGGCAACTGTCGTCACCTGTCCGGCAAGGTTGTATTGATAGGCTAGGGTGTACGTACCCGACAGTCCCGGGAATTTACGCGCTTCCGAGGTAAGCCGCGACAGCGAGTCGTAGACATAATCTACTCTGTTGCTGCCCGAGATGTCAGACATTGAGGTACGATTTCCAGCGGCATCGTATTCGTAAGTCACGTCAGATGTCGCGGGAATTCCGTTCGGTAAAGTGTCTGGGTAATCAATTGAAATCAAAAGATTACGCGAGTTATAGCCAAAGGTTGTGGTAATCGCCCGAGCATCGGTTACCGACTTGACCGTATCATCATCATTGTAGTTCCAGGTTGTGAGGTCAGTTGAGCCGTTAATATTGGCGTCGGCCTTCTGCTCCGGAACGTGCCTGGTCTTCCTGCGGCCGTAAACATCGTAGGTGATGGTGGTCTCGTGGTAGATACCGCTCGATTCCGCTCCCTGATACTGTCTTGACATTGTCACCTGATCGCGAGCGTTGTAGGTATTGACGGTCGTCGAATACACAGTGCCACCTGTCCCAAACGAACCGGCGCCATCCCAGTTGAGCACTTCAGTCTTTACCGCACGACCAAGCGTGTCGCTGTAGATTTTCTGTTGCCGTTTCTTCGTAACGTTGTTAACCGCGAGACCAGGATCGATGTCGACGGTAGCCCCTTCGTCTGTAAGCGTCACCACCGCACCACCGGCGCAACCACATCCGGCATAGCTTGCCTGTTTCGTGGTGCCGTCGGTGTTAGTTGTAACGAGTGGCCTGCCCTTCCAGTCGTAAGTTTGCTGGGTATATAGCCAACCGGCCGTGGCATCGTCACCCTTGGCCTCCCACTGCGTTGGATTTACGCCAGTGGGGGCGTTTGTCTCCGTCGGATTCGACGACTTGATCGCTTGCCCAAGTTTATTGAAGAGAACCAGCTGACCGCTAAAGCCTCCGATGCTGCTGGGATGATCTAAGGCGGCGGCAAAGACGCGGCCATGGCCGTCTCTAATGCTGAATGAGTGGGCCTCGCTTCCGACCTTAATAGTTGTGTAGGTGTCGACGCGATTCTGAGTGTTGGAGTACTCGTAGCGAGTGTGACTGTAATCGGCATTGCCGTTGAACTCGATGGCCGCCTTTTCCAGCCGGCCTTTGGAATCGTAGGTGAGATTCTTGATTGCCCCAACTGTCTGCCCGGCAGGTGCCGGCGATTGTGTGCGCGTCACCGCGCCGAAGTCAAAGTTGTATTTTGCAGTGGCGATGAAGCCGCCCGCATCTGTCACCTGGGTGGGATAGGCGAATGTGCCGCGGCTATTATTGCCGTCCGAGAAATTATCGGCATAAACGATCGAAGTTGTATGCTCCACGAGCGGACTGGTGCTCGCGACGGTAGTGCTGGCGACGGTCGCGCCTGCAGTGTTGTATTTGATTTTCGCACTGGTGATGAAAAGCAAGGGGTTGTTAATGTCAAATCGCTTCACCATGGTGAGATTTGCACGTCCGAGTACAAAACTCTGGTTGTAGCTGGCGTAATGCTGCACCGGCGCATCGTTTCCTTGAATGGAACCGGCTTCGTCATAGATGAAGGCCACTCTGGACATCAGCGTCTCGGCCAACGTGTTGGGATCAATCTGATAAAGCGTCTTCTCGTTCACCAGGCCGATGATGCGGCGATTGATGTAATCGGCGTCAGAGATGTACGACGTATGGCTGCGTCGTAATGGTGTGGTCCCATTGGCCTGAAACTCGACGACATCAGAAGGCAGCTTGCAGGTCGTGCCTGGCGGTGTAGAGTAATCGATAGTAGTGTGCGCGCGATTGCCGGCCGGATCGTAAACATTCGTCTCCTTGACGCGCGGATTCAATGGGTAAGGCTTGGTGATGTCGTCCTGGTCCCAGAGGGACACCGACTGCCGCTGTTTCACATTGGCGCTGTCGTAGGTCTCAACCATTGACGGCAAACCGCGACACCAGCCCGAGCAAGTCCCGCCTGTGCTGGCAAAGTAGATCTTGTTGTAGGTGCCGTCAGCGGGCTGAGTTACCTGCCCCAGCATGCCCGACTGTGCTGTGCCGTCAGGCAAGGTCCATGAAGCAGTGGTGGGAATGATCCATGAAGCAGTGAATACTTCCTGCTCTACTCCAGACGGCAAGCCTGACAACCCGTTTGGGAGGCTGCGGTTAAAGTTTTCCGCCCAGTCGTGGCGTTCGGTAAAGCGGGGACAATCAGTTTGGGCCGATTGGTCTCCAGGCAAATTGTAAGCTCGGTAATTAAGCAGATGGCCGTCGGCGGCATGATTCCTGACCTTCCAAATCTGGCCCCAGGAAGTGTAGTCAAACTCGAAACGCGAGTCGTCGTTCAATGTCACTTTGGAAAGCTCTCTGACCGTTGGCGGAGCTAGCGTCGTGAGGTTTTGGAAGTTTGTCTGAAGCGCACCTACAGGATAATACTCAAATGACGCCCATTGGTGAGCTTGCCCGTTCCATAGCTGGGTAATGGATGTCAGGTAGTTAGAGCCGTCGTAATTGAAAGTGATATTGCGGCCGAGGGTGTCAACTATCGTGCTTATACGTCCAAACGCGGTGTAGTTAATTGTGATGAAGTTTCCGTTGCGATCTATTATTTGCGTGCACTGATAATCTGCACCTTTCCAAACGTATGAAAGCTGAGTCCCATCTGAGGTGCGAAGGATCATGGTGCTGCTATCCAGGAGCAGGTATGACGAATCTGCTGCTTCGTAAAGAGCAGAAGAGTTAACCTGGCGTAACTCAGTGCGACTTCCGTCTGATCCGATCAACAAAAACGCATTCGTGGCAACCTGTGAGTTGTAGTAAGGAGCTTGAATTACTGGGAATCCCAGGCGGAAGCCAGGACTCGGAAAACCACCGTCATCGTCGAACGAAATGGTGGAACCGTTTTTGGTCCAGACCAGAGAGTTGTAGGACAGAGATAGTCCTAAGTTGAGACCTGCGCGTCCGGACAGGCCCAGGATTGGGATGTCTAGATTGTAGTTTCTGGAAAGCGGGTTTTCACCACCCCCTCCGGTCTCATTCGCCGGGTCGAGACGGGCTACCGCGGACTCTCCGCTCTGGGAGATGCTTCCGGTGCTGGTGCTGCTGCCGCCGGTGGATCTTGCACGCAATTCCTCGATGTGAATCTTCCTGATAGGGGTTCCGTTCGCACCGGTCGCCAGGGTAGGGTCTTGATAGGCGGCGACCGGTACACTTAAAGCCAATAATGCTTCGTCCAATTTGTCCCGCAGCTGCTGGACATGTACGGCCTTCACCTGCAACCCGGTCAGGTCGACGTCGGTCCAGGTAATGGCACTCAAACCCCCAAGCGCGCGTACGGCGTTAACCGCCTGGCGCAAATCATAGATGTGCTGCTTTTTGATGGGCGTGGTGCCGGCCACCAGGGTAGCATCTTGAAAAGTGATCGCAGTTCCCACTGCCATCGTGCTTGGCGAGGACGGCGTACCGGAACTGTCTACTGCGCGAACTCGATAAAGGTAGGCGGACCCACTGCTAACAGAGTTGTCCGAATAATTCGTCGGAACCGGATTGGCGATGACGGTAAACGGCCCCTGGGGGCTCTGGCTTCGTTCAACCTGATAGTGGTTGACGGTACCGCCTGGTGCCGTCCAACTCAGGCTAATGGACGTAGTCAACGCGGCCGTAACGGATAGATTCGTTGGCGGGTCCAGCACAAGTGGTGGCGCAGGAATAAACGCGTGGGTATTTGAAGCCCGGGCTTTCCAACCCGGAGCTAAAAGTGAACTGACCGGTTCGACGTAGCTCTCGCGCAAGCTTTGAAAGACATTCGCAGCGAATCGAGTTGCGGTCGCATTCAGAGTCGCGGTAATGCCTGGTTCGCTGGAGATCCCTGTGGCTCCGTTTGGAGCCGACGGCGTTGAGGAAACCAGAAGCGCTGAGATAAGTACCAGCACTGCAGGCGTAAACCCTCTCCTGACTTTGATCACAAGCTGCGATAAGCCGCGCCTACCTCGCTTAGAATTGGTATTGGTTATTCGACTATTGAGGGTAGACAAAAGCCTGGTCATACCAGCGACACCATGATGATCTGTGTTTTTCATGAGGCGGACTCCTGACTAACTTGGCTTGGTAATGGTTGGCGTTTAGTTACCTACTGCAAGCTAAGCAATACCAGGATCTCACCAGTACCCTTATTGAGCGGCTCGAGTGCTTTGCCGATCAGCGTTCCGGGTCGGTGAATCTGCACGCCACCGAGACTCAGCGGCTCAGACTTTCTCGCGACGCCTTCTTTGTCGCTGGTCACCAGAAGATCGCCGACCTGGATCGGTCCCGCGGTCGCGTCGACTTTGACCTTCACTCGCCCGGTGGTCGCAACCAGTACTTTGCCGGCGCCGTCTTCACCGAGCGTGATACCGGGTTGTAAGGAAATCACGCCCGCGACGCGCGTGTCGTACGCTTGCGAGGATGCGATCACCTGATTGGATTTGGTGTGATCGAGAACGACGACTGTGCCTGCGGAGAGCTGTTGCGAAGACTGAACCCATTCGGCGACGTCCTGATACTTCGCGTTGATGGTGCCGCCTGTGATTGCACCGGTGGCGTTGAGGTTACCGGTGACATTGGCGCCGCCGTTAACATCAAGCCTGTAGCTCGGATTGGGCGTTGCGGTGCCGATGCCGACGTTGCCGCTCGCATCGATACGCATCCGCTCATTAAGGCCACCGGTCGCGAATTTGATTATTCCAGTTCCGTTGTTTGCCATAATCACCATCGCCGGAGACGTGGTGTATGCATAAGCGTTTCCTGAAGCGAGCGCACCTGCGGTGGTCGTAGTAGACGAATAGAGTCCAAACTGAGCCAAATGGTTCAGGTCGTTCTTCACTTGAAGGTCGGCAAGGGCGGAGGATCCGAAGGCGTGGTTTTCCAGCATTAGATGAGTCGCTGCATTTTGGTCCTTGCGAATATGCACGAGCTCACCAGGGGTTGCAGTGCCAATGCCCACATTGCCGATACTGTTGATTCGGATTCTTTCACCTGGTGTCCCGGCATTCATGGTGTGAAAAGTCAACGCGCCGGAATTTGTTGTCGTGTCGGTGAATGCCGCGACTTGCGCAATTCGCTTGTCACTACCATCAGCAATACTCCGATTAGCGAAATTAAAGGTGCCAAGAAGTTGGTTTGCGCTCGTCAGGTTCTTACTGAGGATAAAAGTTGAATAAGGAGTTAGGTTTGCCGTGGCTGTGCCGTAACCCAACTCCATGACTACATTGGCCTGGGCGTCGTAACCGGAATACAACTGTGTATGGCTGCTGATATTTCCGCTTATCGTATTTCCGGAAACGATTAGCTTGTCTCCTCCGGGATTGGTGGTGCCAACGCTGACGGTGCCGGAGTTGGTGTTGTTAATGTTGGTGCCGGTGCTCCACTGCGCCTGAACGGCACTTGACTGCAGAGCCAACAACGCGCAGCCGGCCAGTAGCATCGTCAAGAAGCGGTAGCTCTGAACTGAACCACGCCCAGTTAGTTGTGTGATGTAAGTCATTGTTTACTTAACCTTTCGAAAACGTTTCCGACGGGAAGTGGAGGTACACGGAGGCGCTCACCTCAATGAGCAGCCTGGTTAGAGGAGCTAATGAAAGGAACCCTTATGGCGACACCATTGCGCTGGTCAGCGGTCTACGCTGAACTGCTTTATTTAGAAGCTCTGTCGGGCTAGCAAAGTCCGAAGCGGGCGGACGTTTGTTTATTGGTAAAGAGAAGTCGTTGACGTGGAGGGCTTACACGACGTGAGTCGCACGTGAACGAAGTGAGTCGCTCAAATCACAAAGTATTGAGAAAGTGAAAAAGAACGCCCGCAGTCTAGACGGACAGGAAAGGCGTGTCAACAAGATTCTCTTGCATCATTTTGCGGTGAAGATTCTTTCGAGTTGCCTAACGATGCGTGTGATGTGGAGCGAAAGGAGCAGCACGCTTCGGAGATGGTGGTGTGGGTTCAGTCTTGTCCGCCGCGAGATGTCGATGCAGTTGCAATGTAACTCTCGCGGGCTCGCACAACCAGGTTGGGTACGCGCGTCTGCACTTTGATGTCGCGGCGTTCACCGGGATGTGCCCCGCCTTTGGGGTAATAGCCGAGACTATATTGCCGGCCCAGTTCGTCAGTGATGGCCGTGAAGAGTTGAGGCAGGTCGGCGAGATCGTCGGCTCGATAAATACGGCCGCCGGTTTTTTCTGCCAGGGACTGGAGGTAATTTGAACCGACTCCGTAGTCCTTGATCAGCTTCATGCGCACATTCTCTCTGGCCTTGAGGTTGGTTATTTGGCTGAGGCGGGCGGGAAGCTGCGGCAGCGTGTTGTATTGAACCGTGTAGATAACCACGTTTGCCTCACCGGCATCGCGCAGGTTTTGTTTCAGAGACGCTCGCTTACTTCCGTTATCGACGCCGTCAGTCATCAGCACTATTGCCTTGCGACCCGGAATCGCCGCTAACCGCTGGTTCAAAACGAAACCGACCGTGTCGTAAAGCAGCGTGCCGTCGTGTAAAGCATCGAGACGAAGTTTTTGTTTTCGTAGTTCGGCGAGTGTTACGGGCTCGGTCAGAATATTTATTCTGCCATCAAAAGAGACAAGCAAGAGACGGTCGTTGGGGCGAAGACGCTTGATGAAAGTGTTAGCTGCGGTACGAATCGCCTGCAGTTGTGACTGCGTTGAGCCGCTGACGTCGAGCAGCAGAGCGACGGTAAAGGGCTGTTCCACCGAAGCAAAATATGCGACCTGCTGTTCAACCCCATTTTCATAGATTCGGAAATCAGCCTTTTTCAAATTACCGACATTGCGGCCATTGCGATCGAGAACTTCAGCAGGGACGGTAATCAAACTTGTGCTCACCCGCACTACGTCGTTCTCTCCAAATTCCGGTTCCTTCTCGGGAATTGGCGCAGCAGACGGGACGATCGCAGGCCTGGGATCCGGGCGAAGCACTGGCAGAGGGGGTGGGGGAGGCATGTCGACTATGGTTTGCGCGTTGGCCGCAAAACTACCGAGACAAAGCAGCAGAAACAGAGAAACTAAACCGATCGACGTTTTCATACCTTGAAGAAAACCACTAAAACCGCACTTTCCCCAGGTTTTAGCTCACTTTGAACTGTGCAAAAAACCTATCAAGTGATTTGCTGGGACCGCGGGCGTCCCGCCCGCAAACGCGCCGACAGCGCGAAGTCTTTGTTCACAAGTCTTTTTCGCGCTTCGCGCTCATTGCGGGCGGGACGCCCGCGGTCCCAGCAAATCACTTGACCGATCTATGTCAATTGACTCTGCATTACCCGCAGGCTACCATGCCACGCCCCACGCCCGTTTTTGTGCAGCCGGCATCATAAATTGACACCCTGCACTTACGGGCGCGTTTTACTATTAACCGCTCAAGATTTACGATTGAATAACTTATGGGTTTCGCAACCACAGCAATACATAGCGGACAGGACCCCGATCAAACTACAGGCTCGGTTACGGTTCCTATCTATCAAACTTCAACTTACGCCCAGGACGGGCTCGGGAAGCATAAGGGCTACGAATACGCTCGCACGCAGAACCCGACGCGGAGTGCACTCGAGCAAAACCTTGCAGCGCTGGAAGGCGCACGCTTTGGGTATGCCTTTGCTTCGGGCATGGCGGCGATCGATGCCACGCTTCGGCTGGTAAAAGCCGGCGAGCACGTGGTTGTTTCCGATAACACCTACGGCGGAACCTTTCGTCTTTTCACAAAGGTGCTGGCGAACTACAACCTGGAATTTGATTTTGTCGACACTTCGGACGCGCTTAATGTCGAGGCCGCGATCAAGCCAAACACGAAAATGGTTTTCGTGGAAACACCGACGAACCCGGTGATGATCGTCACGGATTTGCGCGAGGTCTCGGAGATAGCGCACCGCGCCGGCGCGCGAGTGGTTTGCGACAATACTTTTATGTCGCCTTACCTGCAGCGCCCGCTCGAGTTTGGAGTGGACATAGTAGTCCACTCGACCACCAAGTATTTGAACGGACACTCCGATGGCATTGGCGGTGCCGTCTTATTGAACAACGAAGAGGATGCGGCGTGGATCGGGTTCATTCAAAATAGTGCCGGCGCAATTCTTTCGCCTTTCGACTCGTGGCTCGTGATGCGCGGCACCAAAACGCTCGCCCTCCGCATGGAACAACACGACAAGTCAGGCCGCGCCGTGGCGGCCTTCCTTGAAGAGCACCCGAAAGTCCAAAAGATTTACTATCCCGGCTCGGCGTCGCATCCGCAGCATGCCCTGGCAAAGCGGCAGCAGCATGGCTTCGGCGGCATGGTGGCCTTCGATGTTGGCTCGCTCGAGGCGGCGCGAGCGGTGCTTGAGTCAGTCAAGCTGTGTACTCTGGCGGAAAGTCTGGGCGGCGTCGAAACACTGATTTCGCATCCGGCGACGATGACCCACGCTTCGGTTGATCTTGAGAAGCGGGCCCGGCTGGGAATTACCGACGGGCTGGTAAGAGTTTCCGTCGGGCTCGAAGACACGGATGATATAATTGCAGACCTCGATCAGGCGTTAAATAGTATTTGACAGCTTTGTAGAGCAAACTTTTGGTTGCGGCCTGACAAACGGCTTTCAACGTTAGTCGCAAGTAACAGTTTGCTTTACCATAATCGAAGTGACAGCCAAACTCTGAACGGGTTAGAATCCAAAGCGACTTTTGCCTTTTCCTGAATCGCCTTCACGCGCCATATGATTGTTGAACTGCACGCCAAATCCGATGTCGGTCGAGTTCGCCGCGGAAACGAAGACAACTTCCTCGTCCTCGAACTCTCGAAGCAGCAGACCTGGACAGCGACCGACGGCGCCGCAGAACCAACAAACATGGGTAACTTTGAGTTGGGCGAGAAAGGCCTGGTGCTGGTAGTTTCCGACGGCATGGGTGGCGCCCTCGCCGGCGATGTGGCCAGCCGCATGGCGGTGGATTCCGTGCGCGACATGATCATGGGCAACGACTCGGAAAAAGCCTGCGATCCGGAAGAGTCGTTGGTCGATTGTCTGAAGAGCGCAACGGTCTACGCGAATCGCGCCATTCACCACAAGAGCCAGGAAGACTCGCGCTGTGCCGGCATGGGCGCAACCTTTACCGGTGCCGCGGTGCACGGCGACCTGCTGGATCTGGTTCAAGTTGGCGACAGCCGTGGCTACCTGCTGCGTAAGGATCAGATTCGCCTGGCGACGAAGGATCAATCATTGGTTCAGCAGCTGGTTGATGTGGGCCAAATCAGTGAAGCTGAAGCTGAGACCCACATGTTTCGCAACGTAATTTTGCAGGCACTCGGGGCGCAGGGCGACGTCACGCCGGTTACCGGTCGTATACGCCTCAGACGCGGCGACACTTTGTTGCTTTGTAGTGATGGCTTATCCGGGAAGTTGCGCTCGGAGGACATTCAAAACATCGTCGGCAGCAATCCTGATCTGGCGAAAGCGTGTGACGAGTTGATTGCTGAAGCTAATAATCGCGGCGGTGAAGACAATATCACCGTCATCCTCGCGCGCTTTAGCGGTGACGAACTGGAAGAGCCCTCTGCCGATAAGATAACTATTGAATTGCCGCTGCTTGAAGAAGACAAAACCCTCGACGATACCTACGACCCTGACACCGAACCGCGCTGACCAGATTTCTTCCGCTGATTCAGACACCATTAAGAAGATTTACCATTTGTCATTGGACATTTCTCATTTGTCATTTAGATCCGCCCGCTTGAGTTCTTCTTGGTTAGAAGAGCTTCGAGGTTCGAAATGGCAAATGAGAAATGTCCAATGACAAATGGAAAATCCGCCTATTTATTCAATTCAAACCGTGACGCTACTCTTTCTCGGTCAGGGACTTGGCGCGCCAATCAACTCCCTCATCAATTCGTCGAACATAGATCGAAGAGCCTTCAATACTTTCAACGCGCACGCGCTCGCCAGCCTCCAAAGCCGACTCGCCCTCAGCCGGGTATGCCGTCCAGGTAGAACCAAAGACTTTTACGGCGCCTTCCTGCATCGCCCCGCGACTTGAGGAAACAACGGTGCCGATTTTTCCCGGCAGCGAATCCACGCCGGTACGTAGTGAGTCGCCGGTTTTCTCACGAGAAAAATAGTTAACGAAGATCGTACGCGAGGCCGCGGTGAGTCCTACCGAAACGAAAGCGAAGATCAGAAACTGAATGCCCAGATTGTGTATGCCGAGAATTCCGGCGAATGCCGCAGCAAGGGCGCCAATCCCAAACCACAAAAGAACGAACCCGGCGGTGAACACTTCAGCGACAATCAGAGCCGCGCCGAGGATGCTCCACAAGATCCAATAGAAGTTCTCCATAGAGAATCAGCCTTTGAACAGGTTTTTGAAGACAAACCAAATATTAGCCGGACGTTCCGCCAGCCGCCTCATGAAGTAAGGATACCAGTGTTTTCCGTAAGGCACATAGACCCTCATATTGTAGCCGTCCTTCGCGAGTTGCCGCTGCAAATCCCGACGCACTCCATAGAGCATCTGAAACTCGAAGGCTTCTTTGGGAATGCCTTGCTTCTTTGAGAACTCGATGGTGGCTTCGATCATTTTTGGATCGTGAGTCGCAATGCCATGATAGGTCCCACTGGACAAAAGCAACTGCATCACTCGCACATAGTTTTCGTCAACGTCCTTCTTATCGGGAAAAGCGACTTCCGGCGGTTCATTGTACGCTCCCTTGCAGATGCGGATTCGCGCCGGCAGCTTTACCAGTTCCTGTGCGTCTGCGTAAGTCCGCCGCAGATACGATTGCAAGACGATGCCCACGTCGTTCAATTCAAACTCAGCGCGCAGGCGTTTGAAGATGTCGATAGTTAACTGCGTGACGGTTGAAGCCTCCATGTCCACGCGGACAAAGTTTCCTCGTCGGGCGGCGTCTACAACCACCGCGCGGGCATTTTTATAGGCGAGTTCCGGATCGAGTTCCAGCCCAAACTGCGTCAGCTTAATTGACACGTTTGAGTTGATCCCTGTCTCGTCAATGCGGCTTAAGATTTGAAGATACTCGGCCACCTCTTGCTCGGCCTCGGCAGGGTTGGCGACCGATTCATTGAGGTGATCGAACGAGGCGGAACAGCCATCGGCGTTCAACTCTCGAATAAAGGCGACCGCGTCGTCAATTGTTTCGCCGGCAACAAAACGTGTGGTTAGTTTCTTAAACAGCCGAAACCGGGCGGCAAAATCCTTCAGCCCTTCCTGCTGCGAGAGATAGATTAAGGCGCTTCTGGTAAGCATGCGGGTAGCATAAGGGCAAGGGACAAACGGCCAGCGCCCAATTTGTAACGCAAACTGTTAGTTTGCGATGAATGAATGGCATTCAAC
>Ga0070698_100001845_pt1 | contig 23599 bp, 18 predicted proteins | sample KBSK1502metaG_FD_65477 | JGI IMG/M metagenome (GOLD analysis project Ga0070698, IMG submission 65477) | Corn, switchgrass and miscanthus rhizosphere microbial communities from Kellogg Biological Station, Michigan, USA - KBS K1-50-2 metaG | ecosystem: Host-associated > Plants > Roots >...
GGTAGTTAGGCATTTGCGCTGTTCGATGGCCCCGCTCCGTCGGTGATAAACCTTCCAGCCTCGCGTCACGCGCCCGTAGCGGTCTGTGGCGCTGGTGTCGCAGAAGCGCCCATCGGAGATCACGGTGAGGTAGGGGCTGATGTAGTTGAACAGTGCCGGGCAGAACCCGGAGTCGCGGCCATGGTGGGGGGCCAGGAGGATGTCGGTGCCGCGGATGGCCTCGACGAAGTCGGGCTTGGCCAGCAACTCCTCCCAGGACGGCGGCTCGTTGTCGCCCGGCAGGAGGAGCTTAGAGTCGGCGTGGGTGACTACGGTGACGACGCTGTGGTTGTTCAGGTTGCTCCGCGAGCATGAGGTTGGCGTGAAGTACGTGATTGTGTGCCCGCCCGGCGGCGGGCGAAACGGGTTCTCCCCTGGGCTCACGGGCCGGTTGTAGGTGGCGCTGATATCCAGGTACTGCTGGATGATCGGACTGTCTTGGGGGCGGTTGCCGCCAAGCACGTCGGCTGCGCTCAGGTGCTTTGGGCGCATCAGCACCCGTGGACTGAGCTCGCTGAAGTTGCCGATGTCGTCAAGATGGTCGCGATGCGGGTGGGTGATGACCACACCATCAAGCTGCTGGACGCCGTAGCGGTGCTTGAGGTGCAGCAACGGGCTGAACTGCAGATTCATTTGCTGGTAGGACCCCACGCCGAGGTCGATGACGAGGTGCTCGTTCGCTGGTGTGTTGATGTAGGCCGCGCTGCCGTGCTGGACGTCCCAGAACACGCATGTCAGCTCACCATTGGCCATAGTCTCGATTCCATTCGTCGTTACGGCTATTCTTCGCGCTAGGTCGCGCACTATAATTATTTCGACCTTTGGCGGTGGGCACCAGCCTACCTCAGCGCTTGGTTCCGGCCAGCGCTCGCCATCAGTTCGCAAGCGGGCAGAAGAGTCTACTCCTCGTAGGGGTGATAGCAATGTCCAGCGTGGCTGTACCGAAGCGACTCGTTGAGTTGACCGACCAATCTGAGTTCTGGGTAACCGCGCTCCGAAACGAAGCTAATAGGCTAGAAAGCTTTGGCCGGTTGCTCGGTATCCCCGTGATTACTATAACGACTGTGACAGGTGCAGCGATTTTCACCCAGCTCAACAGCAGTCCAGCCAGCTGGGCGAAGTTGATCTTTGGTTCAGTGAGTCTACTGGCCGCAGCCCTATCGGCGTTGCAGACCTACGTTGCTTTCCCGGCGCGGACCCAGAAGGCGAAGAACTCGGGAGAGCAGTTCGGTAAGCTCTTCGGCCAGATGCTTGACGCTGAGGACCGTATAGCGGGTGGGCAGAGTGTCCCGCAAGCTGAACTCCAGGCTCTGTATGAGCGCTATGAAAACCTGAAAAACGCTCGGCCGTCTACTTCCCAGTGGGCACAGAATCAGGCCAGAAAGGAACTCGAGGAGAAGGCACGGCGTCGGCTGAGTAAACTGGGCGGGACACCATGAACCCGCCCATGGGAGGCTCGTTGTAAGACGCGGGCTCCCAGCCGCCGAAATGGCCAATCTAGACTCCGAGATTGCCTCCCTCCGCCAATGGCGGCATAACAGCGTGCGTGAGGCCTCCGATCGCCACCGCCGCGCCTCCAGGGCAAGATCGGCCAGAGCATTCTTGTACGCCATCGCGCGGGAGAGGCCAGGCACGTCGGCCAGGGCCCCCCGGGTCCTCCTGGATGCTGAGACACCTGTTTTACCGACGCACTCTCATGATCGCGTCTCTGGCCGCAGGTGGTACGGACCGTTCCCTGGGCGGGCTGACGCCGGTGCGGAGCTGGGCGGCCCGTTCGGGGTACATGGCTTCCAGGCCGATCGTGGTGAGCAGGTTGAGGCAGCAGTCGTTGAGCGCCTTCTCTGCGGTGATCGGTTCGTACATGTCGGGGGCCTGCAGTGGGGCGGAGCTGGCGAACCTTGGCTGTAGGTGCGCGGCGTACTCGGCGTAGGCCATGAGGTGGGCGTAGCGGGCCTGGTAGAACGCCGCTTCGCTCACCTTGTCCCGGTGCAGCAGGTCGACGGCGGTCAGCCGGGCCTGGATGACCCCGATCACCGATTCCACCATCATCGGTGCATCCGGGTGCCCCACCGCCCGTCGCAGGAGTCGGCTGCCGGGCTCGAACACGTCGAACAGGGCACGCTCTAGCCGCTCAACGTCCAGGTCGCCGGTGTAGGCGATGTCGGTCAGCACGGTGCGGAGCTCGCGGCGGGCGGCCCGGGTGGCCGTGGGGTTGTCGAGGTGGCCCAGCATGACCCGGGCGGTCTCCTCGGCCCGGTGCAGGCTCGACCGGGGGTCACCGGCGAAGGTCAGCAGCGCTCGGCGGGCCTGGCGGAGCGGGACGTACTCATCGCCCCAGTACATCCAGATCCCCACCGGGATCCTGGCCAGGCTTTTGATGCCGTTGCCTGGCCGCTTGGACAGCAGAGTCAGCAGGAGCTTGCGCTGGTTCTCCGGGTACAGGGCCGGGCTGGACCCCCGGCCCCGGCCCGCGGGCCGCTTGCGTGGCCGGTCGAGCAGGCCAGCCTGGGTCCAGTCACGGACCAGCCTGACCGTGACCTCATAGCCGGCGGCGGCAGCGTCGGCCACTAGGCCGTCCACGGTCGCTGGCCCGGTGATCTCCACAGTTAGAGATTACACCTGATCGGCCCTGCTTCCGAAGCACAGAGGCACCGCCCACTGGGGATAGTGGGATAGGGACGACACAAGCCATCCCCCGTGGCAGGGACGAGAGCACCCACCACGGCCCCACTTCCCGCAGGAAGGAGGTGAACCATGGACACGCTGCTGAAGATCGCAATGCTCCTCGCGGCGGTCTACGGTGCCTACGCCAGCACCAAGACCGCCCTGCGCCTCCTGGGCGAACTGCTCGCCTGAGGACACCTACGGACCGCCCGCAGCACCCCGCTGGCTGCGGGCGGCTCCGGAGAGACCGATCATGCTGTAGCCGCGGCTACGGTCCATTACCGTTACCAGACCGTTACCGGGGAAAGACGTGAAACGGGAGCGTTAATCCCCCGGACCGTGTTGGAGTCCGGCCACGTCCGGCTGCCTATCACCGATGACGAGATTATCGACCGGGTCCTGGCCGTCCAGCCGCTGGCCGGGCGGAAAATAACGCTCCTGACCTACGACACTGGCCAGTCAACCCGCGCGCGAAACGCCGGGCTGCAGGTCAGGAAGCTGGCCCCCAGAAGGATGAGCCGACCGCCGCGACCGCGGCAAACGGCGGCAACAGGACCTGAGTCGAGCGAAATCACCACGGCGCGGCCTGTTTGCTCATGCGCCCGTAACTGGGCCAGCCGCGCGCTGGAGTGCAGTGCCCAGAGACGGAGCCGCACCATAATGACCTTTATCGTGGGAGCCTGCGCCTGCGAGCCCAAGTGCGGCGCGGCCCGGGATCCGGCGGCCCGGTCACGCACAGGGTTGTCACCCCCGGCGAACTCGTCATACCTGAATACGAGGGTTCTTGGGTCGTACCCGAGTGTTCTTGTAACGGGCGCATGGCACCCATCGTTTAGCCCGGGGAGGGCCTCTTCCCCAGTGGAGTCCCGGCCTGGCCCCCGCGGGCCGGGACTCCACGATGTACTAACTGGCCGCGACATGCCGACGGCACGGCCTGCGGCACGGAGTTGGCCGGTGGCTGGCGCTGTGGGTCTAGTTGGGTGCCCCACTAACAAGCGTGATGCTCGCAGGCCGTACCGCTTGGACGGTCGGATCGCCTCCGGCAGCGGGGGGTGAGGTGTGGCGAAGCCACCGGCCAGTGGCGGGCCCGGCCGCTCCTGGTCTCATCCGGCAGGCCATGCTCACGGTGCCCACCGTCGTCTGCCAGCCCATCAGCGGGAGATCTTGCCAGGCACGCCCAGGCTGAGGGTGATCGGATTTGCCGTGCCCGGCGGGAGCGGGTTCTTGCCATCCACGGTCAGCCTGATGCCGCCGGGATTGCCCAGCCGTATGTTCACCGGATGCCAGAAGGCCCACCTCTTCGATGTGCCAGCAACGACGTAGGACTGGAACAGGTAGCCGCCGGCCGGGGTGGTGAACCCCACCCAGCAATCCTCGATGGCGATGAGGTGGATGGCGATCTTAGGGGCGGAGGGCGCCGGGGTGGGGCGGTGGCCGCCGGGGCCGGAGGTGCCGCGGCGTGGCGGTGGCTGGCCGCGTGCAGCCCGGGCCCGGCTGCGGTGTGCCCGGCCGGCGCCGGGCGTGAGGCCGCGAGAACGTGGTAGGCCACCACGCCGAGGGCGGCCACCAGCACCAGCGCCAGCACCGCGGCCCAGTGCGAGCGGTGCCGCTCGCGGATCGTGACCGGCCCGGCCGGGCGGAGCAGATCCGCCGCCGTGACCGGGCGCGGCGCGTGGTGGGCCGCGTCATACTCGGCGATCAACGGCCCGGGATCAGCTCCGACGACCCGCGCGATGGCGCGGATGTGCCCCCGGGCGTAGAAGTCGCCGCCGCACGCGCGGTAGTCGTCCTGCTCGATGCCGCGGATGATGGTTTCCCTGATGCAGGTCTTTTGGCTGACCTGGGTCACGGTAAGACCGGCCCGGCGGCGCGCTTGCGCTAGGTCTTCGCCGATGCTCACGCCGCGCCTCCACTGCTTGATGGCACTGCGTGCCGCACGCGGCACGTACACAACTAATTATGACCCCAGCCATCATCGCTCGCTGTGACCGCTGCCGGGCCGCCCGCCGGTGGCGCCCGCCACGCCGCGGCCCGAGCATGCCTACCGCCTGCTCGCCGCTGAACCGATCCGGGCGGGTCTCCCCCGGCGACGATCGTGCCCGCCCGGGATCGTCGGGAGCCGGTAGCCGTGATAGCCGCCTGCAGCGGGTGGCTGGGAACGAAGTGGGAATCACGGGCGCTCGTAAGTGCGCTGTGCCGCTCGGTTCTGCTCACTTGTGCGCGGGCTTCATCTGCGGAAACATGGATATGCCCTGGTGGCGGGGATGTGGGTGCTTTCCTGGGGGTCAAGTTGGTCGCCAATTGAAGGGATGGTCAACGGCGGAGCAGCAAGGCAAGCAAACCAGGAGGGACGGCCGCCACAAGCATGATCATACATAGTCGCGCGGTTCGGGCATTGCTCTCGAGCGCGTAACGGATTGTCTCCCACCTGTGCGCTGCGGAATGGTGGGTGTGCCCGCACGCGGGTAGGCTCATGACCGCGGACCTCCCCCTCCGTTCGACTTGACACTCAGGCCCTATCACGTGCCTCGCTGAACAGCCGCGCGACCCTTGGCTGCATGGCATATCTAGCGGATTCGCCGTTGCGCCCTTCCCACCAATAGAACGGGAACCGGCGGCCGAGCCGCTTGCACCAGTTCACGTAACCGGACAGGGCGCCCGCTATCACGCGGGAGTTCGACAGTTGACCGTTAGTCAGGTCGGAGAGGTCCTCGACGGACAGCACCCATCCGGGGCGGTCGACCAGGGTGTTATGGAAGACGGTCGTGAGCGGAGGAAGACGGTCCTGCGTCTGGGCCAGGCGCTTGTCTCCATCCTCCCAGTCCGGTTCCGTGTGACGGTCGCCGCCACTGTGCAGTGCCCACATCGGGTGATCATCCCCGATTATCAGGACCTTGCCTGGCTCGACCGCTTCAGCGGTAATGCCAGCGCCCGCGAGCTGGACCGCCACCGAAGCGGCATCCGCTCTGGTCAGCAGCAGGCCAACTCCGCCAACTCGGACCGTGATCGGTTCCTCCATGTGGTCCCCCTTCGTCGGCAGATCGCTTTCCTATCGCAAGGGTATACCTTCTAAGGGAGGGAATCAAACGCTTGGTCCTCCCTCCTTAGCCAAAGTCCGTGCCCTGGCTGTGTATCTGGATGACGGGCATCCTGCCGTGGGCCCGCCTCCATGTCTCCGTCTGCCTCGCTCAATCGAGAGCACGCCTGTACTAGCCTTGCTGACCAGTTGCCCGCCCAGGACCGCCGCGACAAGGGGCCGAGATCGACCTCACCTACAACCCCCAGCGTCTCGACCGTCCGCCACCCAGGCCCGGCGAACGTTCACCCGATCACGTTGGATGAACCAGACCTGTGATGCCGGCCGACCTTAACTGGGTGCGTTTCGGCGGGCTGCCGCGCGCCGCGCCGGAGGCGGGCTGCCGCAATAGTCCGCCGATGGCCGTGCGGTGGACACCTGGCAGTACGCTATCCCGCAGTACTGCGACGAGAACCGGTTCGTGTGCCGCGACGTGCGCCAGCGCTGCGGCCAGGGCCCGTGCACCGAGGTCATCCGCGAGGGCAGCGCTGATGGCGGCCACATCGTCATCGTCTGCGGCCCCGCGCTTTTTGATCTTGCGGATTGCGGTGGCGGCGGCCTTGACCGTGGTGAGCGTGCCCTCGGGCAGGGGGTAGGTCATTATTTCGTCGTCGAAGTCTGCCCAGCCATTGAGCAGCGCGGGCCGGGTAGCGGTGCTGGGCCGCTTGAGAACCATCGATAGCCACCTGGTGTCTTGCCGTGCGCTGATCTCGTCGGCGACGGGGTGCACTAGTGCCTGGAATTTCTCCGCGGTGGTTCGTGCGCTCGCCGGGCCGCCGAGCGCGTCGCGAAGGCCGTCCGCGACGGCCTTATGCTGCTCGTCGCCGGTGTCGGCGAACCGGACCAGTACCCGGGCAATGCTCAGGAGATCGGGGGGCGCCGGCTCGTGCAGGACTTGAAGGCCGCAGCCGATGAGTCGGTTGCGCCACTTTGGCAGGGACCGCGCCATCCCGTCGTCGATGAGATCGAGTGCCAGCCTGGGCCCGATGGGAACCACGTTGCCCAGCCGGGAACCGGGGCCGGTATCGACCGATTCGACGAGCTCGACCACGGCCCGGTGTTGGTGGTCTTGGGGCGTGGAGAACAGGTGGCCGGCGGCGAAGATCCAGGTATTGCGCCAGTGGGGGCTGGGGGCGGCTATACGCATGCGCCCGGTCACGACATCCAGTGGCCCCGCCGTAAGGCACATGGCTGCCATGAGTTCTTGCAGGGGCCGCACATCGAACCCGTACCCGTCGTCGCCTCGGGGCGCGATGAGCACCAGGCGCTGGGTTGCCGCTTTAACGATGTCCGCGAGCAAGCCCGCGTCCGCGCCTGACGGCTTGAAGCCGGCATCGTGCAGGATTTCCCAGGTGATGTCCCTCAGTTCGTCGGGGGTGAGGGTGGCGTAGGAGCGGTCGCCTGCCTCGCTGCGGGCCTGCAGCTCGAACCCGACGCGCTCGTGCAGTTGCTGAATCTGCGGCCCATGCTCCTGGATGATCCGGTGAAAGCCGCCCGGCTTGTCCCGCTCCCGTTTGAACACGATGTCGTAGTAGCCCCAGAACAGGCTGAACCGGTCCGGCGCAAGGCGGCCCGCCGCTGCCACGATGATCGTCATGATGAGCACCTGCAGCGGCGTCCGCAGCAGGTTCCTGAGAGCCTCGTCCCCCGCGGCCTTTTTCAGCTGCCGGACGACCTTCTCGGTCCGGTCGAGGTCGTTGCGCAGGCGCACCTTCGTCACCAAGGTGCCATAGTGCACGGCTTCACCAGGTGTGAGGTAGTCCAGATCCATGCGCTCGAACTGGGTCGGTGCGATGTTTTCGGTGTAGCCGCCCGGCCGGGTGGTGAGAACGACCAAGACGTCGCAGTCATCCGCTTCAGCGTTGTTGACGAACTCTGTGACTCGCTCGATGAGCCGCTTGCGCACCACCGGTTCGGTGACCTCGTCAAGCCCGTCCAGCACCAGGAACCAGGGCCAGCGCTTCATCCAGCTGACAAGCGCACTGGGCTTGATCTCGCCAAGGTCTGAGCGTTTGGAGACCTTTTCGGCGATGCAGCGGATCAGAGTCGAGTCCTCGTTAAGTCCGTGTTCTTGGGCATACTCGGCCAGATCGATGCGCATGGCCCACCGCCGGTGCTGGGGCAGCGGCCGGCCCAGCCTTTTGAGTGCTGCTTCCGTACCGGAGATGACTCCCCGGTGTTCCCCGCTGAGGTCACTCGCGCCGGCGAGCATGGCGGCCCGGTAGGCCTGGACCAGGAACTTGGAGATGGTGGTCTTCCCGTTGCCTGGTGCCCCGGCGATGACGAGGTGCTTGGGCCCTTGGTGGGGGGTTAGCTTCGGTCTGAGCATGTGCTCGCCGCGGTCGAGCACACACTGGATCACGCTGCTACGCCCAGCGTCGTTGCCGAGTGTGACCGGCAGGTCGATGGCAACCTCGTGAACCGGGATGCCTCCCCCGTCGCCGCTGCCAGCCTCATCGAAGTAGATGACACCTTCGCCGATCAGCGTGGTACGGGCGTGCGCCCGCAGTGCCGACCCAAGCTGCTCAAGCGGAAGGTAATCAGTGAACTCAGCCAGGTGGGCAAACACGTCGGCGGCGGTGAAGAAGCCGGGGAAAGCACGGCGTATCTCCGGGTACAAGGTCAGCAGCGCCTGGATCTGGTTCCCGTCCCAAAAGCGCCACCTGCGGAGCCGGGAGAGGCGGGCGTGCTTCGCCTTCCGCTCGGCACTGCGGCCAACGTCACGGCTGGCGTCGGCCAGGTTGCGGATGTAGCTCTCAATAGATGTGTTCAGCCGGTCGTGCCCGCCGGACCCGGGCGCGGGAGTAAGGGGGACGTTGGTGATGACAACCAGGTAGTCCGGGACCGGATCCCTGCCGGACGCCGGGCTGGCCCACTCCTCCAGCTCAGCTCGGATCTGCCCCCACAGCCATTGCGCATTCTGCTCCGGCCGGGAGGACAGTCGCTTCTTGTGCTTGACTGGGAAAACCGTGTACCCGTCCCAGACCTCACCGTCCTGACTGCCGACCTGGTTCCAGATGAGCGGGCCCGTGTGATAGAGATCTCGGCCGCCGTCCCGGCCCGCCCCCATTACCTGAACACCTGCGCCGAAGACCCGCACGGCGAGAGAGGCCGCAAGGTCTTGGAACCCGGCAGGGCCAAGCTGTTGAAGATCCTGCTCCACGCCGCACCTCCCTTCCGCCTGTCCACGCCGCACCTAGGGCCGACTGCCGAACAACCGAACCTACCTTCCGGCACCGACAAGCCACCTATGCGACACGGCTGCGCCGCTGCGCCCAGCCGGGCGGGCTCCTAGTCAGGTGCAGCGCGGCCAGGGAGAACCGGGCTCGGTGAGCCTCGGTGCCTGAAGCCGCCAGTCGGCTACGTGCCGGTGCCCACGGCCGGGTCCTGGCCAGGCGGGCCGGGCTTGACCGCGGTGACGCACTCGGCGATCCCCGCCCGGTGGCGTTCGCTGTGCTCAATCACGAACCCGGCCCGACTGGGCCAGTCACACCGGTGCCGGATCCTTCGCCGCGCCAGAAATCATTGCTCGTTGGCGAAGATCTTGTCCATCGCCTCGGCCCCAATAGTGATAACCGGCCGGATCTGGTGCCGATAGATCGTCTCAGTAACGTTCGATGAACTGTGGCCCATGAGGCGGCTGATCTCCTCGATCGCCAATCCGTTGTCCGACAATAGAGAGACAAATGTGTGCCGCAGTTCGCGCGGGGTCCACTCCTCGCCGATGCCCGCTTTCCTGCAGATTGTCCGGAGCGACCGGCGCACATCCGCCGCGTCGAGCTGTGTCCCCAGCGCTGTGGTGAAGACTAGGCCTCTGTCCTGCCACAGAACGCCTGCCCGCTGCCGCGCGGCTGCTTGCCGTTCCTGGTGCTCACGGAGCACTTCCACAGCCATCTTGGGCAATCCCAACGACCGCCGGGATTTCTTCGTCTTGGTGTCCCCGTGGGCACGTACGGAGCGCCAGACGTCGATATGGGGAGGTACCGGTGGGTGAGCGCCCGGGTTGCCGTCCAGGTCGACGTGGTCCCACCGCAGCGCACGCGCCTCCTCGGTCCGGATGCCGACCAGGAGACTCAAGACAACGTAGGCGTACAAGCCGTAAGGCCGTGCGGCCCGGATCAGTGCAACGGCCTGCTCGAAGGTGAGCGACTTTGACGGGCGGCCCCCCTGCCCGGCGGGTGTGTCCACAAGCGTGGCGACGTTGCGGCGCACCTTGTCGTTGGCCTCGGCGTGCCTGATCGCGCGCGCGAGCCCGGCGAGCGTCATGGCCACCGTACGGGTGGCGCGGGTGGCCGCCAGATCTTTTAGCGCGGACCGGACGTTAGCCGCCGAGAGCTGACGCAGCGGCACTGCCCCGATGATGCCGAGGAGCGGCTCCAGGACTTCCCGCTGAGTGCTGATCGTCTTCGGTGCCCGCCCAGACAAGCCCTCAGCAAGCCAGTCGTCGACCGCGGCCCGGACTGTGTAGCTGGCAGGTGAGTGCACACCAGCATCAAGATCGGAGTGCAGTTCCTTGAGCTTGTGTCTTACTTCCTGCTTTGTCTTCCCAGAGACCTTCCGGCGGACCCGTCTTCCATCAGCCTCATAGCCCAGCGAGACGGCCCCGATGTACCGGTTCTTTGCGGCGTCGAAGTAGATCGCATCCTCGCCGTGCCCGCGGCGTCTGGCGTTGGCGGTCGCCATGACGGAGAGCCTACCCCCTTGGGCTCCCCCTTTGGCTCCCCAACGATCGCTTCAAGATTGCAATAGGCCTCTGACCTGGTGGGCGATACTGGGATCGAACCAGTGACCTCCTCGGTGTGAACGAGGCGCTCTCCCGCTGAGCCAATCGCCCGGGATTCGCGGTGGCCGGCCACGCGGCCCCGCAGCCACCACAGAGTAGCGCATCGGCGGTCCGGCCCGGGTATCACCGGGCCCGGCGGCAGGCGAGGCCGCCCCGCCCAGCGCCCCGGGCCACCCGGCCCCGCGCGGCGCCAGCCGGCGCGGGAAAACCTGCCATTAGCCCGGTTTTTCACGCTCATCCGGAATCATCTGAATTATCTGCAAAACGAGCCGGTCCGGCTACCCGATATTTCCGGTGCTCACACCTGTCCTCATACCAAGAAGGTATGCTTCCCCCTCTCGGACATAGCATCCCTGTCCGTCATGAGGGGCGAATCATGGAGTGGCAGGCATGGCCAGCTTTTACGGGAGGCATCGTTGAGATCGACATCTTGCCACGTTATCGCCCCTGAGACGGCCGGCGGCCGGGCAAAGTTTCCCGGCGAGATCCGCTGCGTTTGCCCAGTTCAAACCCGGTTTGTTGAGCGGTGACCGAGGTTAGAGCCGCGGGCATTCGCGGAATCCTCGTAGTGGCGGCTCTCATCCGGACTAACCACTCCCCGCGCAGTAGTGCTGGACGCAAGGTCCCGGGGCACCCTGGGCCGGACAAAGCAGAGGTTTGCCGATAATGAATACCAGCGCCATCGTCGCAGCGGAGCTTGGGCTGAGGCTCGTCGTCCCAGAGCACGGCGGGGTTCCGCTAACCGCAAGTCTGTATTACCGGGGGGATGACCCTTACGCGATCCGGATGGCGTTTCACGTCGGGACGGACGACCCGGTGGAGTGGATCTTCGCACGGGACCTGCTCGCCGAAGGGCTCGACGGCGTCGCGGGGGACGGCGACGTCCGGGTGTGGCCGAGCACGGCGGATCACCGGGACGTGCTGAACCTCGCGCTCTCCTCCCCGTTCGGGGAGGCGCACTTCGAAGCGCCGCTGACCGCCCTGACCGGCTTCCTGCTCCGGACGTTCGAGGTCGTCCCCGCGGGCCGCGAGGGCGAGTTCATCGACATCGACGGCGAACTGAACGACATGCTCCGCTGGACCTGAGCCCAGGCCGCCGTGAGGGGGCGGGACTTCGGGACCGGTCCCGCCCCGACGCGGCCGCAGGCCGGGTCAGCGCAGGCCACCGCACTTGGCGGCGGCCACGTCCACGAGCCCGGGCAGCAGGCCGTCCACGGCGATGATCTGCTCCGAGACCTCACGGTCGGTGTCCATCATCGGGATCCGTTCCCTGATGGCGGCGTGCACGGCCCGCAGGGGCTCGCTCGGCACCGCGATCTCGGCGCGCAGGTCGATGCCCTGCGCCGCGCAGCACACCTCCACCGCCAGGCAGGTCCGGACGTTCGCGACCACCTCACGCAGCTTGCGCACCGCCGTCCAGCCCATGGACACGTGATCCTCCTGCTTGCCGGAGGTCGGGATCGTGTCCACGCTCGCCGGGTGCGCGAGCACCTTGTTCTCGCTGACCAGGGACGCGGCCGTGTACTGGGCGAGCATGAACCCCGAGTTGGTGCCCGCGTCGGGCGCCAGGAACGGCGGCAGGCCGCGGGAGAACGCCGGGTCGAGCATCCGGTCGACCCGGCGCTCGCTGATGCTGGCGAGTTCGGCGAGCGCCATGGCCAGCATGTCGGCGGCGAACGCGAGCGGCTGCCCGTGGAAGTTGCCGCTGATCATCACCTCGCCGTCCCGCGCGACGACCGGGTTGTCCACCACGGACCCAAGCTCGGTCTCCAGCACGCCGCGGGCGAAGCCCAGCACGTCCCGGACCGCGCCGTGCACCTGCGGCGCGCAACGCAGGCTGTAGGCGTCCTGGACGGCGTGCCTGCTCTCCCGGTGGCTGGCCATCAGCGGCGACCCGGCCAGCAGCGCCCGCAGGTTCGCGGCGCTGTCCAGCTGGCCGGGGTGCGGGCGCAGCGCCTGGACGCGCTCGTCGTAGGGCCGGGCGTGGCCCAGCAGCGCCTCGATCGACAGGGCGCACGCCAGGTCGGCCGCGCGGACGAGCATCCCCGCGTCGACGATCGAGAAGGCCAGCAGCGCCTGCATCGGCTCGGTCCCGTTGACCAGGGACAGCCCCTCCTTGGGCGCCAGTTGCAGCGGCGTGATCTGGTGCTCGGCGAGCACCTCGGCCGCGGGCCTGCCGCCGGCCGGGTCCCCCGGGCCGCGCAGCCGCCCCTCCCCGATCAGCGTCTGGGCCAGGTGCGCGAGCTGGGCCAGGTCCCCGGACGCGCCCACGGACCCCTTGCCGGGCACCACCGGCAGCAGGCCCAGGCTGAGCATTTCGAGCAGCCTGGCCGGCAGGTCGATCCGGACGCCCGAGTACCCCGCGGCGAGCGTCCGGGCGCGGAGCAGGAGCAGCGCGCGGACGGCGGCGTCGTCCAGCGGCTCGCCGACGCCGGCCGCGTGCGACCGGACGATGGCACCCTGCAGGCGTTCCAGGTCGCGGGCGCCGACGCGCGTGTCAGCGAGCGCGCCGAACCCCGTATTGACCCCGTAGACGGGCGCGTCGCCCTGGATCGCGGCGGCGACCACGGAGCGGCTCGGCTCCATGGCGGCGGCGACGCCGGGGGCGAGTTCCGCGGCGGCCGCGCCGCGCGCGACGTCCACCACGTCCTCGATCGTGAGCGCGCCGCCGGTGACGGTCACAGTTCGCATGGAGGACAGCCTGCCATCCCCCGGGATCGGTTAATCCTCCAGGGACCAGCCGAAAGCCGCCGCCAGACCCTCCCGGCCTGCCGGGGTCACCCGTACCGCGCGGCGCCCGCTCCCCCGCTCGATCCAGCCGAGACACAGCAGCCGCCCGGTCATGGCCGCGCCGAGCGCCCCGTTCAGGTGCGGTTTACGCTCCGTCCAGTCCAGGCAGGCGCCGGCGAAGCGGCGGCGGCTTCCCTCCAGCGCCCCGATATTCAGGCCGAACGATGTCAGCGTGGCCATCCCGTCCCTCGTGACCATGAACGCTTCGGGGCGGGTCGCCGCCTGCGGCGCGGCGCGTTTGTGGCGCCCTGGTACCCCGCCGGGCCGGCGTCCCGGGGCACCGTTCTCCTGGAACCCCGGTTCCGGGGCGGCCCGGCCCCACGGCTCCCCATTCCTCCAGGACCTGGGTTCCGGGCTGGCCCCGGCTGCGCGGCTCCCCCATTTCCCCCGGATCCCGTGTTCCGGCGCTGGCCCGGTTCCGCCCCCCGGTTCCCTGGTTCGCGGGTGACCCTGGTTCCCCGGTTCCCCGGCCGGGCCTGCGTCGCACCGCGCACGTAGCGTTGGGCCGTGGACCTCGTCACCAAGCCGCTGGACGCGCAGACCTGGCCGGACTTCGCCCGGCTGGCCGAGGAGCACCATGGGTTCGAGCGCACGCGGCGGATCGGCAAGCACCACTGGGTGGTCCGCCGGTTCGTCCGCTGACCCCGCCGTCCGGCGGCTCCACCGCCGCTTCACCGCCCAGGCCTGCCACCACCGGCAGCGAGCCCTCACACCCGCATGATCACGCAGTGCCGATGGAGTACTAACCGGGTGCCCGCGTCCCCCCGCGAGCCCTCGCCGGGCCCGCGGAACTCAGCCGTCCAAGGCCGTGCGGAGGACGGCGGCGAAGGCGCCCGTGTCGCTGAGGAAGCCGTCGTGACCGCCGGGGAACGTGACCGGCGTGGTGCCGAGCCGCTCGGCCACGGCTGTGGCGGCACGGCCGGCCAGCATCTGGCCGGACTGGGCGCCGACGCCGAGGACGATGCGCGTGGGTGCGGCGCGGAGCGCGGCGAAGTCGGGCTGGTAGCCGGTGCAGGCGGTCATGTGCAGGCCGAGCAGCGGATCGTCGCGCCGGCCGTCGTCCTGCGCGGGCAGCCCGAAGGCGGCGGGATCGGGAGCGGGCTGGCCGGGGAAGCCGGGCGGGATCGGGCCCGGGCTGCTGGCCATGGCGATGAACGTGGCCATCGCCGGGCCGAACCCGCTGCGCTGATAGGTCTCGCGGATGCCGGCACACGCGGCCAGCACGGCCTCACGGTCCGGCAGCTCCTGGGCGGCGGGCGGCTCGTGCGCCACCAGGGTGCCGACCAGCCCGGGATGCCTGGCCACCAGGGCCAGGGCGTTAACCGCCCCGCCGCTGCTGCCGAAGACGTCGGCCGGGCCGGCGCCCAGCGCCTCGATCAGCCGGCGCAGGTCCTCGGCGTGCTCGGTGGGCTCCGACCCTGGCGGCTCGCCGTCGGTGCGCTGGCTGCGGCCGGTCCCCCGGGGGTCGTAGGTCACCACCGTGCGGTCGGCGAACTGCTCGGCCAGGGCGGCGAAACCGGACGCTCCCATCGGCGCCCCGGCGATCAGCAGGACCGGATGCCCCGCGCCGCCGTTGTCCCGCACGTCGTAGTACAGCACGGCGCCCGGCGCCTCCAGCGTGTACGTCTTCGGCTCGCCCACGGTGGCGGCCCCTTTCCTCGGCTGATCGTTTCCGCCCGTAACGGCCGGCATGCGCGGGAACGCACCGCTTGCCCGCCCGGTCGCGATGTTCCGGCCCAACGTTACGCCGGGCCGCCGACGGCGCGGCGCCGTCGGTCGTGCCGCGGAGTTGTGCCACCTGGCTGGGTGAGGCGCCTGTGGACGTCCGGGGGAGCCCACGCGGGTAGCGGCCGGCGCACAGATCATGGTCAGCCTGTGCGGCGTCACCCCGGCGAAGGTCCTCGCGTTCGGCAAGAACCCTTACAGCCAGACCCGGTACCGCTTCGCCAGCTGATGACTGCCTGACCCGCTTACCCGCCCACCTCGGTTCCTTGGAGCAGGTCACAACCAACGACGTTGCCGAGGCCCCGGGGGACCTGGCCGAGATCGACCCGCGGTGACTGTTCCGCGCATCCCTTACTGAATGGCCTCGGCGATGGCCTTTATTGTGGAACCCTGATCCCCCGGTAACCCCGAGGGCGCGGGAGGCATCGCGTGGATCTGGTGAAGCGGGCCGGGCAGCTCAAGCCCATGCTGGTGGAGTTCGCGATGTCGCCGCTGTTCGACCGCGAATTGACGGCTGCGATAGAAGAAGCCTTCCCCGACCTGATCGTGGACGACGAGGCGCTGCTCTCCATGGTCATCGATCACTTCGCGCTGCAGCACCGGCTCGAGTCGGGGGTCACCGTGGTCGAGGCGTTCGTCGCGGCCCACTCCGAGCTGACCGAGGCCGAACGGGACATGCTGCTGGGCTGGCAGGACGTCGTCGAGGGCATGTTCGAGGTCACCGGCAAGGACCGCGACGGCATCGTCCTGGTCAACCTGGTGGACGAGCTGACCTACCGGGCCCAGTCCAACCTGGGCCGAACGGCATTCCGGCAGCTGAAGAAGGGCACGTTCATCGTTGGCCGGCTGGTGCCGGTGGGCGAGACGTGGATGGTTTCCGGCCACCTGCTGGTCTTTCCCGCGTCGCACCGCGGCGAGATGCTGGTGGCGGCCGCCCGGCAGGCGCTCAGTCACCCTGATGCGGCGTTCCGCAACCCCGCCAAGCTGGCGGAGGCCCGGAAGCTGGTTGCCGAGCAACACGAGGCGTTCGTGGACCGCTTCGGCAGCGATCTCATCGTGATTCCCGGTGTCGAAGTGCCGGGCAAGGTCCACGAATTCGAACGCCACTGGGCCCATGTGGTCCGCCCGGATGACGAGCCTCCCGAGCCGGTGCCCATGGAGTTTCCCGATCACCTCCTCGACGCCGACAGCGTCGCGATGCACTTCGTCCCGGGCGAGGGGATGAGCTTCTACCCGGACTACCACTTGCTGGAAGAGCTGTTCGGCAACCCGGCGCTGCTCGCCCGGCGCCGTTACCGGGAAACGCTGTCGGACCTTCTGGGCGACCCCGACACCTCGCCCGAGCCGCTACGGCAGCTCGCCGCCCGCGACCCGGCCAAAGCCAGCAAGGTCTTCGCCAGGCTCCTCAGGCGCAAAGCCTTCTCCTGGGAGACCGACGGCGAAGCCCTGCTCCGTCAGCACAAGCCCAGCTACTTCGACGGGACGGTGCTGCCCCGCACCGTCGTGCTCTCCGAGCCCCTGTCCAAGGCGCTCCGGGACGCGCGGCCCTGACCGCCCGGAACGGGCCCGGGTGCCCGCCGGGCGTCAGCGCGCCGCGGTGAGGGCGGCGGTGGCCCGGCGCAGCAGCGGCGCGAAGTTCGCTTGCAGCTGCGACAACGTCGCCAGGTTCTGCCCGATGAGCGCCTGCTGGTAGGCCGCCTCCACGGCCAGCCACGTGTTCAGCAGGTTGACCTCGGTCTTGCAGGTCACGTCGGCGACCGCGGTGGCGATCTCGGCCCTGTTCGGCGGGGTCCGCCAGCGGTGCCCTTCGACCTCCGACGGGCTGCTGTAGTGGTAGAAGTGGCGGGCCATGCACGCCGACCAGGCCCGGATGACCGCGCGGACCCGCCGGTCGCTCTGCGTGAAGCTGGCTGCCTGCGCGGCGATCTGCGGCACGGGGTCGGGCACGGGCTCGCCGACCAGCGGCCCATACACCTCCTTGTTGGTCTGCTGCAGGCAGCCGAGGTGACCGCCGGGGCCTGCCCCGGTCCCCGGGCCGAAGCCGAACAGGGCCTCGGCGTAGGCCCGCCCGGCCTTCAGCGACTGGCCGAACCCGGTGGCGCTGATGAAGCCGATGATCCGCGGGCCGGACGGGGCGGACCCGTTGCCCTTGGGACGCACGAAGCCGAACGTGCGCGCCTGCATCAGGCTGGTCAGCCCGGCCCCGGCGGCTTCGACCTGCGCCAGGGTGGTCACGCTCGAAAACGGCGGAGAGGCGGAGCTTGTGTCCTCGAATCCCCGGACCGCCATGCAGCGCTGGACCAGCAGGTTGCTCGCGTCCGCCAGCGCCTCCTGCTGCTGGGTCGAGATCGCCTGGTAGGCCTCCAGCGGCATCGCGACGGTCAGGCTGGACTGCGCCGGCGGGATCGGCGGCACCGTGATCTTGGGGCGCGACCCGCCGCCGCCTCCGGCGCCGATGAAGATGACGGGCCCGCCGCTGAACGCCGCACCGCCGCCGACGAAGACCGCCCGCGGGGGGAAAAACACCCGCCGGCCTGACGGGAGGAGCCGGGACCGGGCGTGGTGCCCGGCGCTCCGGGGGGCCCCGGTGCAGGCGGCCAGCAGGCAGGCCGCCACGAGGACGGCCGCCCAGCGGACGGCCCCGCGGTCGGCGGCGCCGATGGCCGTGGCCCCGCCGCAGCGGCGTTTCTTCGCCCCGGGCGCGCGCCGGTACGGCGGGCGGTGCTCAGCGGCGCAGCGCATCGGCAGGCTCCATGAGGCTGGCCCGCAGGGCGGGATACAGGCCCGCCAGCAGTCCCACCGTCGCGCCGGCAAGGGGGGCGGCGACCACGATCCGCGGGTCGAGCAGCGCGGTCCAGTGCCGGTAGAGCGTGACGCCGAGAATCGTGAGCACGCCCAGGCTGGCCCCGATCAGCCCGCCGAACAGGCCCAGCGCCGTGGACTCGGTGAGGAACTGGACGCCGATGTGCCGGGGACGGGCGCCGAGCGCGCGCCGCAGCCCGATCTCCCCCGCCCGCTCCAGCACGGCGACCAGCGTGGTGTTGGCGATCCCGACCGCCCCGACGATCAGCGCGATCCCGGCCAGCGTCAGGAACAGGCTGTTGAGGCTGGTGCTGACGCCACGCTGCAACTGGGCCACGCTGGGCGCGGCCGCGCCCTTGAGCAGCGCCGGGTTGTCGGGCCGGATCGCAACCGGCGCCTGCTCGGCCACGATCTTGGCCGCGCCGATCCGGGTGTGGATCAGCATCTGGGCCTGTACCTGCGTGGGCGCGCCCCACAGCCGCAGCGCGGTGCTCGCCGGTACCGTCACCCCCACGTCGAGCTGGGGCAGCCGCTGTGAGCTGGCGACGATCCCGATCACGGTGAACGGCTGGCCGTCGATGAAGATCGCGGGCTGGCCCTGGAGGCTGGTGACTCCCAGGCTGGCGGCGGCGCTGCTGCCGATGACGGCCACGTTCTGCGCGCGGGTTTCGTGGAACTGGCTGAACAGGGTGCCGGTGCGGAGCTTCACCCCGGCCGCGGCGAGCAGGCCGGGGCTGGCGGCGGTCACCGGGATCGCGTGCTGCGACGCGAGGAAACCGCCGGCGAACCCGCTCACCGCGGCCTGCTTGAACAGCACCGGCCAGTAGACGCCCGCGGCCACCACGCCGTGGATCCGTTCCGCGAGCGCGTCGGCGTTCGGCGGGAAGTCCACGGCCGGGTGGCTGGACTGCGCGGCCCCGACGTCGAACACGTACGCCTGGGTGGCCTGCAGCACGTTGAACTGCTTGCCGATCTGGCCCGACGCGGTCTGCGCGATCCCGACGATGGCCACGAAGCTGCCGATCCCCAGCATGACGCCGAGGAGGGTCAGCGCGGACCGCCCCGGCCGCTGGAGCAGCCCGGCCAGCGCCTCATTGCCCAGATCGCGGAATCGCAGCCGGGAGGGCGGAACCGCCCCGGGCCCCCGCCTACCCATCGGGAAACCCATGCGTGTCCTCGTCCCCCCGTGCGCGGCCCGCTGGTGGTCGGCCTTCCGGGGGCGGCGGTGGGGGCGTGGGTACCCCGGAGCCCGCCGGCGGCGCGGGCGCCCCGGTGGGGGGCAGCATGGTATCTTGTGAAAATTCCGTCAGCTCACCGTCGCGGATGGCGATCTGCCGCTGGGCGCGGCCCGCGACCACCGGGTTGTGCGTGATGACCAGCAGCGTGGTTCCCTCGCGGTGCAGCGTTTCGAGCAGGCCGATGAGCTCGAGGGTGGTGGCGCTGTCCAGGTTGCCGGTGGGCTCGTCGCACATCAGCAGCGAGGGCCGGTTGACCAGGGCGCGGGCGATCGCGACCCGTTGCCGCTCACCGCCGGACAGCGCCGTAGGCATCGCGTGGGCCCGGTGGTCCAGCCCGACCTGTGCCAGCGCGGACATGGCCGCGGCGTACCTGCGCCGGCGTGGCCCGTCGGCGTATACCTGCGCCAGCATCACGTTCTCGATCGAGGTGCGGTACGGCAGCAGGTGGAACGACTGGAAGACGAATCCGATGCGGTGCGCTCGCACCGCGGCGCGCTCACGCTCCGGCGCCGCGCCCACGTCGATCCCGTCGATCTCGATCGAGCCCTGGGTGGGCTTGTCGAGCAGACCGAGGAGGTTGAGCAGCGTCGACTTGCCCGAGCCCGACGGCCCGGTGATCGCGACGTGCTCGCCGGAGTAGATGACCAGGCTGGTCGGCTTGAGGGCGGCGACCGGCGGCGGGCCGCGGTAGGTGAATGCGGCCGAGGTGAGCCTGATGACCGGCTCTCCGGGCGGGCGCCCGGCGTCGCGGGCCTCACGGTCCGGGGCTGGCCCGCTTCCGGTCATCGCCGGCCGCCGGTCATTCCTGGTTCGCCGGCGGTCATCGCTGGTTCGCCAGCGGTCATCGCTGGTTCGCCAGCGGTCATCGCTGGTTCGCCGGCAGTCGTTGGTGGTTCGCCGGCGGTCATCCGGGCCCCACGATCGTGACCGAGCCGGATCGGCTGATTCCGCTCCGGGCCTTCCCGGTGGTGCGGCCGAGCGGGCTGGTCAGGTAGTTCTCGCCGGTGACGACCTGGTCGCCCGCCTTCAGCGCGCCCGCCGGGTCGGGCCTGATCCCGACCAGGCCGTCGCCCTCGGTCACGACCGTCACCGGGACTCTCGCCGTCGAGTTCGGCCCGGTCACCTTGGACACGTAGTCCTTGCCGTCCTGACCGCCGAACACCGCCGCCTCGGGCACCGCGAGCATCGGCCCGTTGCTCTGCGCGGCCTGGATGGACAGGATGACGTTCTGGCCGGGGCCCATGGACGACGGCAGTGGTTTGTGCAGCTTGATGTGCATCGGGTAGTACAGGCCGCCCGAGATGCTCTTCGCGGTCTGGGCCTTGTGCCTGACGGACGAGATGATGCCGTGCGCGGCGGCGGGACTGCCCTGGGCGGTGATCGTGACGTGCATGCCCGGCCGGACCAGCGCCCCGAACGCGGGGTTGAGCTGGCCCTTGATGGCCGGACTGCCCAGTGACAGCGTCACCAGCGAACCGCTCACGACCGCGCCGACGCTGCCCCCGAGCTTGACCACCTGGGCCGGGAACCGGGGCACGAACATGATCTCGGACAGTGGCACCTCCGGTTCGCGACGGCCCTTCGCGCCCACCGGAGCGGCTGGCACCGTGTAGCCCAGGCTGTGGTAGAAGGCGGCGACCGCGGCGCCGGTGCCCGGGCCGTAGACACCGCTGGTGTCGCCTCCGATCGAGAACCCGAGCCCCTCCAGTCCCGCCTGAAGCTGGGCGATGTCCGAACCCGATTCGCCGGGGGCCATGTCGCGGTAGGCGGGCACCGTGCCCTGAAGGACGAAGAACGGCCGCCCCGCGACCTCGATGATGACGTTCCCCGGGGCCACGAAGCTGCCCGGCGGGTGGAAGATCTTGGTGACGACCTGCTGGACGTTGCCGCCCCCTCCCCCGCCGCCACTTCCTGCGCCGCCCCCTCCCCCGCCGCTCAGCGACGAGATCTGCGGCGGTTTGGTGACCACACCGTCGGCCTGGACGGTGTTGCGTATGACCGTGTCCTGCACCGGGGCCGTCAACCGGGTCAGCCCCGGCGCCCTGGTCTCGGCGGCCTGCTGCGCCGGGGACTTGATGGTGGTCGATACCAGCAGGCCGCCGGCCGATGCGAGCACGGCCAGGCCGATGACCGTCAGCAGGATGACGCGGCGCCGGCGCAGGCGGCCGTAACCCGGCTTGTCGTCGAGGACGTCGCCCATTACGCTCTCCTGCCCCGAGCCCGGCTGGCGCCGGCTGCCGGCCGCTCCACTTGGCTCTAAATACGGTGGCATGCCGTCTGGCGACGGCGGGCAGGTTCCGGCGTCCGGGGTTTACGCAATTCTGCTTTCGCTGATTAAGACGAACTCGGGCCGCGGATGTTGCCCGGTTCCGCGTATCGATCCGGTAGCGACGCCGGTAACTTCCTGGCCGCGCTGAGGGCCCGGCCCATGCCGCCGCCGCGGAACAAGACGGCGTGATTGGAGAGCGGCCCGTGCTGGCCGTCCGTGCTCGCCGGTCAGTGCTCGCCGGTCAGTGCTCGCCGGTCAGTGCTCGCTGACGAGGGTGACCCAGTTGCCGTCCGGGCCGGCGACCGAAGCCCTGCGGTGCCCGGCGACGTGGCCGCAGGGCTTGACGATGACCGGAGCGCCCGCGACGCCGGGACAGCTCACTGGCCAACCGAGACGGCTACGCTGGCACGCGTGTCTTCCAGGAAGCGGAGTCCTCGCAACCGCAAGGTTCACCGCCAAGGCCTCAGCGGCAATCCGCAGCGTCGCGCCGAGCAGTTGCGGCAGGCATTCTCGGGGGAAGCGGCGTTCGGGTTGCTGGGAGGGCCGGATCGGGCCGCGCTCCGGGAGCTTGCCTATCGTCTGGCCGGTGGCGCGTCGGCCGAACCGTGGTGGCGCGAATCCCACAGCCGCATCCTTGCCCGATCCCGCGCCCTGGCCTGGCCCTCTCGCCTGGTCGACCTGGAGACGCAAGCCTGCCAGATCGTGGGTGATGAGTTCTACGAACGCCTTCAGTCGCCGGGGACCGAGCTTCATCCGGCCCAGTGGCTGCGTGCCCTCGCGGAGCAGGCCGGGGCGGCGCTGCGCACGGCACTGGCCCAGGGCGGTGATGAATGGCGCGGGCCATGGGCACTGCTGTGCGGGCTGGCCCTGACGGCACCCCGGACGCCTGACGACGCAGTGAGCGAGAGTGTCCTGAAGATTCGCAAGGACTTCCCCGACATCAAGGACCCGCTCCAGACCGCGCTGGCCGAGGTGGACACGGGCGCCAAGCTGCTGGCGGACCGCGGGCTGGAGCCCGGCGCCGAGCGCCCGGCCGATGGCTCCCGGCCGGCCGGGGAGCCCCTGGTTGCCAAGGACGCGTACGGCAGCCGTTTCCTGCTTACGGCCCCGTTCAGCTACGACGGCGGCGCGCCGGATCACTGGTATGCCTGGGACATCGACGCTTGCTGGATCGACGTCGTCGTGGGCGCGGGAGCGTTCGCTTCGGCCGAGGACGCGCTGCACGAGTGGCGCGACGCCGTCGGCCCAACGGCCGCCGTGGCGGCGCTGTCGCCGTGCGCGGCGGGGACAACCGCCTGGCTGCTGGCGCCCAGCCTGGAGGCCGGGGTCCTGGCGGACATGCTGCAGGGACACGAGCCTCGCGAACTCATCCGCGAGTACCACCGGCAGCGCCGCCGTGCCCGCGACCTTGCCGTTTCCGCGGGTACCGGCGCGGGCTCGTCCTCGTTTGACGCCGGTCAGGCGGATGACGCGTTCCTAAGCTGGCACGCCGCACGACACAATGACGTCCCTGCGGCGGCTGAGGCCGCGGGCACCATCCTTGCCCAGTGGGGACCACACGTGGCTCTGGATGAGCGGTGCTTCTACGCCTGCTCGCCGCACCGTATCGAGATGGCGGCGCACCTGATCCGCCAAAGCTATTTCCCCGACGATGCCAACCTTGCGCTCCAACTGCTGCCGGAGTGGACCCAGTGGTGCATCGAGCACAGCGGACTCGACAACCACCACGCCGCCCGGTCGCGCGAAGCGGCTCTCTCGGCGGCCTCGACGCTCGTTGGTGGCGCGGATGACGAGCCAGCCGCAGATGACGATGAGGCGCCATTCCGCCGTCAGGAGTGAACCGCGTTAGCTGCGGGCCGAGTTTGCTCCCCCGCCAGGATCGGCTACAGTTCTGAACGCGCGTCATCCTGGCCGGACAGGTTCGCCCGGTGCCAACAGGGATCATGCGGACGTGGCTCAGTTGGTAGAGCATCACCTTGCCAAGGTGAGGGTCGCGGGTTCGAATCCCGTCGTCCGCTCGGAGGCGTCGGACGCCGTATCGCGGTGCCGATGGCCAGCACGGCTCCCGGGTAACCCAGGTCTGGGTTCTGGGTTCCGGGCGCGGCGGAGTGGCCGAGTGGCCTAGGCAAGGGCCTGCAAAGCCCTGTACGCGGGTTCGATTCCCGCCTCCGCCTCGAGGGCGGCTAGCTCAGTGGGAGAGCGCTACCTTGACA
>Ga0070698_100001846_pt1 | contig 23587 bp, 22 predicted proteins | sample KBSK1502metaG_FD_65477 | JGI IMG/M metagenome (GOLD analysis project Ga0070698, IMG submission 65477) | Corn, switchgrass and miscanthus rhizosphere microbial communities from Kellogg Biological Station, Michigan, USA - KBS K1-50-2 metaG | ecosystem: Host-associated > Plants > Roots >...
GCGCTCCCGACTTCGCCAAGCCTACGTCGCGGCTGGCTCCCTCAGATCAGTCCGAGTTTCATTTTCCCGGCTTCGCTGATCATGTGCTGGTTCCAGGGTGGATCCCAAACCAATTCGACAGACGCCTCGTCCACCCCTGAAATTGATAGGATCTTGAGCTTGGCGTCCTGGGCAATGGCGGGCCCCATCCCGCATCCTGGAGCGGTTAAGGTCATTTTAACATCCACGCAGGTTCCGGTTTCCGGGGATTTTGTGACCTGACAATTGTAAACCAATCCGAGATCTACGATATTCACTGGGATTTCCGGGTCATAAACTGTCCGGAGCTGATCCCACACCTCCTCTTCTGCTACGTCGCTATTGGATCGTTCCTTTTCCTTTTGGCCGGATGTCCGCTCCAAGCCCAAAACGTCAGCGTCCTGCTCATTGATTCGGAAAAGGCCGTAATCACACGCAATCGTATAGCTGCCGCCCAGGTTCTGTGTGATAATGACCTTCGTTCCTTTGGGAATCGTGGTCTTTAAGCCGGCAGGAATCTGAATCGCTTCACAATCCCGCAGTAATTCGATTTCGTTGTGGTCGCTCATTTGGAAGGCTCTAAAATTATTTTCTTTGGAGACTGCTCCTGAAATTGTTGTAACAAAGTCGGAGCAAGGGCTTGATTTGACGGCGGAATATTCTCTGGAGACAAGGCTGACCTCAACGCGCCCTCAACCAGTTGAGCACAATGGATCTTCACCGGCGGTAACGGCCCTAGCGGCGCTGATAATTCACTGCCTCCCATGGCCAAGGCCTCTTCGGCCGTTTTACCGGCAATCAGCTCCGTGGCGACGCTCGCTACGGCAATTGCCGTCTCACAACCGAAAGTCTGAAAGGTCGCCCGATCGATTACCCTCTTGCCGTTTTCCTGTTTGAACTTAATCCACATCCGCAGCATATCGCCGCAATCAGCATTGCCCACGGTGCCGACTGCGTCTGCGCCCTCTAGTTCGCCCAGGTTCTTCGGGCTCTTGATCGCTTCTTCGATACGGCGTGAAAAATCTTCCGGAGCACTCATTTCTATTCCAGATGATAACGGGGTAGCGACGAATCGATCCGAACACTCCAAGCATCAATGCCACCGGCCAGAGACTTCGCCTCGGTAAACCCGTGACCGGCAAAAAACGCAGCCGCATCCAGGCTCCGGACCCCGTGGTGACAAACGAATACGATTTCGCGTTCTTTCGGCCAGGAGGACAGGATTTCTTGCATCAGCTCCTGGGTTAAGAACTGTGACTCGTTCAAGTGCACGGCATCCCATTCTTCGCGGCTCCGCACATCAATCAACGCCATCGACATCCCGGGTTGCTCTTTGAGCCTACGCAATAGCTCGTCCGGCTCAATCTGCATTTTCTGCTCGGATTCATGTGCAGAAAGAATGGTCTCGATCACTTGTTCGACCGGCAAATCGTTGTTCCGTTGGCAGACCTGGGCCAAGGTTTCGTCTGGGCGGAAGCCGCAGCTCGAGCAGCCGCCAATATGATAAGCCCGAAACAACGCTCTCTGGGCGCCGGGAAACTCCTGCAACAAGTCGGACATCGTGAGGTCCGGATCAATGGTTCGCGTTTGACTCACAAGTAGTATGCTTGCACGTCAGAGTACTAAAAGCAAAGGCTGCGGGATGATCCAAGGCTCGATTGCCTCTAGGCTAGTGGTACCAAACTCCCAATGCCCGATCCCAAATACATCTGTCAGCGCTGTACAAATTGTTGTCGCTGGCCCGGATTTGTCCGGTTGACAAACGAAGACATCACCAGAATTGCCGCTTACCTGAGACAATCTGAATATCGTTTCATTCAGACTTACACACGGCTCAGGCCGCACCGGGATGGCTTAGCGCTGCAGGACCAGGCGGACGGTAGTTGTGTTTTTCTCGATGGAAAAGGCTGCGCCATTCACCCCGTTAAACCGGCTCAATGTACGGGATTTCCCAACGAATGGCGCTTCCCCGGGTGGCGAAGCGTCTGCGAGGCTATCGCCGTGGAAGCGGAAGACAAATAACCGGGAGGGATCGAAGCCTGTCCGCCATAGCCCTGCCTAAATTTTACCGCATGGCTGCCGGTTGAGCGCGAACGTAGGGTTGCTCTGCCAGGGTACGCCTGACCAGCCGGCGTACTACCGCCACATCCCGCAACATTTTCAGACTATCGCTCACCACCCGAACCTTGGAGTCAGGGGAGTTAGACCAATGCACCGGGATCTCCTTCACCCCAAAACCGAGCGCCTTTGCCAGTAGCAATACCTCGACATCGAAGGAAAAGCCGTCCGTTTTTTGCCGTTCAAATATGGCCCGAGATGCGACCTGCCGAAACCCTTTGAAGCCACATTGCGTATCCCGAATCTCGATTCCGGCCAACCAGCGTACCAGGGCATTAAAGGTTTTACCCATGCGCTCACGCACCCAACTTTGATGCCGAATAATCTCGCTGTCTGGATGTTGGCGATTCCCTACTATGATGTGCAAATCACGGGCGGAGCCAAAAACCGCCAAAGCGCGATCAATCTCGTACAACGGAGTACTTAGATCGGCGTCAGTAAAAAATACCAGCTCCCCTGCACTGGCCAGCATCCCCGTACGCACCGCGAACCCTTTTCCTCGATGTACCCGGTTTCCGATCACCTTCAATTGAGGAAACGTTTTTGCGCTCGCTTGAGCCAAGGCGAGCGTCTCGTCGGTACTAGGTTCCACAACGATTATAACCTCGAACAAAAAAGCCCAACGTCGGCAATAATCGTGTAGCGCCCGCAGGGTGTCCGGCAATCGCCGCGCCTCATTGTAAGCCGGAATTACGAGTGAGAGGCGAGGCAGAATCTGTGTGGACATGTCGCGGAGTTCGCATAATATCACCGCCTCTGTGCAGGGAGGCGCACCGGGCGCGCTCCGTGCGTGCCAAGTCAACGCCTCCTAAACGCAAGAAATGGCCAAACGTCAACTCTTAATTCCACTCCTCATTCTGCTGGTGGCCGCAATCGTTCGATTGATTTTCTTAGATATCAAACCGCCGCACTTCGACGAAGGAATCAATGGTTGGTGGTGCGATCAGATGGCTGCGCAAGGATTCTACCGGTACGATCCAGCCAATTACCACGGTCCTCTCCACTTCTACGTACTCCGGCTTTTTCTGACCTTATTTGGCCGGAATCTGTGGGCTCTGCGACTGCCGACTGTCTTGGTCGGAATCGCGAGTATTGGATTCACTTTTCTTTTCAGTCGTTTCTTTGGAAAGGCAACCACCTATTTGGCCGCCTTCGCGATGGCGATCTCGCCGGCATTCATCTTTTACGAACGCTATGCGATCCATGAAGCCTGGTTGGTCCTTTTTCTACTGGTCACACTTTGGGGTCTGCTGAGTTGGTACTCAGGTGCGACTCCGTGGAGTGTCTGGGCGACCATTCTGGGAATCGCTGGCATGATTCTCACCAAAGAAACGTACATCCTTCATCTCGTTGCTTTCGCGCTCGCAGGATTGTGCTCATGGATAATCGGACTAGTTCGGCCTCCTTCGGAACCGATCAATCGAACCCCCACCCGCACTCCTTGGGCGCACGTAGGCGCCGCGGTAGCGGTTGGACTTGCTTTAATTATCTTCTTCTATTCCGGGAACTTTTTGAATTGGTCTGGAGTTACGGGCCTGTATCGGACATTCGCTCACTGGGCAAATACCGGAGTGGGCGCTCAATCCGGTCACGAAAAACCGGCTTACGACATCTCGATCGTGCCACACTTTCTTCAGCACGTTCCGGTTTTCACTGCCTTGGCCAAAATCAAAATAAATTGGTATTGGATTAAGTTGCTGGCGGTCTACGAATGGCTCGCAATCGCCGGGCTTATCTTTTCCATTCGTTATCTCTTTGGCGGTAACGGCGCTCTTCGTTACCTGGCGATCTATGCTCTCGGGGTCTTGGCCGCGTATAGCGTTATCGCCTATAAGACGCCTTGGTGCATCATCTCTATCGAATGGCCGTTTCTGTTTTTAGGTGGAGCATGCCTGGTTTTCCTTTGGGAGATTTTCCCGAAGTATCTCAAGCCGCTCGCCATTGCCGGAGCTCTCCCGTTGTTCGGGTTTATGGGATACCGCTCCTATCTTCTGAACTACGTCCGGTATGATGATCCAAAGGAAATGTACGCCTACGTACAAACGTTTCGGGATTATCAGAAATTGGTCGATCCGATCCTGGAAAAAGGCCGCAAAGATCCTGCCGCCAAGACCAAGCTCCAAGGTCTCATTCTATTAAAAAGCTATTTCCCGGTGCCATGGGTACTCGACGAGTTTCCTCACATCGGATATTACGAGACCGGTGACGAGAAATGGCCGGCGAGCGTGGACGCGGATTTCATCGCCGTGGATGGTTCAGAATTCGAGAATCTTGAGTATCGGCTCAAACATCGCTATTTCGTTACGGAATTCCGGCTGAGAGATGGCATGGATCCCTGCAAAGCCTATTTCCGATACGAAACCTTTAAAGATATATTTCCGGGGCGCGCTCCCGAATTCCAACCGGTAGCAACGGGATCTTCGGAATGAAGTTTTCGCTGGTTGTTCTGGCTTGGATAGCGCTCTCCAGCTGTTTCGGCATCGCCTTTGGCTACTCGCCATTGGGACTCACTCCCCTGACCTCAATGATTTCGCTGTCCGGTGGATTCATTCTTGCGGTAGCCGGAGTACTGTTGCAGCGGAAGCCATTCTTCACCCCGTTCGAGAAAGTACAAATCACCGGCGTAATCTGCGCATTGATCTTCCTGGCATTTGCGGCACGCGTTTTCCTACCGCTGATTTGGACAGAAGACGGCACAATCAAGGTGCTCTCGCCAAATAATCTCGGCGACATCTGCTTGCACTTGGCGCACATCAATTTTCTCGCATCCAATCCTCACTTCTGGCCGGAAAATCCGATCTATGCGTTTGATAAACTTCGTTATCCGATCGGAATAAATCTTTTCAACGCGGAGCTGAAACTGGTTGGAATTGAGCCCCGACCTGGGATCATCATCATCGCGTTACTTTGCTCGGTTCTTACTCTCCGCGCGCTGTTCCTTTTTGGCGGACCGTTTATCGTGGCTGCCTTTTTGTTCAATGGTGGTCTGGCTGGACTGCAATTTTTTCACAACTGGGAGCTGCAAGATTTCCAGGCAAAATTGCCATGGGCATCGATCCCATTGGCCTTGTTCGTCACCCAGCGCGGATTGCTCTATGCCATTCCGGCTGGGTTATTGTTGCTCACTCATTGGCGCGGGCTCTTTTCGGATCGGCCCGAAGCGGTTCGGCTGCCGGGATGGGGAGAATGGCTGCTGTATGCGACTATGCCACTGTTCCATCTACACACTTTCATCTTTCTTTCGTTCCTGCTGCTCTGGTGGTTTCTGTTCGGAAACCCCAACTGGCGGCTGCACTTGGTTAAACTCGTGGCGCTATCGATTATCCCGGCAACTTTTTTGGTCTATTGTGTTACCGGCTTCGGAAAGACCAGTGCGCTCGCTTGGCAGCCCGGCTGGATGAATCCACCCGGCCAATCGCCCTGGTGGTTCTGGTTCAATAATTTCGGCTTCGTTTTACCGCTCTCGCTCTTTCTTCTCGTTTACCTTTGTATCTCGGAGCGCGGCGATGTTTACCATCGAAAAATCCCGCTTCGCCGTCTGTTCTTTCCGGCAGCGATAGCCTTTGTCGCCTGCGGGCTGATTCGTTTTGCGCCGTGGGCCTGGGACAACACGAAACTATTCTTCTGGGCATACCTGCTGTTGATGTACTGTATCTGGGAAGCGTTTCTCCGCCGCTGGCATCCACTGATTCGCATCCCAATTTTCGTGGCCTTATTTCTCTCCGGCTTTATCAGCCTGGTAGGAGGGTTGGTACCCGGCCAAGAGAACGGTTACGATATTGGTGACCAAGCTGAATGGAACGGTGTCGCGGAGCAGCTCAAAGATTTTCCGCCAAAAACAGTCTTTGCGACCTATCCCACTTATAACCATCCAGTTTTGGTGAACGGACACCGAGTCGTCTTAGGCTATGAAGGTCATCTCTGGAGCCACGGCCTGGACTACCAGCCATACCTCCAACTGCTGAATAAGGCGATGTTAGGCGAATCGGGTTGGGAAGACGCGTTTCGGCAATTGCATGCCGACTATCTCTTCTGGGGCAATTTCGAGGGACAGAATTATCCCGGCACGACCCGTGCCTGGGAACATCTGCCCGTTGTTGGGGAATCACCATGGGGCCGAATCTACGATTTGCGGGGTTTGCGGTAGGGATGCGCTCCCGACTTCGCAAAGCCACGTCGCGGCTGGGCCTACGGCGTTTCCGAACCTAACCCGAGGGCGCGCCAAAGCGTAGCGACGGCGGCCTGCGCGTCCGCGGACACGCGGGAGCGTGTCCGTACCGGCCCATCAAATCGCTTTCTGACCGTTCGCTAGATCGTTGGCGGCTGGCGGAAAGAGCACCAGTTGTTTCGTCGATGACTTCTGACTCACGTAATTCGGAATACCAAATCCGCCTTTCACATGGCCGCGGCCAGTAAACACCAGGAGCTTCGTTTTCGGATATTTTTGGCGAAATTCTAAGATCGTTTTGGCCATCGTTTGGTCCCAGAGGTTTTGGGCCGCGAAGAAGCGAGAAAGATCGCTTTCCTGCGTCCCGGGATGGTCTCCTAACGATTGCACAAAATTCTCGTACGCACCTGGTGGGACACTGAATTCTTTCGGGATTTCGTTCTCCTCGTCCGGAGATAAAGGCTCTCCGTGAGCAAGCTTGTGGGCCAGGGACGAAGAGGCATTTAACGCCACGTTCTTAATTTTTGCTCTTCCGACAGTCCGCAGCATTTCCAGGTAAAGCGGGGAATATCTGCCCCACGATTTTTCGAAGGCAGTCTGCGCCACCAAATCGTCGAGCGAAAGCTTGTGCTGATCGAATCGATCCAAATCCGCTTGCTGGCTTCGATCAAACATTTCCCAACCGACCGCAAACCGTATTCCCCGACGAGCCATTCCGCGGATCAAATCGAGTTCATACTCATGACTGGCGCGGTCGCCGTGCAGCTCGCCGACATAAATCACATCTGCCACCGCAACTCCGTGCCAGAACTCTTGGTCGCTGGGTGAGACCCCTGACGATTTCGCGCCGTTATGAGCGGCACAAGACGAAAGGATAAACCACGTAGTAAGTAGGATCGGAAATAACCACCATCGTTTCATAATTGCTGGCAAAACGCTTAGCAACGTGTCGGATTTGCGCGCCAGCTCAATTGCAATTGCAACGGGCTGCTACCTTGATTGCGACCTCCTTTCGGTAAACCGTAGCGCATGGCGTCTTTCGATCTGATCGTCCTTGGCGGTGGGCCGGCTGGATACACCGGCGCAATTCGAGCGGCCCAACTAGGTCTGAACACCGCGATAATCGACAAACGCGAAGTGCTTGGCGGTACTTGCCTTAACATCGGGTGCATCCCAAGCAAGGCACTTCTCGTTTCTTCTGATCACGTCCGTTTCGCTCAGCATCTAGCTGAACGGCACGGGTTGAAATTTGAGAAAGTAAGCGTCGATATCGCGAAAATGATGCAGCGCAAGAAGAACGTTGTTCGACAACTCACCCAAGGATTGGAATTTCTGATGAAGAAAAACGAGATCACCCGACTGCGTGGGTCGGGTCAGGTGGTCGCTCCCGGGAAACTGGCGCTGACGACGCCAGATAACAGCCTCGAAGAGCACACCGCCAGACATATTATTCTGGCGACAGGCAGCGTTCCGATGGAACTGCCCAGAGTCACCCTGGATGGAGAGACCGTAGTCACCAGCGATGAAGCGCTCTCCTTCGCCGAGGTACCAGAGCAATTGGTCGTGATTGGCGCCGGAGCAATTGGCTTGGAGATGGGTTCGGTCTGGTCTCGACTTGGCAGCAAGGTCACGATTCTCGAGTTTCTGCCGCAAATCGCCGCTTTTCTCGACGTCGATGTTTCTCAGGCGCTGCAGAAGAGTTTGGAAGCGGAAGGGATCACGTTCCACCTCGAGACGCTCGTCGATGCCGTCATGGTACAAAAAGGTCTGGCCACGGTCTCCGCTCAGAACAAAGGGAAACAACCGCTCCAACTGACCGCCAGCAAAGTATTGGTGGCAGTGGGCCGAAAACCGTATTTGGACGGAGCCGTCGCAAAGGATCTTGGACTACGACTCACCGAGCGAGGCCGAGTTGCGGTAGACGAACACTTTCGAACGAATCTCCCAGGAATATATGCCGTCGGCGACATAATCGACGGCCCGATGCTAGCGCACAAAGGGGAGGAAGACGGGAGCGCTTGCGCTGAGTTCATCGCTGGCAAACCAAGCCACGTTAACTACGACATCATTCCGAACATCATTTACACCAATCCCGAGGCGACCGTGGTGGGTTTAACTGAGGATGCAGCAAGAAAGGCGAACCGAAATGTGAGAGTCGGGAAGTTCCCTTTCGTTGCCAACGGTCGCGCACTTGCAAATGACCAAACACTCGGTTTCGCGAAAATTTTGGCAGATGCGCGGACCGATAAGCTGCTTGGCGCTCAAATATTAGGCAGTGGCGCGTCGGAGCTAATTGCTGAAGTGGTCAGCGTAATGGAATTCGGCGGCAGCGCAGAGGATATCGGGCGTACGATTCACGCTCATCCAACAATGAGCGAAGCTGTCAAAGAAGCGGCGTTGGCAGTCGACAATCTTGCGTTCTCGATTCCGCCCAGCCCGAAGGGATGAGGTGCGTGCCGGCTTATTGGAGTGATTCGCAGCAAATTATTGGCCCGAAGGGCGGTAGGAACTTAGCCCATGCGCGTCAACTTAAGGGCTAGGATTGTACGGTGAGGACCTGTTCCGGAGGGACTCAGTGAAAGTAGCCCAGTACGAAGTGCTGGGAAATGAAGCAAAAAGACAGGTCCGTCCCGTCAAAGGGACGATCGAAACGCTCGGCTTTTGGTTTCGCATGCGGCTCAGCGATTTCCCGCATTTCGTCGATCGTCCCGTCCGGGACGGATAGCTCTTTAAAAACGCTAACCCAGCACTTCGTACTGGGCTACTTTCGTCGGGTCCCTGCGGGAGTGATGTTTCTCTAACCATCGACGAACCTGCGCGATCCCGGTCGCGAGCCCTTAAGTTGACTCGCATGGGCTACAGCCTGGGTTACGTTTTTGATGGCGTGCCGATCTGAAGGATCGGGATACTCGGTCCCGTCCCGCCTAGCACGTCGCGGTTCTGCAATATGTCGATGCCGCCGCCCCGATACCTCATTATCCCAAGCCTCCAATCCTTTACTCATTCGCGAAGCAGGCCTAGCAGCTTAACTCGGGTCGTTCGGGTGCGTTGCAGCGAATGGAGCAGATGATCGGCGGCTTGATTTGGTTTGCTGCTTTCGATGCCAAGTGACTTGGCTAATTCGCGTTCAAAGAAACGTACCGCACGAGCCGTCACCGGGTTTGCTTGTAAGTAAGAAAACGCGCGGATCAGGAGCTCATAAATGGCGGCTTCGGGATGCTCGGGCTCGGTGGTTTCCTCGATTAGTTCAGCGAAATATCCTGCCGCCAAGGTGTTCGTGTAATGCTCCCGAATGCCGGCAAAAGGCTCGAGAAGTACTACTTCCCGCAGCGAGTGAAGCTCGCTGCGCTGCGACCAAGCGATGGTTAACTCGCATTGAAAGAAGAGGTCGAGCTTTCCAGCGAAAGTGCTCTTTGCGCGGAGTGCGCCTTTCGCAACTGTTTTGAGCTTGCCCCGTTCGCGGCTAAACCAGGAAACGATCAAACTGGTATCGGAAAAGCGCATCCGACGCAGCAGAACGGCATTCAGGGTTTCCGCTGCCATTTTGCAGAGCTATCCGATGTAGCCTTAGCATTCACTGCTTCTTGCGCGGACCCGGTTTGCTTCGGTGAGCAACGGTTACCAACGGACTTCGTCCTTTGGCCAAACTATGGATCTGTTCTAGCTCAAACGTATTGATCATCTGCTTCAGACCCGGCTCCATCCGTCGCATCTCCGCACAAACCGAGTAATAATAGGCGCGCAGAAAGTTTTTCCGCGCTTCGTCGGTCAACGCACTCCGCGATTGTTCGAGCAAAAAGATCGGTCGAGTACCCCGCATTGCCGAACTTCGAATTTCGGCGAAGCGAGCTTCGTTCCGCTGCTGCTGTTCTGGAGAAATTGGCGTCGGTGTCGCGGTGGCGTTGGGAATGGGATCAAACGCACCCGCTCCGGTCCCAGGCAGCGCATCTGATTTAGGTAAAAGTTCGGGGACGTTTTGGGGTTGCTGGGCGCCTTGCGGCATCTCGGAATCATCATGATGCGGGTGCAACGGAAGCCTGCCCGCCGTGGGTGACGGCGTGGGTTCTTGCGCCTGTAAAATCAAGGCGCCAAATATGGACCCGACAAGATATTTGGTCGGATAGTCCATGGTCCACATCCTCCTGGCTCTTGCGGTGCCGTTGCCACCTTCGTCTTAGCAAAAAAGCCTATCGCGTGCTTCTTCGCAACCGATAGCGTTGAAGATTTCACAGGCTCTGAGGCCGCGTCCCATGCCATGGCAGATTCGCGTCGCAATTGCCGATGATACCGGCCTGATAGGCTCTCTCCCATTGAATAGTGACTGGCCAGTCGGCCGTATCGGGGACGAATTCGAAAAATCCCGGTTGCATTTCCGCCTTTCCAGAAACCGGGACTCCGTTCAATTTACCGGAAAGCAGATGGCCATTGCTCAAAAACACATAGGAACCGCCCAGCGCAATGTGGAATTGAAAAGCGCCACCCGCATTTTCATGTGCCTCTAGGCCGGCGATCAAAAGCCGGCCGCTCCAAAGATAGTTTTCTTGTAAGAACCGCCGCGTACGTTCCGGATAACGGTCGGAACGAACCGCCACCATCGTATGATGGGCGACAAGCTGCTCGGGAATTCGATCGGTCAATAGATCACCGCGGTACTGTTCCATCGTGAACAACTCCAGAACATCGTAGATTGGCCGGGGACGGAGAACGACGTCACCCTTCGGATCCAGAACCGTTTCTCCCGGTTTCGTCAATCGAAGAACTTCACCTATTCGATCCGCCGCAATCGGATCGGGGCTCCGCTTGCGGAGCAAAATATCCGTAATCCAGCCAACCTCTACCAGGAACAGAATCGCGAAACAAACCAACGCGGCTAGGTGAGAAGACGCGATCGGCTGGGGCAAACGCCTCCAGAGAGAGAGCGCCAGCGGCGACAGGCAGGCGAACAGCAACGGATAATAAGGAAGAAAGTCTTGGCGGGTAATGACCGGCGATCCGCCGAAAAGGAGCAATGGATAAAACCCAACAAACAGCACAACAAATGCAACCCGGAAATGGTGTTCGGATCGGCTCTGTTGGCCGAGCGCAAACCACACAAAATAAAGTGCCGGAACAAGAAACCAAAAGCGCGGATCCCGGAACCCTTTGAGCAGGCGATGGAGAAAATCGACAGTGTCTCCCCCCAGATTATGTTCAATGGTGCAACGGTACATCGCCGGTCCAGCACCTAGTGCAATAAATACGCAAAGAATGCTCAGTGCGAGAATTGAGAAGCCGGCCAAGGCGAGGGCTGATCCTTTAAAAACAGCGATCGGTTCCACTTTTCTGAGAGGGGACGCGAATCGCGGCTGCAGCGCCAGTGCGGCACCTAGAGCAGCGACCGCGGTCGATAACAACAGAACCGATTTGAGCGAGACACCGAAGCATGCGGCCAATAGGAGTCCGCCCCAAAAGCACTTCTTGTTTAAATGCATTTTGGAAGTAACGAGCGCGATCCAAGCAACCCAAAGCGTAGTCCACAGGACGTCGGTGCGAAATTCCGCACCATCGATATAGAGCGGCGGGAAAAAAGCCAATCCGATTACCGCCCATCGACCGGCTTGAGCGGAAAACAGAGATGTGCAAACTCGCTGCACTAAGAACAAGGTCACCACGTTCAAGCCGATAATACTGCACCGAAGTAGAGCCAGGATATCGGCCCGTTCACCGATCAGAGCGACTAGCGGCGCGCTGAGCAGGTGGAAAAGCGGCGTGTGATTATCAAAGACGTCGCGATATTGAACGAATCCGTGCACCCAAGCCCACGCAACATGGGCATGCTGAGGCTCATCCGAATCGATTGTCTGATGCCAGGCAAGGACCACTCGAGACGCGACGAACAGTCCAAACACCAAACGAAAAAGCCAAACCTGCCAAACCGGCTCGGATCGATCTTCTTCAATTGGCAACGCGCCCCCGTAGAGGTTTTGCAATCTCGGCTCCATTGTTGGTCAGAATGCGCTTAAAGCGCCTCCGGATCCAACGGAGTCTCGCTCAACGAGAGCCTGTTTTGCTTCAGAACTGAACGCCCGTTTTTGAGCAACTTGGTCGGCCTCCATCCGGCTGGGAAGCGCGATCTTGAACCAGCCAAACCGGTCAAAAAAGAGCGCTCGAGCGACTATTTTCAAGTACGCGGTCTGGGATTCGGGTAACAGCGTGATCGGCAGCGAAATTTCTAAATACCTCGACTTCTTCTTGCCGTCTATTTGCTGCAGGAAAGCTCCCGTCCCGGCATCTTCAAGAACCAAAGGCTTGCGCCGAAACCCGAGATTAATTCGCCAGGTAATCGGGTCAAGGTCGCAAGGGGAAAAAACGAAGAGAATCTCTCGCGCCCGCCTAAGCAGCTGAGGTGCATCTATTTCGAGATTCAGATTGAGCGAGGTACGACTAATCTCAAAGCCATACCTTGTTGCTACCGTTTCCGGCGGATCTGGCTCGTAATAGATTTCCGTGGGTCGAGCGAATCTAGTAAATCTCTCCGGAAACAGATGGAGCTGGCTGCGGTAACAACCGATCGCACCCCGTTTCTTATGTTGTTCCCCGTCGGTCAGACGAAGTTCGCGGATCTGCGACCGAGGCATCTGTCGGGGGCGATGAATAATGTAAAAGTAACACCGAGTAGACGGGTGCTCGGACCTCTCTAGTGCCAGTCCGATCGCCACACTTAAAGAGCTGTGATCAGGATGCGCATCGTAAACAGAGGGCGCTATCACTAGGGTCGGCTTAAATTGATCAATCTCTTCCCGAAGAATCGCCGACAACCGTGCCGGAACTTTGCGCAATAATGAGGTTATCTCTTGATCCGGAAGATTCAAAAATCGCAAGCTCGTCTCGCTCCCAAGCGACATCGCCTGGACCGCGGCCCGCACTTCTCGCTTACGAAGCTCTCCCCACCGAAGTCGGTCGCTCTCGGCAATCTGCCATCTCCGCTCGACATAGCGTTGTGCCCAGACGTTGTTGTCTCCATTTGTAGCAAAGACCAGATGAACACATGCCCCGATCAATGCCGCCCGCTGCAATAGACCCGCGGCGGCTAAGCCTTCATCGTCCGGATGGGGAGCAAGAAATAATATCCGATCAGATTCGGAAAGAGGAATCGTCATTCAGAAAATTCTTACCCTCTTTCGCTGTTTTCGTTCAACTCGGCAAATGACGATTTTGTCATTGGACAGCGGTATCAGCCAGAACTATCGCCCCGAAGTCGCTGCGCGAAGCCCTGATTTTCGGTTAATCAGACAGCACTCTTTGGGCTTGCTGGAATCGCGCTCCGCCCACGAGCGTCTCGCCAGTGCTTTCTCCAGGCTTTATAGTCAGTTCGTAAGAGGTCGATCATGGTTTCCGTTGTTTTCCGAAACGTCGGAACTCGGAATTCCGCAATTGCTTTTTTTAATCGGTCGGCCGAAGCCGAAAGAAGATGGAGGTTGGCGATTTCAAACCCCATCGCGGTCAGTAAGCGATCTTGATCGAGGTTAACTGAGGTCTGGTCTGCGTCCACATTCAAGAGCGAGAGATCGATCCTGCCACAATCCGACATCAATGGGCGAATCAGCCATCCGTTACGAATCATCGTCCCGGGACTGAATGGTCGAGCTTCCGCCCGCAACAGCTTTTCCATTTGGATTTCCCCTTTAGTCTGCCCGTTGGCCCAAACCGCGGCCGATAACGCTACACTCTTCCCCTCCGCCGCCATTGGTCCTCCCTGGTGCTCGGCATAGCTAAAGAAACGATCGTGACCAAGGCTGCCGAGGCCCTTGGTAACCCCAGGTTTCATTTCTCTAAATTCGATCTCGGCGTCGGAAGGAAGTGCTTCCCGCAATAAGATCGCCAGCGGTCGGGGAACCTTTTCCTCCGTGACCGGTTGAGTCTTATCCTGCAACCATGCTTTCCAAAACCGTTTCGGCTCTTTCAGGACGGACCGGACCAACCGGAGCAACCACGCGTGTCTTCGCTCCAAAACAAATGGCTCACCTGCTCCCTCCAGTCCGGCGATATACCCATCCCGGATCGTCTCACAGATTTCGCTTAGCGTGAGCTCACAATCCGGAATGATCTCGGAGGCGAGTTCCGCGCTTGCCGCCAAACGCACCAAGTCGATCGCAAATGACAAAGTGGCCACTTCATCATAGTCATTGACACCCCAAATCAAGCGGCCACGCCCATCGCGCCAACTGCCGAAATTCTGGATATGCAGATCGCCAACGGCAACCACCGGTTCCGCGCGAGCCCACTCCGTGCAAGTGTCGTTCCATCGCTCACACCATCGATAAAAAGTTGCTCGAAAAAACTCGAAGAGCTGTTCGCCCATCTTGTCGTGTTTAGCCTGCAGGTGATCGTCACGCAGGCTTATCTGCGTTCGCAGCCAACTCTCAAAATCAGCGGTCGATTGTACGATGTCGCGCATACAGATCGGTCTTCTTTCCTCGACGAACGCAGACATAGGCCACCAGCGCCGTGATGTCGAACCAATTTCGCCGGCAGTTGAACAAGTGGCTTTAGTTCGAAACCTCGCGAGTCGATAACTAACCCCTCGCTCGACAGCGGCCCCTCTGCTGACAGCTTGTCAGGTCGTGCACTTAAAAATCCGTGTAATCTGCGAAATCTGGGGATGATTCCTGTGCGGCTGCTCTCTTTTGCAGTTTTTGGGTTCGCCAGCCTTTAGCGGTGGAGCCCGGATGCGATCTGTTTGCTCAATTCCGTCACCTCATCGGCCAGGAGTGCAGCCAAACTCGGATAGTGTCCGGGTTGCCAACGGCTCCGGTGTACGGCAAAAGATTTACTACCAATAATACTACCGCCGCTCCCAGAACGGAGCTCCCAGACACCGGAGAGAACGACCTCACCAGTTTCATATCCTCCACATTGAGTAATCCGGATAGTGACGTCGTATGAGTGAGGCGGCGGGCTCGCCATCGGATCGAACCCGACCGCAGAAACTCCAAACCTTTTCAATTTCAGCGCCACCGCTTGGGCGATTTCTTGATCCAAGGGTGCAGCCCAGAACGCAGAATTTGAGTACTGTACGCGATTGTTACGAAAGCTAGCGAGATTAGTTCGGTAGAGAGAGGGAGGCAGAATTACACGATTGACATAGACCCGCACCGGCCAGGCGGTTGATTGCTTGGCCGTGGAGTGAACGTCTCCTCCCGGACCAAGCGTATAGAATGTCGGAAGTGGTTCAGTCGTCGCGCAACCGCTGACCACGACCAAAATCAGCAGCTGCCGGGCCTTGCCGATCATTGCGGTTGTTTCGCCGGTTTACGCCCGAAAATGATCGAATTCGGATTGCGTTCGAGAAACTCTGATAGTCTGCGCAATGAGTCAGCCGCTGTACCGATTTGGGACAGTGCGTTGTCCAACTGATAACGAAAAGATGAATTGGTGCTAAGCATTTTGTCCAGATGAGCGGTTGCCGACTGCAGCTGAGCCATTGTCTTTTTAGCCTCTTCCAAGGTTGGATTTAAGTTGTTGGAGATAGGATCCAACTCCTTATCCAATTTCTTCAGGGTAGCGTCCAGCTGATCGAAAGACGTTTTGACGCTACTTAACGCGCCTTTCAGGTCCGGACCATTAACCAGGTTATCGATTGATTTTCCAAGTTCAGCCAGGTTTAACGCATTGATGCCGTCGCGCGCACTTAGAATCAGAGACTGCAGGTCTTTCGAAATGGCGAGGAAATCCACATTGCCAAGGTTCCCGATGGCTTTGGTGAGATTGGCCAAGATCGCTTCAATGTCAGAGGGTTGAACTGGAATCTCTAAAGCCTTTTCACCGGTCTCAACATGATGAAACACGGCCGGGGCCGCGTCGGTCTTAATAAAATCCAGCGAGACGTAGAGTTGACCGCTAATTAAACTTTCGAAATCGAGCCGAGCCCTCAACCCTTGTTCGATTCGTTTAGCATGCGCTTCCGGATCAGACAGATCCACATTGATTCCTCCGGTGCCAAACTCTTTGACCACAAAGTTCTCGTCGACCTGATAAAATACTTTGGCATAAACGGGATTATCTTCACCGACAAAGCCAAGTTGCACCTTGGTTACTTTGCCGACGGTAACCCCTTTGAACTTCACGTTCGAACCAATCGACAGTCCACTAACCGATTGATTGAAATAGGAAACAAAAGTTTGCTTTTTGGCGAAAAAATCTCCCCCTCCAAAAAAGACTGCCGCTCCGACAGCAATCAATATAGCTCCAAAAACAAAAACGCCGATTAACGTGGGATTCGCTTTTTGACTCATCTATTTGCTTGTCGATTTTCCGCCGAAAGTTGGTTGGCATCCGCTTGGGCCGAAACTTCCTGGCCACGTAGCAAAAAAGTTCTCACTTTGGGAGGACCTTCTTTAACCAATACCTTTGGATCGCCTTGAACCAGCATGCGTTTCGTCTCCGCGTCCAGAAAAATGGCGGTGTCAGCGATGGCGAAGATTGACGGTAATTCGTGGGTAACTGCCACGACCGTGGTGCCGAGGCTGTCGCGCAACTGCAAAATCAGCTCATCCAAACGACGGGAGCTAATCGGATCCAAGCCGGCCGAAGGTTCATCGAAGAACAGAATTTCCGGATCCAATGCCATAGCCCGCGCCAACCCTGCTCGTTTGCGCATTCCTCCACTGATCTCTGAAGGATAGAAATCCTCAAAGCCTTTCAGACCAACCAAAGAGAGTTTGAGCGAGGCCAACTCGCGGATCTCTTTCGCTGAAAGCTTCGTATACTCTTCGAGCGGAAGCCCTATGTTCTCGGCCAGGGTTCTCGAACTCCACAGAGCGCCAGCCTGATACAATACCCCGAAAGTGCGCTGAACTTCCTCGCGCTCTTCTTCACTAGCTTTGACAAAACTCTCGCCTTTGTACAGGACATCGCCGTGCGTCACTTCTTTCAAACCAATCATATACTTCAACAACGTACTTTTGCCGCACCCGCTCCCTCCCATGATGACCAGCACGTGACCCTTTGCCACCGTGAAATTAATATCTCGCATCACGACGTATGAGCCATAGCTCATCTCGAGATCCCGTACTTCGATTTCCGGAGAGACTTTGGCCGATGACAAAATTGCGGGGTTAGAGTCGCCCAATGCTGTGGATTCAGATCTCATCTACTTAGTGTTCAGGCGCAACCAGCTATATGTTGAGTACCTCGATCAGCACGTCGATAACCGCATCGGAAGCGACAATCCCAGTGATCGCTAAGACGACTGCAGATGTCGCCGCATTCCCGACCGCCGCTGCGTTATTCTCACATTTCATGCCGCGTTGACAGCCGGTCAGCGCGACGATCACTCCAAAGATTGAACCCTTGACGACACCAATGACGATGTCGGTCAACCCCATCGACCCAAGCGTCTGGTTCCAATACTGCACCAACGATATCTTGAGCAGACCGATACCGACGACTGCTCCGCCCGCAATACCGATCAGATCAGAATAAAGGCAAAGCAACGGCATCATCAAAAAGAGCGCGACCACCCGCGGACTAACCAGAAAATCCATCGGCGAAATTGCGAGCGTGCTCAGCGCATCGATTTCCTCCGAAACTTTCATGCTGCCAATCTGCGCGGCGAAAGCTGCTCCGGTGCGGCCGGCCATAATGACCCCTGTCATGATTGCTCCCATTTCCCGAGCCATCGCAACTGCCACCAGATTCGCTACGTAAATTCCGGCGCCAAATTGCCGTAATTGGATAGCACCGACGAAGGCAAGAATTAAGCCGGTCAAAAAACTGATCAGGCCCACGATCGGCAAAGCTTCCGCACTACACTCCTGTAACGTGAGCCAATACAGCCGCCAGTCTACTCTCCCGCGTCTGGCAAGAATCCGCCGAAAACTAAGGACGCACTCGCCGATGAATTCGAACGCGGCCAGCAGCATGACGATTTGGCTAAGAACCCAGCTCCCGAGCTTATAAAAAAGGGAGCGCCGACCGCTGGATCCTCGTCCGGTTTGCTGCTCCGGAACCGCAGTAGCCAGATTAAGCAAACTAGAAATCTCTTTCGGCAAGTCGTCCTCTGCAAACTTGACCTGACGGCTTCTACACCACTCTCCCACTTCCCAGAGAAAGACGAGCAGGCTGCTATCCCAAGATTTTACCTCGTTCGTCACACAGAGGATCAACCTCAGGCCAGATTCCCGCTCAAGGCCGGCGAGGACCGTTTCCGCGCGCAAACGCTCAGGCGATTTGAGACTCCAATCACCGCCCAGCACCAACTTGAGCCGGTCGCCCGTCCGTTCCATTTTGACCGTGGGCCGCTCAATATCGGGGGTCGCCGTTGCTTGTTTCATAAAATTTGATCTCCGCCGGTGAGCGCGATCTCCGGCCCGCAACTACAACATCATCGTAGGTTTTGCAGCCTCAATTTCGCCACCGCGTGCGTTTCCAACTGAGTTGACCGAACGGTACAGTTCTTCCTTGCTACTATTCTTTATCTAAGACAGATTGCGCTCTTCTGATCGGACGAAGGTGAAAACTAGCCCCTCTCAGCGGACGCGTCCCGGCCCCTCTTTCCACTACGCGTGGATCGTCGCTGCAGTCACCTTCGTCACCCTTCTCCTTACCGCAGCGATTCGCGCGACCCCAAGCGTCCTGATCGTCCCTTTTGAAAACGAATTTCGCTGGACTCCTGCCTCGATTTCTACCGTCATCTCAATAAATCTGGCGCTCTACGGCTTGATCGGGCCATTCGCAGCGGGATTGATCCAGCGGTTCGGCCCACGCAAGATCATGATCGCTTCTCTCGCGTTCTTGGGTACCGGCATCGCATTAACCCCATTTATTACCCGGCTCGAACAACTGCTCCTGCTGTGGGGAATTTTAGTCGGAACGGGCACTGGTCTGAGCGCGATCGTACTTGGTGCTACGGTCGTCCACCGCTGGTTTGATCGCTATCGCGGGGTAATTTTGGGTGTCCTGAGCGCGAGCACCGCGACCGGGCAGCTTCTGTTCTTACCGTTGCTTGCCAATCTAACTGTTCATTATGGCTGGCGCATCGCGACTTTGGCAATTGCCGCCGTGATCGCAGTGGCCATCCCGTTCGTTGCTCTCTTGATGCGAGATTCCCCGCGCCAGCTTGGTCTCCGCCGATTGGGAAGTGATCAAGATGAGGTCGAATCCGCGGCCGAGAATCCGATCGTTGCAGCCTTGCGCGCCTTATCGGACGCAACCCGGAGTCCCGCTTTCTGGTTGTTGGCGGGCAGTTTCTTCGTATGTGGCGCCAGCACGAATGGATTAGTCGGAACCCACCTCATTCCGGCCTGCGTCGATCACGGGTTCTCTGAGGTGCACGGGGCAAACCTCTTGGCGGCAATGGGGGTTTGCGACCTCATTGGTACGACTTTGTCGGGCTGGCTATCTGACCGGTTTAGCAACCGCTGGCTCCTATTTTTTTATTATGGTCTGCGCGGCCTTTCCCTTCTTCTTCTGCCTTGGTCCTTCGACCTTCAGTCGTTCGAATTACCGCTGTTCGCGGTTTTTTACGGGCTCGATTGGATCGCAACGGTGCCTCCCACGGTGGCGCTGACGGCCCAGATCTTCGGCCGTGATCGGGTCGGCTTGGTCTTTGGTTGGATCTTCGCGGCTCATCAGCTCGGCGCAGCCGCCGCCGCGAGTTTCGCCGGGACCCTCAGAACGATTGAAGGAACTTACGATCATGCCTTCCTCATTTCTGGCAACCTCTGCTTCATCGCCGCGGTATCGATTCTATTCATCGGCATCCGACCAAGTCGCGTCATCAGTTCGGAGGGGTTGGCGGTTAGCGGTTAGCGGTTAGCGGTTAGCGGTTAGCGGTTGGCGGTTGGCGGCTCCGATCGCTACGCAGCACTTGTGGTCTTCGGTAGCGACGGCAGCTTTGTCCCAGTGTTCCTGTCTCTACCGACCTCCTTACTGCCTGGCGGTCACTGGTCACCAATTCCCCTGATGCTGGAGCATCAGGCTACTTCACTTCTCCGCGCCCGCTTTTTCCTCTTCCTCTTCCTCCTCTTCTTCTTCCGGAAGAGTCACCATGTCGGTATTAGCGTTGTAGTCCATCAAACCGGCATAACGTCCCCAGGCGACCATGGTCTGGAGGATCTTCTCCGGGTTTTCGTAAGGAAGCGCGGTCGCAATATCGTGCGTTACTGTTTCCGCGGACACCTCTTCCTGGGTTTCGAGATAAGCGAGAATGATATGGAAAAGGCGTAACTTCTGTACTTGTTCAGCGAAAATCTGTTTGCGAGTTGCGCGGTCCGATTGAAAGAATCTTCGACCTAGTTCGGTGAATTCGACCCGGTCCTTCGGGGTGTTGACGAACTCCAAAATTTCCGCCGCTTTGACGATTGCGATCGTCTCGCCGAATTCTTTGCCGATTTCGTCGGAGATATCGTAAACGTTGTTCAGATCTGGCTGGTCGTGGAGAATACTGAGCAAGCCAAGAATTTGGCTGACTCCCACCGTGGGAATCGATTCCATCCGGGCTCGCGCCCGCGAAATGGGTCGCCCGGCTGGCGGCGGCGGTTCGGGAGGCAGATCGGGCAAAGCTTGCAATGTGATGGTTTCATGAATGACTTTCATCAAGCGCTGAAATTCCGGATCACTCGGATTCCGCGGGTAGGGCAAATTGTTTTCCAACACGATTCCGAGGCGACCAGGATGCGGAAACAGAACGCAAATGCGCGTGGCCATCTCGACTGCTTCTTCAATGTTGTGAGTCACCATGAAGATACTCTTCAAATCGGTACCTTCGCCCTGCCATAATCCGACGACCTCTTTGCGCAGGTTTTCGGCGGTAAGCACGTCGAGCGCACTGAAAGCTTCGTCGAGGCAGAGGATCTTCGGCTTAGATACGAGTGCACGCGCAATTCCAACTCGCTGTCTCATTCCGCCGGAGATTTCGCGCGGGAACGCCGAATGGTAGTTGTTAAGCCCGATGAGATCGATTGCTTTTTCCACGGCATCGGCTTTCTCGGTCCGAGTCATTTTCTTCGCCATCAATCCGACTTCAACGTTTTGCTCCACCGTCAGCCAGGGATAGAGGGCGAAAGTCTGGAAAACGATCGACGCATGAGGATTAATCCCCTCCAGTGGCTTTCCGTAGCATAGTACTCGCCCGGAAGTCGGTTTGGTTAGACCGGTGAGACAACGTAGTAGGGTCGATTTACCTGATCCGGATTGGCCGAGGAGTGCCAGCAGTTCTCCCTCGTGAATCGCTAGATCGATTTGATCGAGAACTTTGAGCTCTCGACCGCGGCCAACATTGAAAGTTTTCGAAACGCTACGCAATTCGGCAATCGCCGGACTGTCGGTCCGGACGACTTTCGGAGGTGATGTGAGCTCGGTTGACATTGGAGTTAATCCAGATGAAAGCGACGCTCGGCGTAGCCGTACAATCGTCTCCATACTAGCTTGTTAATTACAACCACAAAGAGCGCCATAATCGCAGTTCCAACGATCAGCGAGGGAGTGCCAGTACCACCAGCTTGAGAACTAACTTCGCTGATGAAGGCACCCAATCCCGTCGCTTTTAACGTCGTGTCTCCCCAGGTAGCGATTTCGGCTAAAATCGTCGCGTTCCAGGCACCTCCAGCGGCAGTACAAGCCCCGGTAATCCAGAACGGAAAGATCGCCGGCAAAATCAACGTCTTCCAGAGTGGCCATCCCCGCAGCCCATAATTTCTGGCGGCTTCCTTAAGATCATTTGGAATCGCCATCGAACCGGCAATTACATTGAACAGGATGTACCACTGCGCGCCCATTGCGATCAGGAGAATGCAACCCCAGTTCATGTCGATGTTGTACCGAATAAACAATCCGACGACTAAAGGAAACGTCATGTTTACCGGGAATGACGCAAATATTTGAACGAGTGGTTGAGCGAATTGCGCCACCCTTTGCCTCGAACCAATCCAAACCCCAACCGGCGTCCAAATCAGAGTCGCTAAAATCGTCACCGCTAACACCCTCAGCAGTGTTACGAACCCAAGTCCGACGATGTGTAAAATCTCCGCCCCGGAAATGTGCCGGTATACGGCATCAAATCCAGCCATGACACCAACGATGACTTCAAATAGCAGTCCTAACAGGACTACGATACCAATGGCGCGCCAGACATAACTGCTGAGCTTGCTTGGCTTGGCGCTGTCGAAATCAGCCCCCGAAGAAAGTTTCGCCCGCAGATCGGCATAAAATGCGCCGAGCGGGACTAGCACATGCTCCCCGGTCCATTCAAAAAAGTAGGCTCGTCGCAACAAATTATAAAACAAGGAAGTAGGTGGATGAGCAGATTCAGTGAGTTCCATTTTGAACTTGTCTGCCCAGACCAGCAAAGGACGCCAGACGAGTTGATCCGTCGCTAAGATCACGGTCAGCATCGAAATGACCGCCCAAAAAACCGCCCAGTAATCGCCGGTCCCCACCGCCGTTGCCATGAAAGAACCGAGGCCGGGCAACTGAATATTTTTGCCCATTACCGTAATCGCCTCGCTCGCACTCACGGCGAACCACCCGGCACCGAATGACATCATGCAATTCCAGATAAGGCTATGCATCGAGGCCGGCACCTCGAGCGTTTGGAAACGTTGCCAAGCAGTGAGCCGGTAGTTGGTCGCTGCCTCGTGCAGATCCTGCGGTATGGTTACCATCGAGTGATAGAACCCGAAGGTCATGTTCCAGACCTGAGCAGTAAAGACGGTTAAAACGCTGGCGCACTCCACACCGAACAGACTTCCCGGGAAAAGCGAGACGAAAAATGTCACGAATATCGTGAGAAAACTCAGCACCGGGATGGACTGCATGATGTCCAGAAATGGAAGAATGATCGCGCGAGCGACTTTATTCTTCGCGGCCAGGTATCCGACCGAAAATGTAAAGATCAACGAAAGGCCGAACGCAATCCACATCCGGAGCAGGGTTCGGCCAATGTAGTAAGGGATATGCCGGATATGGGTAGATATCGGCAGGGATTGCGAGGTGGCGTCGAAATGCACCATCATCCCGGCTCCAAACTCGAGAACGCTCCAGAGTAGACCCAAGACGCCGGCAAAGATAAGCAAATCGACCCAGTTAAACGTACGTTTGCTATCGGCAGCACCAAGCTGGGTGGCGGTCGATTTCATTGGCGTGCTTTATCGTCTACCGGCAAAGGGAGTTCAAGGAACAATGGCGTGACAACGGTTGGCGGTTGGTGGTTGGCGGTTAGCGGTTAGCGGTTAGCGGTTGGCGGTTGGCGGTTGGCGGTTGGCGGTTGGCGGTTGGCGGTTGGCGGTTGGCGGTTGGCGGTTG
>Ga0070698_100001847_pt1 | contig 23575 bp, 53 predicted proteins | sample KBSK1502metaG_FD_65477 | JGI IMG/M metagenome (GOLD analysis project Ga0070698, IMG submission 65477) | Corn, switchgrass and miscanthus rhizosphere microbial communities from Kellogg Biological Station, Michigan, USA - KBS K1-50-2 metaG | ecosystem: Host-associated > Plants > Roots >...
CCTTTGGAAACAATTCTTGCTCCATCTCTTGTATAAATTCCCATATCAATATTTCCAGATACAACATTTCCATTAGCACAAAATAGTCTTTTGACCAATGCAGGACGTTCTAATTTGACAGGAACAAATAGTGCAACATTAATAGCAACCCAAGCCGCCGCGCCCGATGATGCTCCAAAAAATAAACCAAGAGATTCCGCAGATTGTGTGTAAATAGACGGGCGTTGTATCGTTCTCATATTGTTGTTGAAGGTGTCATACTAATAAGAGGCACAAACGTTCCATTCAATGCAGAAAAGGTAAGAGTTGCAGGGAGTGGAAAGGCAGATAATTGTTGATAGATTCCCATCGGGGACATGTCAACCAATACTCCACCAAACCCCGCCACTGTAGAGATGGAATTATTAAATGCCAAAGCCATATAATATAATCCTGGAAGTAACACTGTGTCAGTAATATCAAATATTTGGATTGCACTTGCTCCCACTTGAGGAGTTGAACCGGCAGAAACCAATCTTGTTCCTCCCGCATCATAAATTCCTACATCCATCGTTCCAGTTGGAACACTTCCATTGTTAACCATCATTTTTGCCACAGTTACAGGATATAGAACTTCAATTGGAACACAAATTGTCCCACTTGCAATCGGCCAAGCTGTAGAGGTTGCAAAGGTTGTAACAGATGCAGTAAGTGAAACAGTAATACTATCTGGTGAAAGCGTTCCCATACTCATTGTGTTTCTTAAAGATGGCTGATTATAGGAATGTGGCATTAGTTTTCACTCCCAATCCAACCGGAAGGTACAGCGTTGAGAGAAGTTTCTGAACAAACAATCTCATTACAAAAATAAATATCTCGTTCTGGATTAGTAGTTGGAGATGTGCTACTTACTTTTGTCGCCGTTAGATAATCTCCATAATTTCCCACAAACATATTTACCAATTTGATTGGAAAACAAGTGTCGCTTATTTGCATACAACTCAAATCCAATGTTCCAAATCTGTCTGTAAATCCATTCGCTGTAATTCTTCCAACTGTTGAATTTACATCAAACCCTTCAAGGTTATCCCATCCAGAAGGAATAGTCCCTGCGACTTCGTGTACTTTGGTTGTGCTATTGTTATAAGAACAATCTACGGGATTGTAGGTTGCATCTCCACACAAAAATCTAAACGTGAATGGATAGGTAAAATCATTCCAATCAAAAACCTGATACAAATCGCGAATACGGAATAATAATTTGAATATTGTTGAACCGGGAGGTCTTGGCTGATTCGGTTGAGACATTGTAGGCTTACTTGTCCAAATACTATTAACCGTAAACTTTCCCGAAACGATGAATGAAATAGATGGGCGACATTGAGGAACTGTTGGAAGAACATCATCAATACAATCCACACTAAAATATTGACCGAAACTAGAACCATATTCAGGAACAAAATTATTTGGGTATGGAATTACTGTACCTTGATATGGAACAATTCTTTGTCCATATTCCTGATGTTGAACTGTATACAGAAGTCCACAATCTGAAGGAGAGGATGGGTCACAAACTTTCAAAAAAGCAACGGTTGAGTGATTTCTTGTTTCAAACTCCATCGAATAATCCCCAAAATTGTGATATTCGATTACAGCAGATTGAACACAATACGTTGCACCTTCAAACCCGCCCACACACGCATGAGGAACAGGAATAACTACATCCCACTTGAAGCCGCCATGCTTCATTGTATTTTCCATTGAACTTGTTGGATTCGTTGTACCAACCTGAATTCCACCCAAGAAGCCTTGAATGTCTGGAAATACAGCATCTACTTGTGTTGTGAATGGATTTGTCCCGTGTTCATGGTCATAATGACATCCACGTACACTATCCCATAAAGTATGAAATAAATTGTTGTCATGATTCATTCCAGTATCAAGACATAAGGGAGCAGACAGATAAGGAGCAATATAAACAGGGGTTGAAGTAGAAGTTGGGGTTTCTATTGGAGTATCAGTTATAGTTGCTGTAAGAGTTTCAGTAGCCGTATCCGTTGGTGTGGGTGTATCTCCTGTAGGCGTTTCAGTTGGAGTATTGGTTGATGTAGAAGTTATAGACGCTGTTGATGATGATGTTGATGTTCGAGTAAGCGTAGGAGTATAGGTCACCTTTAGAATTATTGCGGATGTATCTGGTGCTTTTCCCAACACAATAAACATGACCGCTAGAAGAAAAACTATCAACCATTTATTCTTCATTATTTTTATCCTCGTAAATTATCTTCTTATCCGTAGAAGTAATATTTCCAAACTTGTCTCGAATTACAACTTGCTTTTCTTCTACAGCTTTTGGAACATTCACCGTAACAGGATTGGTAATCTCAACAGGAGTAGGACGTACATCATTATTCACCGTTACATTGGGAGCAGGATATTCAGGGACAGATAAATTCACAATGGGCGTTTCCTGTTTGGGAACATTTACTGTTACATCCTTTTCATGAACATTAATTGTGGATGGAGGCAGAGACAAGTTTACTATTGGAGGCTCAGGAGAAAAGTTTACTGATGGAGATTCTACTGTGATGTGATTATCTGTCTTTGGCAAATTGTTGTTCACTGTAATTTCAGGGAGATTGATAATTGGCTCAAATTTCTGAACAGGAACGGGAGTTTTGGATGCCAAGGACAATTCCTTCAACTCACTTTGAAGTTCTGCCAGTTTGTCCATCACTACATCACTTGTCTCAACCAACGATTTTTCTTCAATCAATTGAACAGTTTCTTCAAACTCCGCATTGATATATGTCGTAAGATAATCTGTCAGAGAAGCAAAGACACTTTCATGGACATTCATAATCAATTCGTTGTAATTTATATCTTCATTAAAATTTGATGTAAACATTTCTTCGTTTAGGTGGGAAGCAATTGCACGCACCAGAAACGAATTAACATCTGAATTGATTTTGGATTTTAAGGTGGATGTATAGGATTTTCCAAAAATATTATTCAGATGCTTATCAAGTTCTGGATGTCTAAACTTGATAAATGATTTTTCCTGTACAAGACTTGACACTGTGTCAAATATGCCAAAATTTGAATCTCCAAGAATATCATCGTCTATCATAGACTTGGACATATACAATCCATCTTCTCCTGCCATCAACAAGATTTCGTACATCTTAGGAGCAAGGTGAAGGCACATATCTGTAATCGTTTGGCTTAATTCTTTGAAATCAAATTTATAAGAAACAAGTGATTTGGTCTTTTCACCTTCTCCACCACTTGAAGGTGCTTTGGGATTACCGCCCATCAATTCAGGTTCTTTGTTTGTTTTCTTTCCTCCCCCACCAAAAGGTGTTGGAGGAGGTAGAGGTTGAGCATCAGGAGGCAATTGGTCAGGAAGTGAAATCGAAACCAGTCCGTCTGCAATAATTTGACTACGAACTTCTTGTGGCGATAAAACACCTTTATCCTGCATCATTCCAAGCCCTGTAAAGGATGCCAATCTGGCTCTTCCCAAAGCTACATTCAATTCATCATCATAATCAATCCAGTTGAATTCCAATGTATCAGGAAGAATATGATTCCAAAAAGCTGTAGTCTTTGATTTGACACGAGCAAATCCAGTTTTACGTGTCCTGCGTTCCTGTCGAATTGACCCTGCTAATGTTTCACCTGAAGCAGTTGTTGTTTGAAGTCCAATATCTGATAAAGACATTCCATAAGCCGCCGCAACCAGCGCCGCGTATTTGGATGTAATCTGATTGAACATAATATCATTGGGAACTTTTCCAAAAGGAATAAATTCTGTTTTGGTATTATGTTCATATAGAACAGGAATTTTGAAAGCAGTTGTATTATCATTTACAAATGTTTTGAAGGCTGTAATCCATTCTTCCGCAGAAGATTTTTCCATATCTCCCAAATCCAAAATTCCTGCGGTTGGAATATCCAGCAAAAGATTGGCATAATACTTATCGCCTTTATTCAACAAGTCCAGAGCGAAGTAAACCTTTTCAGGAGGAGCCATGCCCCATCCTTCACGAAGCAAGAAAGAATGAGGGGACATAAACATGCGAGAAATTTCCCAAGGCCGGAAAGTTACAATATCTGAACTATAACTTGGATAATATTGAATAATTGGAAAATCTTGATTCAATGTTGGATAAAGTGTTCCCCCATCCAAAGGACGTATCCATTGAACACGTCCATTTTCATCTCCCCCTTTACGTCCAATCTCGGCCGCACCTCCAAAAGAGATGTCCAACAAATCTCCTACTAACCATTCCACCAATCCAGCAAAATCTAATCCTAAGCCCGGATATTCTCCACCATTTTTCAACAACTTTGTGTAATATTTTATGGTTGGTTCAAGTTCTTCTTTGTACTTTGAATTGACAGGTGTAATTTTCCAATCCAACGCAAGCAGATTGGCAATCAATGTTTCTCTACAAACAATTGCTACTGGCTGATTAAGTACCCACGCACGCCACGCTACAGCAGGAAGAGATGCAGGACGTGACCAAGGAGGCGTAAAGCGAGTAAGAAATAAATCCGAGATGTCAATGGATTTCTGACGTGGATTACGTTCTTTGGTTGGATAAGGAACACTTAGAATGGATGCCATAATTTAAACGCCAATCCCATAGGTATCTTTATAGTTTTTCAAAATATCACTCCCGCACTCATCACATAAAAAATATAAAGGATGGGTATCGGCAATGAGAAGAAAAAATTGTTGAATAAGTAATGCAGAGTAAGGTCGGATATTTATTTTGTTTCTTCCGCAGATACAATAATATTCTGTCATAAAGAAATAAATGGAGTTTTTACCCAAGCCTTGAAGGGTCTTAGATAAACCATAGCGCCTGTTGGAGATGTCACAAGGTCATCATGCAGGATTTGAGTAAACCCATCTAACTGTGCAAGGAATTTTTCATTCCACATCCCCTTGATGAGCCAAATTTTTCCTTGCGCCGCAAGAGCAAACCAATGATTAGCCGCCATGACTCTATCGCCAACATCTCTAGCTCGTTGCCCAATGACTTGATGAGAAGTAAGGTCAGGGAACTTTTTCAAATGCGTTTTTACAGCCGCTACTTGGTTCTTACCGCCTGAACCGGGTTCTTCTTCCAAAACAATTGGAACATACGAGCCATCTTTTCTTGCAGTCGCTACAATGTTATCCAATAATTTTTCCCAATCCCAAAACCCATGTACCATATCTTCAAATTGCCAATTGGTATCCTTTTTATGTTTTCCTTCATCTTCCCATTCATACATAAACGAAGATGCCAATGTGCCAACGGATTCATCGGGGTCATTCATTTCTTTCTTCTTGCCAATCCCAATGACCTTTTTTTCGGTTGCCGCTAAATCCCAAAAGCGAACTTTCTTTAAGACAGGAGTAAAAGGGATTGTGACAATCTTTCCATTGAACCAAGACCTGTCACCAATCTTGCCGCCTTCGTTTGCAAACTCACCATCATATTCCTGCGCTCGAAGATGTCCACCAGGATAATTCAAAGCAAGGTTTACATAATAATCCAAACTCAATCCCTTGCCTTCGCCCATATTATCTTCACGAGTTGCGTGAAAATACTCCACTAAAATTCTATCACCCTTAGTGACTTTCTCAAACTCCGCTTTCAATTCTTCAGGAATTTCTTGTGTAATAAAAAATTTGTATGACCAATGCTCAGTAGGACGGGGTGTTTCAGTACACCATGCTTGAGGGTCTTTGCCAATACGAACAGAAGCATTAGCAATTTGCCACGATAAGCCTGTCTCGTCTCTCCCACCCTCATCCAACCAAAACCAATTGACATTCGGGCCACGAGTTGAACTGGCTTCCTTACCGCCCTTGATATACACAACCGCCCCATTTGTAAAATTCATGCTGAAAGGCTTGGATGGTTGCCATACATCACTTTGCCGATGACGCTGAGAAGGCACAACCATTTTCCAGGGAATCCATTGTTTGAATTCGGGCCATGTGGAGATTTTGAGATTTTCAAAATCGGGATTCATTATCAATCCCTTTTCCCCTCTCATAATTTTCGTCAAAGCCTTTTGTGACCCACACGCGCTTTTTCCACAACCACGAGGGCCATAAATCATCACATTACGCGCAGATGATTTTATAAAGCCTTCATGGCTTTCAGACGGATTGTAAATGTGTCCATCATTACGAACAAAATAGCCATTGTCCCCAATAGGCCAATCTTGTTTCTTTTTATCTTGAACTGTTTCTCTTAGGTCTTTTGGTAATTGTATTCCCCTTGCTTTTGCTTCTTCCAGTAAAATAACTAGGTCACGTTTTTCTTGTTCAGTTAGTGGTCTCTTTAAAGCTATCCTTGGGATTCGGTTTCCCCTCCCCCAACATCTTCTAATTCGCTATCAATAATCTGGTCATTATCAGAAGCCCGATTGAGCAATTTTACAATTTCTGCTTCCACTTCATTATTCGTCAATTTGTCCAATTTTTCAAGCAAATCTGAGAAACCAGCAATTTTACGAACTTCTTCATGTCCTTTGTAAAAGGCTTGAACCGCCGCATTAGAACTATCAAATCCTTCCTGTATCAAATGATTTAATGCCTTACCAGAAACTTTTTCTGTTTCTTCTTGTTGCTTTCTAAGCATTGCCGCTTTTTTATTGATGAGAAGTTTGTCATCTTTTTGATAAACTTTGGCATCCAAATCATCTGCCCAAGCATCCCACGCCCCCATCACACGCCATCGTTTGATTAGAGACACACTTGGAGTTTTGCCATCAGGATTAACAGGAACAATTCTACGCAGAGATGTTGGAGCATCAGGACGCCCCGCCAAGTACCACGCATTGAAACAAGCCTTTATATAATCTTGTGAAAAAATCTGTGGATGTCCACGCATTATTTAATCTTAATTACTATTCCCACATTCCTAAAAGTATCTTCAATCAATTTACAAATATCTTTATAAGAAAGTTTATCACATGAAAATTTAGATTCTTCAGTAAATTTATATTGTAAATCTCTAAAACTTATATCTAAAACCAAATCCTCATGAACAAGAAGATTAAACAGCTCATCTGAATTTTCTGGATATTGAATGTTTTTCATATGTATTGTTCCCGTCCAATAGAAATCAAATAATCACTCCTAAGTTGAATCATATCTTTAATTTTATCATTAGTTATGCCATTATGATGAAATCCACCATCACCAGTATGGCACTCTTGACACTGTGTCACTCGATTTTTCCAATCTAATAAATTCTTCTTTGAACGTCCTCTTGGACGAATTTCATTGATTTCTGTGGCAGGTTTTTTACACACAATACAACGATACCGAAATAGCCAATAAATAAAATGGTCAGAAGGATTAGGCTCAATAAATTCCTTTTCTAAATCAAGAAACTTTGTGGCGGGAGGAATATAATGAGTAATTCGGCTAAAGGTTTTTGTCATCCACAATCCTCATTCCAATCCGGCTCATCGTAAAGCTCATATCCATCAGGAAGTTCTTTCTTAATATTCTTTATAAAACTTTCTTTCAATCCATCTCTAACATCATCAGAAGCAGGCCCAAAATCTGCATGTTCATAAAAGTATTTCAACCATTCAAGTTCTGTTGCTTTCTTCATTCCAAAACCCATCCATTTTCTCTTAAGAATTTCTGATATTTGGCCTGTGTAGCATGTTGCCAAGCAGAAGGAATACGGATTTGAATCATATCCTTGTTCCACCTGTCAAGATTATATTGAAACCTATGTTTGGATGTTCCAAAGTTTTGATGTTGAGCAAGTTTCCATGCAGTCTCTCGATTCTCTTTTAGAGATGCCCATCTCCACATAGATTTCCATATTCCCATAAAGGTTGGTTCATCACCTTTGGAAGATTTCATACCTTCAATTTTTGCCCATTCAGTCAGAAGATAAACACTTCTTTCATCCCCCATTTCGATATACTTCCTGAACAGTCTTTCACCATCCAGATATTTTTCTCGTAAGTTCTGATTTCTATTATGTGTCATATATTGATTATACACTATATACAGAGAGAAACAAATGAGAAATTGATTAGAATTCTAGTGTCTCTGTTTAATAATTGATTTATGAATTTTAATTAATTATGGGGGCGGTTTTCTGTTACATGCTAATTGTAACAAATTTGTGTATATGAAATCAAGGGTGTTTTATTAATTTATCATTAGAGTTTAAAATTGACACAGTGTCATCTCTGTAACTAATTGGCAACTTTTCTCTTATCCTAATCTAAGGTGATTATATACAGAGAGTGGTAAAATTATGGTTAGTTGAGTTTACGAACAGTCGAGAGACTATCCACTGGCTCAACCGTTTGGAACTTGGATGCGGTGTGGACGGTGACACACTACCTTACAGTATGTTGAAATGAAAGTGTATTCAGCCGATGTAAGTCAGAGCCATACACGCTAGTCTTGAAAACTAGTACAAGTAGGTTCAACTCCTTCCATCCAAGTTCCTTTTTCTTCTGTAACTTTTATGGACATATTCCGTCATGATTTATACAATATGCTAAGAAAATTTTTGAGGTGGGCAATGTGGGTATCTGGAATTATTTTAATAGTCATAGCATTGGTGGCATATCCTTATGATATGTTAAGCAGAGTTTTGCTTGTGTTTTGCGGACTTGAACTTCTATTCTTAGTCGCAACGGAGAAATAAGATGAAAAAGATAAAAGTTGGTCAGTTGGTGAGAATTAAAGGTTTTGGCAAAGGTGATGCAATTTATGGAAAGCCTTTGGAAAAATTGTTGATTGGACAAACAGGAAGATTTGTTGCTAGGATGAAACATGATGATATTGTTTCACTTTCTCATGGAACAGTTGGAGGAGAATTTGAATTTGAGCCAGATGTGCAGAACCAAAATCAATATCTTCCTTGTTTTAGTCATGTCTATGTTGAGCCAGTAGATGAGCCATGAATCGTTCTGAATTAGTAAACCGAGCAGTAGATGTTATTTTTGATTTTTTGTCATCCGTTGTAGGAAACTTTGCATCCAACATTGTTCCATTACTGGCCGGAATATTGCCAGCCTATCTAACTTGGAGTCATATTGTTCATGTGCTTGGTTTTCCCTCCTGGGTGGGATTGGCGGGTGCAGGAGTAATTGAATTTATTGGTTTGGGCGCAGGAAACGAATTGATGAAGGTTTGGAATCATAATCGCAGGTATAAAGACAAGGCAAATCAAATGCCTATGCTTGCTCCCTTCTTGACGGGTTTTTGGTATGTAGCAATTATGGTTTCGTTCAATGTGATTTTGGAGGCATGGCCTACTTCTGTATTCTGGAAAATTGTTTCGATTGCGCTGTTCGCTACTTTGGCTATTCCAGCATATACATTGGTCGCAGGAAAGACTTTACGGATGGAATGGAAAGCCGAACGAACAGAAGCACGCATCGAACGTAGAGAGAACAAAATTGCCGAACGAGCGGCGAACGAACACCGAACAAACCAACGAACGAACAAAAGACGAACGAACGCATCACCGAACGAACAGCGAACGAAAATAGCGAACTTTGTTCATCGAACACAAAAAAACGAACAGCGAACACCGGGGCCTACTGAAATAGCAAAAGAATTGGGTGTATCGAAAAGCTATGCTTATGAAACTTTACAAGTTATTTTGAGAGAACAAGGAGAATAATATGGCTTTAGCACAAAAGTTACAACGATTAGATGGTCGCCACAAATTAGCGGCGATTATGGCAATTGGAGCGTGGGCTGTTTCTATTTACTTTTCTCAAATAGGATTTGGAATTTCTAACCACAAAGCGATATGGCTTGGATGGTTTTTGGGAATGTTGGGAACAACCGTAGAATTAGTGTTCAACTCCAAAACACACAAACTTAGCCTGACTATCTTGATAGCGGGTGGGTTGTTTTACCTGTATGGAGTTGGAACAAATGTAGTCGGGTTTTGGTCGTTTCAAAACCCCGAAACTCCTTTTGTTGCGTTGTCTTGGGCATCCCTTATGTCTTGGTTTGTTGGAATGATGTTGGAAGTTCTACCTGAACCTCTATTCATGTGGGGGATTGGTGCAGAACTGGATGGAGATTTGGTTGGAAACATTGTTGGGCTTTGGAACGGAAATTTAGATTACTCTAATCCAGTCAATGAATCTCCTTCTGTTCCTGTACGAAGCAGAACTTTTAGCTCCGATACGGATGCTACACCAATTCCATTCAAATCTCCATATCGAGCAACTACGCCAAAAACTCACAAAAAGTCAAAACTGGTGTCTCATATTTTCAATGATAAATATACGGATAGGTACAAAAAGAATTAATGCCTGGCGGCAAAGTTCATAATGCAATTACTCTTTCGGCAACTTCAGGAGTTCTTGCGCCTTATTTGATAGTCCAATTTAGTGGCAACCCCTATTGGTATGTGGCAGGAACATTGCTTGGATTAATGATCACACCCGACCTGGATATTGATAATGGGAACATCTCAGATACGATACTACGAAAGGTGTTCCCTCCTGCTCAATGGATTTGGAGAATCTTATGGACACCCTACGCAAAATTAATTTCTCACAGAAGTCCAATTTCTCATTTCCCGTTTGTAGGTACGTTATTCCGAATTGGATATATTTTCCTGTTACTAAACTTATTCAGATGGTTGTTTTTTCTTTTTGGGAATATATTTAATGACACAGTGTTATTTGTGTTCTGGTGGAATTGGTCTTTCTTTTTTGGATTGTGTCACGTCGATGCTCTGCACTTTTTAGCAGATATTTCAATTAAGAGTAAAGAACAGTTTATAGGAGAATAAATGGGCAATCTAGGAAAGAAAACATATGACCAAAAAAGAAAAATTCGAGCAATGGCATTAATGAAAATGTTCAAAAACAGAATTGAACACGGACTTTTCAAGGTAGAAGTTGCTGATTGGTGGTCAGATGATATAAATGGGACAGTAACATTGAGGATAGATGTTCATGTAGAAGATTTAGATGTTTTGGACGCTTTAAAGTGATTAATGGGAAGTTTTCGAGTATTTTTCAGAAGAAAAAGGCAATTTTACGATGTCCATCTTTGGAACGTTCATCCGACAACTTTCTCCAATTGGAGAGGCGGTAGATGGGGCTACTTCATCGCAACATGGAAAAATCCAAAAAGAGACAAGTTTGGAGAAATACATTTAGTAGAATCTCGTATTCGAGTTGACACAGTGTTGCACGAGTTAGACCACCTGCGTTTGGAGTGGTTGTTCGCAAACAGAGTAGGACTTGGCATCAGGAATGAAGAATGGTTTTGCAAATTTGGCGATGAATTAATCAGGAACTTTTATAGAGAGTATGACAAACATCAAAAAAGAACTAATCGCTTATAGAAAAAATCCTATCACCTTAAAAAAGGTTCTGGAATTTATTGGGGTGCTTCCAGATGAAGGAATTTTTCTTGGATTGGCAACAGACAAAATGCCAGTTCTTTTTGATGTTAAATATGCACAGCCTAACAACATAGTGATTTGGGATAAGTTATATAAGCAGGGCTTGAAGTTGTTGAAGGTTATTGCTGAGTATGTATTCCTGCATCGAGGCAACGCTTCCAAAGTTGAATTTGTTGTCCTGACTGATAATGTGGAAGAGTGGGGGGAATTGAATAAATACGGGATGGGCATCGGTGGGAATACATCCTGTATTGGAATTATTCCTTTTGAATCCGAAATCGCAAATACAATTGTGGAAGGATTATGCCGATGGATTAACGAAAATCATAAAGCCTCCAAACATCCTGTCATTGTTTTGGTAGACGGGTTGGAACATCTGAAGAAGGTGAACAAGGATTTCAAAATCAATTTCCGTTATCTTCTGTTGAGAGGTCATCACAAAAATGTATATGTGATTGGGACAGCATCCAAAAATAACTTTGCAGAAGTTCAGGATTGGTTGGAAGGGTTCAAAACAGAGATTTACGGCAAGAGTATTTTTGAGTTGTTCGAGATAATGGAAAAAGAAAATAAAGTAATATTTTTAGTTCCCGAAACGGAGATGATATGAAAGACGAAGAAGATTTGAATGGCAAAGCCGCAAAACTGAAAACATCTATAACCCCTTTAGGAAATGATGATTATCAAATACAGATAAATCTAAAAATTGCTATTCCTGTTGTCATCGGATTATTTTTGTTTTGTTCTGCTTTAGTGTATTTTATTTGGAGATAAAATGAGTACACACACATTATGGATTATTGCAAGTCTTTGTGGTCTTGGAATGTTTTATGGTGGAATGGAACGGCGTTGGAATCTATTCAACGTCTGTCTATTCGTTGCCTTTTGTTGTGCAGGAGCATTGGCTATTGGTTTATTATGAAACAACAAATAAATAACGCATGGGAAGTACTTGATAAAGTTTTTAATGGAAAATCTCCGTCTACACCCGAGGAGTTAATAGATGGTATTCAAGAATTTTCAAATCGAACTGGCTTTGTTGGCCGTATCTATGGCTACAATGTCAAGCCACAAACGAATAATCACGAAATCCTGAAAGGCATCCTGCTAGTTGTGTTTGCGTGTATTGTTCTTGCGGTTCTTGGTTATTTCGCACAGTGAATTATTTACCTTATGAAATGGTTAATTTTGTGCGATCTTGCTTGGACACTTTATGACCAATCCTGCCTGTCAGGAAAATGGCGTGAATATTTACACCACAGAAAAACATGCACAGAATGTAGATTGGAGATGAGATGAAATTATTGGATTATGTAGTATGGAAATCAATGCTAAACCGTAAATACGACGAAGAAGAAACTGAAGATGATGGATGGGACGATGAGAATGTCCATAGTGACGATTGGGGCAACACAGAATCCGAAGAGGAAGAAGGATTTGACGATGATGAGCGTGATTAGGCTAGTATTGGAAATTGTTTTGGGGTCTGGAATTGTTGTCCTTGGCTTCATCCTATATATCCTATTCCTGATTGCTAGAGACTATTTTCAAGGAAAATAAAATGACAGATAATAATGACACAATGCACATTTCTCCAAGGCGAGTATTTCAGTGTGTTACAGAGAAACGGCTGATGGAGCGCGCAGATGTATGGAAGGATGTTTTTGGGAATTATCGTTGTACGTCTTGTGGAGCAATCGTAATAGACAAAACCAACACGATTACGGGTCACGATTTTATGGAATTGGTGTTGATATGAATAAACCTTATCCTCCCGGATATGACCCAACTAAATATCTAATAAATTATTATTGTACTAATTGTCAACACGAAATGATGGTACAAATAGAAAATGGCGAACCTGCACCTCACGAGTTAAGAGACGTGTCTTGTTCAAATTGTGGATGTTATACATTGCGTAAGAATGTTTGGATAAAGACGTGACCAACCTAGATGTGCTTTATGAAACGCTTCGGGAATGGAGAGATAGATTTCCAAATATAGAATGTATAACTGTATCATTATTTGACGGAGGAAATCTACATATTCGAGTAGACTGGAAAAACGATTTTCACTCAATGTATATTATTCCTGAACGTGATATAAATTCGGCGTATGGGTTGGAATATCTTGGTGAGCGCATCCTGAATGAGATGGAACGCCAATATATGTTATGGGAAGTAGGAGAAGAATGAATAAATATCGAAAGATAAAGATTCTTGCTTTGATTAGTATATTCTTGTCTGTATTATCTGTTGTCTTGACCTTCATAGGAATTTATATGGATACTCATGGGATGCACAATATACTAACTCAATGTGCTATTTGGTGTAAGTAATATGAAATATTGGGGGATTTTGTTTTAGTTGCAGTATATACATGGTTGAAAGTGTGGGGACAGAATATAAAACGGAATCGCTCGTGCTTATCCGATGCCATATCCCCTCGTACATTAGATTTTCCTTAGTTCACATTAATCCTGGCTTAACTGTATGAGTATATACTCATAAATATCATAGAGTAATCGTATGCTAATACATTAATAAATCTCTTGCCATGTATATAGATATGAGTATAATGATGACATAGTAATCAATAACAACAAATCATACAGAAAAGGAATATATAACATGAAATCAGTAATCATCACTCTAACAGCAGTAGTAGCATACGGCATTTTCGCAACAGCGGGCTTGGTCTCAAGCGCACCAATCGACGCTTTGTGGGCCGTTGTACGAATGATTGTTGGATAGTTGACACAGTGTCACAGAGTAAGGGATTATCAGAGTAGTAATACCTGATTGATAAGGCCTAGTCGTAGGGTAACAGATAATACGACAATCCCCTAATGTGCAAGCAGGTTACAAGCCCTGCTCACTAGACTAGATATAAGGAGATAATAAGACATGAAACAAACAACCATCAACATGATAAACAACATAGGCGCATTACTCGCCGCTCTGCTCATCCCCATAACTGTATATATCTTCGTGATTATCCCCATACAGTAGGATTGAACGTCATGAAATATCAGCACATCACCGAAAGACTGGCTGAGCGAAACATTAGCATAGACATAGACAAACTATGCGCCATTACTGCATACTACGAAAATGCGGCGATCATACTCATGAAACAAGCTCAGCATCAGGGACAAGAGGGAGCTTACAGGACACGCACAGAATCGAATGGTGATTTAGTTGTGCTAATTGTTAGAAATCATTATCCTGTAACGGTCATGTATAGACGAAGTAATCAACCCGCCACTGCTGAAGCAATGCGAGTTAATCAAGTTGTGAATTTGGCACAATAGGAGTATGACATGAGAATTTCAATTTATGCGCTCGGAAAGTGGAGAGTCTACAATAATAAGAATTGGAATCATAAGGTTCTTGTTGATTGGATTTTCCAAATTCGCCGGCACACCATTTTTAGCATTTTTGTGGCGTATTAATGAATAAGCAGATTTTCGTCTTTTGGCGCAATGGCCGCAAATATACTATCAAGGCTGAATCATATAGCATAGCCTATTATGTCATCCTGCCAAAAATCATCAAAAAGTAAGTATAAAGGAGTATATACAAGATGAAACGAATTGAATTTACTATAAGAGAGTATCCAAATTTTATTCAAGTAAGGATTTGTGAAAAGTTTACCTTACACATGCTTAATGGTATTGTTATGCTCACTTTTCATTATCCTAGTGGAAGTGAAGAATATAAGAGTGATGTGATTTACTTCAAAGAAGTTGAAGATTAATAACTGTAATCATTCTATTCTTATTCCGTCATGTATAACAAATAAACAAAAGGAGCAGAAAATATGGATAAATTGATTTTTTTAGTGTATGCAAGAAAATCATCCCGCAGTAATTGGAATAACTATAACCGGACAGATAACAAAGATTTTGCACATTTACAGGCCCATAAACTCTACGATGATTGCAAAGCGGATAACTTTCATAATTGGGAAATCAGAATAGTAACCATTTATGACAGTATCTTATGGGGCATTTATGACGGCGTTATTCCTGATAATCTGAAATTTAATATCTATTGGCTTGACTTGCACATGATACCATTTTTAGATATGCAGACAAAACCCGACCAGACTATTTACAATGGTGGCAATTAATTTACTTTTACAAATAGGAGAAATAAACATGCTAACAGAAATTCTAACAATCGGTTTTGCAATTGTGGCGAATTCTAACCATCAAGCGGGCGGTGATTGCTTTGCGAATCGTGCGACTAGTGATACTTGGAAAGTCGGGAATGAATGGTATTGCGGTGTTGTACCAGATACAGCAGAAATCACGGTTAATCATGTTGTGGTGCATCCTGCTTCCCCTGTTGTCTCTCTTGTACCTGTTGAAACAGTGAGCGAAGATAACAGCGTGTCAACTCCTGCTCCAACGCAAAGCAATCCCGGTAATGATAAGTCCGTTGGTCATGCGGGCGAAAAATGCGACAAAGGCATGTGTGAGAATCCAGACGGCAAAACAGGCGAACACGGTAACAGTAATAACGACTAGGATGTATCAAGGGGGATTGAGTAGAGATTATTAGGCACGCATGACGGTATAAGCGGGACTCTTGTCTCCATCCAAGAAGCCAACACCTAGTAGTCTCTATTCAGTCAAAACAAAATAGGAGTACACATGCGATTACATCTATCCATCATTCTAATTTCTGCTGTGCTATACCTTGCGTTACTCTTTGCCCGTCCATATGGTGATAGCAGGACGTTGAATCAAGGCTGGTACATCGGCCCGTCTGATGCGTGTCAAGTAGGTTATGAGACACGCGGCGATATTGGCTTATTTGCCTATTGCAGTATAGGAGAATAACATGAGTAAACAAGAAATGAGATTTTTTAGACGGGAGTTAATCAATATTCGCTTGCAATATTGGTCCGATTGGGCACGCTATTATAACTATTCTTATGGTGAGTTGACATTCTTAAAAAACACTGTGAGAAGTTTAGAACGTGCAAACTACGGTAAAGAATTGAAAGCCTACGCATGATGACAACTAAAAAGATTATCTCTCTTCTGCAAACTATCAAGCGCCACGAAACGACCGGTGAACGGTATCATAAATCTATGCTTTATATCGTGCGGCGTGATGGATTCAAAATTCAGATATTCAAAAATAATTCAGGCATCAAGTAGAAATGTATAACGCATATTTTGTGAATACAATAACAGGACAATTGTTAAAGACTGCTAGAATATTAGACAATCCCAAATGCAATAAAATCACGGGTTGGCGAGAAATAAATGAATCCATATATCTTTTGTTCAAGTTAGTTATTTTGGCAAATAGTTAGTAAAGGAGTTTATCATGATGACCAAAAAGGATTACAAGAAATTTGCAGAAATGCTTGCAGAACAGTACAAAGATAATTTAACGCTTGAAAATTTGGTATCAGCAGAAGAGGACAAATTACTAGCTTTACGCATTGCCTTTATCTTTGCTGAAGATAATCCACATTTTGACCGTGAACGATTTCTCAAAGCGTGCGGGTTATCATGAGCAATCATATTGTAGACGGCTCTACCGTCCTGTTTCGACAATCCAATACGCCTATCATGCTATTTGTTTTGTTAGGTCAATTGGAGATTTATATCGCGCTCACAGGGAGCAAACTATACCCGTATAGCGTTTCCTTGAGTGAATCAGAATTTTTGTCATGTTGTGACATGGCTAAGGAGATGTAAACATGGAAACGAAAGATAAAATAGCGGCGTGCAATATTTGCCTATTGGCGCAAGCCATGAAAGACTGCCCAACATGCCCATTTAATCCTGCTCATATGAAATTGACTTCAGCAGAGCGTGAGCAAGTACAACGGACTGAATTATTAAAGGATGCAAACAAATGAACAAACAAACTAGACAAGACATTATAGACCTTACGATAACGTCCATAGAATCCATTTCTAAATCATTGATAGCACAAATTCATGAATATGATTTTCCAGTTACAAATAAACAAGCCAAAGAATTGGAAAAAATTTATTTAGAATATCATAAACTATTTATAGAGATTACAAAGTCATGACTGATAAATTATTTTCTACTATCCTGCAAGCTAGCAGGGATGCAAGACGATTACAAGCCGAACATGAGCGCCAAATTGTTATCCGTTGGCTTGTAATCCTTGCGACAAGTGGATTTATCCTGATTAGAATGTTAGGAGTATAAGATATGAGTGTTTATACCTTTACACGTACTACGCAATGGTGCTTTGAAGTTTTACAAGTCATTGCACAGAATGAATTAGATGCTAGAAGAATGATTAAAGATATATGTCTTGACGTTGGAGGATGGACATATAATCTAGATTCAGAATTCAAAATTATCTATGATGGAAATCCCTATATAGTATTTACTAGGTACATAGATAACCCCTGTTATGAAGGATAAGTCTAATCCATTTATAATTCAAAACTAAGGCATGTCTAATTGATACCTAGTAAGATTAAATTACAGAAAAACAGGAGAATAAAAACATGAGCAAAGCTACCAACGCACATAAACTACAGAACGCTCTAATCGCATTAGATGAATTGTCTTTGTCTTTATGGGATGCAAATTTACCCGTAGGAGCATTAGACATAACCCTATCGGATGATATGCGACCAGAAAATGTCATAGTGATTGAGTTTGACCACATCATTTATACGCTTGAAAAACACTTCAAGAAATTGATTGCAGAACAGGAAGCCCAGGCGCTTGAGAATTGGAGCAATAATGCTAAGTGATTCAAATTATTTCATCCTATCCAACATCAAACTAAAGCGCTCCGAAAGAGAGAAGCGCCAGGAATTTCTCAATAACACTGTGTCAAATTTACGTGCATATCAAAAAACAGCCCCCAAGAAAAAACAGTTAATCATTTACAAAATGATTATTAAGTATCAAGACTTATTAGAAAATTGGAATAAATAAATGCCACATAAAGACCCCACAACAAGAGCAAATTATCATAAAGGGTATTACGAAAAACACAAAGATTATTTTGTATCTTATTCAAAAACCAGATGGAAGAAAAATAAGAAGACTCTAAAAAGTAAATATGTTGAATCTTGGCATAAGATACAGGATAAGTTTTTTGAAATGTATGGGAATAAATGCGCTTGTTGTGGAGAATCTCAAAGAGAATTTTTAACTATTGAACACATACACGGACAAAAAGGACTAAACAAAGAATCATCTTATCAAGCATACACAAGAGCAATAAGAGAATATAGAGAAGATATTTACCAAATTTTGTGTATGAATTGTAATCACGCTAAAGGAATATATGGATACTGTCCACACAATAAAGATTAAAGCCAGGCCAAATAAAATCCGCACGATTGAACGATTAATAATCAAATATCAGGATTTATTAGATAGGAGTATAAAATGACTACAGAAATTTCTAACATGGACGATGTAATTGATTCTCGTGATGTTATTGCAAAGATTAAAGAATTGGAATCATTACGAGATGATTGGCAATCTGAAAACGAATTGCCTGATTATCTTGACACGGATACAACAGAAGGTAATAACCTTGCAAATGATTGGAAGGATTCAGACTTCGACAAGTGGGCTGAGTGGGATGAAACAGACGAAGGCCACGAATTAAAAGTATTAATTGCTTTGCAGAATAATGCAAATGGTTCTCCTGATTGGGAATATGGAGAAACCCTAATCCGTGACAGTTATTTTGTAGACTATGCCCAAGAATTAGCGGAGGATGTTTGTGAAATGCCGAGGGACATTAAATGGCCTTATACTTGCATTGATTGGGAAAAGGCCGCAAGTGAATTGCAATATGATTATATGCAAGTAAACTTTGACGGCGTAGATTATTGGATTAGAGCATAATAATATGGCGCTCTATAGTCCTGATACCTATGAACCATTTCACAAGAAATATACGCATGAACAACGTGTGAATGGTGGTAAAAAGCGAGTTAGCACGGCAAGGCGTGACCGTTGGGGACGGTTACTGCCCAATAATGACACTGTGTTACCTGAACCAATTAATCATGGGCGTCCTGGTGGTCTTGCACTTGTGGCAAAGTATGGACGTGAGCATATGAGCAGAATAGCAAAGAATAGGAGCAAAAAATGAGAAAACAAATTAAAGTATGGAATGATAGCGGAAACATCTCTCTTAGCACAGAGGATATATCTTTCGAGAAATCTTATATACTTTCAACAGGAAATTACATTCAAACAACCTTTACAGAGGACGAATTGCGAGAGTTAAAAGTGATGATTGAAGAAATCATACAATTAGCCAACAAACAAGATTATTAAAGCCTTCCTGCCCGATTTTCACATTCTGTTAATCTATTTATCTTATAATATATAAGGAGCAAAAAATGTTTCAATTCAAACCCAAAACCATCAAAGGATTAAGGTTTACTGATGTGCAATATCACCGCAATGGTATAAGCGGTCAAGGATTCTATTGTGCTACTGTCAAAAGCAAATCAGACGGAAACCTAATAATTACATATTTTCCAAACGAAGAAGATTTATGCTATTGTGCAGTTTATTCTTTGGATAAGTTGCCAGATATTAGGTTTGGATATAACTCTTGGAGAGGCGACGATTTTGCTAGTTATATGAGCCTAGCCATTAAAGAACATGGCAAACAATTTGACGCCTATCTCTCCACTCTCTGATTAAAGCCATTCTATATTATTGAAAGGAAAAATAAACATGAAAATTGCTTCCATTATCGAGCCGCCTATCCTAGAATTGGAAGATTTATTAAGAGATTCTACCGTTCGCGTTATTGGATTGGTAGGAGATAAAAATCAGGGTAAAAGCGGAGTATTATACAATATTTGTGACATCATAAAGCGAAAAGCGCCCGAAACAAAGATTGTAGGATTCAGGATGCAAATCGAATTCCCTGGTATGCTTATGCTCAACGATATGACAGAATTGAGTCTTGTGCGTGATTCTATCATCTGCCTTGATGAGCTAAAAACATTTGTAGACACAGACAACCGAACAGAGTTTAATGACTTCTTGACCATCCTACAGACGTTATACCATCCATACAGGAACAATACAATCATTTTGTCAGGACTTGCACACAATTTCAATGGTAAACTCTCCGGCGAATTAGACGTGGTTATCTTCAAACAGACTACCATGATTAGCATTATTAAGCGGTCTATGTTGGATAACATCTTGAAAGGATTCAAGCATCAAGGAGGTATCAGTAAAGATAAATACATGCTATCTATGCGGAAAGATGAGGCATTGATTTATAATCCTCGTATGGAAAAGCGCTGGCATAATGTTACGCTACCTTATCTAAAACAGTATGATGTTAAGAGAGATAATCAACCCGTCATCAAGTGGAAAGATTAAAGCCAGTTTAAGTCTTGTCAAAACTTCTGTCAGAGTTTCCGTAAAACTCTTTTGGATAGAAAATAGGAGAAAATAAAATGAAAAAGATACTAAAAAGAATTGGAGAAATGTTTCCTTCATCTATTGATGGAGTTGCCACATTGATTATTTATCCAGACGAAAGCGGGATGATTATTCGATTGGGAGGGAAAAACCTTGATATAGGAATTTATGATATTAGGACTAATAGATTGTTAGAATTCGATTCAGTAGAAGATTTAATGGAGCAATTGAAATGAAAGACTGGCTGATTTCCCTAGCGTTCGGGCTTCTGTTGTTCCTCCTGCTTATCCTTAATCCTATGAATTGGAGATGGTAAAATGAAACATACAGAACTAACTAAGAAAATGGGACTCGCTTTACGCAAAGTAACAGGTAAGACAAAATTGGATTGGGCGTATATGCTCAAGCAATTTCCACATCACAAAGAGCAGATTAAAGCCCATAAGAATGACCAGGAATTTTTGGTGCAATTGAAAAAGAAATTGGAGAAGTCATGAACAAAAAAATTGTAAACTTTTATCTATTACCACTTGTTAGGAGTCTAATAGACGAGTATTTAACTAGATATGTAAAAACAGATTTGTATGCTTCTCAAGCAGAATCTCTATATAAATTTTATGAATGGATATATCAGGAGACACAAAAACCATCATGACAAATAAACTTGTTTCAATGAATCTAGGTGTTCGTCTCGTGATACAGGATGAGAATGGACAGGATAGAGAATTCGAGTGGAGCGCGGTTAGTCCCTCCAAATCTGCTCCACATCCTGAAGAAGCTTTACAACAATTGTGTAGTCTGCTCAATGAAACATTTGGCACAGAGATGTTTATAGATTCAGCCACATTTGACACAGTGTCAATTGCCAAGCCTAAGAAGATTAAAGCCCAAAAGAAAATTTCGCAAAAGACGTTCAATAAGCGTATTAAGGAATTGGGCTACGATTAAAGCCTATTCTGAAACTCTATGAAAACTATTTATGACGAATACTTTGAATATGCAGGAAGTGGAAAGAAAGGTTATGACGCTTTTCAAAAAGACCCATCCATTCCTGTATCGAAGAAGGTTCTGTTTGGGCTTCTGACAGATATTTTAGAAGAGTCTAAACTTGCAGAAGCAATTCGGATTATGGATGACGAACATAGAGAAGAATTTCTTCTGGATTGTCTGGACACGATTAGCAGAAAAATAAAGCCGCCCGCCTCCTGAAACTCTCATCTTCTATTAATGCAGAAATGGACATTTTGTGATACAATTTTGTTTGTAAATTTAACTTGTCTAGCGGCAGGTCAACCTGACAGAAACTTCTTTTTCGTGGAAGTTGCTTATTAAAGCCAGTATGAGTGCGTTGTCAGGGCGCATTTGTATCGCTAAATAGGCAACATAAGCAATTTCCTCAAAAGAGAAGTTTTTATTTGGAGATAAATGAAAATACCTAACGAAATTATAGAGAAAATGTCCGAAGGTTGTGACCCAATTATTTTAGGATACCGGGGAAGTATTGCTCACGGAATGTATGTACCCCCAAAGAATCCAACAAGTATTGATGATAAGGATTTGATGTGTATTTGTATTCCAGAACTAAATCACTATTTTGGATTGAATAATTTTGGTTCTGGTGGAACAAAAGAAATCAAAGAAAAAGAGTGGGATATTGTAGTTTACGAAGTTCGCAAGTTTATTCATCTATTATCACAAGGAAATCCAAACGTTCTGAGCATGTTATGGCTTGCTCAGAATTATTATATTCAAGTATCTGAAGCAGGAAGCCTTATCATCCAAAATAGAAATTTATTCGTTGGAAAGCATGTCTATCATTCCTTTGTTGGATATGCTCACAGTCAACTTCATCGAATGACTCACAACGCCTTTCAAGGACACATGGGAGAAAAGAGGCGTGCTTTAGTAGAAAAATTTGGATATGATACTAAAAATGCGGCTCACTTGATTAGGCTATTGAGAATGGGAACAGAGTTTTTGGTGGAAGGAGAACTTCACGTTTTACGGGAAGATGCCAAACAGTTGTTAGAAATTAAACGCGGAGAATGGACACTAGATGAAGTTTTACAGGAAGCGGATAGGGGATTCAAGATGGCAGAAGAATCCTACATTCGTTCCAATCTTCCAAACAATGTAGATAAAGAAAAAGTAAATGATTTGTGTGTAGAAGTAATGAGAATTCATTTTTATATTTGACGCTGCGTTGGCAGCGCATGTTTCAAAAGACTTTAGCAACTCAAGACTCGGTGAAAGCGCAGGTCTTTTTGTTTATGAGCATAAAATATTTTTGTGAAAGATGTAAAAAAGAATTACCAGAACCATATTGTCTTTATACAACGGGACATATTTTATGTGGTATTTGTCTGCCCAAATTCATTCAAGAAAATAAGGTGGGTGAAGTTGTTGTATTGCCTCATCCAATATTGAAGTAACACGGTGTCATTCAATTCCTGCTGTTTGCTTCAGCATCAGGATACATATTAGATTAAAGCCCGTACCTCCTTTGGCAAGAGAGATGACAGAAGCAGACGACCAACTCCGTAGTCAAACGAGTGGATGGCAGAACTGAAAAGACCCGCCATGTTTCATAAATCAATATGAGCAAATCTATTTAACCGCACAAAATCAGGTAATAGAAGAATAACAATCTTAGATGATAGATACGCCACGCGGCATTTGCCGGAGGAAACCATGAGAGGCTCAACTAAGACGTGCCATCCCTCGTGTAAAG
>Ga0070698_100001848_pt1 | contig 23573 bp, 29 predicted proteins | sample KBSK1502metaG_FD_65477 | JGI IMG/M metagenome (GOLD analysis project Ga0070698, IMG submission 65477) | Corn, switchgrass and miscanthus rhizosphere microbial communities from Kellogg Biological Station, Michigan, USA - KBS K1-50-2 metaG | ecosystem: Host-associated > Plants > Roots >...
TGGCCAGCCCGTCCGGAAAGCGCGGGGACTTCGAGTTGAGCAGGATCCGCGCGCTCTCGAGGGCGGAGGCGCACAGGAAGACCAGGCGCGCCGTATAGGTCCGCTCGGCGCGGGTCCGCGCGTCGATCACCTGCACCCCGGAAATGCGGCCGCTGCGTTCATCGAGCACCAGGCTGCGGACGATGCTGAAGGGACGCAGCGTGAAGCGGCCGGTGGCCCGGGCGGCGGGGAGCGTGGCGTTGACGCTGCTGAAATAGGAACGGGTGATGCAACCACGGTGACAGGGGCCGCAATAGTGACAGGCAGCACGGCCGTGGAGTGCCTTCGTGAGCACCGCCACCCGGCCGATCGTGAGCAACCGCTCGCCCCCGAACCGCGCGGCGATCCGCTCCCGGGCATGTTCCTCGACGCAGTTGAAGTCCATCGGAGGCAGGAAGGGGCCATCCGGAAGATGAGGCAAACCTTCGACGCGGCCGCTCACACCGATGAAGCGCTCTACCCGGTCGTACCAGGGGGCGAGATCCCGGTAACGGATAGGCCAGTCCACCGCGATCCCATCGCGCAGGTTGGCCTCGAAGTCGAGATCGCTCCAGCGGTATACCTGCCGGCCCCAGATCAGCGACTTGCCGCCCTCCTGACGGGCTCGAAACCAGAAGAAGGGTTTGTTGGCCGGCGTAGTGTACGGGTTCTCCACGTCATCGGTCCAGAATTGATGACTGCCCTCGTCGAAGGAAGCCGAGTTGCGCTGCGTGCGCTGGTGCGACTCGACGTGCCGGCGGTCGCCCAGCCCGCGGAAGGGCATTTCCCAGGGTGCCTTGTGCTCGACGTAATCGCGCTCCGGGGAGATGGGCCGCCCGGCCTCGAGCACCAGGGTCCGGAGCCCCAGCTCGGTAAGCTCCTTCGCCGCCCAGCCTCCGGTCATTCCCGAGCCGACGACGATCGCGTCGTACTCCGGCTCTCTGCTCTGAATCAGCATCGTGCCGCTCCGGTCGGGGTCAGGGACGCGTCGGCGTGGAGGCCGGCGCCGGATAAGGGGCGCACCCATCGAATCTCCCGGGGTGCGGGTAGGTGCGCAGCGTGTTCCGGGCGGCCGGCTCCGAAGTGAAGTAGCCGTACACCGTCAGGTACTTGAGCATTCCAAACCAGTGCCGGTTGGCTTCTCCGCCGCGACCGGCACGCCGCAGGGCGGTGAGCTCTTCGTCGAGCGCCGTGAGCACCGCGACCTGATCGGCTTCGGAGCAGTCGGCGAAATCCCGGCCGGCACGGCTGCGACTCCGCCGGTCGAGCTCCGGGAGACCGTTGAGGAAACCCTCCCGCTCGTTGGCGTCGAACCAGTCCGCCAGCATGCGATCGATGAATCCGACGACCCCGGCATCCGTGGCGCCTGGGGTATCGCTCGCGGGGAGGATTCGCTCCGCGGCGAGGATCACCGTCCGGCTCGCAGTCTGGCCCAGCACCGACCCGCCCGCACTGGCCGCGCGGACATGCACGTCGCGACCGAGCGCAAGCAGGTCCTCCGGCGCCAGGCCCTCGAGCGCCGCCAGTCCCGCGGTCGCTGTCAGCCAACGCAGCAGCTCACGCCGCTCCATGGGGTACCTCCTTCCTCGGCTCCGCGCTCATACGTCGAGACCGAGTGTTTCGGTAAGGTACCGCCGGGAGATTGCGCCCGATTCTTTGGGCCTCTCCGACTGGTCCAGCTCCACGATCGCCCAGCCCTGAAAGTTCACCTGCTTCAGCGCCGCGAACACCGCGCGGAGGTCCACCTTGCCGCGGCCGAGCTCGACGAAACGGTAGGAGCTCGGCGCCCCGCCCGGTACCGGGCTCTCGACGTCCTTGATATGGAGGAAAAGCAGCCGCTCGGCATAGCGCCGGACCGCATGCGCCGGGTCCCCGCCAGCCTGCCGGTAATGGGCGATATCGAGCTCCAGTCTGAGGAAGCGGGGATCGGCGGCCTCGAGTACCTGGGCCACTTCGTCCGGGGCCTGGCCCAGGTTGCCCAGGTGATTGTGATAACCGAGCGGAATGCCGAGGTCGGCGGTGCGGCGGCCGATTTCCGTGAGCAACCGCCCCATACGGCGGAAATCGTCGGAAGTCGGCGCCCGGCCGGCCGGGCGTTCATCCACCACTTGGAGGTAGAGGCCCCCGGCGTCCCGGACGAAGCGGGCATGCCGCAGGTGCAGCGCCAGGTCCTCCGCCTCCGCCGCGGGATCGAGCCGCACCAACCCGCTTGAGAGCGCTACGAAGCTGAGCCCGCGTTCGGCGAGCAGGTCGCGGAGCATCTGCGGGTTGGTGCCCCAGCGCGCGACCGCGGAGGCCCGCAGCTGGATGCCGCGGAAACGAAGCGCGGCGATGTCGTCGATCGCCTGGAGATCGTTCCCCTGCCAGGTGAGCGCGGCGTAGCCGAAACGGATCGGGGTTTCGATGGCGCCGCGCACCAGCGGCGAAAGCCCGCGCAGGGCGAGCGTCGCGCCCGCGCTGGTGGCGAGGAAATCCCTGCGCTTCATGCAGTGAAGGTAGTGGTTTCGGGGACGCGCACAGAGTCCGTCTCGGTTACCGGAACCGAATGAGCCCGGCGATTTCGTTCGGGTGAAGTTCGAGAACCTGGAAGACGGTCGCGTCCGGACTGCCCTCCGCGAACGGGTTCGATTGCGGCAGTCCGACCACGTACACTCGCCCCGCATGGACCGCCACCGAGTCGCCCGGGGGCGGCCCTTCCTCCGCGCGAACCGCCCGCCAGCTCGCCGAGTCATAGACCGCGATGGCCACGAGCGCCTGGGGACGGATCGTGGTGTCGGCCGGGAGGTATTCGATCACCAATGCTCCGGGCAACGCGCGACCCCGTTCCTGGGTGGAGAGCGAGTCGACCCGGTAGTGGCCGGTCCAGCGGGTCGGCAGCACCAGCTCATAGCTGGCATCCGGACTTACGACGACCGCAGGCGCTTGGGCCGCCCCGCTATCGGCGTTCACCCTCCGGTCCGACGAATCGGAACCGCAAGCGGCGAGCACGACGAGTGTCCCGATCGCGCCGGCCCGCCTGAAACACGTGGAAGACATAGTCCTCACCTCATTGCGGGTTAGGCACCCCCGTCTCCCAGGACAGCCCGGAGCAGCGCCTGTGCGTGGCGATACGCCTCGGGTGCTTGACTGGCTCGGGGGCCCGCCACGTTGAGCCGAAGCGGCCGGCCGACCGGAGGGGCCAGCCCCGCCAGCCACGATGCGGCACCGGCCGCGCCCTGGGCGGGTTCTCTGGCCAGGTCAATCTCGAGAAGCGGACGACCGAGACGCTGTGCGATCACGACGGTGTCCCTGGTCCCTCCGCTCGGCGGGCCCCACGAGAGCACCAGCGTGGCGTCGGCATCCTGAACATTGCGGTGGGTGCGAACGGCGTACTCCGGCGATTCCGCCTCGCGCAGTCCTCGGTATCGCTCCGGGACTCTGCCGTCTTCCGCCGCCCGGCCACGAGGGACCCACCCGGCGATAGGGAGCCCGAGCTCGAGGGCGACGTCGAAGGCGGCGCGATCGACGCCGGTTTGCCCGCCGGACCAGATCTCCAGAGCCAGGGGAGCCATGCCGCCACCTCGGACTCAATGTATCGAAGACGAGGGTTCCCGTCAGGGAGGGGAGCGAAGACCGGCCGGGCTACGGAGCGAAAGCATCAGGCCGACGATCATCAGGCCGAGGATTGTCAGGTTGATGGCGGAAACCGGCGGCGTACCGGTTCTGGGAATGGGCAGGTAATACAGGATCAGCTTTCGGCTCAGCTGATAGAGCAGGAGCAGCACAAACATCAAGGGAATCAGGGAGCGATAACGAACCAGCACCACCACGCAGAGCACGGAGAACACCAGCTGGGAGACGCCCAGAAGCCCGAACAGCGCCAGTATCGTCTGCACTCCGGCCGGAGTAAAAGTGTCGAGCGGGATTCCGTCGGCGGAGCTCGCCGCCTGATAACCGTTGAAGATCGAGCCGAGTCCGATGGCGCTCCGTACCAGGACGAGGAGCCCGAAGATCCAGAGCGCCAGCCTGGATCCGCGATAGGCGTTGTCGGCGCGCGGGGGGAAGAGGCGGTCGATGATCGGTGTCACGCCGTCTCGGGAGCGCCGACGGCCACGATGCCTCGCAAGCTCCGTTTGACGCGGATCCGCCACAGCCAGTAGAACATGGTTACGAGCACCGCCAGCACCGGGAGCGCCAGCAGGGGAAAGATCCGGATCGGCTTGGGAATCACTTTCGCCTGGCCGATGAAGAACGACAGCGCGGCGATGAACAGCGCGAAGCACATCCGCCACAGATGCCGGGCCAGCCGCGAGGGGCCCCGGAGCACGGCGGACCGCATCACCCGGATATCACCGGCGCTCCCCAGCAGCCCGATCACGCCAAACATGAAGAACGGGAACGCCGGCATGCCTTTTCTCGTGCCGCCGTTGGCGAGGGCCTCGAACCCGAACGTGAGGCTGCTGATGCCGACGGCAAGCGCCACGAGCATCGCAGCGAACGCCACCTGCCGTGATCCCTCAAACGGGGGACGGACCGTCGCCAGTGAGGTGATCACCAGATAGGCGGTCAGCGTTCCTGCGGGAATGTTGATCGCGGGTGCGACGCCTCGCACCGTCGCGATGGCCATCCCGACCAAAGCCGTCGCCAGCATCACATACACAAAGACGATGCCGGCCTTGCGATGCAGCGGCGCCCCTTTCGCGGAATAGAGCGCCACGAATCCCGCGATGATTCCCACGCTCCCCGCCAGGATGTGCACCGCATACGTCATGGCCGTTGTAGTCACGATACTACTGGGCGCGCATGGTGATCGCCGGGTCGATCCGCGCGGCCCGAAGCGCCGGAATCCAGCAGGCGCCGACCCCGATCGCCGCCATCATCACGGCCACGCCGACGAACGTCACAGGATCGTGTGGTGCCACCCCGAAGAGCAGCCCCCGGATGACGCGGGCGGCGAAGTAGGCGCCGGCAACGCCCAGGACGAGGCCCATCACCAGCAACACGCCTCCTTCCCGGAGAATCATCCGCTGCACCCGGCCGCTGTCGGCCCCGAGGCTCATGCGGATGCCGATCTCGTTGCTGCGCGAGCTCACCGAAAACGCCAGGACCCCGGCGATCCCTACGGCCGCGATGAGCAACGCCAGGAGGCCGAACGAGGAGACCAGTGCGGCGTTCAGACGCCGGGGCGCGACGCTCTGATCCTTGATCTGCTTCACGGTCAGCACATTCTCGACCGGCGCCGCCGGGGCGATGCCTCGGACGATGCGCGTTGCCGCCGCGGCCAGGGCCTTGGCATTGCTGTCGGCTCGGATTACCAGCCCGCCCAGCATCGTGAACTCCTGGTGAAAGGGCAGGTACACCGCGGACCGGGGCGCCGCGTCCAGCCCGCCATCCTGGGTGTTGCCGACCACCCCGACAATGGTGCGCCATTCGCCGCTGATGGGGGTGAATCGCAGCACGTCGCCGGTCCACGCGATCCGTTTCCCGAGCGGATCCTCGCCGGGAAAGAACCGGTTGGCGAGTGTCTGGTTGACGATCACGACCTTGGCGGTGCCCGCCCGGTCCGTGCTGGTGAACTCCCGGCCCTTGAGGAGCGGGATTCCGGCCGCGCGGAAATACTCGGGGCTCGCGGTGCGGAAGTCCCCGTGCGGCATCGCCTCGCCCACCGCGAGCGACTTGCCCTCGGCCTTGAGGTCGAACTCTATCTGCGAGCTGCGGAGCGGTATGTGGGAGCCCAGCCCTACCAGGGTGACGCCGGGCAGGGCGCCGATCTCCTGCTGCATGCGTTCGTAGAGCAGCTTGGCCTCGGCGTCGGCCGCAGGGACCAGGCGCGCCGGATTCAGGAGCGACACCTGCATCGTGAGCACGTCCTCGGTCTTGAGACCGGTATCCACTTGCGAGAGCTCGATCATGGTGCGGGTGAGCAGCCCCGCGCCCGCAAGCAGCACGACGGACACCGCGATCTGGGCGACCACGAGTCCGCGCTGCAGCCGTTGCTTCTTCAAGCCTCCGCTCATCCGCTGCCCGCCCGACGATATCCAGGAGGCGAACCCGCCCTCCTTCGGCAGCGAAGCCACGAACGCCATCACCAGCGCCACCACGACCGACAGCCCCAGCGCGAAGCCAAACACCACGCCATCGAGACGGATCTCGCTTGCACGGGGCGAATACCGCGCCGCGAGCGAGGTCAGCAGCCCCACGCCGCCGACCGCGATCAGCACGCCGAAGCCGGTAGCCAGGAGCGTCAACAGGAGATTCTCCACCAGGAGCAACCGCCGGAGCCGGGCGACACCGGCGCCCAGGGCGGCGCGGACGACCATCTCGTGCTCCCGGCGGACGCCGCGCATGAGCGTCAGGTTGACGACGTTCGCGGCGGAGATGATCAGCACGAACGCGGCCGCGCCCATGAGCAGCCACAGCGTCAGGCGGGCACGCTCGCCCAGCACTTCCTTGAAGGGGATGACGGCCACGCGGTAGTGGGAGCCGGGATCGTAGGCTTCCTTGAACTGGCCCTGCATGCGGGCATAGACCGTGGCGACCTCGGTCCGGGCCTGCTGCACGGTGGCGCCGGGTGCGAGCCGGGCGACCATTTCGGTCATCCGATGGGTACGGCCCGTGACCATCAGTGCGCTCAGGTGGTGCGGGCTGGTCACCATGTTGAGGAACACGTCGACCCGGTTGGGAAAGAACGGCGCCGGCTGAAGCACCCCGATCACCGTGACCGGTCCGCCACCCATTCGCACCGTCTTGCCGACGATGCCGGAGTCTCCGCCGAAGCGTTTGATCCAGAACTCGTGGGTGAGCACCATTACCGGCGGAGCCCCGGTCCCGTCGTCGCTGGGCAGGGTGAGCCTCCCCAGCACCGGTGAAAGGCCCATGACCTCGAAAAAGTTCCCGGTGACGAGGCCCACGTCGATGCGGACGGCGCCGTCCTCCCCCTGAAGGGTGTTGAAGAAGGGGGAATACTCCGCGATCCCGCCCAGCGACGGGGCGCTCTGGAAATCACGGATTTCCGGGACGGAGAAGAGGACGTTGGCTCCCCCCGGCCCGTCGATCGACTGGCGCAGGTAAACCAGGCGGTCGCCGTCGCGGTGGGGCAGGGGCTTGAGCAATACGGCGCGGACGACGCTGAAGATCGCGGTGTTGGCGCCGATGCCGAGCGCCAGCGTCAGCACGACCACCGTGGTGAACGCGGGGCTGTGCCTGAGGGCACGGAAGGCGTATTTGATGTCGGCGGCAATGCTTTCGAGCCAGGGCAGGCCGCGCTGATCCCGGACCGCCTCGGCGCCCGCGGTGAGGCCTCCCGACGCCAGCAAGGCCTGACGCCGTGCCGCCTCCGGATCCATGCCGCGGCGGATATTTTCGGCGGTCTCCATGTCGAGATGGGACAGCAGCTCGTCGCGGAGGTCGTCGTCACGACGGTGTCCGGTGAAGAATCCGGCGATGCGCGCGAGCGCGGCGCGGAGGTATCTCATGGGGTCTCGCGTCGCGGCGCGAGAAAGGCGGCGATCAGGTCGGCGGTCTGGTGCCACTCACGGGCTTCACGCGCCAGCTGCCGGCGTCCCGCGGCGGTCAGCGAGTAGTACTTCGCACGGCGGTTGTTCTCGGACTGGCGCCACGCCGCGGTAACCAGACCCTCCTGTTCGAGTTTGAGAAGGGCGGGGTACAGCGTGCCGTAGTTGAGCGTGAGCCGGTGTTTGCTGGTCTCCTCGATCCGGCGAGCGACGCCATAGCCGTGCAGGGGCCCGAGGACTTCGAGGGTCTTGAGAATCATCAGGGCCAGGGTGCCCTGCTTCACGTCCAATTTGTCCGCCATTACGCCGTCCTATGGGATACCCATACGACGATAACGTTTCAAGCTGGATCACGCAATAGCGGATCGTGGCGGATGTTTCAACGTTTCATCGACGAGATGCCTTCTTCTTCTTCTTCGTGTTCTTCGAGTCGGGGTCCTTGGGGGCCAGGCAACGCCACGCCTCGGTGAGAATCGGCCTGAGCTCGCGGGCGGTCACGGCGGGCAGGCGAACCAGCACGGCGGGGAAGCCGTCGTAATGAGGCTCGGTGAAGAACTTTTCCGGATCAACGCCCAGCAGCAGGTCCTTGTCGAAGAGGTTCGCGACCCTGACGGCAATGACCTTCGGCTGTGGCACCCGGGGCTTCTTGGGCGTAACCCGCTCCATCCAGACCCAGACGAAACCCTTCAGCTTGCCTTTGTTGCGAACCGAGAAGGCGAAGTGGCCCGGTGTCTCCTCGGTCCCGGGTAGCGACAGGGCGATGCGGCGGACGTCAGCCTGGCTTGCCATGAGAATCCCCTACGGTCGCACCGGCCCGAAGCGGCCTGCTTCCAGCCAGATCTCAACCGGATGGCCATCGAGCAAAGCGGGCAGGTAGCGGCCCTGCGACGCGATGCGCTGGATCTCCCGGTCGAGTTCCCGGTTGCCACTGCTGGTGATGATCATTGCGCTGCGGGCAATGCCATCGGCGCCGATCCGGATGCGAATGCGGGGATTGTCGAAGGCCGGCGGCGCCGCACCGGCCACGACGCTCACGCGAATGCGGCCAACGGCAGAGACGTCTGCGATGTTGGTCTGAACGCAGAGCTCGCTCCGCTCCGTGGTGAAATGCAGAGTGGAGTCGACTGTCAGGCGAAGCCGAATGCCAACGAGGTCGAGGTTCGGCGCCGGCCGGCCGGCGGCCCGGACGGAGGCGAATAGTTGATCAGCCAGCCGGCCATCGGGCGTGGCGCGCAGCAGCCAGATCGAATCAATTCCGGATCGGCCCATGCGGAAGCTCACCAGTATGTCGACCGGTCGGTCGGTCGCCGGAAGCGCGGCCGCGGCGCGGGCGACTGCCGCGGAATCGACCAGCTGATCAGCGGCGGGAAGGCTTGCGGGCTCGTCGAGTGTTGTGCACGATCGTGTCGGTGCCGCCCGGTCCTGGCGGGGTTCTTGAGCCATGACGGTTGTCGACGAAACGAGCAGAGCGCTTACCAGACGGAGCGATCGAAACAGCGTGCGGTCCATGCGCGAATCCTCTGGTCAGTAGCCCCGGGTCTGTCGCTCAAGAAAGTATACCAGGCCCGCCATCCTGGCCGCGCGAACACTGATCGAGTCACGGCGGCTCCCCGGCGCGTTGACCTCGTAGGCGCGATAGTCACGTCCTCGCCGGACTTCCACGGTGAGATCGCCGGCGTCCATGATGGCGCTGGTGTAGACCGGAGGAATGAACGTCTCGACACCGAGTGAGTCGAGGGTCTGCAGTAGCTGGCGCCAGTCGACGTTCTCCCTGGGCGCCACGATCCGCGCCGACAACCGCACCGTCGGACGGGATGAGTCCCGCGCCTCCATGATTCCCCGGAACCGGATTATCTCGCCGCGTACGCCGTCGGGTCCCGCCACGATACGTATCAGCGGGTACTCAGCGCCCAGGATCATGCCGTGGCCGGTCGACAGGCGGATCTCCCGAACATCCGGCGGTAGGCTCACCGTGGCGAGTGACGGCAGGCCCAGGAATGCCGCGCTGGGATCCAGCACATCCGTCATGATCCGCGGGCGCGTGGCCGGCGCTTCCGCGGAAGGTGAATAGGGCGCGAGGAGTGGCCGTATCGAGCCGGCGCACGCGGTCAGGACCGCCACGAGCGCGAGCATCCTGGGCATCAGCATCCGCTTGGCCGGCGAAGTCGCTCTATGCCTTACCCGCGCTCATGCTGGCCTGCAAGGCGCGCATCTGCTCGCGGTTCGGCCCATACAGTCCGGGTGGGGTGCCCCCTGCCATTCGGCAAAGCAGCACGAGCTGTCCGCGATGGTGAACCAGGTGGCGGAGCAGTTGATCCCACAGCACCTCCCGAATCGTCAGCGGTCTGCCGTCGAAATAGGAGACCTGGCGCTCCAGGTCGGAGTCGGTCAGAGTCTGGAGCCGCGCCACAGCCTCCTGATGGACTCGACGGTAGCCCGGAGCGAGGAGCGAGATCTCCCGCGGGCGCCGCAGGTTGGGGGGATCATCGTCGAGGCGGAATCGGTCATGCTCGATCCCGAACGTGAGGCAGGCGTCGATTTCACTGAGATGCCACGCGAGCTCACCTATCGAGCGACCGTCGGCGTCCGGCCGGAAATCATACTTGTCGGTGGGAAGCGCGTCGAGGAGCGCGATGGTCCTGGCTGCTTCAGCGTTCCATACATCGCGGAACCGATCGATCTCGGCGAGTTTTGCCATGATGCCTCCTGCTAGGAGAGATTCTCCTGGATGAACCGCGGACTGAGATGGATGTCGACCTGGACGAGGGGCACTTCCCCGATGCAGCGGAAGCTGTGCACCTCCCCGGCCTTGATGACGAGAATGTCCCCGGCACCGGCTTCGAAGTCCTCTCCATTCACGGTGTACAGGCCGCGGCCCTCCCTCAGAAACTGGATTTCATCGTAGGGATGCCGGTGGGGTCCGGGGCCACGGCCCGGCAGCGCGCTGAGGAGGAACGCCGAGACACTCACGTCGCCGTGGTCGGCGCCAACGAAGTGGTGCGAGCTGCCGTGGAACGGCAGGTCCTGTTGTCGAACCCGGTACATCGCGCTGTCGCTCCTGTTCGGTGGGCATGCAGAAGCCACTGAAACCGCTACACGTGCTGGTGCTCCGTGGTTTGGAAGCTAGGGCTGGGGACGCACTCGGTGAGCTTCCGGTACCTGCGCCAGCATCCGTTCGGCGAAGTCCAGCCGCTCCCGCGTCTCGATCAGCTCCTGGCGGAGTGTGCTCATCTCGGCTTCGAGTGCCTCGAGGGCGTCAAGCGCCTCGACCGCCTCGCGCCCCACCTTGCGTTCGCTCCCGCCGCGCCGCTGCCGCAGCCGAAGGGCCCATACTCCGGAGGCCACTGCCAGCACGCCGTGCATCGTGGCATGCCACGGCTCGGTCGGGCCGGCCGCGAACCAGAGCGCGACCAGATTGCCGACGCTCAACAGGACGGCGATCGGGTACCAGATGGCGGGCTTGAAGGTCATGGTTCAGGGGCGCGGTGGGGCATTGCGCGGGTCATCCTTGGGGTTGACGTAGGTAATCGCGAATGGCCCTTCGCCGTGTACCTGTACCACGGTTCTGCCGCGCGCCACGGCAAAGTGGTGCTCCTGGGCCTTGGCGGTGATGAACCCGCCGGCGGTGAGGGCGTGGGCGCCCCGAGTGTGAACGGAATCCCCCATCCCGAGAATCAGCGTTCCGGACACTACGGTCACATGTTCGTCGGTCGGATGAGTGTGAGGCCGAATGGTATAACCCGGGGGCATTTCGAGTCGAACGGTGTAAACGCCGGTTTGGCCCGGGTCACCCTGCAGGACGGCAAAGCGTGCCCCCGCAGGGAAAAAGGGCGGCGCTGGTCCCCACTTGAGTGCTGCCGGAGGGGTCTGGGCGGCAGCGCTGGCGGCAAATGCCAGGGCGAACACGGTAGCAGAGGCAGTGCGCATTGGAGGCCTCCGAGAAGAAGGTGACGGAAAACGCGCCCGCACGAGGGCCGGGCGTCCAACCAAGTTACCTCAGGCCGGCGGCGCCGCCCACCAGAGGAGGCCAATCCAGAGCAGCTGCAAGGGCAGACGCAGAATCATCGGCGTGTGCGGGCGATCCGCGATCCGATGTCGGGTCCGGGCCGCATGGATATTGGCGGGAAACATGGCGATCAGCAAAGCCATCAGGGTAAAGGAGGCCGGTCGGGCAAGAGCGGGGATGAGCAACGCGACCGCCCCGGCGAGCTGGACGATTCCGGTTAGCGTGACAAGGAGCCCCGGCCAGGGGAGTTGAGGCGGGACCATCCCGATCAGATCCGCTCTGGTTCGGGTGAAGTGCGCAATGCCGGTGAACACGAACATCAGGGCCAGGCCGGCACGGATGGCCACGGCCCAATCATCAAGACCCGGGACGCCAACTGCCCCCGCGGCGCGCGCCACGAGGATCCCAATGACCATAATGTAGAAGACCGGCGGCAGCGTCACCCCGGCGGAGGCTGGTCCTGCGCGGCCCAGTCGCAGAAGGCGGCGTCGAGACCCTCGACCTCGCCGGCCGGGGCGCCAGGCGCAAGGAACGGAGTTCTGAAGCTGAATGCGTGCGGTGTTGGCCCGTGGTCCTGAAGGTGTTGCAGGCGCTCCCGCGCCTCCGCCACGGTGGGGAGATGCCCCGCCGGAATCCACCACAGGACGAGGATCGGACCTTCGATCTGCTCGAACCAACTTTTTCGAGCGCGCAGAGTCTCGACGTGCCGGCTCTGGTAGACGAACCGCTGCAGCGACTCGAGCGACTCCCACACCGACATGTTGATCGCCATGAGATTGTCGTCGGCATACGGTCGAATCGCCGTGGCGTTGCCGTCCTCCGTCTGCAGGCGCCACACGAAACCAGGGCTCTGGTCGGCGAGCGCATTGATCGGATCGAGCTGGGTTCGGAAGCCCTCCATGATCGGGTCTTCCAGCGGTGCTCGAAATCGTCCAATGTTCGCCTGCGCCAGGTAGTACTGGGCCATGGTCCTCCTCCAGAGCCGGGTTGCAACGATCGTCTCGATCGGGTTGTCTAAGCTGAGAACATCTCACCACTGCGTCAAGCGGAGGCTACATGAAGCAGGTCTTCCTGTTGCTGGGCGTGCTCGCGCTACCTGGGGCCGGCTGGTCTCAATCGGGCGCCCGCCCCGAGATTCTGGTGCTCGGGACCTACCACATGGCAAACCCGGGGCGCGATGTCCACAACATGCAAGCTGACGACGTGCTGTCGCCGAAGCGCCAGCAGGAGCTCACTCGGCTGATCGAGGTATTGAAGGTCTTTCGTCCCACCAAGGTCGCGATTGAGGCCGCGGTGGGGAGCAAGCGGATCGGGCAGGACTATTCCGATTACCGTGCGGGGAAGTACACGCTTTCGCGCAACGAGAACGATCAACTGGGGTTTCGGCTGGCCGGGGAGTTGGGCCATCCCACGGTCCATCCCGTCGATGCAGATGGGGATTTCCCGTATGTGCGGGTGGTGAACTACGCCAAGGCCAATGGTCTCATGGACAAGTTCAACGCCCTGGAGGCCATCACGGCCGCAAGGGTCAAGGCGCAGGGCGACTTCCTGCAGTCGCACACCGTGCTCGAGACGCTGGAGTACATGAATGCCGATTCGATGGTGGCAAAGGATGTCGCCGCTTATTTCGCCTTCGTGCCGTTCGGAGAGCCGTGGGAATACGCCGGGCCCGACCTGCTGGCCATGTGGTACCAGAGAAACATCCGCATCTATCGCAACATCGTCGCGCTCGCCTCGTCTCCGAACGACCGGATTCTGGTGATCTATGGGGCCGGCCATCTCGGGTGGTTACGGCAAATGGTCACCAACGACGCGTCCGTCAGGCTGCAGAAGCTGTCCGATTTGACCGGACGGCAATAGGGCAGCATGCGGGCTATCGGACTACCTTGGCGCGACCGTTGGCAAGCCAGGCCTTTACCGGGCGGCCGTCGAGCGTCGCGGGGCGCCACCGAGTAGCGAACACCGGCTCGATTACGATGCGGTCGAGGTCGGCCCGGCCGCTGCCCGGTTGGAGACGTGCATCGAGAACGCGGCCGTCCACACCGACCAGGATGCGAATAGCGGAGGACCATCGGTGAGTCGGGATCGCGCCCCCACGACCGGAGGCCACCACCACTCGCATCAGGGCCGCCGAGTCGGACGAAACGGGTGGGCACAGGATCGATCGTTCCACCCGAATATCGGCCGCCGACCGAACATGAAGGCGAAGGGTCGTGCCGGGCTCCGCGCCCCGGACCCGCAAGAGCGCTTGAATCCGCCGACCGAGGTCACCGCTGACCTTGGCGGAGTCACCTGGCTCGACTGTGTTCACGATCGGCGGGCCGGTCCGCTCGGGATAGGCGAGGCCCAGTGCGATCCCCGCGGTATCGATGGCCCGGCCGCCGCTGAGGTCGGCAACGAGAGCCACCGAATCCAGGATCTGGTTCAGGCTCGGGGTGCGCTTTGGAGTGTCGAGCGCCCGGCACTCCTGCGCTGCGAGGCCGGTCTGAATCGCGCCACTCGCCGCTCCGTCGGACACAAGCGCGACTCCCAGCATGATGAGTGCTCTCACAATGTCCCTCCCGGCCGTAGCCGCTTGGTCGTTTTTGGAGTCTTGCGCGGGGCGCGGAGCATGTAGGCGTCGCGGAGCAGCTCGGCCACTTCCCGCCAGTTTACTCTGCGGTCCAGATAGATACCAACCCATCCGCTCGGCCCCGCATAGGGCGGCACAAAAAACCGGTCCGGCCGAAGCCGGACCATCAGCTCCTGATTGCCGGGCCCGGCCATGCACCAGACGCCCGGCCTGCCTCGGCCGTGGTGCGTGTCGGCCGAGGCGTACATGGCAAAGATCTTGTTCTTGATGCGGAAGGTGGGTTCACCCCAGGCCACGACTTCGTGGGCTTCCGGCAGAGCCAGGCAAGCCTTGCGCAGGCGGGAGAGTCCAGGCTTCTCGGTGGGCATGATCAGTCAGCCTGGCGCTCACCGAACCAGTAGCAGAGGCCGTCAGGCGCAACGACGTAAAAGACCTTCCACGGGCCGTCGGAACGCTGTTCGATGTCGAACCCGGACAGCTGCTTCTGGAGTCCGTTGGCCTGAAACTCCGCGAACAGCGACTCGAGTTCCTTGACGTGGAAGGCACAGCCGTCCTGCGTCGGATCCCCGCCGTTTTCGGCAAGGCCGATCTGAACCTGGTCGCGGGCAAGCACGGCCCCTCGGTGCGGCGTGTCGCTGCGCGATACGACCCGGAAGCCCAGCACTGCTTCGTAAAAGGGCAGGGCGCCGGCAAGATCCTTGACCGGGAGGTTCATGTTGTCGCCTTGGTAGCCAAACGCCTTCTCCAGCATTCCCTTCACTGTGCCTTCCCTCCTAAGGATGTCCGGCCCAGCCCGCTACTGCCGCACCCAGATCTCGGTGCTCTTGCCAAGCTTCTGGCCACCGGCCGAGGACGTGAGGTCATTGATGACCGTCAGCGTTTTGCCGTCGGCCGAGAGCGTGGCCTTCGAAGTGCCGAAGGTCTTCCCGTTCATCTTCAGGATGGTGGACGTGTGATGGTCGTCCACGCGGGTAATCTCCATCGTCTCGCCGCTGGGCTTCCCGTTAATCAATACCGGCGCGGAGCTGCCGTCGAACCGTGACTCGAGTGTGAGCACTACCGTGCCCTTGCCGAGATGGTAGGTCAAGCGGCGGCCACTACCGCAGCACGCTTCCACCTTCATCGTCATGGTGGACGTGGACGCCGTAGCCTGCCGCACCCAGGTCCCGACGCCCATCTGCGCGTGCAGCATACTCGGTGAGCCGATCGTACCAAGAACAGCGATGGAAGCGGCGAGGCTTCGTGCCTTGATTGTCGTCATCTGGCCCTCAAACGGTTCTGGTTGCTTGTCAGTGTCCTGGCGGGGGTTTCCGGGCCGAGCAGTAGCGTGCCAGGGCCGGCAGATCGTCCCAGGTGTACCAGCTGAAGTTTATACGACCATCCGGTTCAATGAGCCAGCGGGCTCCGAGGCGCTCGAAAAACCCGCACGATGGATTCCGGGGATCGACGTACGCGGCCATGGCCGTTATGCCGGCCCCCAGAAACCGCTGCACGACCTCGCCCACCATCCGGCACCCGAGGCCCATCCGCTGGTAGTCCCGGGCCAGGAAAAGCTTGTTCAGCTCGCCGGGGATCTCGTGCTCCGGGCGAAATACTCCCTTGGTAAAGCCGACCAGGTGCCCGTCGGGATGCGCCAGGACCTGACAAAACCAGCCCTCCGGCTGCTGGAAGGCCTGACGCCATTGGTGCTCGCGAACGGAAGCCGGTGGCCCGGTCATCATTGGGGCGTAGGTGTCATTCCAGGTGGCGACGTGAAGCTCGGCCAGGGCAGGTATGTCGGTGACCACAGCATCCCGCAGAGTGAGCGCGTCCAGCGATTCCCGACGGGCGAGCAACGCACGAGTATTGTCGCGCCCGGTCGGGCGCCGGAGGGCCAGGATCGTCCGAGTGATCCGGAGTCCTGCGGCTCTCAGCCTATCACGAATGGTCATTCAGATCTGCCTGGCGGATCCCGCTTCAGCTCCCCCCGCCTGTGGCGTCATCAGCTGCATCTCGTTGGTGAGCGCAAATCCCAGCCTCTCATAGAGGCGGCGACCGTCATCGGAGGCGTGCAGCACGATCCGGCTGATTCCCCGTTCGGCAAGCGCCGCCAGGACCCTTCGCATCAGGGTTTCGGCCACTCCCCGCCGGCGCCACTCTGGCTCGACGTAGACATTCAGGACGATAGCCTCCGGGCCGAGCTCGAGCTCGCCGGCCGGGATGCGGGGACGAGGGAGAATCGGCCGGAGCTGAACACCGGCGCCCCCAATCGCTGCGCCTGGCGGGCCAATGCTGTCTGCAATCCATGCCAGGTACTCCCCGCGCGGCATGGCGTCCGTGAAGTAGGCCTCCGTCGCGCGTTGCAACTCCGCTTCCTCGCTCGTGGGCAGCTTGCCCATGTCGCGAAACATCGAGGCCCGGTGCCGGGCGAGCAGCTGGATGTCGGAGCCGGTGGCTTCGCGAACCGCGAACGATCGCGTCGTCACGCCCCCGGTCCCCCGGACGCCACCGTCGCACCAATAGCCGAGCACTGCTCGTACCGAACGCGCCACCGGCCGCTCGAACGGTCGCAGACCATCACGCAGCGATGGTCATCGACGAACGTCTGGCCCCGAAATGTGCCGGTCCCCGTCCATCGATGGCGCACCAGTGTGGCCGTGTCACCGAGCATGACGACAAGCTGCTCCGTGTGCGCGCCGCCGGTAATTCCGTACGTGGGGTCGCCGGCGATTTGCAGGATGGCCGCTCGATCCAGGATGGCTCCGTTTGGAGCGATGTAGACGTAATCTTCGGCCATCATCTGCTCGATGGCGGATGCGTCCTTCGTGAACCAGGCGTTCTGCCATGCGGCAATCAGAGATTCCAGTTCGTCTCGCATTCCGTTTCCCTTCACGCGCTGGTTGGCCGGCGCCTCGCGTCACGACCAAGCGCAGCGCGCGAGAGGCCTGAGTATGCGCCTATCGCCGCGGCACCCACAAGGAGAAGAGCAACCACGGTGACCCAGAACGCCGCGTCGGGGCCCGACTCCCAGATGAGGGGCTTGGGCACTGCGGACAGCTGCCATTCGGAGCGTCCGCCGAGAAACAAGCCGGCGGCACTGAAGACGTTGCCGCCCCCGTGCAGGACCATGCTCGGCAGGGTCGAGTCCGTGAGATGTGCCAGCGCCCCATAGACGGCCGCGGCGGCCACGTAGTACGGCAGGAGTACGAGCGTGACCTCCGGGTGCCTTAAATGCAGGAGGCCGAAGGCAATGCCGGTCACCAGGATGGCGAGGACCGGTCCGTGTCGCTGTTCGATCGGCCGCTGCATGTAGCCGCGGAACGACGTCTCCTCGACCACGCCGGCGACGACCCCGCTCATGAGAACCCACAGCAGGACCGTTGGGGTGGAGTATTGCGAAATGTCGAGGTCACGCTGCTGCGGGAGCGAGACGAGTCGACTGAGCACCCCCTGAAGCAGCAATACCGCCATGAGGCCGAGGATCCCGGCCAACAGGGCGGGGCCCCACAGATCTTCCGGCAGACGATTGGCGCGGGAATTCGTGCGTCGGGCCGCGGCGGTCGACCGGGGCCATCCGTCTCCCCGCACATACCGCCAGTACAGCCACAGGTACGCAGCCATGACCGGCACGGCCCACGGCACGTCAGACAGGCGTCTCGTGTTGGCCGAGACCAGGAATGCCCAGGGCAAGGTGCCGGCCGTGGCCGCGACAAGGCCGGTGAGGACCGCCCGCAGAAGCTGGGGGACGCGAAGCCAGAGCGCACGCATCAGGGTCTAAGATATAATCCGGGCTATGCGCGCTTCGCTCCTCTTCATCCTCGCCCTCACGCTACCGGGCGCGCCGGCGGCGGCCCAGATGCGCTCGCAATTCGGCGTCATGGTGCCGATGCGCGACGGCATCAGGCTCGCCGCCGATCTCTGGCTGCCGGCGGCGCGAGGCCGTCATCCGGTCCTGCTGGTCCGCACGCCATATATGAAGACGGGTTTCAGCCTGTCCGAATGGGGGGCCTACTTTGCCACGCGCGGCTACGCGGTCGTGGTTCAGGATACGCGGGGCCGCGGCGACTCGGAGGGGAGGTTCGACGCCTTTGTTCAGGAGGGCCGGGACGGCTACGACACCATTGAGTGGTTGGCGCGGCAACCCTGGTCGAATGGTCGTGTCGGTATGCTGGGTGTTTCGTACCTGGGCACCGCGCAATGGCTGGCTGCTCGCGAGCGTCCCCCGCACCTCGCCTGCATTGCGCCGACGGCCGCGGCAGGACGCTGGTTCGAGGAACTGCCCTACATGGGCGGTGCATTCTCCGCCGCCTTCGCCTTGAGCTGGCTCAACGAGGTCTCCGGCCGTATCGATCAGGAGCCAAACGCGAGCAACGTCGATTGGGAGGCTGTACTGGCGCACCGGCCCCTCCTCACCGCGGATTCGGTGATGGGGAGACGGATGCCGCTCTACCGGGCGTGGCTCCAGCACTCCACGATGGACTCCTACTGGAAGGCGCTGCGGTTCACCGATCTGGACTTCGCACGCATCACCGTTCCGACCCTGACCGTCACCGGGTGGTACGACGGCGATCAGCCCGGCGCCCTGTTCTACTGGCGCGGCATCACCGCGCACGCGCCCGATCCCCAGCCGCATTTTTTGATCGTCGGGCCGTGGAGGCACATCGAGGCGTTCCGTGGCGGATCAGGGAAGGTGGGCGATACCGAGTTCTCGCAGGAGTCCATCATCGACACGAAAGCAGCCCACCTGGCCTTCTTCGACTGGTGCCTGAAGGGCGCGACGGCCCGATTGGATGCTCCACACGCGCGGATCTACGTGACGGGGGCCAACGTGTGGCGAGCACTCGACCGGTATCCGCCTGCCACCGAGGCGACACCGCTATACCTGCAGAGTCAGGGTCACGCCAACAGCAGCACCGGAGACGGAAAGCTTGACCGGCAGGCCCTGGATTCCCCTTCCGACACATTCACCTACGATCCCAGGCAACCGGTTCCGGGCGATCCGGGCGACTGGGGATCGGATCGTCGAGCGATCCAGCTTCGTCCGGACGTCCTGGTGTACACCACGGACACGTTGAGCCAGGCGCTCGAGGCGATCGGCGCCGTAACCGTAAACCTGTATGCCGCGACCGATGCCCATGACACGGATTTTACGGCGGCGCTTTCGGACGTTGGACCGGACGGGCGAGCGCTGAGGCTGGGGCCGGCCGTCGGGATTCGCCGGGCTCGATATCGCAACGGGTACGCCCGCGAAGAGCGGTTGACGCCCGGCCAAGCGGAGCTATTCCGGATCGAGCTCTTTGATATTGCGCACCGCTTCGAGAGGGGACACCGGCTCCGGCTGGAGATCTCGAGCAGTGCAGCTCCGGCCTACACGCCGAATCAAAACACCGGCTCGCCTGTGGCGACGGACACGGTGTGGAAGACCGCGAAGCAAACGATTGTGCACGACCGGCGTCGGCCATCGGCGATCCTCCTGCCGGTCGTACGGATGCCGCCGCCGTAGATCACTCCCGGGATTTCGCGCGATGCTGCACGGCGACGAACGCCACGGCATCCCACGCATTGTGGATCCCGATGAAAATCAGCAACAGCGCAACGCCGCCAACCAGGAACAGCGCCGCGACCGCCGCGCGGGCCAGACCGACGGCTGCGCCGATCAGCGTGCCATACCCGATCAGCGGCAGGATGGTGTGCCAGATCCAGTCTTCCGCAACGGGCTGATAGGCGGTCTGCCGCCGGGCTCTGAGGATGACGATCAGGGTGTACACCACGCCCACGACACCGGTGCCGGCCAGCAGCCATGCAAGGGCGGCCAAGCTCGACCACGGCGCCGACATGAGTGCCGACACCAGGAGGCAGAGGCAAAAGTGGACGACGGTCGGAGTCCCGAATGCGTCGACGGTGTCCGCGCCGCCGAGATCCGGCGTGTCGGCGATGAGGGCGATCACGACGAACTGGAGGCCTGTCAGGGCGCCGGCCGAGCTACCGGCGATGACGTAGAAGCTTTCCCAGGCGCTGAGCAGCTCGTGCGCGGACAACTCCATGGCGGTCAGCCCGTCCTCGGCGCGCCGGTCAGGTGGTCCAGCCGGGGGTAGTCGATGTATCGAGCCGTTTCGTCAGCGACCGCTCGCCCGTGCAGGGTTTCGACGACTGCGAGTGCCATGTCGATCCCCGCAGACACCCCCGCGGAAGTGATGACCCCGTCTTCGACGAACCGGGCACCGCGATCCACGAGTATCGTGGGGTCGATTCCGGGCAGGAGATCGAGCGCGGCCCAATGGCTGGTGGCCCGCCGGCCGGCGAGCAGCCCGGCACTGGCCAGCAGCAGAGAGCCCGTGCATACCGAGGTCACCCGCTCGGCGGTGCTCGCGACCAGGCGGATCCACGCCAGGACTTCCGGATCCTTGAGCAGCCGGCGGGTGCCGAAGCCGCCGGGGATCACGACGAGGTCGATGGGAGGCGCCGTTCGGAACGTGAATTCGGGGACGACGCGCAGTCCTCCCGTTGCGACGACGATGTCTGCCGAGGCGGCCACGGTGAACACCCGAAACGGAGCCGAGTCATCGGAGCGACGCGAGTCGGCGCCCGGCGTCAGCCGGGTGCGGGAGAACACCTCGAACGGGCCGGCAAAGTCGAGGACCTCGACGTCGTCAAAGAGGAAAATGCCGACCTGAGTGCGCTCCACGTCGACCTCCGATCGATCCGGTGTGACCCGCTATTCCGAACGCATGGCGATCGCCGGGTCGACCCGCGCCGCCCGCCGAGCCGGAACCCAGCAGGCGGCAATCCCGATGGCTGCCATGGTCACGGCCACCGCGACGAAGGTAACCGGGTCGTGCGGCGCGATCCCGAAGAGCAATCCGCGAAGCACCCCGGCGGACGCGAAGGCGCCGGCAATGCCCAGGGCGAGCCCCAGTGCCAGCAGCACGCCGCCCTCTCGCAGGATCATCCGCTGCACGCTGCCGGCGTCGGCGCCCAGGCTCATCCGGATCCCGATCTCGTTGGTCCGCGCGCTCACCGAGAACGCCAGCACCCCGGCGATGCCCACGGCCGCGATGAGCAGCGCGAGCAGGCTGAACGACGCGATCAGCGCGGCATTCAGTCGCTGGGGCGTGACGCTCTCATCCCGGGTCTGGGCGATGGTGGCCACCCGCTCGATCACCGCGGTCGGCGCGAACCGCTTGACGATACCGCTGGCCGCGGGGATCAGCGCCGCCACATTCTTGTCGGCCCGGATCATCAACGCTCCGCCCAGAAAGGCGCCATACCCTCGCACCGAAGCGATGAACATCGCGGGGCTCGGCTCCGCATCCAGGCCGGCATCCCTGGTATTGCCGACAACGCCGACGATGGTGCGCCAGTCTCTCCAGGCAAATTTGACCACGTCGAAGACCGCAATGCGCCTGCCGATGGGGTCTTCGTGCTGGAACAGCTGGTCGGCCAGCGCCTGGTTGATGATGACGACCGGACCGCCAATCGGGACATCGGTGGTGGCGAACTCGCGACCCTTGAGCAGGGGGATGCCCGCGGCCTTGAAGTACCCGGCACCGGCGACGCGGAATTCGGCGTTCGGGATCGGCTGGCCGGGCTCGACGGACTTGCCCTCGGCCGCGACATCGAACCATACGCTGGTGCCGCGGAGCGGGGCTGAGCCGTACCCGACATGGCGCACCCCGGGCAGGGACGCGAGGTCTCGCAGCATCTCCTCGTACCGGTTCATGGCTTCGGCCGCGGCCTGCGAGTCGGCCTGTTGCTCGGCTGGGGAGAACAGCGACACCTGCATGCTGAGCACTTCCTCGCTCACCAGTCCGCTGTCCACCTCGGAGAGCCGCATCAGGGTGCGGGTGAGCAGGCCCGCCCCCGCGAGCAGCATCACCGATACCGCGACCTGCACCACCACCAGCGCGCGCTGGAGCCGATGCTTCCGCCGGTCCCCGCTGATCCGGCGGGCACCCGTGGAAATCCAGGCCGCCAGGGTACCTTCCTTGGGCAGCGTCGCCACGAAGGAGAGCAGCAGTGCCAGTCCGACCGACACCGCGAGTGTAAAGCCCAGGACCACGAGGTCGAGCTTGATCTCGCCGGCGCGGAGCGAGTAGCGCGCGGCGAACGAGGTCAGCAGTCCCAGTCCGCCGATCGCGATCAGGACCCCGAGGCCGGCGCCGAGCAGCGTCAGCACCAGGTTCTCGGTCAGCAGCAGGCGGCGGAGCCGGGTAACGCCGGCGCCGAGCGCGGCGCGGGTCACCAGCTCATGGGTGCGGCGGACCCCGCGCATGAGCGTCAGGTTGGCGACGTTGGCGGCGGAGATGATCAGGACGAAACCCGCGGCGCCCATGAGCAGCCACAGGGTGACCTTGGCGCGCGCTCCCAGCGCTTCCTTGAGAGGGCGGATGCTGACCTGATAGTGGGACCCGGGGTCATAGGCCTCTTTGAAGTCGCTCTGCATCCGGGAATACACGGTGGCGACCTCGGCCCGGGCCTGCTCGAGGGTGGCGCCGGGGGCGAGCCGGGCGACCATTTCCGTCATGCGGTGGGTGCGGCCCTGCACCATGGACGCACTCAGGTGATGCGCGCTCAGCACCATGTTGCCAAAGGCATCGATCCGATTGGGAAAGTGCGGCGCCGGCTGCACCACGCCGATCACCGTGACCGTCTTGTCCTCCAGTCGCACCTGTTGTCCGATGATGGCGGAATCACCGCCGAACCGGCGCTGCCAGAACTCGCTGGTCAGCACCATGACCGGCGGAACGCCGGGCCCATCGTCTGCCGGACGAGTCAGCCGGCCCAGGATCGGGGACAGGCCCATCACCTCGAAGAAATTCCCGGTGACCAGGCCCAGGGAAATGCGGCCGGCGCCGTCGCCGTGCCGGAGGATGCCGCCCCAGGAGGAATACTCTGCGATGCCGCCGAGGGAGCGGGCGCCGGTTCGGAAGCTGGCAACCTCGGGGACCGAGAAGGTGAGATTCTCGCGCCCCGGCCCATCCGCCGATTGCCGGAGGTACATCAGCCGGTCGCCGTCCCGGTGGGGGAGCGGCTTGAGCAGCAGCCCGCGGACCACGCTGAAGATGGCGGTGTTCGCCCCGATGCCGAGCGCCAGGGTCAGCACCGCGACGAGAGTGAAGGCGGGCGTGCGCCGCAGGGCGCGCACGGCATAGCCGAGATTCTGCCAGAGCGATTGCATGTGAAGGACTCCCAGGGGAAGCGTGGCACCGCGACGGGAGGGGCGCAGCCGGCTCATGCCGCGGGTGAATGCGAGACTGATGCGTTCCAGCGCGCCGGACGGCGGCCGGGCCGCCGCACTCACCGCGGCGGAGAACTCCGCCGGCGTGCCGGGGCGCTTTCCCGGCTCCAGAGCCATGCCTTGCTCCACCGCCCGATCGAGGAGCGGTGAGACCTCCGGGGCAAACTCCCGGATCGCGGGCGGGGGGGCGATGAAGCGGCGGGAGACCACCGCCTGGGTCGTGGGTCCCTCGAAGGGCGGACGGCCCGAGAGCATTTCGTACACCAC
>Ga0070698_100001849_pt1 | contig 23572 bp, 26 predicted proteins | sample KBSK1502metaG_FD_65477 | JGI IMG/M metagenome (GOLD analysis project Ga0070698, IMG submission 65477) | Corn, switchgrass and miscanthus rhizosphere microbial communities from Kellogg Biological Station, Michigan, USA - KBS K1-50-2 metaG | ecosystem: Host-associated > Plants > Roots >...
CGGCGCCGGGATCGTGCAGCCGACAGGAGGGGTGATGAACGACGGGAACGGGCGACGTGCCCATTCAATTGTGCAGGTGCTTGCCGTGCAGCAGATCGCGAATCGACTCCGCCTCGGCTCGCAGGTCGCGCCGGTCTTGCTCGAGTTCCCACATCGCGCGGCGGTAAAGCCGCCACAGCACCACGACCGGCGCTACTAGGACGAGGCATATGCCGCCCCACACGACGTTCGCCATGCGGTGGAGCGCGAAGCCACTGTAGGCGAAGAGCACCGCGTCCAGCAGCAGGAACCCGATGGCGAAGGTCGCGAGGGCGCGGCCGGGCGTGCGGGCGGCGGAGCGCACGATCAGTGCACCGGCTGACGCCGCGCCGGCAGGACGATGAACGGCGCGTTGGGCGCGACCCCGAGCGCCGCGAGGGTCGTCGACTCGTCGAGTACTTGGGCCCCGTGAAACTTCACGATGTACTCATCGAGCGGCAGGTTCGATCGCTTCAGCGCCTGGGCCAGGGCCTGGCGCTTGAGCTCGCCAACCGTGGTCGTGGGCTCCACCGCCAGCAGCACCTGATCCCACACGTCCGTCACCATCACGCGCACCGCGAAACGCTCCGTGACCGTGCTCACGCCACCTCCACCCCGCTCTCGAGGGGGAGCGTGGAGAAAAACCGGTCGAGCGCCTGATCGAAGAACAGCGTGGAGGCCCGCACGCGCGTCTTCCCCGCTCCATCGGCCCAGGCCCGGATCACGACTTCCTCGCCGCCCTGACCTCGCAACAGCGCGAACTGGGGTCCTTCTTTTTCCACGTAGGCGGCGGCGTGGGGGACCCGCTCGGCAAAGAACCGCTTGGCCCGCTCGAGCACCTCCGCCGGCGGCAACGCGACGCTGGTCGTGTGTGTCACAATGTGAGCAAAGATAACACCTGCAAACCTGACACGACTTGCCACGGTTGCAGCCCAAGGATTGTCATTGTGGCAAACCGAGGCCTCGACGAACCGGCACGCCCGTTGCGTGGCGTCCGTCGCGAGACCCGGCCAACCCGGGTGGAAACGTCAACCAATGGACCAGAGGAGGTAATGAGATATGTCGCTCCTTCCCCGCATCTCCAGAGATCCGGCGCTGGCGGACTTCGTCGGCCTGAGCAACCGGCTTGGCCGCCTGTTGAACGACGGCCTGCTCGGCGTGGACTGGCAGCCGCGCGACGGCGCCACCACGGCTTGGGTGCCGCCGGTGGACATCTTCGAGGAAGACCACGCCATCCGCATCACGGCGGAGATTCCCGGCGTACGCCCCGAGGACGTGAAGCTGACCGTGGAGAACAATGTCCTCACGATTCAGGGCTCGAAGCAGCAGGTGGCCGAAGAGCGCGCCGACCGGGTGCATCGGTATGAGCGCACCTACGGAGCATTCGAGCGCAGCTTCACGCTGCCCACGACCGTGGATGCGAATTCCATCAAGGCGAGTTACGAGAACGGCGTGCTGACCGTGACGCTGCCGAAGGTCGAGAAGGCCAAGCCGCGGCAGATCGAGGTGCAGGTCGCTGCGAAGTAAGCGGCGGTGACGGTGCACGGCCTGTAGGGGCGCAGCATGCTGCGCCCCTACGGCGTCTTGAGCAGCTCCGTCAGGTGTTGCACCACCTGGGAATTGGGCACCGCCGTCGCACCCGCCTCCCGTGCCGCGCGCAACGCGTCCGGCCGAACGTGCGAGCCGAATGCCAGCACCGGGACACCGCGGCGCACGAGCTCCACGACCCGGTCTGCGGCGGGCCCTCCGAGCTCGAGGACGGCGAGATCACACTGCGCCTCGTCGCGCGTCACCTCGCCGCCCGCGGCCGCGACCACGCCGGCGAGCTTGGAGCGGAACAGCAGGTCCGCAGTGACCAGCAGCACGCGCTTGCCCACCGCGATCAGCCCTGGAGCTTGCCCGCCAGGTAGCCGGCCAGGCGATCGGCAGCGACGCGCTCCTGCTTCAGGGTGTCGCGATCGCGCACTGTGACGGTCCCGTCCTGCGTCGACTGGCCGTCGATCGTGATGCCGAACGGTGTGCCCGCCTCGTCCTGGCGGCGGTAGCGCCGTCCGATGGACCCGCCGTCATCGTAGAACGCGTTGTGGGACTTGCGCAGGTCGTCGAAGATGCGGCGGGCGAGCTCCGGCATGCCATCCTTGTTCACCAGCGGGAAGACGGCCGCTTTGAGAGGTGCCAGCGCGGGGTGGAACCGCATGACCACGCGCTTTTCGCCCTCGACGTCTTCCTCGTTGTAGGCGTCGACCATCACCGCGAGGGCCGTGCGATCGGCGCCCGCCGACGTCTCCACGACGTAGGGTACGAAGCGTTCGTTCGTGGCGGGATTCAGGTACTCGAGTTTCTTACCCGAGAATTCCTGGTGTCGCGACAGGTCGAAGTTCGTGCGGTTGTGGATGCCCTCGAATTCCTGCCAGCCGAACGGAAACTCGTACTGGATGTCGTAAGCGTCCTTCGCGTAATGGGCGAGCTCTTCCTTCGTATGCTGATGAAAGCGCAGCTTCTCCGGCCGGATGCCCAGGCCGCCCAGCCACTTCATGCGCTCCTCACGCCAGAACTCGAACCATTCGAGGTCCGTGCCCGGCTTCACGAAGAACTGCATCTCCATCTGCTCGAACTCGCGCGTACGGAAGATGAAGTTCCCGGGTGTGATCTCGTTGCGGAATGCCTTCCCGATCTGAGCGATGCCGAAGGGAATCTTCTGCCGCGCCGACTGCAAAACGTTCAGGTAATTGACGTAGATGCCCTGCGCCGTCTCGGGGCGCAGGTACACGACCGCCGCCGCTTCCTCGACCGGGCCCATGAACGTCTTGAACATGAGGTTGAACATGCGTGGCGCCGTGAGCGTGCCCTTGCTCCCGCACACCGGACACTGCGCCGTCGGCTCGCCCGGAGTGCCCTTGATACGAGGGTCGTCGGCCCGAAACCGGTTCTTGCAGTGCTTACAGTCCACCAGGGGATCGGTGAAGCCGGCCACGTGGCCCGACGCCTCCCAGACCTTCGGGTGCATCAGGATCGCCGCGTCGAGCCCCTCGATGTCCTCGCGCTCGTGCACCATGGAGCGCCACCAGCGCTCCTTGATGTTTTTCTTGAGCTCGACACCCAGCGGCCCGTAGTCCCACACGGAGCCGAGGCCGCCGTAGATCTCCGAAGACTGAAACACGAAGCCGCGTCGCTTGGCGAGCGACACCAACTTCTCCATGATCTTGTCGGTTGGGGGCATAGAGGCCGGAAGATAGACGCGCCGCTAGGCGGCAGGCAACCCGAACGCCTGGCGCACCGCGCGCTCCGCGAGCACCGTCAGCCCGCGGGCGTCGAGCACCTTCCCCTCGCCGTCGAGCGCGTGCAGACCGATCAGTCCTTCGACCCGGCCCGCGATCACCGCCACTTTTTTCTTGGCGGCCTGCGCACGCCGCACTACCTCGCCCGACGCCTTACCCACGAGCGACGTGCGGTCGAAGGACCCTTCACCCGTGATCACCAGCTGCGCGTTGGCGAGCGCGGCGTCGAACCCCACGCGCGACAGCACCCACTCCGCTCCGGCTATGAGCTGCGCCTTGGCGAAGAACGCGAGTCCGGCGCCAAGCCCCCCCGCCGCGCCGCCTCCCGGGAGCGTCGCGAGCTCAGCGCGGCCGTGGCGGGCCATCAGGTCCCCCAGGCGCTCGAGACCGCGGGACAGCAGCTTCACGCCCTCGACTCCCGCCCCCTTCTGCGGAGCGAACAGCGGCGCCGCCCCCTGTGGTCCCACCAACGCCGTCGTCACATCGGCCAGGGCGACGACCCGGGCTTCGAGTGCCCAGCCCCCGTCGAGCACCGCGAGCTGGACAAGCGAGCCTCCGCCCTCGGGAAGAGCCGTGCCGGACGCATCCCACAGCGACCACCCCAACCCCCGGGCCGCGCCCGTCCCGCCATCCACCGTCGCCGATCCGCCGAGTCCCACCACCACGGTCCGGGCACCGCGCTCGGCGGCTTCCCACACCATCTCACCCACGCCTCGCGTGGTGGCCCGCAACGGATCCAGTTGATCCGGCTCGAGCAGCGCGATGCCGCAGGCCGTGGCGCTCTCGAAGATCGCGGTCTCCGCGTCGATCCAGCCGAGCTCGCCGGACACCGGTTGGCCGAGGGGGCCCGTGACCCTGAGGTGCTCACGCAGCGACCCGGGTGGCAGCACTGCATCAAGCAACCCGTCACCGCCATCGGAGATGGGGCATTGCAGCACGGCGGCGCTGGGCAGAGCCCGACGCGCACCCTCGGAGATCGCTTCGGCGACCTGCCGGGGCCCCAGCGTGCCCTTGAAGGCCGCCGGGGCGACGAGAATTACATCAGACATCTTGCATTACGCATTGAATGGTGCATTATGCGGCACGTATCTGGGGAGTTGATGCATGCATCTCCTGCCGTGATCGCAATCGCAGTCAAGGCACTCTTCTTGCTCCTGACGTCAAAGCAGATACGGCTTCGTCTCGCTCGCATCGGGTTCTAGGGCGCACGATGTCGAGCAGGCGATCACCCCCCAGGGGCAACTCTGGGGGGTTCGCTTTTCACGTGGTCGCAAATCCGGCTGCCGTGCTCCCGGCCGTTCTCGATGAAGACCTTGTTGGCCTCGAACCCGGAGGAGAGAACGCCCGCGATGTAGACGCCGGGAACGTTGGTCTCCATGGTGGCGGGGTCGTGTCGGGGCACGCCCGTGGTCTCGTCGACCGCCACGCCGAGCGAGCGCAGCAGGCTCAAATCAGCGCGGTAGCCCGTGAGTGCCAGCACGAAGTCCGCCGGCACCGTCTCCGGGTCGCCGTCCGGCTCACGGCGCACCACGACATGGGAGCGCGCGATCTCGGTCACGCGGCTGCACCAGCGCACGGCCACACGGCCCTCCTTGAGGCGGTTGGTGATGTCGGGCAAGACCCATGGTTTCACGCCGCGGTCGAAGTCGCCCAGGAAGTGCACCATCGTGACCCGCGCGTTCACGCGGCTGAGCTCGAGCGCGGCCTCGACGGCGCTGTTGCCCCCGCCCACGACCACCACGCGCTGCTGCCAGTAAGGGTGTGGCTCGACGAAGAAGTGCGACACGTGCGGCAGGTCTTCACCGGGGACGCCGAGCAGGTTGGGCGACTCGAAATACCCGGTCGCGCACACCACGTTACGGCTGCGGATCGTCTCCGGCTCCGCGGCGCCCGGATGGCGTGCCACGAGCTCGAACCCCTCCGGCGTACGCTTCACGCCCACGACCTCGTGGTACTGGCGCACGTCCAGCTCGAAGTGCTCCGCCACTCGCCGGTAATACGCCAAGGCTTCGCGTCGCGTAGGCTTGTCGCCGGCGCTGACGAACGGGACCCCGATCTCGAGCTTTTCGGGCGTGGAAAAAAACGTCATGTACAGCGGATAGCGTTGCAGACTGGATACGACCGGGCCCTTGTCGAAGAGCGAGCACGCGAGGTGCGCGCGCTTGGCAGCCACGCCCACGGCGAGCCCGCAGGGCCCCGCACCGATCACCGCAAGATCGAGCATCAACGGGACAGTGTCACGTCACTTCGATGATTTGGTCGCGGTGCGTACCCACGCTGACGTACCGAATCGGGGCATGGGCCAGGTCCTGGAGGCGATCCAGGTAGGCCCGCGCGGCGGGGGGCAGGTCCGCCAGCCGTCGCACCAAGCTCAAGGATCGCTGCCAGCCTGGCAGCGACTCGTACACCGGCTCGACCCGTCCGAGCCGCTCCACTTCGGCCGGCATCGAATCGAGCGCTTCCCCGTCGAGACGGTAGCCCACGCACACGGGGATTTCCGAGAACGAGTCGAGCACATCCAGCTTGGTCACCGCGAGTCCCGTGAGCCCGTTGACCCGCACGGCGTAGCGCACGACCACCGCGTCGAACCAGCCGCAGCGGCGTGGGCGTCCCGTCGTGGCGCCGAACTCGTCACCCAGCTCCCGGATCTTCTCCCCGAGCGGCGGAGCGGCCTCGGTGGGCAGGGGTCCGTTGCCCACGCGTGTCGTGTATGCCTTCACCACACCCAGCACCGCGTCGATGGCCGTGGGTCCGATCCCGGCTCCAACCGCGGCGCCCCCGGCGGTCGTGTTGGAGGACGTGACGTAGGGGTAGGTGCCGTGGTCGACGTCGAGCAGGGCTCCCTGAGCCCCCTCGAGCAGCACCGACTCCCCGCGCTGCAACGCTTCCCACACGACGCGTCCCACGTCGACGGCGAGCGGCAGCAGGCGCGGCGCGAGGCGCTCGAGCAGCTGCACGTGCTCCGCGGCGTCGGCCCGCTCGGGCGAGCCCAGTACCTCGAGGAACTGGTTCGCCGCCTGCACCCGCGCGCACACGAGCTCCCGCGCGCGCCCGGGATTTCGCAGGTCGCCCACCCGGATGCCCCGCCGCCCGTACTTGTCCTCGTAGGTGGGTCCGATGCCGCGCCCGGTGGTGCCTATCTTCTCACTGGCTTCGCGGGCTCGGTCGAGCAGCTTGTGAAAGGGGAGCGTCAGGTGCGCGCGCTCCGACACGTACAGCTTGTGTTCGGTCCGCACGCCGCGCTCGCTCAATGCGTCGAGCTCCGTAAACAGCGTCTCTGGATCGAGGACGACGCCGTTGCCGACCAGGCAGATCGCTCCCTGGATTATCCCTGAGGGAATCTGGTGGAGCACGAACGCCCCGGCAGCGGTGTGCACGGTGTGCCCGGCGTTGGCGCCGCCCTGGTAGCGCACCACCAGGTCGGCACGCTCGGCGAGCACGTCGACGATCTTGCCTTTCCCCTCGTCGCCCCACTGGGCGCCGACCACGACCACGCAGTGCGTCTTCGGTCCGAACATGGCTCCCCAGCAAAAACGCCCCGACACGCGGGGCGTTGCAGTATCCTCCGTGGGAAGCTAGACCAGCGGGCAAGTGGCGTCAACGCACCCGTTCCCACCCCGCAGGGTGGGCCCATCTCCGGCGTCAGCGGGGAAAGGCCTCCGGAAGACCGCCGTCGACGGTAAGGATGTCCCCGGTGGTGAAGCGGAATCGCTCACTCGCTAGCAACACGGCGAGGTCCGCCACCGCTTCGGCCGGGATGAGGGAAACGCCCATGAGGGTGCGGCGGCGGTACGCCTCCAGCTGCGTCTCCACGGAGACGCCGCCGCTGGCAGCCCGCTCCTCGACGAACCGCCGGAACAGCGGCGTCTCGACCTGGTCGGCGTTGATGGCGTTCACCCGAATGCGGTCGCCGCCCAACTCGACGGCGGCGACGCGCAGCGCCTGCAACAGGGCGGCCTTGCTCCCGCCGTAGGCCACAGCCTGCCGCCCGGGCACGAGGGCCGCCTTCGACACCGACGCAACGATCGAGCCGCCTGATCGCTGACGTTGCATCACGGCCGCCGCGGCGCCCATGGCCAGGACGGCGCCGAGGTAGTGCACGTCGAGCTGTCGCTGGAGATCCTCGCGCCGGATGTCCGTCAGTCCCGCGAACCGGGGAGCCAGGCCCGCCGTGTAGAACAGACAATCGAGCCCGCCGAACTCAAGGACGGTGCGACGGACCAAGTGAGCGACACTCGCGTCGTCCCGGACGTCCACGGGAACGGCGACGGCGCGACCCGGGTGAGCCGCGCCGACCTCCGTCGCCACCGTCTCCGCGGCCGCCTGGTCGAGATCCGCGACCACGACGTGCGCGCCTTCCTCGGCGAACCGCCGAACGGCGGCCCTTCCGATGCCGCTCCCGGCGCCAATCACGACGGCGACGTGACGGGGGACGAGGAGCGACGCGCGCTCCCGCGCATCCTGCTCCTCGGTCTTGCGCCGCTCCAGTGGCCAGTGCTCGAACGCGAACACCTCCGGCTCGGGAATGAACTGGAAAGCGTCGATCGCCTCCGCGTTCGCGATCGTCTCGAGCACGGCCCGGTAGCACAGATTGGCCGTCACCGCGCCCCGCTTGTCCCGGAACGCCGTGATCATCCCCAGCCCCGGCGCGAGCAGGACCTTGGCCCAGTCGTCGAGCGGCCGCTCCCCTCGGGCAGCATAGCGTCGGTGATAGTCTTCGTATTCGTTCCGCTGCTGCGCGATCTGGGTACGGGCCGCGTCGGCTATGCGGTCCGGGGGCGCGGACGGATCCACGTCGAGCCAGAGGGGAAGGCGGCCGGCGCGCAGGATGTGCTCCGGCGTGGCCATCCCGCGGCGGACCACCGATGGCAGTCGCTCCGCCCCGAGGGCGGTCAAGATGTCGTCGGCGTCGTCGAAATGGAGGATCACCCGAGCCCCCGCGGGCGGCCCGAGCGCGCCGCGCACGATCGGCAGCACGAGTTCCGCGCAACGCCGGCGGACCTCCGCCGTCGCGATCGAGCGGGGTGTCGCCGGCAGCGCTCGACCGCGCCGGCTCCGCTCGAGGTACTCCTCGATGTGGTTCACGACGCGCACTAGGCGCGCGTAGCACTCCGCCGGATCCGCTCCCCATACAACCAGGCCGTGATGCGCCAGCGCGAGGCCCGTGGCCCGCGGTGAAATCCCGTCCACCATGCCATTCACCATCCGGGCCAACGGGAACCCCGGGCGCACGTACGGAACGTAGAGGATCTCTTCGTGAAACAGCTCGGCGACGAGGCGCTCCGCCGTCGCGTCGCTCAAGTTCGTAAGGCTCATCGTGGCGACGTCGTGGGTGTGCGCGATGACCCGATGGGGAAGCAGCGAGTGCAGCGGCGTCTCGACACTAGGCTCCGGCCCGCCGGACTGCAGCATGCAGCTCGCCATGAACCGCATCATTTCGACGTCGCTCATCACCGCGACGTCCCGCAGCGCAGCCAGCCGCGGAAGCGACAGGTGTGCGAACCCGTCGCGCCCGATCGTGCGTAAGTCGGTGCCGCTGCCTTTCACCAGCAAGGCGTCACCGAGCTTGATCGACGTGTTCCCGCCGCCCGGTTGCACGAGGCGTGGTTCCCGCCCGATGAGACGGGAGAGGTAGACGAGCTGGTCGAGCTCGTCGGCGCCCGGTGCAGGGCCGTCAGCCCAACGCTCGTCGACCCGCGGGGATACCACGTGACGGGTCATGGCACTGTAAGATGCGCTCTCCCCGGCGACGCGCGAGCGATTCCTTAGCCCTCCCCGGAGACCGTGGGTAGGCGATCCGGCACGCCATCGTGCTGGCGGCGGGCCGCGATCCAGAGCCAGAGTCCCGCCGCGCTGAGGGTCGTGGCCGAGAGCTCGAGCCCGTGGTGCAGCGTGCCGATGGCGACGGCCGTCGGGAGTGGAACGCCCGCCCGGGTCAGGCCGAACGCCAGGACGCTCTCATAGACGCCGACATTCGCGATCGACACGGGGACGCTGATGCCAACGTTCAAGGCCGCCAGCGCGAGGACGAGTTGCGGGAGCGACAGCGGGAACCCCAGGGCGCTGCAGAGCACGCGCAGGGCGAGCAGCTCGGCGAACCACGCGCCCATGCTGAAGGCGATGCTCGCGAGGACCCTGCCGGGGTCCTTCAGGGCGGCCAGCCCCCTCACGAGCTCGCTTCGCAGCACGGTGACGCGCGCGAACCACTGGCGGCGCGCGTGCCGAACGCCCAGAAGCACGACTGCCAGGATGACTCCGGCCGCAAGCGTGACGCCCGAGCTGGGGAGTCGCGCCCGGGCGCTGGCCGCAATCAGGCTGGCGGCACCGGTGACGCTGCAGAGGAGGACCAGTGATCCGACGTCCACGACCTTGTCGGCCAGGATTGCCCCGGTCGCCTTGGGCAAGCTGAGCGGCGCCGCGCCGCGGATGCGGTTCAGCAGCACCACCTTGAGCGCGTCCCCCGCGCGCGCTGGAGCGAAGATGTTGGCCCACTCTCCCAGTGAGAAGGCGTACGCCGTGCGCGCTATGGAGAGGGCGGCGTCTTGAGGGAGAATGGCCCAGAGCCGGCAGGCCTGACACGCCAGTTGGCACAGGACGAGGAGCAGCGCGGCCCCGACCCAGGCTATGGGCACGAGCGTCAGCTCCTGCCACACCGCGCGCGCCTCGGCCTGATGTGTAAGAGACACGGCTGCCACACCGGCCAAGAGTGCGGCGGAGACAAGCATGACCCGTCTTGACGGCTTCCACCCGTCTGGCTTCACGGCTCGCTCCGCGCGGTAACCCTGCTTCCGAGGCCGTTCGCCCGCCTCCCTCGGACCGTGTGCCACGCCAGCCGGAGTGCGGACCCGATGGTGCGCACCGGCCGATTGTCCAGCACCGAATCCCGGTACACGCACAGGAGGGCACACCCCTCCTCGCAGCCCTTGTAGGTGCGCCCCCATGCCCGAAGGTCCTGCCGTGTGTACTCGAGGATCGGTTTGTTCAGCCGACCTCGCTGGGCCGAACAGAACTGCGCTTTGCCGAATTCATCCACGTAGAGAAAGCGCGATCCCGCCCGACACTTCCACTGCGGCCGCTGCCCTCCGAGCAGCTGCGCGCCGTACGCCTGGTCGAGAAACGCTTGGGGTGAGCGGTCGACGTAGTACTCCTTCCAAAGCTCGAGATACTGTTTGCCCTGGATTTGGATCGCTCCCCGAGCGTCGTGGAGCAGGTCGATCGTCACGAGGAATCCGAGGTCTTTCAGTTCACGCATCGCCTCCGGGAAATCTCCGAGGGTCTGCTCGCACAGCACCATGTTGACGAACACGTCGAATTTCGCGAACCGACGCAGCAGGGCGAGCTTGGGCCGCGTGGTCTTGAGGCACTTCTGGATGTAGGCGGTGCGGTCGGCCCGGACGGCGTCGATGCTCACCTCCATATTGGCGAGCCCCGCGGCGTTGCACCGCTGGATGAGGTCCTCTGTCAGGAGGAAGCCGTTGGTGGTGACAGAGACCTGTGCCCGGCGATCGCCGTAGGCGATGATCTCGGGGAGGTCCGGGTGCATTAATGGCTCCCCGCCCAACAGGGCGATGTTGACGACCTGTAGCCGGTGGAGGGCATCGATCCGCTGCTGCAAGATGTCGAGCGGAATGAAGTCCGAGACGTTGTCGTACTCCGTGCAGTAGCCGCAGCTCAGGTTGCACCGGCGAGTGACGATGAGTTGCGCCTCAAGTGGGGCCTTCTTGACGAGGACCCTCAGGGCTGTCCGGATCGGGTGTTTGACGCGCATAGATGCCTCCACTCGGGGGGAGGGCGCTGCTCGACAGAACGTGTCTGACCGGACGATGACGAGGTGCACTCAAGTACATTTCAAGATTGGAGAGTTCCCTCCAATCCCGCGGGAGTAGCCCGCCCCAGAAGCAAGCGACCGGCCAAGCGCCTACAGCGCTCAGCCGGTTTCGCAATGAGTCGCGTTCTAATATGGACGCTGGCATGAGGACCGCAAGGATGGGCTTCATCCTGGGAAGAGCGCCGCGGCGACTGCCCCCGCCACGCGGCGGGCGCCGTCCAACGTCAGTCGCGCGGCGGTATCCCGCAGCGTATGGACCACCCTGGCGGTGCCCCAGTCACCCCGCATGATCGTGACGCACTCGCGCGCCACGGCCGCGAGCGCCAGCCCATCCACCACGACGGGGAGCCAGCGGGCACGTCTCGCTTCGAGGGCACGTGCCACCCGGTCGACCGTCGCCCCACTGCGATGCATCAGCGCGATGGTGGTGCCACGGTCGTCGATGCCGTCGAAGTTGACGATGGTCGTCTCGGCGAGCAGGTTGGCCCGCTCCCGCACCAGGGCCCGAGCGCCCAGCAGGCCGAATTCCTCGGCGTCCGGAAAGATCACGCCGACTCGGGCCTCGGGCGGCAGGGCATCAACCGTGGCGAGTGCCGTGACCACGCCCGCCGCATTGTCGACGGCGCCCGCCGAGTGATCGGTCACCCGGTTGAGCCCGAGCAGGCCGGCTCCCGCGGCGCCGGCGCCGCCCAGCGCGGCGTCCAGGATACCCGGATGGACCGTGCCGAGCAGGGCGCGCAGCGCGAGTCCGAGCAGCTCGACCACACCGACCCCGACCAGAGCCGCCGCACCGAGGCGCGCGGCCATCGAGAGCGGCTGGCCCTTCGAGTCGTAGTGCGCCACCAGCCACGTGACCACCCGGGGACCCGGACGCACGGCGATCAGGTTGACGCCCGAGAGCGGGACCCGGGCGAGCCGGTGCAGCAGCGATCGACCGGTAAAGCGGTGCTCCATGACGACCAGGCCGCGGGCCGCGAGCTCGCGCCTCAGGAGCTCGCGTACGGGCTCGGCGGCGGCCGTGCCGGCGAGCCTGGGAATGGCCAGCTCGGCCAGCAGGGCCCGATAGTCGATCACGCGGCGACGAGCTTGGCGACGCGCTCCCGGTCCGCCGCCGCAACGGGCGCCAACGGAGCGCGCACCGGCCCGCCGTACAGGCCCCCTCCCACGGCGTCCATCGCCGCCTTCACCCCCGCCGGCCCGAGCTTGGCCACGATCTCCTTGTCGAGCGGCAGCAGACGCTCCTGGAGGTTGCCCGCGCGCGTACGGTCGCCGGCCCGGAACGCCGCGAGCATCCCGGCGCAGAGCCGGGCGGCGAAGCACGCCACTGCAAGAATGCCTCCGTCGCACCCCAGCTCGAGGCCCGCATAGAGCAGCGAGCCGGAGCCGACGAGCACGGACCACCGGGGGACGGCATCGCGGTAGGCGGCGAGGTTCTTGACGTCCCCCGATGAGTCCTTGACCCCGACGATGTTGGGGTGGCTCGCGAGCTGCTGCAGCAGGGCGGCCGCGACGGGGAGGTGCGTGTACTTGGGAATGTTGTACACCAGCACCGGGATGGGACTCGCCTCGGCGACGGCGCGATAGTAATCGACCAGGCTCGCGGGCGAGACCGCGGTCGAGTAGTAGCTCGGGGGCCGGACGAGCACGGCGTCGGCACCCTCCGCGCCGGCCGCACGCGTGAGGGCCACCGCCTGTCGCGTGGATTCGGCGCCCGTGCCGGCCACGAGCCAGCGCTGGTCCGGCAGGACGTCCCTCACCCACGCCACCATGCGCCGCTGCTCGTCCGGGTCGAGCAGGGCCGACTCCCCCGTCGAGCCCGCCACCACCACCCCGTCGAGCCCATCGTGCACCAGGTGCAGCACGTTGTCGCGCAGGTGGACCGGGGCGACCTCTCCCGTGGTCGGGTCGAACGGCGTCGTGATGGGAGCGAGTACGCCCGCGAGCTGCCGTGCCGTCACCGCTCCATCACCGACGCGGGGTCGCCTCCACGGGAGCGGCGACCCGGGCGTGGCGACGCTCGTCGCGCAGCTGGCGCTCGAATTCCTCCGGGTTCGTGGCAGCCGCCACCGCCGCCTCGTAGGTCACCACCTCGTCCATCGCCAGGTCGATCAGGTGCTGGTCGAAGGTCTGCATCCCGAATTGCTCGCGTGCGTCGCGGATGTAGTCGTGGAGCTCGGGCGTGCGGGCGGGATCCTTGATCAGGTCGCGCGCGGCGGTGGTGCAGATCAAGACCTCCACGGCAGGCACCCGCCCGTGGCCGTCGGGGCGCGGCAGGAGCTGCTGCGACACTACGGCCTGGAGCGCCTCGCACAACCGCATCCGCGCGACCTCCTGTTCTTCGGCCGGGAACATCGAGACGAGGCGCGTGATCGTGCTCACGGCGTCGGGCGTATGCAGGCTGGAAATGACGAGATGCCCGGTCTCGGCCGCCTTCAGGGCCGTGTCGATCGTTTCGGCATCCGGCATCTCCCCGATCATGACGACATCGGGATCCTGGCGGAGCGCGGCGTGCAGGCCGGCCCGAAAGCCGTCCGTGTCCACGCCGATCTCCCGCTGCGTCACCGAGCTGTTGATGTCGCGATGCAGGAATTCGATCGGGTTCTCGAGCGTCACGATGTGCTTCTGCTGCGTCTGATTAATGTGGTTGACGAGCGCCGCCATGGTCGAGCTCTTTCCCGAGCCCGTCACGCCGGTCACGAGGATCATGCCTCGCTCGGCCGCCGCTACGGTGGTGAGAATCGCGGGCAGCTTGAGCGTGTCGAACGTGGGGACGTCGAACGGGATGACGCGCATGACGATCATGAACGACGAGCGTTGGCGCAGGATGTTCACGCGGAACCGCCCGACGCCGGGCATGCCCCAGGAGCAGTCGTAGTCCCGAAGCTTGTCCAGCCGGGCACGGTCCTCGTCGTTGGCGATGAGATGCTGGGCGATGGCCCTGGTCTGCTCGGGGGTGAGGCGCTGCTTGGTGAACGGGACGAGCTTGCCGTCGATGCGGGCGCGGAACACGTCCCCGGCCTTGATGTGGAGGTCGGACGCGCTGCGGTCGATCGCCGCCTTGATGATCTGCTCGATCCCGCGCTGGTGCGTTGCGGCGCTGGCGCGGGTGCTCTTGGACTTCTCGTCCACTAGTGCCGTTCCAACGTGTCTGGGTGAAGCATGGTGAGGGATTCCTTGAGTCGGTTGCTTAGATAGCGCTTGCCTTTGCCCGTCTTCAAGAACCGCTCCCGCCGGCGAGCATCCCCAACGTGCATGCACGCCTCATAATAGATCAACTTCAGAGGACGTCGATATGCAGTCGAATGCACGCGACCAGCGTTGTGGTCTCGGAAACGCGCTCGCAGATCGCCGGTCGAGCCCGTGTGGAAGCGTCCGTCCCGTTCGCTGAGCAGCACGTATGTGTACTCCATCAAACGGTCGCTCGGCATCGTGAAGAGCGTTGGAACGGCACTAGTAGCCGGCCTCCGGGTCGACCGTGTTGGTGAGCGGGGACCCTGCAAGATAGCGGGTGATGTTGTCCACGATGAGCCCCGTCTCCCGGTCCCAGAACCGGGCCGTCACGGCGGCGACGTGGGGGCTCACGAGCACGCGCGGGTGGCGCCAAAAGGGATGGCCCGGCGGGAGCGGCTCCGTGGCGAACACGTCGAGGGCCGCACCACGCAGGCGTGAAGCGTCCAGCAGGTCGAGCAACGCGGTCTCGTCCAGGAGCGTGCCGCGCGACACATTGACGACGATCGCGTCGGTCGGGAGGCGTTCGAGCACCGCCCGGGTCACCGCCCCGCTCGTCTCCGCCGTGTGGGGCGCGGCGATCACGAAGCAATCGCTCTCTGCTGCGAGCCGCGGCAGTGCGTCGAAACCCATCACCCAGCGAACCCCGGGCGGCCCGCCCCGCTCCGGCCGCCGGCGCACCCCCGCAACGCACATGCCGAGCGCGAGGCCGCGCCGCGCGATCGCCGCGCCGATCCCGCCCAAGCCGAAGACGCCGAGCCGCAGCTCGGTGAATTCGCGGAACGGGACCGGGAGCGCCGTGAGTTCGCCCCTCGCCCAGTGCTCCCCGGCCTGAAACGCGCGCATCCGATCCAGGCCGCGGGCGAAATAGGCGAGGGCCGCGATCGTCCAGTCGGCGATCGGCTCGGCGTGCACGGCGGCGCTGTTCGTGAGCACGATCCCGCTGCCGGCGACGTGCGGCAGGCTCGCCCCGACACCCGCGGTGCCGGTATGGACCCAGCGCAGGGTCCCCCGCCCCGCCGCGGCCACGCCGGCCGCTACGCCATACCCCAGATAGATCTCCGCGCCGCGCGCGGCCGCGACCGCCTCGGGGCTCCCCGAGCCGCCGTCGCCGTCCGAGGCCGCCGGCGCGTGGACCTGGAGCACCTCCCAGCCGGAGCCGAGCGCCGCGCGGATCCTCTGCACGGTGGCGGGCGGGATCCGCCAGGCGGCGCGGGGCGACGCGAGGTCGACCACCAGCCGACGCGTCACTCGCCCGTGGAGACGGTGCGCACGCCCGGGTGATGCAGCAAGGCGATCATCACCTCGTCGTGCAGCCGCTTTGGTCCGCGCAGCGTGAACTCGATCACTAAGTCGACGTTCTCGCGCCGGCTCGCCTGACGCTCGATCTCGAGGCCGGTGCGGCGCACCACGGCCTCCAGCTCGTCCAGCGCGGTGGGCTCGGGGCGGGCGTGTACCAGGAGGGTGCTCTGCGTGGACTGCCGCGCCACCAGCCGCTCCACGCGCCCCAGCCCCTGGAGCACGACCAGCACCAGCAGCGTGGTGCCCGCGGCCTCCCAATACGAGGCGGCGCCCAGCGCCACGCCGATGGCGGCGACCACCCAGATCGTGGCGGCGCTCGTAAGGCCGACGACCGCGCCGCGCGCGTGCAGGATCGTTCCTGCGCCGATGAACCCCACGCCGGTCACGATCTGCGCCGCAATGCGCGTGGGATCGGCATTCCCCGCGGCCATCGCGACGGACAGCTTGGTGTAGAGCACCGAGCCGAGGCAGATCAGGATGTTGGTCCGCAGCCCCGCGGGCTTGCCGCCGAGCTCCCGCTCGAGCCCGATGGCGCCACCGAACAGGGTCGCGAGACACAGCTGGAGAAACAGCTCCAGGCGGAACATCTGGATGACGCTCGCAACGAAGTGTTGCATCAGCCGTCCGCCTCCCCGAGAAACCCCATGCGGCGTCGCACCTGGGCCATCGTGCGGCGCGCGATGGCGCGCGCTTTGGCCCCACCGCCGCGTAGCAGCTCCATCACCCTGCCCGGCTCCGCGCGCAGCGTCTCGGCCCGCTCGCGGATGGGTGTGAGCGCGGCTATCATATTGTCCGCCAGCACCCGTTTGCAGTCGAGACAGCCCCACCCCGCCGTACGGCAGTTGTGCGCCACCAGCGTGATCGTGTCGGGCGGGGAGAAGCCGTGGTGGATCGTAAAAATGTTGCAGACGTCCGGGTTCCCCGGGTCCTTGCGCGTGACGCGCGCCGGATCCGTGGCGGCGGGCTTGAGCTTTTCCCAGATGGTCTCGGGTGAGTCGAAGAGGCCGATCGTGTTGCCGAGACTCTTCGACATCTTGGCCTGACCGTCGAGCCCGAGCACTCGCTTGGCCGTGGAGAGCAGCGCCTGGGGCTCCGGGAACGCGAAGCCATCTGCGAAGCGGCTGTTCCAGCGGCGGGCGATCTCGCGCATCAGCTCCAAGTGCTGGAGCTGGTCCTCGCCCACGGGCACGAGTGTTGCTTCGTACAGCAGCACGTCGGCCGCCTGGAGAACGGGGTAATTGAGGAGTCCCGCGGGCACGCTCTCCTGGCGCTGCGCCTTGTCCTTGAACTGGGTCTGGCGCTCGAGCTCGCCGAGCGGCGTGACGGTGTTCAGGAGCCAATTCAGCTCGGCGTGCTCCGGCACGTGTGACTGCACGAACACGATCGCCCGCTCGGGGTCGAGCCCGGAGGCGAACAGCCCGACCGCCATCTCGATGGTGCGCTGCGACAGCGTCGCGGGGTCGTAGGCCTGCGTGATGGCGTGCAGGTCCACCACGGAGAAGAGGCAGTCGTGCTGGTGCTGCAGTCGAACCCAGTTCTGCACCGCGCCCAGATAGTTGCCGATGTGCAGCTCGCCCGAGGGCTGGATACCGGAGAAGACGCGCGCCATGGGCTCACAACCTACGCGGGTGGAGGCGAGCACCGCAAGGTGCGAGAACTCAAAGACTTAGTCGATGTGGCCCGGCGCGCCGCCGGGCGGGCGGCCGCCTTTCTTCGAGACACCACGCCGCCGCCGGCGGCAGACTGGATCGAGAAGGGCCCCCACGATTTCGTGACCCAGGCCGACCGGGGGGCGGAAGCGCTGATCACGGAGGCGCTCACGCGCGACGTGCCCGGAAGTACGGTCATGGGCGAAGAGCTGTCGCCGCACGTCGCGCCCGCGGGCGAGGTGGCGTGGATCGTGGACCCGCTCGACGGCACGACGAACTATCTGCACGGATACCCACAGTACGCGGTCTCGATCGCGTGCGCGGTGCGCGGCGCGCTGCGCGTGGGAGTCGTGCACGACGTCGCCCGTGATCTGGCGTACTGGGGTGGCGTTGGGCTCGGCGCCTGGCAAGGCGAACGCCCGATCCGGGTGTCGCGCGTCACGGAGCCGCGCCACGCGCTCGTCGGCACCGGGTTCCCGTTCAAGCATCTCCCGATGCTGCGGCGCTACCAGGACCAGTTCGCCGCGGTGATGGGAGCGACGAGCGGCATCCGCCGGGCCGGCGCCGCGGCGCTCGATCTTACGGACGTGGCGGCCGGTCGCCTCGACTGCTTCTGGGAGCTGACCCTAGCGCCGTGGGACGTGGCAGCCGGCGTGGTACTCATCCGGGAAGCCGGTGGCATCGTGACCACCCTGGACGGGTCGAACGACGTGCTGCAGCATGGTTCTCTCGTCGCCGGCAATCCGGGGCTGCATCGCTGGCTGACGGACGTGCTGCGGAGCGCATGACCGTGCCGGCTCCCCTCGTGGAGTGCGTCCCCAACTTTTCGGAAGGCCGCAATACCGGGACCATCGAGGCCCTCCGCACGGCGCTCACCAGCGTCCCCGGCGTCCGGCTGCTCGACGTGCAGGCGGACACGTCGCACAATCGCTCCGTGTTCACGTTCGTCGCCCCTCCAGACGCGAGCGTCGAGGCCGCGCTGCGGGCCATGCGAGTCGCCACCGAACGGATCGACCTCACCAAGCATACGGGCGAGCACCCCCGCATGGGGGCGACCGACGTGGTACCCTTTGTCCCCGTGCGCGACGTGACGATGGAGCAGTGCGTCTCGCTCGCCAGGCGGCTGGGCGAGCGGGCGGCGGCCGAGCTCGAGATCCCGATCTACCTCTATGCCAAGGCGGCCCTGCGGCCCGAGCGGGAGCGGCTGCCGGACATCCGGAAGGGCGAGTTCGAAGGACTCCGCGAGCGCATCGGCACCGATCCGGCCGCCGATCCGGACTTCGGCCCGCGCCGCATCCATCCCACGGCGGGCGCGACGGCCGTGGGGGCGCGACCCTTCCTGGTGGCCTTCAACATCTACCTCGACACGGCCGACGTGGGCGTCGCCAAAGAGATCGCGAAGCGGATCCGGACGTCGAGTGGCGGCCTGCCCGCGGTTCAAGCCTCCGGTTTCGAGGTCGGGGGACGGGCTCAGGTCTCGATGAACCTGCTCGACATCGACACGACGCCACCGGCCGCGGTGTACGGCGCCGTCGAGGCCGAGGCGCACGCCCGCGACGTCGCCGTCGTGCAGAGTGAGGTGGTGGGCCTCGTGCCCGAGCGGGCGATCCTGGGCGCGGGCGCCGCCGCGCTGCGGCTCGCCGACGCCGCCGACCACCTGCTCGAGGCGAAGATCCGGGCCGCCGAAGGACCGACCCTCGACGGCTGGCTCGAGGCCGTGGCCGGTGGGGCTCCCGTCCCCGGGGGCGGAAGCGCGGCGGCGCTCGCTGGCGCGCTGGCGGGCGCGCTGGTGGCGATGGTGGCCCGACTCACCGTGGGCCGGAAGACCTACGCGGCCGTCGAGCGGCGCGCCGCGGAGATCCTCATCGAAGCGGACACGCTGCGGAGCGAGTTGCGTCGCCTGGTCGACGACGACGCCGCCGCCTACGCGAAGGTCAGTGCGGCCTACGGGATTTCCAAGGACGACCCGAGCCGCGGCCGGGCAATCGACGCGGGGCTCGTCGGCGCGGCGCAACCGCCGGTCGAGGTCGCCCGGCGGGCCGCGCGCCTGGTCACGCTCGCGCGCGAGATCGCGGACATCGGCAACAAGAATGCCCGCTCGGACGCCCGGGTCGCCGAGGCGCTGGCCCGGGCCGCCGTCGCCGGGGCGATCGAGAACGTCCGCGTGAACGTCGCCGGCCTGTCGGAGCCCGCGCACGGTAGCGCGATGCTGGAGGCGATCGCCCGCCTCGAGAGGGACATCAGTCCGCGGTCGTGAGCACCCGCGGCGGCCCGCCATTCTCGAGAATGGCCACCGTGTGCTCGAAGTGGGCGGAGAGCGAGCCGTCCTCGGTGACCACCGTCCACTTGTCGTCGAGCGTGCGGATGTCGGCCCCGCCCACGTTGACCATCGGCTCGATCGCGATGGTCATCCCCGGCACGAGGCGCGGTCCGCGTCGCGGCTTGCCGTAGTTCGGCACCTGCGGATCTTCGTGGAACGACGATCCGATCCCGTGTCCCACGAGCTCGCGCACGACGGAGTACCCCGCCCCCTCGGCCACCTGCTGGACGGCGTGCCCGATATCGCCGACATGGTTGCCGGCCCGCGCCTGGGCGACGCCGGCCGCGAGGGCGGTTCGCGTGGTGGCGAGCAGCCGCTCCGCGTCCGCGCTCACGGCGCCGACGGGAAACGTCGCCGCCGAGTCCGCGTGCAGCCCATCGACCCACACCCCAACGTCGACGCTCAAGAGGTCGCCGGCTTTGAGGACCCGCTTGGACGACGGGATGCCGTGGACCACCTCCTGGTTGATCGAGGTGCAGAGCGTGGCGGGGAAGTCGTACAACCCCTTGAACGAAGGGCGCGCCCCGGGGTGCGAGCGGATGAATTGCTCGGCCAGCCGATCGAGCTCCTCCGTGGAGATGCCGGGGCGGACGTGGCGCGCCACGAGTGCGAGCGTCGCGGCGACGATGCGGCCGGCGGATGCCATCGTCTCGATCTCGCGGGGCGACTTGATCGTGATCATCGCCCGATGATCCGCTTGATCTCCGCCGCGATCTCGTCCACCCCGCCCACGCCGGGCACGCGCTTGACGATACCGCGCTCGGCGTAATGGGCGATGAGGGGCGCCGTGTCGCGCTGGTACACCTGCAGCCGCGTCCGGATGGCCTCGGGCGTATCGTCCGAGCGCCCTTCGTGCGCCGCCCGACCCCTCATCCGGCGCACCAGCTCTTCTTCAGGCACGTCGAGCAGCAGGATGTGATTGAGCCGCTGGCCACGCTCGCCGAGCGTGCGATCCACGAGCTCGGCCTGCACGGCGGTGCGGGGAAACCCATCGAGCACGGCCCCCTGCTGCGCCTCCGGTTTGGCGAGCTCCTCCTTGATCATGCTCAGGATCACGCTGTCGGGCACGAGCGAGCCTGCGTCCATGTACTTCTTCGCTTCGCGGCCGAGCGCCGTCTCGGCCTTCACGGCCGCGCGGAGAATGTCGCCGGTGGTGATCTTCGGCAGACCCAGCCGTTCAGCGAGGAGTTTTCCCTGGGTCCCCTTGCCTGAGCCAGGCGCGCCTAACAGGAGAATGAACACCGCATCCCTACATGTAGCGCTGGCGCCCGCGGAACTTGACGCGCCCTTCCTTCATGAAACCGTCGTAGTGGCGCAGCAGCAGATGCTGCTGCACCTGCTGCACCGTGTCGAGGGCCACGCCCACGACGATGAGCAGCGCCGTGCCGCCGAAGCCGAACGGCATGCCGAGGATGTTCGACACGACAATCGGTAGCATCGCCACGAGCGTCAGAAACAGCGCGCCCGGGAACGTGATCCGCGAGAGCACTTCGTCGATGTAGTCGGCCGTGGCGGCCCCGGGCTTCACGCCCGGGATGAACCCGCCCTGCTTCTTCAGGTTCTCCGCCAGATCCACCGGGTTGAAGATGATGGACGTGTAGAAGTAGGCGAAGAAGATGATCAGGATGGCATTCGAGATCACGTACACTGGCGACGTGACACTGAAATACTCAGCGAGGTGCTTCAAGGTCTGGTTGCCGCTGAAGGCCGCGAGCGTCCCCGGCACGATGATGAGCGATTGGGCGAAGATGATCGGCATCACGTTGGCGGTATTGAGCCGCAGAGGGATGAACGTCTTCTGTCCCTCGCGGATGCGGCCGCGCCCCATCACCTTGCGCGGGATCTGTATCGGAATGCGGCGCGCGGCCACCGTCACCGCCACCGTGCCCGCGACCACCAGCACCATCACGACTAACACCGCGAGCAGGGTCGGCACGCTGAGGCTGCGCGCCTGGAGCGCCTCCATTGTGCGGATCGTCTCGGGCCAGATCCGCTCGACGATCGAGAAGAAGATCAGCAGGCTCGCCCCGTTGCCGATGCCACGCTCCGTGATCTGCTCCCCGAGCCACATGACGAACACGCCGCCCGTGGTGAGGGTCAGCACGGTGGTCAGCCGGAAGAAGAACCCGGGATGGGCGACGGCGCCCGCAATCTGCTCGGTGAAGAGCGCGTAGCCGTACGCCTGGAACAGGCACAGCACCACGGTGAGGTAGCGGGTCCACTGCGTCAGCTTGCGCCGGCCCTCGTCGTCGCGCTGCATCTTCTCCACGACGGGGAACACGGGCGCGGCGAGCTGGAAGACGATGCTCGCCGAGATGTACGGCATGATCCCGAGCGCGAACACGGTCGCGCGGCCGAAGCTGCCGCCCGCGAACAGGTCGTACAGGCTGAACAGCGTGCCCTGCGCTTGGTTCCGCAAGTAGTCGGCGAGGGCCTGGACATTGACGCCGGGCGTGGCGATGTGCGCGCCCATGCGATACACGACCAGGCAGAGGAGCGTGAAGAGGATTTTCTCCTTCAGCTCCGGCACCTTGAACAGGTTGGGCAGCCGGGGGGCGGTCATGCGGTCAGCTCGCGATCGTGCCGCCCGCCTGCTCGATCTTCGAGCGGGCCGAGGCCGACACGGTCACGCCCTTCACACTGAACGTGCGCTGGACGTCTCCCATGCCGAGCAGCTTGATGGGGCGGTCGGGGCGGCGCACCAGCCCGGCGCCGAACAGGGTGTCGGGAGTGACTTCGACGCCCTCGGCGAGCTTCCCCAGGTGCCGCACGTTCACCACCTGCGCCGGCTGCTTGAACGGGTTGGTGAAGCCGCGCTTGGGGATGCGGCGGATGAGCGGCATCTGCCCGCCCTCGAACCCGGGACGCGTCTGGCCGCCCGAGCGCGCGGTCTGGCCTTTCCCGCCGCGGCCGGCGGTCTTGCCTATCCCTGAGCCGGGCCCGCGACCCTTGCGGATGCGGGCGCGGTGCGAGCCGGGCGGCGCCCGCAGTCCCGACAAGGTGAGCGGGCGTACGTCCTCCGCGGGCGCCTTGGCCCTGGGGGTCGGGCGTGCGCGCCGCGTCTTGGGCTTCGCCTTTCCCTTCGCTTTAGTCTTCGCCTTCGGCATCCTCTACTCTCCTGCCTTCGCGGGCGTCACCTCGAGGAGATGACGCACCTGATGGAGCATGCCGCGGAGCGCCGGATGATCGGGCTTCACCACGCTGTCCTGGTGGTGCTTCAACCCCAGAGCCTCGAGCGTGCGCCGCTCGAACGCCGGCCGCCCGATCCCCGAGCGGACCTGGACGATCCGCAGCGAGCCTTTGCCCGGGGGCGGCAGCGCCCGGTCGCGACCGGGCTTGCGCTTGCGGTACTTCCGGGTGGGCGGCAGCCTAGCCATGCACCGCCTCCTGTCGGGCCTTGTAGTGGATCGCCTCGAGCTCCACGCCGCGCTCCCGGGCGACGTGCCGCGCCGTCGTCAGGTGCTGCAGGGCGTCGAGGGCGGCCCGTACCATATTATGCGGGTTGGTCGAGCCGAGACTCTTCGTGAGGATGTCGCGCACGCCGGCGCACTCCAGCACCGCACGCACCGCGCCTCCCGCGATGACCCCGGTGCCCGACGCGGCGGGCTTCAGGAGCACGCGCCCGGCGCCGTGATGGCCCACGATCTCGTGCGGAATCGTGGTGCCGGTCAGCGGCACCTCCATCATCCGACGGCGCGCGGCTTCCACGGCCTTGCGCACCGCTTCGCTGACCTCGTTCGCCTTGCCTGTCGCGACGCCGACATGCCCGCGCCCGTCGCCCACGGCGACGAGCGCGTTGAAGCCGAAGCGCCGCCCGCCCTTCACTACCTTCGCCACGCGATTGATCGCGATGACGTTCTCGATGAGCCCGTCGCCCTCACGCTGGCGCTCGCTCGAATCGCGCCGCTCGCCACCCCGCCCCCGACCGCGACCGCCGCGGCCCCGTCCG
>Ga0070698_100001850_pt1 | contig 23570 bp, 27 predicted proteins | sample KBSK1502metaG_FD_65477 | JGI IMG/M metagenome (GOLD analysis project Ga0070698, IMG submission 65477) | Corn, switchgrass and miscanthus rhizosphere microbial communities from Kellogg Biological Station, Michigan, USA - KBS K1-50-2 metaG | ecosystem: Host-associated > Plants > Roots >...
CCCCCGCGCCGGGCGATCGACACGAACGTCTCGATCTCGTCGATGGTCACCGCGATCACTATAGCGGATGGCCGGAGTCAGGTATATGCATTCGACGGATGCGGCCGGCGGGGGCATGCTGTCTCCTCGAAAGGAGATACCCTCATGGACATCGAGCGCCACCTCATCATGGACGACGCGAACTTCCGGCCGATCATCAGCCGCGTGGTCGCGCAGGGCGACCGGGTGTACGTCTGCGGGATCACCGGTGATCCGATCGGTGACGTCACCGCCCAGACCCGCCAGGCCCTGTCGCGCATCGACGACCTCCTCGCGCGGGCCGGCACCGACAAATCGAAGCTCCTGACCGCGCAGGTGTGGCTCTCCGACATGGCGCTCTTCCGTACCCACAACGTCGCCTGGAACGAGTGGGTCGATCACGAGCACCCGCCGGCGCGCGCCTGCGTCCAGGCCGAGCTCACCAGCCCGGGCCTGCTCGTCGAGATCATGGTGACCGCGGCCCGATGAGCGCCGCCGCCCTCGACACCTCGCGGGAGCGCCTGCTGCGGACGGCCGCGGACGGCGGGGTGCTCCTCGCGCACGCCACCGCGGTGCGGGCGGTGGCGGCCTGGACCCTGGCGCCCGCCCCGAGCGATCCGGCCCGCCACGTCGAAGCGGCCCACGCGCGAGCGCGCCGCCATCTCGCCCGCCTGGGCGTCCACGACCCGGCCCGCGAGGTCCCCGCGGTGATGACCGACGAACTGTTCACGCGGCTCACTGACGCCCAGCCGGCTCCCCTCACCGCCCCGGCCGGGGTCGGCCGCTACACCTACACCCCGCGCAAGTCCCTCCGTCGCGTGCTCGATCACGCGCTCGACCACCTCAACCAGATCGACCAGTGGATCGCCTGGCAGCGTTACGGCGTGGTCCCCACGCCGACCGACGGCTGGGTGCCGTCGACGGTGACCCTGCCCGACGACCGACTCCCGCTGACCGCGGCCGACCTCGACGCGTGGCTCTGGCGCGTCGACCAGGCGGTGCGCCTCGTCGTCCAGCGGGCGGCGGGCCTCACCCGGGCCGAGCTCGACTGGCTGCCTCCCGACGGCGGCTGGCCGCTGCGCCGCGTGCTCCACCACCTGGCGCGCTCGGAGCGGCTCTACGCGGCCGCGCTCGACGAGGCGCTGCTCGACGAGGATCCTGCGCGCCGGTACGCCGAGGCCTGCCGACGCCTCGACACCGAGATCGGGGCGACGACCGCCCGCGGTCCCGATCCGTCGGTCGTCTACGCGGGGCTCTACGGCGTCCTGCAGTCGCCGGAGGAGGTCGTGGAGCAGGTGCTCACCATCGAGGGCGAGCTGCTCGCGGGGGTGCGCTAGCGCGCCCGGACGGGCGCTACGAGAGCAGCAGCGAGACGAGCTGGAGCAGGAGAGCCAGCCCAAGCAGCCAGGACGCGCTCGTTCGCCGCACCTGGTGACGGATCAAGCGGACGCCCGCCACGATCCCGATCAGGAGCGCGAGCGCGCTCACCGCAGCCCGCGGGGGCAGCGCGACCGGCTCGCGGCCGAGCAGGCTCGCGAGCAGCTTCCCCTCCGGGCGCGCGGGTCCCTCGCGGTTCGTGACCGTCAGGGTACAGGTCGCCCGGCGCGGATCGGCGCCTTCCGAGACGCCGGTGAGCGAGAGCTGCCCCGCGCTGAGTGGGGCCGCGTCCGTCTCGCCGAACTGGATCGACAGCGGCGGTCGGTGTCCGGACCGGGGGGGATCGACGAAGCGGTCCACGGTGGACACCGAGCCGTGCAGGAGGCTCTTCCCCTTCTTCACGTCCTGCCACCGTTCGACGAATCCCGCGTAGCGAGCGGACCCCCCGCCGTCGTCCAGCACGCAGGCGCCCGCCACCTGCACGTGCTCCAGGAGGGTGAAGCGGGCCGCCGGAGAGCCGGGCTGGCGAGGCTCCGTGGAGCAGGCGGCCAGCAGCCAGACGAGCGCGGCCAGCCCTACCGCCGGCCGCACCACCGGTCGCCTGCGCGAGTGAGCCATGAGCTACGCTCCCGCCACAACCGGCCCGCGTCAAGTGGCGGGCGACATCCGACCCATCATTTAACCGTCCGAGGCATGCCATGCTTGGAAGATCATGTCGCGCACTCGACCGGGTTGGCTGGGAGCCGGGCTGCTGGCCGCGATCGCGCTCGCCGGCTGCGCGACCGGGTCCGGGGCCTATTCGGAGCCCGAGCAGGCCCGGATCGACGCCTACGAGCGGGCCGCCGAGCAGGTGCTGCAATCCCGCGGGATGAAAGGGCCCGCCCCGGTAGTACGCGTGGGGACCGACCCCTCGCTCGCCGCCGCCGGCCGCCCGGCCGGGTACTACACGGACCAGGGCCGCGCCGCCCGGCCCGGCATGATCGTGGTCAACCGAGCGGCCGTGGCCGACGACTACATCGCCCAGGCGGTCCTGAGCCAGGAGCTGGCCCACTACGTCCTCGGCCACGCCGACGGCGCCTGCCGGGAGCGTCGCCTCGAGTGTGAGATCGAGGCGCGCATCGCGAGCGTCGAGCTGCTCATGACCGGCTGGGGCCTCGAGTATTCCGACGCAATCCGGCTGCAGTATGCCTACCTGAAGAGCGTGGTCCTGGCCGCCCAGCGCGGGGACGTGCCAGTGGCTCCGGGCAAGAGCGACCCGTGCCGCGAGCTGCAGGAGTTCGCCACCCGGTTCAAGGCTTCCGCCTCGTGCGAATGAGCGGGCGGTGTATCGGAATCTTTCCACTGGGACGGGCAGTTGGCGCGCCGGAAGGCGCCCAATTCGCTCGGCTTGACCCCCCTCTCGCTGCTAGACTAGAATCCGCGGAATCGCCCAATGCCCACACAAGGGGAATTGTGGTCTCATGAGGGGCTTCGGTGAAGATTAAGGTCCTCGGGTCGTTCGGGAGCGAAGGCCTGGGACAGAGGCCCTCGGCGTTCCTCGTCGACGATCGGGTGCTGGTGGACGCCGGCACCGTGGGCGGCGCCCTCTCGGTCCCCGAGCAGATCGAGATCCAGTTCGCTCTGATCAGCCATGCCCACCTCGATCACACCGCCGGGCTGGCCTTCCTCACCGACACCCTCGCGATGGTGGCGGCGGACCGCCGGGTGACCGCCTGCAGCATCGCGCCGGTCATCGAGGCCCTCCGCACCCACGCCTTCAACGACGCGCTCTGGCCGAACTTCACGAACATTCCGTCCGCCGCGCAGTCGGTGCTGGGCTTCCGGACCCTGCCGGAGGAAGCGGAGTCGCGGGTGGGCGAGCTCTGGGTGACCCCGGTCCTGGTAGAGCACACCGTGCCCACCACCGGCTTCGTGATCCACGATGGCGAGACCGGCTTCGTCTTCAGCGGCGACACCGGGCCGACCAAGCGGATCTGGCAGATCGCCCGCGAGATGCGTGGCCTCAAGGCCCTGATCGTCGAGACCGCCTTCCCGAACCGGCTGGCGCCGCTGGCCAAGGCGTCCGGGCACCTCACCCCCGAGATGCTGGGCCAGGAGATCGCGAAGATGCCGCCCGAGCTGCCGATCTGGGTCTACCACATCAAGCCGCAGCTCTATCAGGAGACCGCGGAAGAGCTGGCCAAGATCGACCCCAGCCGCATCCACATCCTCGAGCAGGGGAAGACCTACACGATCTAGTCCCGCCGGTCGACCACCCGACTCAGCCGCTCGCGGTAGGGAAACACGCTGAACAGCCCCCCGGTGTGAACGAAGCACACCCGCGACCCCAGCGCCCGCGGATCGCGCGCCAGCGTCTCCACCAGCCTCCGGAATCCCCGCGCGGTGTAGATCGGATCGAGCAACACGCCCTCCTCCCGCGCGAGCTCCACGAGCACCGCGAGATCTCCGTCGTCCGCGTCGGTGCGATCGGCGCCCGGCTCTCGGTCCAGCAGGTGGATCGTCTTCGGCACGTCGATGGAGAAGCCGTACCGCCGGATCGCCGCCGCCATCGTGCGCGCGACGTGGTCCCGCACGCGCTCGGCCGGGCGCGCGACCGGCACCCCCACGATCTCGCCGGGGAGGCCGGCCAGCTGCTTGCCGAGCAGGAGGCCAGCCTGGCTGCCGCCGGTGAACGCGCTGATGACCACCGCGTCGAAGCGCGGCGCGCCGTGGTTGATCTGCTCGCTCAGCTCGACCGCGCACTCGAGATAGCCGAGCGCGCCGACCTCGTTGGCGCCGCTCTCCGGAATCACGTACGGTCGGCCGCCCCGTCCGCGCAGCTCTTCGGCGAGCGCGGCCATGATCTCCTCCACCCGCCCGAAGTCGCCCTCCGCGCAGTAGCGCACCTCCGCCCCGAGCAGACGGTCCAGCAGCAGGTTGCCGTCGTAGGCGGCGGGCGGCTCGCCGCGCACCACCAGCACCGCGCGCAGCCCGAGCCGCGCCGCCACGGCGGCGACCGCCCGGCAGCCGTTGGACTGGAGCGCGCCGCAGGTGATCAGGGTGTCGGCCCCTTGCTGCAGCGCCTCGCCCACCAGGAACTCGAGCTTGCGGACCTTGTTGCCGGACTCGAGCAAGCCGGTCAGATCGTCGCGCTTGACGTAGAGCTCGACCCCGAGCCGGCGGGAGAGGCGATCGAGCTTGAGGATCGGGGTCGGCGCGAGGGCCAGCTCGAGCCGGGCGGGCGGCGCGGCCATGTGCCGGCTACGCGTGCTCGGTCTTCAGATTGGCCGCGATCGGCGCGAAGTCGTAGGCGGGGAACACCTGGTACCGGAACGCGCCCCACGCCTTCTGCTCCATGTAGCGGTTCAGGGCGCGCACCTTGTCGGGCTCCACCCGCAGCTGGATGATGAAGCCGAACGACATCGCCACCACCCAGGAGACGAGCTCGCTCCCCTCGGGCGGGAAGTCGCGGTAGAAGCCGGTCTTCTTGAGGTGGGCCATGATCTCGTCGAGGGGCTTGGACTGGTCGTGGTGGAGCAGCACGGTCAGGAGCACGCGGTTGTCGGTGGCCATGACCGGGAGGGTACGATGGCGGGCCACGTCTGGCAAACGACACCCGCCACGAGCCGCGCGCCCAGGACCGCCCGCCAAGTTCAGCCATTGACAGCAGCCCGGCCTCCGGTTACCGTGCGTGTCATGCGTATCGAGGTGCACGACAATCAGGTCGAGTCCGCGCTCAAGACCATGAAGAAGCTCATGCTGAAGGATGGGCTCTTCAAGGAGATGAAGAAGCGCGCGTACTACGAGAAGCCGTCGGTCAAGCGCAAGCGGAAGCAGGCCGAGGCGCGCAAGAAGCGCCGCAAGGCCATGAAACGGGCCGAGGCGGACGACTGAGCCCTCCCGGGCCTCCCGGCCCGGTCCCTCCTATTCTCGGGTGACTCCACCGCGGGAGTCCCTTGCCAGCCAGCGGCTCGCGCGCCGCCACCTCCGCGACCGCGTCGCTGCTCTGGATCGGCGGGGCGCTCTGAGCCCGATCGCCGGGTACCTGGTGGCGCACTGGAACCCCCGCCGGCTGGTCTGCCTGGGGCTGGCCATCGTGGCCGGGGGCATGCTGCTCGGGAGCGCGGCCCCCACGCTCCCCCTCTTCCTGCTCGCGATGGGGCGCGCCGGCGGCATCGGCCTGGGGCTCACCGGGATGGCCCTGATCCCGTGGGCGTGGCTCGCGCACCCGACCCGGCTCGCGTCCGTCCGGAGCGGCGCGCCGCGAAGCGCCGCGGTGACCCTCCGCCGCATCGTCCGCTCCGCCGGCTTCTGGAGCCTGCTCGTCATGTTCACCACCCCGCCGCTCTTCGGCTACCTCGCCACCATGCAGCACGCGCTCTACTTCACCGAGCGCGGCTTCACCGCGGGCGGCCTGCTCGGCATAGGCAACAACCTGGGGGCGGCGGTCGGCCCCTGGCTTTCCGGCCTGCTCCTCGACCGCACCGGCTCTTACCTGGCCATCTACCTCTGCGCCCTCGGCGTCGCGCTCACCGGGCTCACCGCGCTCAGCGTCTTCTGCCTCGTCACCCGCGCGGCGCCGGCGGCCCGGCCCGCGTGACCCGGTCCCCGGTGCTCGCCTAGGCGACCCGCGCGGCCAGCCCCGCGTACTTGTCGAGCAGCGGCAGCACCTGATCGCGACCCGCGGGCGGCAGCCCGAAGATCGCGCGGGTGACGCCGGCGTCCCGCAGCCCGGCCAGGCGCGTCTCGTCGGTGGGCGCGCCGAAGATCGACACGGTGACCGCGCCCGGATCCTGCCTCGCCTTCTCGGCCCGCGCCCGCAGATCCGCGATGGTCTCGGCGATCGGCTCGCTGTAGGAGCGGCCGCCGATGGGTAGCCAGTGCCCGCCGAAATCGGCGGCCCGCTGCCGCGCGTGCGGGCCGGCGCCGCCCATCAGGATGGGCGGGTGCGGCTTCTGTACCGGCTTCGGATACGACCACAGCTTGTCGAAGCTCACGAACTTGCCGTGGTACTCCGCCTCGTCCTTGGTCCAGATCTCCTGCATGGCCGCGATGCGCTCGCGCAGCACCCTCCACCGCGCCTCGAAGTCGGTCCCGTGGTTCGCCATCTCCTCCGCGTTCCAGCCGCCCCCGATCCCGAACAGCACCCGTCCGCGCGACAGATAGTCGAGGCTCGCGACCTCCTTGGCGAGCAGGATCGGGTCGCGCTCGATGACCAGGCAGATGCCGGTGCCGAGCTTGAGCTTGGTGGTCACCGCCGCCGCCGCGGCCAGGCCCACGAAGGGATCCACGGTGTGCCAGTACTCGCGGGGCAGATCGGCCCCGCCTGGCCACGGGCTCTTGCGGCTGGCCGGGATGTGGGTGTGCTCGGGCACGAAGAGGGATTCGAAGCCGCGCGCCTCGGTCTCGCGCGCGAGGTCGTCGATGCGGATCGAGTAGTCGGTGGAGAACTGGAATACGCCGTATTTCATGGCTCGGCCCTCTCCTCGTGAGCGTCGGGGGGAAAGTCGGGACGCGCGTAGTACGGCCGCCCGCCCAGCGCCTTCACCTCGTCCTGAAAGGTGGTCGAATAGAAGCGCTCCGCGTCGGTGAGCGCCCACGCCTGGCGCTTGTAGCACCACGACTCGGGCTCGAGGTCCTGTGCCTCCTTGAAGAACTCCACCGCCGCCTCCGGGTGACCGGCCGCGTGCAGGTGCTCGGCGAGGCGGAAGCAGGTCGCGGCCCGGGCGTGCGCCGCGGTCGGCAGCGCGAGGCGCTCGCGGCGGTCGCCCGGCGGCCTCACGTGAGCGCTCGCCGATCCCTTGTCCGCCCAGTCTCGGAGGGCGTCCAGATAGCGGGTCATGTCGAAGCGGGTGTACGCGATGAAGCGGTTGTCCGCGAAGGCCACCTCTGCCGGGCGCACGATGCGCCCGCGCTCGTCGATCCACACCGCGCTCGGCACGTTGACCAGGTGGTAGCGGGTGGCCAGGTCATAGTGTGCATCGATGAGGGCGGGATGGGTCGGCCGCGCCGCGCGGATCCACTCCCCCGCCGCGGCGGCTCCCGCGCTGTCGAGGGCCACCGTGATCACGGTCAGCCCCCGGGGCTCGAGCTCGGCGTGAAGCGCCTGCCACCCGGGCAGGTCGAAGCGGCACCCTCACCACGAGGCCCACGCGAGCAGGAACACCTTGCGCCCGCGGAACTCCCGCAGCGACCACGCGCGGCCATCCAGGTCGGGGAGCGTGAAGTCGGGGGCGTCGAGCGAGCGCAGCCGGTCGCCGAGCGCGGCGTGCGACTCCCCGATCGCCCACACCCGGTGCGCCGGGCTCGCCGCCACCGGCTGGCCGAGATGCCGCGCGAGCCCGACCAGATCCACTCGCGTCGCGGCGCCGTCGTCCCGGACCCACGGCGCGGCGGGCGGCACCGGGACGCAGAGGGCGCCCCGGCACAGGCCGTCGGGTGTCCGCGCCCACTCGGTGGCGCGGGTCAGCTCCTCCGGGGTGAGCCAGAGCGCCTCACCCTCGAGGGCGGCATCGCGCACCGAGACGGCCTCGCTGCGGGTCAGGATGGTCGCGTTCATGCGGTCGGGCCCCGGGCATGGTGTTACCATGAATCCGCGAACATTCCAACCGAGGGAGGTGCGCATGACGGTGAGAGCGATGCTGGTCACGCTGGCGGTCGCAGCGGTGATCGCGCTCGGTCAGGCCCCCGCATCGGCGGCCGACCGCACGGAGGTCGACGCGGCCACCCAGCAGGTGGAGCGCGGAGCCGGTCAGATCGGCCAGGGCAAGGTGATCGAGGGCGCGGGAGAGACCGCCAAGGGCATCGGCAACACGGTGGTGGAGGGCGCGAGGTACACCGGCCAGAAGCTCGGGGAGGCCGGCCAGGCCGCCGCGCCCGAGGCCAAGACCGCGTGGGAGCGGACCAAGGAAGGCGCGGTCGCCTTCGGCTCGAGCGTCCGGGACTTCTTCGGGTCGCTCTTCCGCTGATCGGCCGCGGGCGCGGCCGGGCCTAGCGGGCCCGCGGGGGCCGGGGCGGCTTGGCGAGGTACGCGCCGAGCGCGGCGCCCTCGCGCTCCTGGAAACGCACCGCGATGCGGAGCTGCTCCAGGTACTGCTCGAGGGTCTTTCCCCCGAGCACGATCTTACGGCTGGTGAAGAACTCCCCCACCTCGCGCTCCCAGTCCGGGCTCACCAGCGCGGTCACGCCCTCGTACATCCGGCGGTAGGCGCTGCCGGGATACTGCTTGGCCATCGTCTCCCAGTTCGCCTGGAGGTACTCCCAGGCGAGGCTCCGGCTGTGGACGCCGACCAGGAGCGCGCGCATGAGGAACGGCGCGTCCTGGCTGCGCACCTCGCCGCCGGTGGTCTTCTCGAGCGTGCGGCGGACCAGCTCGGGCGGGCGGAACGCGGCGAGCGCGTAGAGATAGCGCTGCTCCTCCTGGGGGGTGCGCGCGGCCTTGAAGCGCTGGAGGAACTCGTCGTACTCGCTTTCCCCTCCGGCGGCGGCCACGATGGCGATGACCGCGGGCAGCACGTCCGCGTCCACCGCCGACTCGTCCTCCCGGTAGCGGGTGTAGAGCGCGCGGGCGCGCTCCTGGGTCGCGGGGTCGTTGCCGAGCGTGCCGACGGTGCGCAGGAGATCGGCGCGGAGCTGGCGCTCCAGCTCGTCCTCGCCGGGCTGGGCCTCCCAGCCGAGCCGCTCCAGCGTCGCGGCCAGCCGCTGGCGCACCAGCGCCTCCAGGTCGGGCCGCTGGTCCAGGGCGACGACCCGGTTGACGTAGACCCACGAGCCGGTGATCGCGGCCCACACGTTGCGGTCCGTCTCCTCGCCGAAGCGGGCGGTGAGATCCAGGTAGTCCGGCGCGGTCATGAGCCCGGCCTGGGCGAGCGCGAAGCCGTCGCTCACCAGGTTGAAGCGCTCGATCGGCGCGAGCTTCTTGAGCGCGCCGGTCATCTTGCGCAGGAGCGGCGCCGCGTACTGCACCCGGTAGAAGCCGTGGCCGCCCGCGTTGACCACCACCCAGTCGGGCGCGGCGGGGAGCGACACGGTGAGGTCCTCGTCTCCCAATAGAATTGGCTTGTCCACGAAGCCGCGCTTGACCGAGGCGCGCACCCGCACCGGGATCTGCCAGCGCTCGGGGGTCGGGCTCTCGGCCGGCAGATAGGTGAAGCGGCGCTGCCCGAGCTTGATGCCGGTGCCGTCCGGCTCCACGATCACGAGCGGGTAGCCGGGCCGGAAGATCCAGCCGTCCATCACCTCCGGGATCGGCAGCCGCGCCGCGTCGCCCAAGGCCTTCCAGAGATCGGTGGTCTCCGCGTTGCCGAAGCGGTGGCGCTCGAGGTAGAGCCGGACGCCGTCGCGGAAGACCTCGCCCGACAGGTGCTGCTCGAGCATGCGCAGGACCGAGGCGCCCTTCTCGTAGGTGAGCAGGTCGAACATCGCCTCGCAATCGCGCGGGGCCCGCACCTCGAACTCGATCGGCCGCGTGTGGTGCAGCCCGTCCACCGACATCGCGGCGGCGCGCGAGACCCCGAAGGTGGTCCAGCGCTTCCACTCCGGCTTCCACGCGTCGACCGCGAGCAGCTCCATGAAGGTGGCGAACGCCTCGTTGAGCCAGATGCCGTTCCACCACAGCATGGTCACGAGGTCGCCGAACCACATGTGGGCGATCTCGTGGGCCACCACGTCGGCGACCCGCTCGCGCTCGGTGTGGGAGGCGGCGGTCTCGTCTACCAGCAGCGCGGTCTCGCGGTAGGTGATCGCGCCGAGGTTCTCCATCGCGCCCGCCGCGAAGTCGGGAATGGCGAGCATGTCGAGCTTGTCGCCCGGGTACGGCAGCCCGTAGTAGCGCTCGAAGAAGTCGAGGGCGAAGGCGCCGATGTCGAGGGCGAAGCGCGCGAGGTGGAGCTTGCCCGGCACGCACCACACCCGGAGCGGGGTCGGCCCCACCATCACCGGCGCCGTCGCCTCGAGCTCGCCGACGACGAAGGCGACCAGGTAGGTCGACATCCGGATGGAATCCGCGAAGACGACCGCCTTCTTGCCCGGCCCCGCGGGCGACTCGCCGGTCACCCGGGTGTTGGAGATCGCGGCGAGCGACTCCGGCACCACGAGGGTGACGCCGAAGACCGCCTTGCACGCCGGCTCGTCCCAGCACGGGAAGCCGCGCCGCGCGTCGGTGGCCTCGAACTGGGTGGCCGCGATCGTGTGCGAGACGCCCGCCGCGTCCTTGTAGGTGCTGCGGTAGAAGCCGTGGAGGCGATCGTTGAGGACGCCGGTGAAGCCCAGGGTGAGCCGGTGCTCGCCCGGCGGGATCGGCCGCGGGAACAGAAGACGCGCCCGCTCGGTGGCCTCGTCGACGGTGGCGCTCCCCTCCACCGCCTCCCCGTCGGCGGTCTGCACGTGCACCGACTGGATCGCCAACTCCGCCGCGTTGAGCAGGATCTCGCTCACCGGCTCGGAGACCGTGATCGCGATGGTCTCCTGCCCCCCGAAGGTGGCCGCGTCGAGATCCGGTTCGAGGCGGATGTCGTAGCGCGAGGGCACGACGGTCGTCGGCAGTCGATGGTCCATGCCGGGGGAAAGGATACCACCGGCCCGGCGGGGGATGGTCCGACTTGTGCGCCGCGCGCCGCGGACGGCGCGGTCAGGGCGCGGCAGAGCGCTCGGGTACCACCCAGATCGCGGCGCCCAGGGCGAGAAGCCGGCCGCGCGCGTCGAACATCGCGCTGCCCGCGTAGCGCCGTCGGCTGCCCGGGCGGACGCCCGCGGGCGTCGCCTCGCGCCAGCCCATGACGATCAGCTCCTGGCCGCCGTCGATGGGCTCGCGGATCTCCACCTGGAGGGTGCCGGTGTTGATCGGGCCGGGCAGCGCCCAGCCGCCCGGGCAGTCCAGCGCCGACCACACGAACTCGGGACGAAGGCGGCCGGCCGAATCGAGGAGTGAGGCGTCGGGTCGCCAGCCCGCCACCCGCACCTGCCCGCGCCCGGCTCGGTCTCCCGGCCGCGGCCCTGGGAAGGCGCATCCCGTCGCCGGGCGACCGGCGGTGGCCGCACACGAAGCACTCGGGAAACGCGTGGTGGACCGAGCCCTCGTCGAGGAGGGCCTCGAACCGGCGCGCCGCCTCGCGCGCGACCGCGAGCGGCGGCGGCGTGGGCGCGGTCACCGCGAGCCGCTCCGCCGACGCGCACGCGATCAGGATCGAGCCGTCGTAGACTAGGGCGCCCACCGCGCCCGCCCGCACCACGAGCGGCCGGTCGAGCGGAACCCCGTCGCGCGCGCGGATCTCGATGGTGGTGGCAGGCGGGGTCGCGGCGGCGGCCACCAGACCGCAGACGTAGCCGCCGTTGCCGGTGGCGCGGTCCCCGTCGTGGGGTCCGCGAAAGCGCCGCGCGACGACGATCGTGCGATTGGACATGGCGCTCCATCCTCTCACGGACCCGCGTCGCGACGGCGCCGGCCGCGGCCCGGGCCTTGACAGCCCTCGATGCCCGGCGCGACACTCGGCGCCGTGCCTCTCACCAGCCTCACGGACCGGATCGCGGTGGTCACCGGCGGCGCCAGCGGCATAGGACGTGCCCTCTCGCTGCTCTTCGCCCGCGAGGGCGCCCACGTGGTCGTCGCCGATCTCGACGAGGCCGGCATGGCCGAGACGGTGGCGGGGGTGAGCCGGGCCGGACGGCGCGGCCTCGCGGTGAGGACCGACGTGAGCCGGCTCGCCGACGTGGAGGCTCTGGCCGAGCGCGCGTTCGGCGAGTTCGGCGCGGTCCACGTGGTGTGCAACAACGCGGGCGTTGCCCTCTGGGGCGGGCTCGAGTCGGTGACCCACAAGGACTGGGAGTGGGCGATGGGCGTCAACCTCTGGGGCGTCATCCACGGGGTCGAGGCCTTCGTGCCGCGCATGGTGGCGGGCAAGCAGCCCGGGCACGTGGTAAACACCGCCTCGATGGCCGGCCTCATCGCCTCGCAGGGCCTGGGGATCTACAACACCACCAAGTACGCGGTGGTCGGCCTCTCCGAGACGCTGCAGAAGGACCTGCGCGGCTACGACATCGGGGTCTCGGTGCTCTGCCCGATGGGCGTGCACACCCAGATCCGGCAGAGCGACCGCAACCGTCCCGCCGCGCTTCGCAACGAGGCGGCGGAGCGTGAGGGGCGCGCGGTCGAGTTGATCGGCCGCTACCTGCCGCCCGAGCACGTGGCCGACCGTGTCCTGCGCGCGATCTACGCCAACCGCCTCTACGTCATCACCCACGAGGAGGGTCTGACCCCGCTCAAGCGCCGCTTCGAGCGCATGGCCCAGGCCATCGAGGAGAACAAATGAAGTTCTCGGTCATCGAGGGCTGGGGAACGCTGCCGGAGGGCTGGGCCTATCACGAGGTCGCGGGCGTGGCGGTGGACAAGCAGGATCGAGCGTTCGTGTTCAACCGGGGCGAGCACCCGGTCATCGTCTTCGACCGCGACGGCAATTTCCTGCGCTCGTGGGGCGAGGGCGTGATCCGCCGGGCCCACGGTATCACCATCGACGCCGACGATATGGTGTGGCTCACCGACGATCTCCACCACACCGTGCGCAAGTTCACACCCGAGGGCAAGCACCTGCTGACCATCGGCAACCCGGACACCCCGGCCGACCTGCAGGGCGGCAAGCCCTTCAACCGGCCGACCCACGTGGCGATCTGCCCCAAGAGCGGCTTCCTGTTCGTCTCCGACGGCTACGGCAACTCGCGCGTGCACAAGTACTCGCCGGACGGCAAGCACGTGATGTCGTGGGGCAAGGCAGGGACCGATCCCGGTCAGTTCAATCTGCCCCACAACCTGGTGACCGACCGCGACGGTCTCGTCTACGTGGCCGACCGCGAAAATCACCGGGTGCAGATCTTCGACGGCAAGGGCGGCTACCAGGGACAGTGGAACAACCTCCACCGTCCCTGCGGACTCTTCGCCGACCGCGGCCACGGCCTCTTCTTCGTGGGCGAGCTCGGATCCGGGATGCCGGTGACCGAGAAGACCCCGAACCTGGGCCCGCGCGTCAGCGTGCTGGACGCCAAGGGCGAGCGGGTGGCGCGCTTCGGGGGACAGTTCGCGAGCGAGAAGCCCGGCGAGTTCATCGCCCCGCACGGCCTCGTGGTCGACTCGCGCGGCGACGTCTACGTGGGCGAGGTGTCCTGGACCGGCTACGGGCAATTCCTCACCCCGCCGCGGGTGATGCGCTCGTTCCAGAAGTTCCGGCGCGCGGGCTAGCCCGCGTCGCGGATCGGCAGGAAGCGGGCGGTCGCCTTCGCGACCACCTCCTGCGTCTGCCAGTCCTCGATGGTGGCCTCCAGATCGATGTACTTGCCCCAGTCGCGTACCGCGCGCCCGCGCCCGAGCAGCGGCCGCTCGATCGGGGTGCCCTTGACGTAGCGCACGGTGAGCTCGCCGGTCAGGTAGAGCCGGCCGGTGTGGCTGACCGCCGCGCCGGCCAGGATCTCGTCGAGATAGGCGGCCACGATGCCGCCGTGGGCGGCGCCGGGCGGGCCCTCGAAGCGGCCCGGGATCACGATCGGCGAGAGGACCTCGCCCTCCGCCCTGAAGGTCCGGACCCGGAGACCGATGTCGTGGTCCGGGCCGCACCCGAAGCAGCGGTGGAAGCTCGAGCGGGGGCCGCTGAACTTCACCTCGGGGAGCGGCGCGAACCGCTCGACGAACGGCGCGGCCAGCGGCGGCTCGTGGCTCATCCGAGGTACGCCCGCACCAGCGGCGCCCAGGCCGAGAGCGGCCGCGTCTCCCGCCCGACCACCTTCGCCCCGTCGTCCCACCGCCGCAGGCGGAGGGCGTCGCCGAGCCAGGGATGGCCTCGATGCCGCGCGAGCTCCTCGTCGTCCATGAGCCCGCCCTGCAGCGTGAGCGTGTGCTGGGAGGCGGGCGAGAGCGCCGCGTGGTAGCCGGGCTCGGTCGTGCAGAGATAGCGCTTGGCGTCGGCGTGCATGCGCACGAGCCACGCCACGCGCTCGGGCACGTAGGGGGCGATCAGCTCCGCTCCGATCTCGTGGTGGCCGCGGGTCTCCGGCCGGGCGCCGCCGCGCCGATCGAAGATCAGCGACGGGTCCACCGCGACGCGGCCCACGTCGTGCAGCAGGCACGCGAGCGTCAATTGCTCGTCGGCGCCCTCGGCCTCCGCCAGTTCGGCGCACTGGAGCGCGTGGGCCAGCTCCGACACGCGCTCGCCGCCGTAGAGCCGGGCACCCGCGCTCGCCATGGCCTCGAGCAGACGGTCGGTCATGGGGACGGTCGGGCGCATGTCGATCTGAAGTATACTCGGCCGGCGGTATCCACTACCAGACGGCAAAGGAGACGGCGATGCCGGTGAGCGTCAAGGTGATCACGGACGGGCCCCTGATGGTGAAGGGCGAGTGCGAGATGCAGGACGGTCAGGGCAACGCCATGCCTCCCAAGGGCGGCGACACCATCTTCCTCTGTCGCTGCGGCAGCTCCGCCAACAAGCCCTACTGCGACGGGGCCCACAAGAAGATCAGCTTCAAGGGCTAGGCGCGGGCCAGCGGAGCCGCGCCGCGATCGCGAACGCGGCCACGCCCACGAGGGCGATGAAGAGCGGGGCGCGGGCCTCGCCGAGCAGGCCGCAGATCAGGGGGCCGAGGAAGATCGCGCCGTCCACCCCGACGCGATAGACGCCGGTCCGCCACCCGAGCCGGGCCGGGTCGGTGTGGTCGCGGATCACGCCGAGCGGCAGCATCCAGCCCGCCATCCCGAGTCCGAAGAGCGCGCAGCCCAGCCCCAGCACCGGCAGCGAGCCCAGCCCCACCGCGAAGAGCCCGACCCCCAGGGTCACCGCCACTCCCACCAGCACCGGCGGCCGGCCGATCCGGTCGGCGAGCCAGCCCACCGGCAGCAGCACCGCCAGGTCCACGAGCTGGGCGAGGGAGAGCAGCCCGGAGATGCCCGCGCGCTCGAGCCCGAACTCGCGCGTACCCCGGAGCGGGATCACGAACTGGCTCACCGCCGACCAGGCGAGCGCCATGATCACGCCGAGCGCGAACATCACGCGCACGATCGGCGGCGGCGCGCCGCCCCCGGAGGCGGGCGGGCTCGCGGCCGGCGGCCCCGCGGCGGGCGCCGCCGGGTCGCGGCGGGCCGCGAGGTGGCGGCGCAGCGCGAGCGCGGCGGCGAGCGCCACCAGCACCGGGGTGGTGGCGGCGAGCAGCGTGACGTTCCATCGCCAGCGCTCGGGCAGCGAGCCCACCACCACCAGGCCGCCGAGCACCCCCAGCATGCCCGCGAACTCGAGGGTGTTGAGGCGGAACGAGGCGCGCGGGCCGGGCTGATCCTGGAGCACCGCGGTGAGGCTGCCGACCATCACCAGGGTGTGAGCGAGCCCGGTGAGGATCCGCCCCAGCACCAGGACCGGCAGCGGGCCCGCGGTGGCGAGCACCAGCGTGCCGGCGAGCAGGGTCACCGGCGCGAGGGTCAGGGTGATCGCGAGGCGGTGCGTCGCGAGCGCGCCCACCGGCAGATCGGCGGCCATGCGCGCCAGCCCGAACGAGCCCGCGAGCACTCCGAGCTGCCAGTCGGGCAGGCCCTGGGCGCGGGCGATCTCGGGCAGGAGCGGGCCGAAGGCGCCGATGCAGACCGTACTCGCGAAGACCACGAGGCACAGCAGGGCCGTGCCCGCGAATCGATCCTCGCTCACCCGGGGCGGCGGCTCAGGGCTCGAAGGGACGCTCGCGCCACCACGGATAGAAGGGCGGCATGTCCGCGCTCGCGCGCAGGGTGAAGCGGGCCGGGCGCTTCTCGAGGAACGCGGCCACGCCCTCGCGCGCGTCGGCCGAGCGCCCCGTCCAGTCCATGCAGCGCGAGTCCAGCCGGTGCGCCTCCATCGGGTGGTCCGCCCCGAGCAGCCGCCACATGAGCTGGCGCGACAGGGCCACCGAGATCGCGGAGGTGTTCTGCGCGATCTCGCGGGCCAGCTCGCGCGCGACCGGCAGGAGCTGCTCGGGCGGGACGACGCGGCTCACCAGCCGGCCCGCGAGCGCCTCCTCGGCCGGGAATACCCGGCCGGTGTAGACCCACTCCGCGGCCTGGCTCGGCCCGACCAGGCGCGGCAGGAACCACGTGCTGCACGCCTCCGGCACCACCCCGCGCCGGGCGAACACGAAGCCGATGCGCGCGGCGGCCGACGCGATGCGGATGTCCATCGGCAGCGTCATCGTGACGCCGAAGCCGACCGCGGGGCCGTTGATCGCCGCGATCAGTGGCTTCTTCATGTCGAAGATGCGGAGGGTGACGCGCCCGCCCCCGTCCTCGTGCGTCCCCGGCGCGTCGCCGCGGGCCACCCGATCGAAGGTGCGGGCCCCGCCCGAGAGATCGGCGCCCGCGCAGAACGCGCGCCCGGCGCCGGTCACGATCAGCGCGCGCACCGCGTCGTCGGCGTCGGCCTGATCGAGGACCGCGAGCAGCTCCTCGAGCATGACCGTGTTCAGCGCGTTGAGCTTGTCGGGCCGGTGCAGCGTGACGGTCCCGACGCCGTCGGCGACCTCGAAGCGAAGGGTCTCGAAGGCCAACGCGGGATCAGCGGGGCGCGGGCGTCTCGCCCGGAGCGGGATCGTCGGCCTCGCCCTGCTTCAGCTTGCGGAAGACGGTCTTGGGATCGATGCCGAGCATCTTGGCGGTGAGGGTCTTGTTGCCGTGGTTGAGGCGGAGCGTCTCCTCCAGCAGTCGCGCCTCCACCTCGGCGAGCGGGGTGCCCACCCGGACCTGGAACACCCCGTCCGGCACCGCCCCCGCCCCCGCGCCCTCTGGCGGCGCGGCCGGACCGCCGCGGAGCAGCATGACCGGCCGCTCGCGCACCGCGTCCGGCAAATCGGACGCGTCGACGCGGAGGCCGCGGGCCAGGACCACCGCGCGCTCCACCACGTTCTCCAGCTCGCGCACGTTGCCGGGCCACGAGTAGGCCTCGAGGCAGCCGAGCGCCTCGTCGGTGAAGCCGTCGAGCTGCCGGTTGTTCTTGGCCGCGTAGACTCGGAGGAAGTGCTGGGCCAGGAGCGGGACGTCCTCGTGGCGGTCGCGCAGCGGCGGCACCTGGATCGTGATGACGTTCAGGCGGTAGAAGAGGTCCTCGCGGAAGCGCTTGTCGCGCACCTGGGTCGCGAGGTCCTGGTTGGTGGCGGTGACGATGCGCACGTCGACCCGGAGGGTCTTGGTGCCGCCGACCCGCTCGAACTCGCCCTCCTGGAGCACGCGCAGGATCTTGGGCTGGGTGACCAGCGAGAGGTCGGCGATCTCGTCGAGGAATAGGGTGCCGCCGTCGGCCAGCTCGAAGCGGCCCTCCTTGCGGCCGGCCGCCCCGGTGAAGGCGCCCTTCTCGTAGCCGAACAGCTCGGACTCGAGCAGGGTCTCGGGCAGCGCCGCGCAGTTCACCGCGATGAACGGGCCCTCGCGCCGGCCGGAGCGGTCGTGGATGGCGCGGGCCACCAGCTCCTTGCCGGTGCCGCTCTCGCCCTGGATGAGGACGGTGGCCGAGCTGTCCGCCACCTGCTGCACGAGGGTCATCAGCCGGCGGAAGGCGGGGCTCGCCCCGATCATGTTGCCCTGCCGCAGCAGATCGTCGAGGCGCTTCTGCAGGGCGCGGTTCTGGGCGATCAGGTCGCGGCGCTCGAGCGCCTGGCGCACCACCTTGGTGAGCTGGGCCCGCTGGAAGGGCTTGGTGAGGAAGTCGGTGGCGCCGTCCTTCATCGCCCGCACCGCCTCCTCCACCGTGCCGAAGGCGGTGAGCAGGATCACGTCGACGTCGGGCGCCACCGCCTTGGCCTCGCGCAGCAGCTCGAGCCCGGTGAGGCCGGGCATCTTGAGGTCGGAGAGGACGAGGTCCACCCCGCCGGCCTGCAGCCGCTCGAGCGCGGCCTGCCCGTCCGGGGCCAGCACCACCGCGTAGCCCTCGCGGGTGAGCGCGCGCTCGAGGCTCTGGCGCACCGCGGGGTCGTCGTCGGCCACCAGCAGCGTCGCGAGCGCCGGGACGGGCTCAGGCATGCTCGAGCTTCCGGATCGGCAGGGCCATCGTGAAGGTGGCGCCCGCGCCGGGCGCGCTGCTCCAGCGGATCTTGCCGCCGTGCTCCTCCACGATCTGGCGCGAGATCGAGAGGCCGAGCCCGGTCCCCTGCGGCTTGGTGGTGAAGAACTGCTCGAAGAGACGCCGCCCGACCTCGGGAGGGATCCCGGCCCCGCTGTCGGAGACCGTGATCTCCACCGTCTCGTCCACGCAGGCGGTGGTGAGGGTGAGCGTGCCGCCCTGCGCCACCGCCTCGATCCCGTTCTTCAACAAGTTCAGGACCGCCTGGCGCAGCAGGGTGCGGTCGAACTCCATCGAAGGCACGGCGGCGTCGGTGGCCACCTTCACCGCGATGCCCTGGCGGGCGGCGAGCGGGCGCACGAACTCCGCCACCGCGGTCACCATGTCGTTGACCGAGTCCTCCTCGAACTGGGGGCGCGGGAATCGCGCGAACGCGAGGTACTCCTCGGTGAGCGCGTCGAGGGCCGCGACCTGGTCGCGGATGGCGCCGACCAGCGCGGTGGCCTCCGTCCCGTCCTCGCTCACCCGCCCCTGCACCATGTCGCCCAGCAGCTCCGCGTTCAGCTGGATGGCCGCGATCGGGTTGCGCACCTCGTGGGCCACCTTGAGCGAGAGCCGGCCCACGGTGGCCATGCGCTCCGCCTCCACCAGATTTTCCTGGGCCGCCTGCAGGCGGGTGAGCGTCCCGGTGACCTCCGCGTTCAGGCGCTCGACCTCGACGCGGGCGCGCCTCTCGCGATCCGCCACGTGGCCGAGGGCGAAGGCGGGCAGCCCGAGCTGCCCCATGACGATGGCCACCGCGGTCCATGCCACGTCCGGCGGGGCCATCAACGCCGCGGTCCAGTAGAGCATGCCGGCCACCAGGGTGAGGAGCAGCCCGACCCAGCGCCCGAAGTAGTAGGCGTTGACCGCCACCAGCGGGAAGAACAGGTTCACGAACGGGCTGTCGCCGCCGCCGGTGAGGTAGAGCAGCAGGAAGACGAGCGCGAGGTCGACGCAGAGCGCGGTGGTGAAGATCCGCCGCGTGGCGCGCGGGTTCACGGTCACCAGGGCGAGGATGCCCGCCTTGTAGAGCCCGAACCAGATCACGAGCGCGTAGACGTCGACCCGGTGGCGGGGACGCAGGGGCACGAGGCCGAGCGCGGTGAGGCCGCCCACCATCACGATCGCGAGCAGGACCGCGAACAGGCGCTCGTCGCGCTCGAATACCCGGAGGGGCACGGCCCAGCGCGTGCGGGTGGGGGCGGTCAGCGCCATGACGGGGGACACACTATCACGCGCCCTCCGAGGGTCAAGCCGGGCCGGCCGGCGCGGGGCCGGCGGCGGCCGCCTCCTCGCGACGCAGGAGCGGCAGGGCGAGGAGCGGGAGCAGCCCGATCACGCCCACCGCGATGAGCAGCCGCCCGAGCCCCGAGTAGTCGTGCTGGCTGACGCCGAAGATCTGGTTGAGATAGCGGGTGCCGAGCTCGCTCGCGGAGAGGGCCAGGTTCATGAGCGAGGCCATGATCGCGAACATGGTGGCCTCCGCCCCGCGCGGGGCGGTGCGGGCGATGAGGGCCAGCATCGGCACCATGCTGAGCTGGCCAAGCGGCGCCGAGATCGTGGTATCGACGAACGCGAAGGTGCGCGGGCTCACGCCGAACCACTCGTAGACCCCGTAGAAGAGCCCGATGGTCGGGAGATAGAGCACCGCCCCCGCGATGGTGACCCAGAACAGGGTGTAGCTCACCGGGCGATGGGTGATCGGCTTGCGGAACACGATGAGGCCGACCAGGCTCAGCACCGAGCTCACCTGGGCGAGGACGCCCAGGAACTCCTGGTCGAACCCCAGACCGTCGATCGCCCAGTAGTTGAACCCCTGCCCCGCGCTGGGCACCGCGCGGAAGCAGAAGATCGCGAACGCGGCGACCGCGACGCCGCGCGAGATGCCGACGCGGCGGAGCAGCAGCACGATGATCGTGCCCGAGACCACCAGGATGATCTCCTGGCCGAACGGCACCGAGAGCGCCTCCAGCGCCACCCCGAGGGCGGCGTAGGCGAGCCCACCCAGCACCACCAGGCGCGCGTTGCCCGCCCCGAGCGGATTGGTCGCGTCCCCGGTGGCGGGCGGGCGCGTGTCCCGGGGGATGAGCCAAGCCGCCGCCATCACGAGCAGCGGGAAGACCAGTGCGATCGCGAAGACGGTGCGCACGCCGACCGCGCCGGCGAGCCAGCCGCTCAGGTAGCCCACGCAGATGGTGCCGGCGAGCAGGGCCATGCGGCCGAGGGCCTGGATCTGCTTCATCTCTTCGTCCGAGCGGGCCACCTCCACGCTGAGCGCGTCCGCCACCACGTCCTGCACCATGAAGCCCACCGCGATGATGACCATCGCGGCCAGGTAGGCGCCCTTGGTCGACGCGGTGGTGGCGAGCCACGCGTAGCCTCCGAAGCTGAGCAGCGCGCCGAGCAGCAGGTAGGCGAAGCGGCGGCTGCCGAGGATGGGATGCACGTCGGAGGCGACCCCCGCCACCATCTTCGTGCTCCACGGCAGCGCGACCCAGAACGCGATGCCGGCGGCCTCCGCGGGGGTGAGGCCGAGCGCGTCCTTCTGGAAGTAGAGGAGCGCGATGGCGGTGATCCCGCTCGCCCCGTAGCAGAAGTAGGTCACCAGCACCGGGAAGTAGGCGAGCCGCACGCCGCCCAGGAGGGCGCGGGCGAATCGACCGGGCGCGGGGGCGGGCGCAGGGGCGGTCGGGGCGGCGGGAGCCGTCTCGGTCGATTCGGCCATCAAGGAGAGTGTAGCGTACCCGGACGCCGTCTCCCGCTTGACGTCCGCCACCGCCGCCGCTACCGTCGGCGGCATGACGATGGCCGGAGAAGGCGTCCTCGCGTTCTGGCACGACGTCGCGCCCGGAGGGGACGGCGAGTTCGATCAATGGCACCTGCGCGAGCACATCCCGGAGCGGCTCGCGGTGCCCGGCTTCCGGCGGGCGCGGCGCTACACGACCCTGGGCGCTCCGCCGCGCTACTTCTACTTCTACGAGACCGAGTCGCTCGACACCCTGCAGAGCCCCGGCTACCTCGCGCGCCTGGCCGATCCGACCCCGTGGACGCGGCGGAGCATGCCCCTGGTGCGCAACAACATCCGCACCGCGTGCCGCGTGGTGGCCACGTGGGGCTCCGCCATCGGGGGCGTGGTCGCCACCCTCCAGCTCGGCCCGCGGCCCGGGCACGAGGAGGAGCTACGCTCCTGGCTCACCACGACCGCGCTGCCCGGCGCGATCGAGCACGTGGGGATCGTGGCCGGCCACCTCCTCGAGGGCGACGCGGGGGTCAGCACCGCGGCCAGGAGCGGCGAGAAGAAGCTCCTCGCGACCCCCGACGCGCTCGTACGCTGGGTGGTGCTCGTGGAGGGCATCGACCCCGACGCGGTCGAGGCGACCTGCCGCGACCTGCTCGGCCCCGAGACCCTCGCGCGGCACGGTGCCGCGGACGGCACGACCCCCGGGCTCTATCGCCTCCAGCTGACGCTCGGCGGGTAGACGGGCCCGGGCGAGCGGCCGACGGGCCGCACCGAGCTCAGTCGAGATCGGGTTCCCGCGTGTGCCAGTCGGTGCCGCGCTGGTAGGCGTGGCCCACCCGCAGCACGGTGGCCTCGTCGAACGGGCGGCCCACCAGCTGGAAGGCGAGCGGCAGGCCCGCGGCGGAGACGCCGCAGGGCAGGCTGAGCGCGGGGAGGCCGAGCCCGTTGAACGGGCGCGTGAGCCGCGAGAAGCGCCCCTGCCGGACGACGATGTCCTCGAGCGGGCCGTCGGTGGCCGTGCGGAGAGGGGGCGCGGGCTCGGGGATCACCGGCACCGCGAGCACGTCGACCTCGCTCCACACGTCGCGGGTGAAGCCGCGGGCCAGACGGGCGCGCAGGCGCAGGGCCTGCAGGTAGTCGAAGGCGGGCACGGCCAGGCCCAGCTCCAGCCGGGCGCGGGTGAAGGCGCCGAGCTCCTGCGGCCGGTCGCGGAGGAGCCCGCCGTGCAGCGCGCTCGATTCGCTGCGGGAGATGAGGCCGGTCACGTCGTTCAACACCTGCGGATCCGGCAGCCGGATCTCCGCGACGCGCGCCCCGAGCGTGGCGAGGAGCGCGGCCGCCTCGCGGACCCCGCGCTCCATCTCCGGGTCGAGCCCCTGGAAGAAGAAGTTCTGCGGCACCCCGACCCGGAGCCCTCGCACCGGCGCGTCGAGATCCGCGAGGTAATCCGGCACCGGATGGGCGCTCGCGGTGGGATCGATGGGATCCGCTCCGGCCATGGCCTGGAGCATGAGCGCGCAGTCGCGTGCGGTACGGGCCATCGGCCCGAGGTGATCGTTCGACCAGGAGAGCGCCATCGCGCCGGCGCGGCTCACCCGGCCGTAGGTCGGCTTGAGGCCGGTGATGCCGCAGCAGGCCGCGGGCAGGCGGATGGAGCCGCCGGTGTCGGTGCCGATGGCGCCGAGCGCGAGCCGGGCCGCCACCGCGACGCCCGAGCCGCTCGACGAGCCGCCGCTGCAGTGCTCGCCCGTCCACGGGTTGCGCGCGTGCCCGTGATGCGGGTTGTCGCCGAGCGCGCCCATGGCGAGCTCGGTCATGTTGAGCTTGCCGAGGCTCACCGCCCCCGCGGCGCGCAGCCGGGTCACCGCGGTGCACTCCTGGTCCGCGGTGAAGTAGTCGGCGGTGCGCGTGCCGCAGGAGGTGGGCAGGCCGGGGACGACGCAGAGGTCCTTGAACGCGAGCGGCACGCCGTGGAGCGGTCCCCGCCACTGCCCCCGGGCCGCGTCGTCGTCGAGGCCGCGCGCGGCGGCCAGCGCGCGCTCGGGGTCCACCGTGATGAAGGCTCGCAGGCGCCCGTCGAAGCGCGCGATGCGCTCGAGGCAGTGGTGGGTGGCCTCGACCGCGGAGAGCTTGCCGTGGCGGATCGCGGCCGCGACCGCGGCCAGGCTCGAGGCGTCGGGCACGAGCCGGTCTAGCCGGGAGTGACGGAGCCGGGCGTGGCGCCGGCGGGGGGCGCGCCGTCCTCGAGAGCCGCCGCGAAGCGCGCCGGCTCTTCGGCCAGCGACAGCTCGCCCGCCAGCCGCTCGATCACGCCCAGGAGGTCGGCCAGCTCTGCCTGCTGGAACTTGTGCTCGCTCATGGCGGCA
>Ga0070698_100001851_pt1 | contig 23556 bp, 21 predicted proteins | sample KBSK1502metaG_FD_65477 | JGI IMG/M metagenome (GOLD analysis project Ga0070698, IMG submission 65477) | Corn, switchgrass and miscanthus rhizosphere microbial communities from Kellogg Biological Station, Michigan, USA - KBS K1-50-2 metaG | ecosystem: Host-associated > Plants > Roots >...
CGCAATTGCGCGCTTCCAATTGCTTTCGGCAATCTCCATCCGCAACTGCGCGAACAATGCGTTGGTTTCAGTAGCTGTACCGGCTGATCTTTGCCGGGTCCTCGTAATCCAGGCCCTTGCCTCTTGTAAGCGTCCGGCCTCTCGCAAAGTATCGATTGCATTTAGGTGCGCTGTTTCTATTCTTTCGCCGTCGGGAAAGCGATTGATGTATTCGATGTAACGGTCGGCCGCTTCGGAAGTTCTACCCATCCGGAGCAATGCAGCCGCGCTGAAGTTCAGGCCCTCGCGACCTTCTTTGGTGGAGGGGTAGTTACGCGCCAACCGGTCGTAGGCACTGTAAGACTCTGGATAGTACCGCCCTTGAAAATAAGATCGGCCAATCCCCAACAGCGCCTCGGCCACTCTTGGATCCTCAGGGTAGTAATTAATCAGGGCCTGCCAATGTTCGCGTGCTTCATCGAAAGCTCGATTGACGTGATAGATAGCGGCACGACGCAGATGCTCCTCCGGCGGCAGGCGCGTAATTATTCCTTTGGCATTTCGTGCCTCTCGATCCTGACGGCGAACCGCAGCCAAACTCGCGTCGCTGCTCGCTTGTTTGCTTACTTGCGGAGTCGCATTGCCGCAAAGCAGCAGGATAACTACCAAGACTGATGAACGGGTTCTTAAGTTCACTGACTAAACCTACCCTTCCTTGCCTGGCCGTTCAAAACTACACACTGGCTTCGATGATTTCGAAGCTGGAAACGATTTCCGCAGTCGGCCTTAAGGTCGCGGCGACGCTACAGTATTTTTGCTCCGAGAGTTCGATGGCCTGGGCCACTGAGCGCTCTGAAATGTTGCGACCGGTAACGATGTGATGTACTTCCATCCGCTTATAGCTTCGCGGATGCTCGGCACGACGCTGTCCGCGCACCTCGATGCTATAGCTGGTGACCTCCTCGCGCTTTTTCTTGAGAATGGAGACTACGTCCACCCCGGTACAGGCACCTAAAGCGACTAATAGGAGCTCCATTGGACTCGAGGCCGACTTACGCCCCCCGTCTGTATCAGTCACAACCACATGACCCGAAGGTGTGCGGCCGCTAAAGAGGTCCTGGCCCACTAATTCGACAACCGCTTTGGGTTCCTCAGCGCTCATTCCCGTCACCTCCAGACACAGAATAGCACAGGGCAAACGCGACGGACGTTGGGCAAATGCATGAGCAAAACTGACAATTAGTTCTGACAGTTCACCTAATCACAACAATTCCGTGAAGAAAAAGTTTACAAATCGCGCCGTGGCACAGCCCTTGTTATGAAGCATTACTCTCCCAGAAAAGTGTTTTGTTTCGAATCTATGCGGAAGCAGTCTTTACGGGCGTGGAAGTAGATTTTGGAGCCGTTTAGCTTAGTTTGCGCTTGGCCGTTTTCAAAAATGGAGGAAGAAAAAATGATTGCAATTAAGAAAAGTTTCGTCACGTTACTCGCGATGGTTGTCTTATCCGCAGGCGCCTCGCTGACTCAAGCTCAACGCGAAACCTATCGCGGAAACTCTCGTGCTTTGCGACAGCTGATACTGCGAATCGAGACTCGTACCGACGCGTTCCGTACCAGCTTAAATGCGCAGACACGCATCAACAATGTGCGCGGAGAGACCTTAGACAACTTAGCGCAAGATTTGAACACTGCAGTGGTGCAACTCCATCAGCGTTTAGACCGGAGAACCGCGACGGCAGGAGACGCACAGGAAGTTCTTAACCGTGCGGCCCTGATCGACCGCGCTATAACCGGACAAAGAGTTCGTAACGCTGTCGTTGCCCGCAGTTGGAGCAACCTGCGCGCTGACTTGAATCAACTCGCAACCATTTACAACCTAAGTTGGCCTTCCATAGCGGTTGGCGAACCCTATCCCAACAATCGCGCCAATCGTTTGACGGGTACCTATCGTCTCGATCCGTCGCAAAGTGACGATCCCGCGCAGGCGGCGGATCGCGCCACTCAATCGTTGCCCTATGGAAATCGTGCACGATTGCGTGATCAACTTGCGGCACGACTTGCGTCTCCCGATCAGATCGCAATAGACCTGCAGGGAAGAGATGTGACACTTGCCTCATCGCGAGCACCGCAAATCAGTTTTACGGCTGATGGTATTGAGCGCGTGGAGACAACAAACAGCGGACGGACGATTCGCGCCAGGGCAACACTCAGTGGCCAGCAACTTACCGTCAACTCAACCGGAGACCGCGACAGCGAATTCAACGTTACTTTCGATCCGATCGATTACGGGCGCAGACTAAGAGTCACTCGCAGAGTGATAGTCCCTGGGCTCTCAAACTCGGTTATCGTCCAGAGCACGTACGACAAGACGGACGAAGTCGCGCGTTTTGATATCAACACGGGTCCGCAAACGTATCCAACTAATCCCTCCACCGATTTTCTAATCGGCAACGGAGAAATGGTGGTGGCCGTCATGGATAGTGATCTGACGAGTGCGACGGCCAGGGAAGGCGATCGGTTTACAGCTACCGTCCGGCAACCTTCTCAATACGAAGGTGCCATCGTCGAAGGTCACGTTTCCAACGTGCAGCGAAGCGGACGAATTACTGGACGGTCTCAAATGACTTTGAACTTCGACAATATTAGGCTTCGTGACGGTAGGTCATATCGTTTTGCCGGTTTGCTTGAATCCGTGAGGAACTCGCAGGGAGATACCGTTAAGGTAGACAACGAAGGGTCGGTCAGAGATGACGATCAAACTACTAAAACAGTTCAGCGGACGGCGATCGGTACAGCGGTCGGCGCGATCATTGGTGCCATTGCAGGCGGTGGCAAAGGCGCAGCTATTGGCGCTATAGTCGGAGCTGGTGGTGGTGCGGGTTCTGTTTACGTGCAGGGTCGCGATGATCTCGACTTAGCTCGAGGTACTGAGTTGACGATCCGCGCTAGTAGTCCGCGTTAGAAAACAGTAAAGAGCAACCATGAGAAGGGGCCGGGGACGAAAGTTCCCGGCCTTTTTATTAAGTTTGCATGAAGGATCGTGTGATAGTATTCCCTCAAGTTTATGACCTCACCAGACAGAGGATTGCACCTCCCGTGATAACAGCGTCAGAGGTTTACATTGTCGTCTGCTATAGAATTTCCGATAAGACGTGGGAGATCCATAACATGCCAAAGATTCTGGTAGTCGATGATGACGACACCATTCGCGACACTCTCTACGAGCTTCTCTCTGAGGATTATTTATGCCAGACGGCTGAGACAGCGGAAAAGGCTTTTGCAAGGCTTGAGGCGGATTCCTATGACGTGGTACTCACGGATATTTCAATGCCTGGTTTGAGTGGGCTGGAGTTGCTGGGGCACATACGTCAGAAGTTTCCCAACACCCCGGTCATTATGATTTCCGGTATCGGCGATCATGATCATGCGCAGGGCCTAATCAAGCTTGGTGCTTTCGATTTTCTCTTGAAGCCTTTCAGTCTTGACGTTGTCGAGAAAAGCGTTAAGAGAGCCGTGGAGTATAACAAGCGACTTAAGGAAGGGATGTGAAGATTTCCGATCGAGATGTGGATCTGCGAATCACGCTGCCACGCCTGAAAGCGTGCGCTGGACCGGAGCTTTTCGCCTCTTACAAATCTCCTGGGCCAACTCGCTAATGCGCTCTGCCCGGAAAGGCTTCGTTACAACCCAATCAACCCGGGCTTCTTTCTGTTCATCAGAACCAACAGCTTCTCCCCATCCGGTAATCACGGCAATAGGGATAGTTTCGTTACGTTGACGGACTGCATGAGCAAGCTCCCACCCGCTCATTCCTGGCATGCCAACGTCAGTGAAGATGCCGTCAAATCGTTGTGCTGCGAAGAGGTTTAGTGCCTCGCGACCCCCCGGTGCAAGATAAACTCTGAAGCCTTCGCTTTCGAGTAAATCGCGAAGGAGTTCGCGCACGGCTTCTTCATCGTCGACCACCAGGATCTGTGGTTGTGGCCCCTCAAAGGATGGGTTAGAAATCGAGTTGGCGCCTTCAAACCATGGAGTCTTGATCACAGCGTCTACCGAAGCCGGTTCTTCTGTTACCGCTGCCTTTGGCAAAATAATCTTAAATTTAGTGCCGGCGCCCACTTCTGACTCAACCTCCACTGAACCTTCATGGCGCCTGATGATTCCGAAGCTAACCGCCAGGCCAAGACCCATGCCCGCTTTCCCTTTGGTGGTGAAGAAGGGATCGAAGATGCGCGATTTAACTTCAGGAGGCATCCCAGTGCCGGTGTCCCCAATGGAGATCACCACCGAATCCTCAAGATCTTCTGCTGCTAGAGTTAAGTTGCCACCGTTTGGCATGGCATCAACTGCATTGAAAACCATATTGACCAACACTTCGCGCAGTTCAGATTCATCTCCCATTACTCTCGCCTTTGAACGAATCTGAAGGTCAAGCGAGATCTGAACGTTTGATGCCTCCGCGCGATCTTTCCAGCGTGGTCTTGTGATCTCGCTCACATCGAACAGGATCGAATCAATGGTTACTAGCTCAAAATCATGGTCACGCCTTTGTCGGGCGAAATCCTGGATTCTCTTGACGGTCTTGGCTCCATCCTCGGCGGTCTTGATTATTATGTTTAATCCGCGCTCAATCTTTTCCGGATCGTTAGTGCGGAGTATCAATTGGGCCCGGCCAAGAATTCCCGCAAGGGTATTGTTGAAATCGTGAGCCACACCCGAGGCCAACTCGCCCAAAGCCGAAAGCTTTTCCATTTGTGAGAATTGTTCACGAATGCGCTCCTGTTCCGCAATGAAATGCGAAAGTTCTTCGACATGGCGTTCAGCTTGGTCCGCCTGGTTCATTGAGGCTTCGATATTTTTGAGGTAGGTGCGATAAGTGAAGAAGACAATGGCAATGATCGGCAACGTGATTATGAGCGCATAGAAGCCAAACTCCGCCATGAGTTTTGCGATAACGGCAGCTGCCGACGCGCCGGCAAAATAGGTTATCGAGGTCCAAAGGTAGTGTTTCTTCCATGTCAGCCAAATCGGATTGTTTGCTTTCAACGCCCCCAGAATAGCCACCATGCCGGAGTTTGTCGCGTACTGGATCAGGGCCATAAGGCCGACAGCCGTGATGAATCTGGGAGACAGAGGGCTGACATTGAGGGCAACTGGATCTCCAAAGAAAAGACGTAGGGCGTAGGCCGTGATGCAAGTGGCCATAGCCGCGACGGACCAATTGAAAAGGATGGTTGACCACTTCCGACAATAGGCGCTGCGAATCGAGGAGAGGAACGCCTCGGTAGCGGCCATGAGGATCGCTGCCTCACAGCCGTAGAGCAACAGCGTGAGAAAAATAAACGTATCTGAAACCGAGATCCAGGAACCAAACTGCGGAATCTTGATTGTCATTCGCGAGCTGAGTAGGCCCGTAATGATGACCAGGACACCTATTTTGAGATCGACAATTTTGAGATCGAGCCGATAGGCCGCCAATACATACGTCAACCCACCGACGCAGATGATAGAACGAAGGTAGAACTTGACCAGCTTACTTTGAGTATCTTCGGATGACATTGCAACTTAGGGTCTTCGGCGGGTTCCAATTACACAGCGACTGCAAAAGGATCCCAAGCCGCAGGCTCGTGCTGTGTCAGGTTTCCATTATCGGCGCCGAACTGAGCTGGAATCACATTCGCGAGAACAGCGCGCATTCTTACCTGACCCAGCAGGGTTTCAAGGTAACAGCGAAACTGATGGAGCACTGACTCCTGCTCGAGGCTGGATGTCTCCGGTAGGCTGAGTTTTTCGCAAAAACTTTCGAATTGGGGCCAATCCGAATACATCAGGAATTCGAGGCTCTCGTTGCGAAACGCTTCGACTTTCGCAGTGACGTCGGCAAATGCCGATCCCTCGCGCCTTCCACCGCAAGCTTCGACAAGTTCGAGTAGGATGGAAATGTCTTCGCAAAGCTGGATCGCCTGTCCGTATCGCATATCGGAGTCATCAAATAATTTGGTTCCGTCAAGTTTGCGGTCAAACGTGATTGCCAGACTGATTGTTGACTGTTGAAGGCACTTGGTGAGCAGGTCGTGAGCGCGGAACAATTGGCCGACGAGTACTTGAGGAGTAGCATCTGGCCCACGTTGCTGATTTTCGAAGACACGGTGCAGGTCGTGGTTGATTGCGAAGGTAATCCCATCAAGCGTCTCGGCTACCTCTTTGGTCATCGCTTCGCACGTCAAGGCTTCATCGCTGATAAATTTCACCAGCGCGCGTGCTTCATCGTGAATGATTTGGAACAGCGCAAACGTTTCCGACGCTGAATCGGCTTGGCGCAGATGGCTTTCACTTAGGCTCAGGCACTCCAGTAAGCGAAGTAAGTCTTCGAATACGGCGCCCACAATATCCCTGACGGCTGGAGACGGAATTTCTTTTACGAGATTATTGATGTGGTATCCGCAGGTTGTCTGGGGAACTTGCAGATTCAGCAGCCCGATAGATTCCGAGTGCGGCATCCGCGGGAGTGTTATTTCGTTTGAGGTGGTTCTGGTTGAGGTCATGTCCGCACGCGTGACCCTTTCTGAGAGAATAGTCAATTCAGGAAGATGGTGTCGTAAACCGCACGAAGCTTGTACCCGGCCCTCTGATAGAACTTCTGGGCCAATTCGTTTTTCTCATTTACCAGGACGCATACCGATTTGGCTCGGCAAAGGAAGGTGCGTCCGAGTTGAGACAAACAACGCAGGCCGTATCCCCGTGATCGGCGATCGGGATTTGTCCAAACGCCTTCCAGATAAATTACTGAAGGAGTATCCGAGACTACATCTGCTTTGAAAAGAATCTCGCCGCCTTCAACCCATATCCAGGTTCGGCCCTGTTCGATGCGCCGTGCGCAGCGTTGGCGAAAGCCTTCCGGGTCGCGCTCCAGGGGATTGATGCCGCTCTCAGCGAAAGCCAACTCCGCTTGCAAAGGAACTACCTGGTCCAGTTCGGCTAGGGTAGCGAGCCTGAGATCAGGAACTGCTTGCAGCGCCTCGATCGGCCAATTGAGTTCGAAAAGGCACTCGCTACAGGCCTGGCGCATTCCTTGACCGGCTTCCGCATAATGCTCCCAAAAGGTGTTTACCTGTTCCCTCTCACCCATGATCATGTGAGCGTTGGTGCAAGTTTGGGCAACTTCGGCGAGCGCTTCCTGGGCACGCTCAGTGGTGGTCTCCAGGAGCGTGGCGTGACCAATAAGAGCGACGCCTTCCAGTTGACCTTCATAATTCCGGCAACCATAAAAGGTGCCGCGGTTAAGGGTGCTCACCAAACCGTTATCGTGGATGAATCCGACCATTGCCACCGTGTGTATGGGGCGTCGGGAAAGGAAGTTAAGCACTTCCTCCTCATCCGCATCGGTCAAGCGGCTGGTAATCACTTCAACTGCTCGCAGTCGTGGTGTTTTCAGCGCCGGGGCGATATTTGCAACTGAACTTAGTAGGGTCATCTCAATTTCTCTTCCGTGTTGGAGGTTGGTGTTGGCAATCATGTCCGTTGAAATCTGGCCATGTTAACGTCATGAACCTAAGGGGCAGGTTGCATGCACTCCGTACCGTCGCCTAAGGCCGCGGCGTTTGCGTTCGTGCTATCACTCAATAGCACGCCATCGGAGATCAAAACTCCGTCACCAATCAAAACACCATCACTGAGAAGCACTCCGTCAGACAGGAGCACACCGTCAGACAGCAATACTCCATCACTTATCAGGACACCATTGTTAGTAAGTGCTCCAGCAGTGTTAAAGACACCACTTGAAATAAGACTTAGATCCCTGACGAAAACCCCACCGCTGACTGGGGTCGCATCAGCCAACAACTTGCCTTGGCCGTACATCGCCTGCCACTTCGTCATCAGCGGGCTGCCATAAAGCATGCAGTAGTTGGCGACTACCCCACGGCCCCAGATGACGCTGTCACTTCCAATTACGTTGTCCTGGTCATACTCGTCCCAGGCAGTCAGCATCGAGGCTCCGTTTGCTAAATTGGAGGCGTCCGCTCTAACCGAGCCGGCAATTTCTACTGCGCCTTCAACGTTGAGTCGGCCCGCACCCTGCTCAAACGAATTGGAATTCTGAAGCGGTTGGGCTGTATACATCAAAATCGCTTTAACTAGGCTCGGCGTCAAATTCGGGTTTGCCTCCAGCATCATGGCTGCGGCGCCCGCAACCAAAGGTGCGGACATCGAAGTGCCGCTCATATACATGCACTGATCGTAGGTCGGCGAAGTTCCGACTTTGAGAGAGGGGAACAATGTCACCAAGCTCGAAGACTTGCCAACACTGCTCGGAGAGACGGCGCCGATCAACTTGTTGCCTGGTGCGACAAGGTCGGGCTTAATCAGATTGTCATAATGCTTGACTCCGGAGCCATCTGTGGAATAGCCACGGGTTGGCCCACGCGAGCTGTAGGAAGCGATCGCGTCGTCGCTCCGTGCGTCAGTCCCAAAACTGTTGGTCGCGCCGACGGTGATGACGGAAGGCTCAATGCCGGGCGAGTCGATTCCGCCATAGGTTTTTTGTCCTAACGCGTTTTTGCCACGATTTCCGGCGGCAGCGACTACAACGATTCCCGCGTTGTGGGCGCGGCGAGCGGCCAGGCAGAGTGGATCGGTCTTATAGCTATCCTTCGCCGGTGCGCCAAGACTCATGTTGATGACGCGGATGTTATAGGTGGCTTTGTTGGTGATGCACCAATCAATGGCGGCGATGACATTACTGGAAACGCCCACGCCGCTGCCGTCCAGTACGGCCAGGCTGATCACTGACGATTCATAGGCAACACCGCCGTAGTAGTCAGTCTTAAACGCAGGGCTGCCCGCCAGAAGTGAGGCCACGTGGGTGCCGTGGCCATAGTAATCTTTGTTTCCGGCTATCCCGGTGTATGTCCTTGAGTAAACAACGCTGGGCCGGCCCTGTGACGCCTTGACTAGGTTGTGGGAGTTATCAATTCCGCTGTCGAGAACTGCGACACCTACACCGGTACCATTGATAGAAGTGAAACCGGCTACCTGAGTGCGTGAATCTGCGGCACCTATCGTTTGTTCGACGTGTCCGTAAGAAGCGATTGGACGATCGGGACTGACGTACGCGATGTCGTCGTCATACTCCAAATCGCGAATACGAGAAAGTGGCATCTCAGCACTGATAAGTCCCATGGTATTAAAGGTGTTCTTGAGGTGACCGTTGAGGCGTTCGAACTTTGTCTGCAGATCAGCGCGGACTGATGGGTTGCCCAACATGGTCCGCTTAATGTCGGTAACCATAATGCCTTTAATGTTTTGACCCCGAGTCGCCTTATCCTTGAGTTGGATAATAATGCTACTCATCTTGTCGCGCCCGCGGCCGGTCGTTACAACATCGACGCTGTGCTCCAGGTCGGCCGCAAGCTTTGACCGCCAGGAATTGCCACCTTGAGATTCGTCCTGCGGATTGGCCAGATCCTGCTGTAAATCTGCCGACTCCTTGCTACTTGCCTTCGAGCTCAACGCAGATTCATGCGCGATGGCGCCGATGGGCACAACCTGCAATAACACTAGAGCCGTTAGCAGGAATATGAACCGCTTCTTTAATTTTTCAGTGAACCTCATGTTACTCATCTCCTAAATAGTCTCGCTTGCAAAGTTCAGCATTGCTTAAAGCAATTCTGGCCACTGCCCACTTGGCATGAACCGTGCCAAACGGGTCAGCGCGCTTTTAGCCGCATTTTTATTGGGGTTGGTAGAATCCACGGAAATATTAGCGGCGCTATGAGGTTGACCGGGGCCGGTCAGATTGGTTACCCAAAAGTCATTCTGATAGCATGCGGCGGTGGCTGCGAGTCAACCAATACTTCCCGAAGACATCGAGGCTCATCGTGACCGTTTGTGGCACCGCGAAGCCGAGTTGCGAATTGAAGAAGTATTGGGAGCGGAGCGATTTATTGACGGCGTAGGATTCTGTTCGACGATGACGGATTCACGTCGTCCAGGCCCTTCTCTATACATCGCAGTATGCGGAAGACGAGACGCACATATGCCGCGCAATGTCCAGAAAGACCCTGAAAGCAGACTTACATGGACGATAAAAGACGAGGTCGTAAGGCGCGGACGGGTCTACTATGGCAAGCTGCGCGGAAGTCGGGCGACCTTCATTTCCCGAAAACTACTTCCGTCTTTCAACGCCATCTCTGGACTTAGCCGCAAACAGGAGCCGAGTGCTTTGTCCCAACCGGCGCAGAAAATACTTAAGGTCTTGCGAAAAGAGTGGGAAATGGCAACCGGAGATCTTCGCGATGAAAGCGGGGTTCACGATCGCAGTACGTTTACAAAGGCCATCGATGAGTTGCAACGGGTGTTGAAAGTTATTCCCTCGGAAATCGTTTACCAGCCAAAATTCACCTATATTTGGTCGTTGGCAGAAAGCAGATTTCAGGACGAATTAGAGACGACGATGAACAGAGACGAAGCGTTGAAAGAAATTGCGAGAGCCTACTTGCTGGGAGCTGGACTGACCTGGCGAGGCGAGCTGGCCCGCGTCACCGGGCTAACAAACCCGGATGCTGGTATTGGTAACTGGGCCCTTGTGGATGAAGGTTTTGCTACGCGCGTTTCGCCTGGAGTCTACCGCTTGAACGAATCCCTTAGTCAACGATCCTGAATTCCTGTGTTTACGTGATCGATCTCGCGTAGCGCAGCTTCTTCCAGATTGGCGATCTCCAGCGCGAGTGGAAAATGTTCCTGCGAAGCAGCTAGGCGCCGCAGCATTACGTCAGTCTCTGTCTGGCTCAAACTGCGATTTGCCGCAGCCTCGATGGTTTGCAATCGGGCTTTAGCTTCGGACAAACGAACAGAGGCTTCCTTGCGAAGTTCATCCGAACGTTGGCGGTCCGATAATAGATCAGCGAGCAGCTTGGTCGTGTCGACGCCGCGTATGTTGCGCGTGCGATTGATTTGTCTCTCGACCTTAAGGGTCTCTCCCCGCGCCCTGGCAATAATTCTGGTTGCAGTTAGGCGCGCAGCCAAAGTTTCGCAATAGGCGTCTGCCAAAAGAGGGTTCTTCTGCTTCAGTTCAACCCAGGTCTTTCGTTCCTCAGAAGACAGCTCTGAAGTGAACCAAGGCACTTCCGCAGCGGTTATCCCATCAGACGCAAGCCGGTCACGAAAGCGACTTTGCCAACGTCGGCGATAGAACAAAAGCGTAAATAGAACGAGCAGGCCGACAACTAAACCGAGGCCCAGAGAAACAAAGGAGAGCAGAAGATAGATAGCAGCGGTTTCGGTGGTTCCAGCTGCCAGAAACAAAACCAGAAATACAATTGGAACAGGAAGACTGACCATGAAGAAAGACAGCCACGGGGCCCAGCTCAACAGCTGTGACATCCGTTCGTCGGTCGCTCCTGGTTTTCCTAATGTTTTCTGAAGCATGGTCCTAATTAAGTTGCCAGCTGGGCTACGATCTTAGCCGTTACCTTCTAGGTTCACCAGTCTATCGGTGCGGTAGCATTGTTTCCATGATAGCTCGCCTTGAGTGAGGGGTCTGTTTTAGGAGGGCATGAGAACCAAAGTCGCATTCCGCGTCGGCACTGGTAAGCGCTCCAGTCCAGATGCTTGTATAATGCGGCCCAGTTGTTGGAGCTTGATAGGAGCAGATATGAGGCGAGTCCAAACACAAAGACGGGTTGTCGGCATCTTAGCGGTGTTCCTTTCGGTAATTGTTGTGGGAAGCAGCAGTGCTTCAGCGCAACCAGGAGGAGAAACCAATACGCTTCGGTCCTCAGGGAATCCAGCCAGGCCGGTGATTATTCCGCTCACCATTCGGGTAAAAGGTCAGGTGACACAAAGCGAGTTGGAATTGCAATCTGTCGACTTGACCGTCAATGAAGACGGTGATTCGCAAACGATCCTATCTATCCGAGCAATGGGTACGAGTTCTCCAATCAATCTGATGGTGCTCATTCAGGACGATGTTGTGTCGTCGATTGGACTTGAGACTAAATCGCTGGCTGAGTTCATCCGCCGACTCCCACGTGGCTCGCGTGTTTCTGTGGGCTATTTGCACACTGGCAGTTTGCAAGTGCGTCAGAAATTTACCAGCGACCTTGAGAAGGCAGCAAAGTCCCTGCGTGGTCCGATGGGTGTCGCCAGCGTCGCTCCATACAATCCTTATGTTGAGGTGATCGAAGCGACTAAGCGGTTCGATGCGCAACCTGCGGGGCGACGTGCAATCCTACTGGTATCTGATGGTTTGGATGTCTCTCACGGCGTTGACTCGAGTAGTCCTGCGCAGAGTTTGGACCTGCAGCGTGCGATTACGGAGGCACAGCGAAGAAGCGTTGCAATCTACTCCTTCTATGCGCCTACTGCCTTGACCGGCACAGGAGGCACCTTAATTGGCAATGCGCAGAGTTCGCTACAAAGATTGTCGGACGAAACCGGCGGCCGCGCGTTTTTCCAGGGCTTCGGTGCGCCTACGAGCTTTGACCCGTTCATTAAAGAAGTCGACGCAGCACTAGATCGTCAGATCGCTCTGACTTACCTTTCTACTCACCTCAAGAAGGGGTTTCACCGAGTCAAGATCACTTCATCCACGCCAGGTGTTGAAATTCATTACCCTGCTGGATACAGACGTTGAGCAGGGAAAAGGACTTACTTTGAAGGTATCTTACTGAACCGTTGTTGGTAACAGGGAACCGCGACGATCGGTGGCGATAGCCCAACCATCCGCAAGACTGCCAATCATTCCGTGAAAATGAATCTCGGCTCCTGACAGAACTACGACAACATCGCCAGCGTGATATTGAGGATCGGTTAATTGAAACCGCACCACCGTGGCCTGACCGTTTGCCTGCTCGATCGTTTCATACGTGAACTCGTCCGCATCAACACAATAGGTTTGAGAATTGTTAGCGGTTCTTTGCTCGTCTGGCACGTGATCTCCTTCTGAAAATCTGAAAATAAGAGCGGGACTGGTTTTGTTCATCTTCACAGTCTCAAATTGATTTCATATGGCATTATTTCCTAAAGTGGAGCATTCGGCAAACTGGCTTGTAATCCCTGAAATAATCATGGGCCGCGCAGACGTTGGGAGAAGAGTATGAATCTTGACTATTTCATTGACAGATTTTCGAAGAATCGCGAGGTCTTTGCCGGTCTCGCGAGAGGTGTGAGCCTGGAGCAAGCCAGATGGAAACCATCGCCCGACAAGTGGTCAATCCTGGAGGTAGTAAATCACCTCTACGACGAAGAAAGGGAAGACTTCCGACAGCGAATCGAGCTCGTGCTTTCCGATCCCACGCAAGGCTGGCCACCTATCGATCCCCGCACGTGGGTAACCTCACGCGGCTACAATGATAGAGAAGTGGATATCTCACTTAACAACTTCCTGTCTGAGCGGGAAAAGTCTCTGTCGTGGCTGCGAGGCTTATCGGAGCCTGATTGGCAAAACAGCAACACAGGAACAAACGGAACGCTCACAGCAGGCGATCTTCTCGCTTCCTGGTTGGCTCATGACTTTCTTCACATCCGGCAGTTGGCAAGACTTCATTGGCAGTATGTCGGCGCAATTGCGGATCCTTATCAAACTACGTACGGCGGGCCCTGGAAAGAGTCGTAAAAGGCATTGGCTGATCGCTTCTGCATTCCCGCAGGCGCTGGTGTGGAATCCGTCAAGTTTCTGGATGGGCCGCTGTGTTTGTTAACTCTCTAAGATCTAAGAATGAGACGTCTGAAGAGACGGGCATGCAAGCATTCACCCGAGATGGCTAGTTACCTGAGCGATGAGTCGTCAGAAACCTTGAAATGCGCGAGATCGTCTCCTCAGGTTTTTCTTCCTGGGGAATATGCCCGCAATGGTCAATAACCTCAAGAGTAGAGTTCGGAATTAACTGGTGAAGAAGCTGGCCGACCTTGAGGGGAATGACCTTATCCTCTCGTCCCCATAGGATGAATGTTGGAACGTTGATCGTCGCTACCTGTGCGATTAGTTCGTCAGCATTTGCCGGAATGCACTGTCTGGCGGTGTGTAGTAACGCATGTCGTCCTCCGCGATTAGCAAGAGGCGCAGCGTAGGCCTTGACATGTTCCGTCGTGATCCTTTTTCTGTCGTAATAGCACATGCGCAGGGTTATCAGGGCGGCGAGCTTGCTTGGTGCTAAGTAAATGATGAATGTGCCGAGAGGCGACCTTAGAAGCTTGAGATGGGCCGGCAGGGTTCCTTTATCTCCAGCGCTGTCAATCAGTACCAGCTTCGCCAATCGACCAGGCTGTTGTTTCCCGAGTCGTATCGCAACCAGGAGAGCAATTGCGCCACCTAGAGAATTTCCGACCAGCGTCAGATTCGTCAGGTTTTCCTCCAGAATCAGGTTGTAGATGTCCTCCACTTTATCGTCAATGGAGTAACGCGTGTCGAGAGGCTTTGGGGATCTTCCGCAGCCTTTGAAATCAACCAGTATCAGTTTGTTGTTTTGCGAAAACGGGGCGATGAAGTGCCGCCAGCTATAGATGTTTGCGCCCAGGCCGTGAAGACAGAGGACGGGATCACCGGCTCCATAGACTTCTTTATACAAGCTAACTGAAGCTGAGGGCTGGCGGTTAGTCATGGTGGATCGGGTGAGGGTGTGGGGCGGCTAGTGGGACTCGAACCCACGACCTCTTGATCCACAATCAAGCGTTCTAACCGACTGAACTATAGCCGCCACATTCAAGTTTTCAATGCTAGAAATAGTGCCCCCGGCAGGACTCGAACCTGCGGCCCTCTGCTTAGCATCCAGCATCAGGCTTTCCCTGACCGCCCGTTGCACGGGGTTGCTGGCTGGACTATATCTTGGACATCGCAGTCCCGGCCCGTATAGTCTCTGAGGAGCCCTCTCACGTTTTCATAAACCGCAAAAGGTTTCCTGCGGATTACCCAATCCTCTCGGATTTTTACTCAAGTTTGAGTACCGGAGGCTCTAAGGGCGTCCCCGCATATGGGGCCGTCCACTTAGCGAGTTCCTCTAAACAATTCCTCACTAAGGCTCCAACAAGGCAGATGCTCTATCCGCTGAGCTACAGGGGCATAACACGCCTGGAGCGGGATGTTAGCATGTAGACGACTGTTAAGGTCAACCTGCGACACCAGGGCGCAAAAAAATAAAGAGATCGCCATAGAGGCGATCTCTCCTACGTAAGTTGAAAGGCTGACTCAGGCTGCTTGAGTCTGTTCCTGAGTTTCAGCAAAAACTCGACGGCCATTAAGAGCGTCATCGATTATTTCTCGTACAGCTGAGGTGTCCGGGTTAACGTCCATGCGATCACAAGCACGTAAGTGGCGCAAGATTCCTTGCGTCGCAATCTCCCGAGTTACCCCGCTCAGTTTGGAATAGCGCCTGGCCTGAATGTGGTCAATCCTTAGAATTCGTTCGTCAAGCGGTAAATGTCTATCAAAAGTCACGGTTACGTTTTATCCTCCAAAACCGCATTAGCGCGGTCATTTTTTAGTGCACAATGTTAGATGCCTCAGTTCTCCCTGAGGATGCAGATCCGTTGCATTTCGGAACAATTTCCAGTCCCTGAAAATGCGCAGGCTCTGATAGCTGTCATTTAGGGGGTTAGCAAAACAGAGGATTATAGCGGACGACGATGCAGAATGCAAAAGTTTTTATTGAAAGAACTGCCTGGCACTGGTCCACGTCGGAAATGAGGGAGTTTTCGGGCTTAGTCGCCAAAACGGGGTAGCCATTGTCACGTTTTCATGGCAAAAACGTAAGCGCCGCCCAGTGTTCACAGCAAGGTGAACTTTGGGACGGCGCCTGCGATTTAAGTTGAAAGCCTGTTTACATTATTTCTTTGGTAAAACCGAATCTTTCATGCCTTTGCCAACACGGAACTTGAGCGTCGTCTTGGCGGGGATTTGTATCGTTTCGCCAGTAGCGGGGTTCCTTCCCTCGCGCGCCTTTCTTTCGGACTTAACAAGCTTGCCGAAGCCTGGAAGTACGAATTCTCCGTTACTCTTAACTTCGCTTGAGGCAAGGTTATAGAGTTCGTCGAAGAATTCCTTGACTTGTCCGCGCTTCATACCTGTTTTGTCCGCAAAATGATTGAAGACTTCCGACTGCGTCATGCGCTTTCTACCTGTAGCGGCTTTGGTCGCCATAATCTGGTGTGACACCTCCGATGAGACTTAATTGAAAAGCTTTTCATGCATTCCTATATCACACTCAAGCAGCAAAGTCTCGACAAAATCTCGTTTTTTGGCGGTTTTTTGCGAAAAGTTAGGTTCTTTACCCCTTGGAGTCGCTTAGGAGGGGGACAATGGTCAAATTGGAAGAGCGGCGAGGGTCACTCTCCAACAATTGATGGTAGGGGCGAGAGGATTCGCACCTCAGCGACCTTTGCAAGGGTCATCAACGGCTTTGATCAGACGTACAATCGTCTGCCCGTCTCAGTTCCCATCTCTTTCCAAGGCCTGCCTGATGTCCTCAACTATGTCTGCTATATCTTCTAGGCCTACGGAGATTCGCACCAGCCCTTCAGTAATACCCAATTGAAGTCGCCGTTTCGGAGCCATTTCTCGATGCGACGCTGTTGCCGGATGTAACACACCTGTAAACACATCGCCTAAACTCGTTGATCTTACGCACAGACTGAGGGCGTCCATAAAGCGGAATGCGGACTCGCGTGTATTGTCCTGAAATTCCATGGATACCAGAGCACCGGCGTGAGGCGACCGAAAAACGCGCTTCATGACGGCGAGATTCTGCGTTGTGGCCAGACCGGGATAATGAACCCGGGAGACTCGGCTGTGGCGGGAAAGGAACTCCGCCAAAGTCGCAGCGTTGGCACATTGGCGATCCATGCGCACAGACAGCGTCTTTAAGCCGCGATGAATTTCATGCGCCTCCCAAACACCGAGAATCCCGCCGACAAGCTTCATCACTCCGATCAGCGTCGGAAGGTCCACCTCGTCACGCGCGACGACCACTCCGCCCATAACATCCGCGTGTCCTCCGAGATACTTCGTAGCGCTATGTACTGAGAAATCCGCGCCGTGCTTGAGAGGTTTGCAGAGATAAGGAGATGTGAACGTATTATCTACGATGAACCTGGCGCCGACTTCGCGGGCGATTTCAGCACAGACAGTAACGTCACATACCTTCAGGAGCGGGTTTGAAATTGTCTCGGCAATTAACACTTGCGGTTGGACCTCGAGAGCTTTCGCTCTTACACGTTCAAGGTCGGAAAAATCCGCCGTTGCGGTCTTAATGCCATACGAGCCGAAGACCTTGTAGAGCAGATCAATCGTCGCACCATAGAGATCTTGCGATGCCAGGATCGTTGCGCCCGGGCTAAGCTCGCACGCGAAGATCGCCGCATGCAGAGCGGCCATGCCGGTGGAATAGGCGCAGGCGGCGGCGCCTTCCTCAAGTACGCGGACGGCTTCTTCCAGCGCTGCGACAGTGGGGTTGCCGTAACGCGAATAGATGTATCCCTGTTTTTCTCCTGAGAATACCTGATCGACTTCGGACATCGAATCATAGGTAAAAGTGGCGCTCGCATAGATTGGATTAGAGACCGGCTTGCCCCGTGGCGGCGTACCTCTTTCACCCGCGTGAACCAGCTGGGTGTTTATGCCGAGCCCTTTTTTGACTGCTGCCATTTGCAACTCCTATCCGCAAGTCACTGACGTCTACTTTTAAACGCAACGCGCCGAGAACATCTGAAGAACAAAAAAAGCCCCCGCAACAGAAGAACCTGCGCGAGAGTCTGGAAACTTCAAGCGGCTCTTTAGCAGTTTTTAACGTGGAGCAAGTCACCTCGAAATCGCCACGCTCATTGGCCGAATGGCCCTGTCAATTCAAAATGGAGAGTCTCTGTCATTTGGATAACAGCGTCAAGCAAAATTATTTAATGGAACAATAACCGCCCTTGTCTGGCTCAGTCGGTAGCTAGGAATTGATCGATCCGGGTGAAAACCTCCGCGAGCGCCGCCTCGTCCGCCAGGTAGACCATTCGGAAATAACCTTGCTTAGGATCTGTTCCGAATCCGGAACCATGTACCACCAGCACGCCAGTTTCCTTCAACAGATCCAGCACAAACTGTTCATCCGTGCGTCCTCCCAGTTTCTCCGCCTTAATCATCAGGTAGAAGGCTGCCGCCGGTGTTTGGCAGGATAAGTTTTCGTTCTTCCGCACGCGCTCGACGCAGAAATCACGTCTGCTTTTAAGTTCGCTTAGAAAATCCAGCTGGAATTTTCGGCTACCAGCCAATGCGGGTTCGACCGCGTATTGCGCCGGCGTTGGTGAACAGAGCCGTCCACTTGCCAGGCGACCAATCGCTTCCGTTAAATCGCGCATCCGACTTTCGTGAGTGTAGCGCATCCAGCCCACCCGCCAGCCCGGCACGAGATGAGTTTTGGACAGGCTCTCCAAAGTTATGATGGGCACTTCCATCTCTTGCGCAAGAACGGAAGCGGATATTGGTTGTTTTTCGAAACATAGCTCTCGATAGACTTCGTCGGCTATCACCAGCAATTTGTGACGTGCGGCCAGTTCCAGGATTTGTCTGGTCGTTTCATCCGGAATGATAGACCCGGTCGGATTATTTGGATTTATTAAGACGAGCGCGCGCGTGCGGCTCGTGATTAGCAATTCTATTTCCTCCATCCCGGGTTGCCATCCGTTGCCGGAATCCAGTCGGTAGTAACGTCCGATCGCGGCTAGCTTGTTGAGGATGGCAGGATAGATCGGGTAACCCGGCGCCGGCAGCAAAACTTCATCACCCTCATTAACCAGGGCCGTCAGTACGAGATCGGCTGCTTCTGAAGCGCCCGAAGTTATCAGTACTTGTTCCGGCGTGGTTGGCGCTCCCAGGGAAGTCGCATAAGCGGCAACGGCGTTTCTAGCAGCCCGCAAACCCGCCGAGTGTGCGTAGCCCGTGAAACTGTTCCTGAGCGCCTGGGCGACGGCTTCGACCACATGAACAGGGGGCCGGAACCCATAAGCCTGTGGGTCACCGATGTTCAGATAGATAACGCTGTGGCCGGCTTGTTCCAGTGCTTCGGCAGCACTAACGAGGGTCCGAATTGCGTAATGAAAATTTGCAGTTCTGGTGGATGGAGAGATCACTTGATACCCCGTAGATGAAAGACTATCCGCAGACTAGGCAGAGTACGCAGATTCGGAAAACAACTCAAGAAAGAATAGTTGCTTTAAGCTTTTCTCCGTAATCGGTGTAACCAACGGATGGTCTCCGGCAAAATTCTATTTATCAGTCAATAAGAAATTTTACGTTGACAGAGCCACTACCATTGGTTAACCTGCCGCCATCGTGTCGCACAAATTCAACATTATAAAGATCGAAACTGCGGGCTGTCGCTGCATGTGTAACTGTATGAACATGCGCGCGACATGTCGACATATGTTGACGCGTTTTCCCTGAAAGGCTAAGAACCCAAGAGCTTTAGCTCTCGCGCTTACTTAGCGCGAGAGTTTTTTTTTGGATCGCACATGAGTCGAAGGTCTAGTCGCAGGCCTTCATAGGATGAACTCTCAAAGATGACGATCGAGATTTCCGAGCCCAGGTCACAGACCTTTCCCGAATACGTGGGAGACGAGCTGGATAACTACGAACAGCAGATCCGCAAGTACCGGGCAGGCGAGATGGATGAGACAAAGATGCAGAAGCTTCGGCTGCACTTCGGCACTTACGCTCAGCGTCAGGAAGGCGTGCAGATGCAGCGGATCAAGATTCCTGGCGGCGTCTTGCGTGCTGACCAACTGATACGCCTGGCAGATGCGGCGGATCGCTTTGGCAGTGGGTTCCTGCATTTTACTACGCGTGAAGATGCGCAGATTTATTACGTCAAGCTTGAGGAGACTCCCGACCTCTTGCGCTTCCTGGCTGAAGCGGGCATCACTTCGCGCGAAGCGTGCGGCAACACAGTACGCAACATTACCGCGTGCTATCGAGCTGGCACGTCTGCCACTGAAGCGTTCAATGTCCTGCCTTATTCGGAGGCACTGTTCCGCTATCTCGTGCGCAATAAGTACAACCAAAATCTGGGCCGGAAATTCAAGATTACCTTTGAGGGTTGTGCAGACGATCATTCGGCTCTGCGAATTCACGATATTGGTTTATGGGCTGTCACCAAAACTCGGAACGGCAAATTAAGGCGCGGCTTCCGAGTGTACTTAGGCGGGGGCCTTGGGGCCGCGCCTTACCTGGCAAATCTCTATACGCACTTTCTTCCGGCGGAAGAGTTGTTCAATCTCGCCGCTGCAGCCTTGCGGCTTTTCGACCGCTATGGTGAGCGCAAAGCCCGCATGAAGGCCCGCATGAAATTCCTGATCGAGTCGCTCGGTTGGGAAGCGTTTCGCAAGGCACTCGACGAAGAGCGGGAACGAGTTGGCCGGGTACCGTTGGATGATTACCTGGAAGAGGCGGAGGAGTTCGTTCCTGAGACTGTGAGAGACACGCAAATCTACAAAGGCTTGAAGGTGTTGGATCCACGGACCCACAATCCACAATTACAGGCATGGGCGCGCGATTCGGTAATTGATCATAAGCTTTCAGGCTTTCGTGGCGTCCACGTGCGCATTAACTTGGGCGATCTTACAGCTGAGAGGGCTCGAGGTATGGCAGAAGTCGCCCGACAGTTCTCCAGCGGTCAGTTGCGGATTTCGATCGACCAGAACATCTATCTGCCCTGGGTAAGGGAAGAGGAACTCTCGAACCTATATGCGGCGCTCGCAGAACTATCATTGGCCGAGCGTGGCGTGGGGACGATCGCTGATGTGACGACATGTCCGGGCTCTGACACCTGCCGGCTGGGTATTGCTTCGGCCAAGGGCCTGGGTAGCGAATTGGGCAGCGCGCTCGTTGGCGCGTTTGGAGCTGCCATCACTGATTCGTCGTCCCAACCCACTGATGCCAGTCTGCACGCCGAGTTGCTTCGACCGCTACGCATCAAGGTCTCTGGCTGTCCCAATGGCTGTGCTCAACACTCAATAGCCAACATCGGATTCTATGCCGCCGCTCTTTCACGCGAGGACCGCAGCGTGCCCGCCTACTTTGTGACTCTGGGCGGTCAGACAACTCCCGATAGCGCACAGTTTGGTTCACTCCTGGGCAAGTTTCCCGCGAAGAACTGCGTGACGTTGACGGAAACGCTTCTGCGCCTTTACGAAAAGGAAAGACTCCCGGCGGAGGAATTCAACGCGTTCCTTAGCCGAACTGGGACCAATCGGCTGAAAGAGATTCTCGATCCACTGCGCCACGTTCCCTCGTTTGAAACAGATCCTTCGTTCTACGAAGATTACGGACATGAGCACAAAGCCTTTGCCGTTCGTCGTGGGATGAAAGGCGAATGCGCCGGCTCAACGGTGGCTGAAAGCCTGCCCACGATCGAGGCGGCGCGGGAATGGTTGGCCCAGGCAGAGGCATTGATCTACCACAAGGAATATGGAGAGGCAGGTCTCGCGGCTTATGAAGCAGCAGCAACTGCTGCTCGCGTCCCGCTCTACCAGAGACTGGTGGATCCCTTCACATCGGATGAGGCTCTCTGGGAATTCGAAAACTTGTTTGTCTTATCGGGTGAAACCGGAGGGAGGTGGGAAGGAATCTCATCGCTATTTGAAGATCTGAGGAACTCTGTTCGCCAACCTTCCGAAGTCAATCAGACACCTGATGAGGCGTCGCGAAAGATCCTCGACGAAGCCCGGAGATTCGTAAACTACTGCGCTGTGTCGATAGGCCAACAGTCGGGGGTAGCCGCATGATAGGCAAAGTATCGCGCGGTGTCCTCGTGGTCGGTCACGGCAGTCGTCGCTCGGAAGCAAATGACGATGTGCGCGAGGCGGCGTTGCGCATTGGCAAACGTGGCGGCTTTGCGCTCGTCCTACCCGCCTTCCTCGAGATTGAACACCCGAACATTGCCGAAGGGTTTGCGCAGCTGGTTCAAACAGGAGCACGCGACATTACAGTGCATCCGTATTTTCTGTCGCCGGGGAGACACACACGCGGCGACATTCCTTTGGAAGTTTCTGAAGCGGCCAGCCGGTATCCAGACATCAGCTATCGGATTACCGAGCCGTTATCGGCGCACCCTTTGGTAATTGAAGCGTCAGTGGAACGCATATTCGAAAACATGGACCAAGAGAAGCACGAGAAGACGCCAGGTACTCTGCATTCAAGCCGAGCACGCTGCCGGGCAGAACGGGGAAAGGTCTATCTGGTCGGTGCAGGGCCAGGTGATCCAGGACTGCTGACGGTGAAAGCGCTGGCTCTTCTCGAGTCATGCGACACGCTCGTTTACGATTATCTCGTCAACCCGGAAGTGCTCAGCCACGCCACTTCCGCCGAGCGTATTTACGTGGGCAAAGTCGGCGGCGGGCGATATACGCCACAGCTGCACATCAATCACTTACTCCTACAGCACGCCCGAGCAGGAAAGCGAGTTGTCAGACTCAAGGGCGGCGATCCGTTTCTATTTGGACGCGGGGGCGAGGAGGCTGAAGCTCTCGTCGAAGCAGGCATCTCGTTTGAAGTGGTTCCGGGAATCAGTTCAGCGCTGGCCGTTCCGACCTACGCCGGCATCCCGCTGACGCATCGTGGTCTATCTTCCTCGGTGGCTGTTTTTACTGGCGCTCGCCGCGGTGATGGGAAGTTTGATTCCGGGACCTTTATGCATCTTGCCTCCGCGGACACGGTCGTGGTGCTGATGGGCGTGATCCATCTGCGGGAGATTGCGAACGACCTGATGAATTCCGGGCGTTCGGCAGAAACGCCCGCGGCCGTGATTCGCTGGGGCACGTACAACGGTCAACAAACGGTTACGGGCACGCTCGGCACGATTGCGGATGAAGCGCAACGCGTTGGTATGCGTCCTCCGGGCGTGATCATCATAGGTGAGGTTGTGCGGTTGCGTGAACGCCTTAACTGGTTTGAAGAACATCTCGGTGTGGTTGATGAAGCAGAGTTGGAAGCGGCGCTCGCGGTGGCTTGTTGAAAAAGTAGATTGGGGAGAGAGGACTATCCACTAACCAGGGAAGATGACTATGGCTTTGGCTGCGCTATCGATTAGCGAGGAAACTACAGAAACGCACTGGCAAGCGGTCTCCGATGGATTCGAGGAGGCTTCGCCGGAAGATGTACTTCGCTGGGCCATTGAAGAGTTTGACCCGGACGTGGCCCTCGCTACTGGTTTCGGAGCGGAAGGCTGTGTGCTTGTGTCCATGTTGTCGGCTATAGGTTCGGGCACGCGCATTTTCTATCTCGATACTGATCTGCTGTTCCCGGAGACCTACGCTTTGCGGGATCAACTCGAAGAGCGCTACGGCGTTCGCTTCGAGCGACGGGCAACCACCGTTTCGGTTAGCGATCAAGCTGCTCAATATGGGGAGCGGCTGTGGGAGCGCGAGCCCGATCTTTGCTGTCGCCTTCGCAAGGTGGAACCGCTAAGAGAAACGCTGAAAGGGCTGCGCGCCTGGGTTACAGCCATTCGTCGTAGTCAATCGGCCGAGCGGGCGCGCACCGGCTTTGTTGAGTGGGATCGGAAATTCGGTCTCATCAAGATCAATCCACTTGCAGCCTGGTCC
>Ga0070698_100001852_pt1 | contig 23553 bp, 24 predicted proteins | sample KBSK1502metaG_FD_65477 | JGI IMG/M metagenome (GOLD analysis project Ga0070698, IMG submission 65477) | Corn, switchgrass and miscanthus rhizosphere microbial communities from Kellogg Biological Station, Michigan, USA - KBS K1-50-2 metaG | ecosystem: Host-associated > Plants > Roots >...
CACAAGGCCGTGCGGCGCGACAACCCGGCGGCCAGCCCGCCGCAGCTCAAGTGCGCGCGCAAGGGCCCCGGCGAAGTGATCATCCATTACGGCTCTCGCCGCCGGATGTGCGGGATCGCCAAGGGCATCGTCCGCGGCCTGGCCCGGCATTACGGCGAGAAGGTCTCGCTCGCGGAGCCCACCTGCCTGATGAAGGGCGGGGCGGAGTGCCAGATCGTCGTCAAGAAGCTGGGGGGTGCGAGCGGCGCACCCCCTTGAACTCCCGCTCGCTCCGCGCCGTTCACGCGGCGGGGAATAGCCTCGACGCGGCGGTCTCCAGCAGGAATCGGGGACCGGTCCGCAGCAGCCGGCGCTTCAGCGAGAGATACCCCTGCTCGCCGAGGACGAGGTCGGCCAGCACGCCGCGGATGGCGCGGCTGCGCCCCGCATAGGCGATCATGCGGCGGGCGAGCCCGGGCGCGTAGAACCGGTCGCGCAGGGCGGCGGCCTTGTTCAGCTCGCGGCCGAAGTCCTCGAGGGCGCGGGCGGGATAGCCGGCCGCCGATCCGCTCTCGCGCAGCGTCTGCGCGAGCACCACGGCCGAGCGCAGCGCGAAGAAGATGCCTTCGCCGGTGATGGGATCGGCGAAGGCCGCGGCGTCCCCCACCAGCGCCCACCGTGGCCCCCCGACTTCCAGGATCGAGCGTGGATCCGCCGACGGCGAGGGGATCGTGTGCGCGTAGCGGTGGGCGTCATCATCGAGGATGGCGGGAAAGCTCACCGCCACCTCGCGCTCGAGCCGCTCGAGCATCCGCTTCGTGGGCACCGTGGCCAGGGGAGCGCAGATCCCCACGCCGACGTGGTCGGGCCGGGGGAACAGCCACAGGTATCCCGACAGCTCCGTCACGAAACGGACCGCCATGGGCGCGGCCCCGCGGGCGAACCAGCCCGCGGCCATCATGAGGCGCTCCTTCGGCGTCGGGCCCAGCAGCGTGCGGCGCACGAGGCTGCCCGCGCCGTCCGCGCCCACCACCACGTCGAAGACGCGCGCGATGCCCGCCCCGGTGCGGACCCGGCCCGTGGCGTCCACCTCCGTGACGCGCTCGGACACGTGCTGCGCTCCCGCCGCCACCGCCCGCCGCAGGATCCACGCGTCCAGCTCGCGCCGTGCGGCCACCGCCACCGGCCGCGTCAAAGGCACGTCGACACCGTGCCCCATCCCCGACTCGAACCGGCACGTCGCGACGAGGCGGGCGGGGAGCGGGTCGTCGGGGGGGGCGGGAGGAAGCAGGTCGAGCGCGCGCGCGGTGACGCCGCCCCCGCAGGGCTTCTCCCTCGGGTGCGACGCGTCGAAGACCGTGACGGCCGCCCCGTCGCAGGCCAGGCGCCACGACAGGAGCGCGCCCCCGGGACCGGCGCCGACGACCGCGACCCTCATGCCCGCGGGCCCTCCACCGCGGCGAGCACCTCGGCCGGAGCGGCGGTGGCGGTGCCGAGCTTGCCGACGACGACTCCCGCGGCGTGGTTGGCGAGCATCGCCGCCTCGGCCAGCGTGGCCCCCGCGCCGAGGGCGAGCCCCACGGTGGCGATGACGGTGTCTCCGGCGCCGGTCACGTCGAAGACCTCGCGGGCCGCGGTGGGCAGGTGCACGGCACGTCCCCCCGAGGGAAACAGGCTCATGCCGTGCTCGCCGCGCGTGACGAGCACGGCATCGCAGCCGAGCATCTTCAGCATGCGCTCCCCGGCGGCGCGCAGGTCGCGGTCCGTGCGGATGGCGATGCCCGTCGCCTGCTCGGCTTCCTTCTGGTTCGGGGTCACGATGCTGACGCGGCGGTAGAGGCGGAAATGCCGGACCTTCGGGTCGACCAGCACCGGCACCCGCCGCCGGCGCGCCAGCGCGAGGACGGAGCGCATCAGACGCGGCGTCACGACGCCCTTCTGGTAATCGGAGAGCACGAGGGCGACGCAGCCGGGCAGGGCGCGGGCCACCTGGGCGAGGAGCGCGTCCTCGAGCCCGGCGGCGATGTCGTCGGATCGCTCGCGATCGGCGCGCACCACCTGCTGGTGATGGGCGACGATGCGCGTCTTCACGGTCGTGGGGCGTCCGGCGTCGGCCACCGCGAGGGCCGAAACGACACCGGCGGCCTCCAGCGTTTCCCGCACGCGGTCCCCGGCCACGTCGCGGCCGATCACACCCGCGAGCACCGCCTCGCCGCCCAGGATCCGCACGTTGTGCGCCACGTTGCCGGCGCCGCCGAGGTGGAAGCTGTGGCGGGTCACCTCCACCACCGGCACCGGCGCCTCGGGCGAGATCCGACCCACGGTCCCCCACAAGAATTCGTCGAGCATGACGTCGCCGAGGACGAGCACCTTTCGCCCCTGCATGGCGTCCAGCAGGCGCCGCGCGGAGCGAGCCGAGAGCGGCTTCATGCGCGAGCGGCCGCGGCAACGGCGACCCGCTGCCGGCGCAGGGCGTAAGGGAGGGAGCTGACGAGGAGGAGGAACATCAGGATCTCGGAGTCACCGAAATTGTATTCGAACAGCCCCGCGACCAGCACCGCGACCACCAGCGCGAAGGCGGCGGCCGCCACCCACCCGGCCCCGAACGAGCCCCGGCGGAGCTCGCGCCAGGCGTCGCCGATGACCGCCGCCACCAGCCACAGCCACCACGCGAGGCAGGGCAGGCCGCGCTCCGCGGCGATCTGGAGGGCGTTGTTGTGGAGGTGGGGTGTCACCGGATTGGGGGCTTCGGGCCAGCGGTAGGCGGGATAGACGGCCTGGATCATCCGCGGGCCCTGGCCGAAGACCGGCTTGTCGCGGATCATGTCGATCCCCGCCTGCCACATGTAGTAACGGTCGCGGCTGCTCGCGTCGGTGACCGTGAGCCGGTCGAGCACCCGCGCGGGGCCCAGGACGAGCAGCGCCGCGGCGCCGGCCGGCAGCAACCAGAGCGCTTTCGGGGCGCGCAGGAAGGCGAGCGTGACCAGGCCGGCCAGCGTGCCCAGCCACGCGTTGCGCGTCAGCGAGAGCAGCAGCGCCACCGTGCAGACGGGGACGGCGAGGAGGGCGAGCAGCGTGCCCGTGCTCCGGTCGGGCCAGGATCCGCGGGAGAGCACCATCGCCACGGCCGTGGCGGAGAGCGCGGCGACGAACAGCCGCTCGGCCTCCACGGCGAAGAGGTCGGCGCGCTGGAGCAGCGTGAGCATCGCGAGCGCGCCCATCACGATCGCCAGCGCGCGCAGGTCGCGGGACGAAGGCCGCGGGACGGGCCCGCGCCGGAAAGCGAGCCGCGCCGCCGCGACCACCAGCACGCCCATGACGAGGCCGGAGGCGGTCATGTAGTGGCCGAGGAAGCTGCGCGGCCGGTGCTGGATCGTGTCGAAGCCGAGGAAGAGGTACTGCTGGATCGCGCCCGCGGCGAGCACGACGCCGCCCAGCAGCACGGCGTCGACGACCCGCTCGCGCACCTCCTCGTCACGCAGGGTGTCCACGGCCAGGTAGACCAGGGAAAAGAGGACGAGCTGCTTGACGCTGCGGTGAGCGACGAGGGGATCGGGGGCGAAGGCGGCCGACAGGATGGACCAGACGGTGAAGGCCAGGAGCGGCCCGTCGAGGGGCAGGTGCTCCAGCCGGGCCGATCCGCGAACGAGGCGCGCGAGGTAGATGGCGGCGGCGAGGGCGAGGAAGATCTCGGCCGCGAAGATCGAGACCAGGCACGTGGCCCCCACCGCGGCCACCAGCCCGCGCTGGACGCGCTCGAGGTTCAAATGAGCGTCTCAGTCCTCGATGGTGGCTTCCTCGGGAAGCATGATCGGGATGTCGTCGCGCACGGGGTAGACGCGCTTGCACTGCGGGCAGCGCAGCCCCTCACCCTTCTTGACCGGCTGCACCGGGGTCTTGCACACCGGACACGCCAGTATCTCGAGCAGATCGGGATGGATCGCCATGGGCGGAGTGTAGCGCATTCGTCCGACAACCCGGGAGCGAGCGGGGGGTCTGGGGGGCGCGCCGCTAGCGCCCCCCAGTTTGAGGACGAATCACCATCGCGATCGGGAGGCCGACGACGAACATGTGCCCGATGAGCACCGGAACGAAGGGCCTCGCGCTCACCGGCGTCGGCCGCGTCCGGGTCATCGGGATCACGATGAGGTCCATCACGAGCCAGACGACGATCCCGTAGGCCATGCCGACCACGACCGCGCGCGCGGGCGCCTGAACCAGACGCCGCAGGACCGCCGAAAGCCGCAGGGCGAGGAAGTAGACGACGGCCCAGGCGTGCGCCACCGTGAAATGGAGCGCGAGACCGAGGGCCGCGGTCGCGAGCCCTCCCTGGAACGACTCGGGTCCGAGCACCGCGCTGGCGATGGACTGGAAGAGCCGGACCGGCGTGGTCACCTTCAGCGCCAGCACGTAGAGGGCGATCGCGAACATGCCGTCGAGGGTCCCGACGAGCACGCCGGCAGTGAGGATGCGCCGGACCACTACCGCCCCGGCGCCGGCTCGGGCGGCTCGTTCAGCACCGTCCAGTACAGCCCGAGCTGTCGTGCCGCGACCACGAAACCCTCGAACTCGACCGGCTTGCGCACGTAGCTGTTCGCGCCCAGGTCGTAGGTGGCCGCGATGTGGTCCCTCTCGTCCGAGCTGGTCAGCATCACCACGGGAGTGCGCCTCGTCCGCTCGTCCTCCCGCATGCGCCGCAGGACGTCCAGGCCGCTCAGCAGGGGCAGCTTGATGTCGAGCAGCACGACGACCGGCTGGCTCGACGCGTCGCGGCCGGCGTGAGCGCCCGTGCCGAACAGGTAGTCGAGGGCCTCGACGCCGTTGCGGGCGACGACCACGGGGTTCGTGATCTTGGACTCCTTCAGCGCCATGACCGTCAGCTCGACGTCGTCGTGGTTGTCCTCCACCAGGAGGATCGGCCTGCTGCTCATGGATTGCGCTCCAAAGTGAAGTAGAACGTCGCTCCCTTGTTCACCGTGCCCTCGGCCCAGATGCGGCCCCCGTGGCGGGCGACGATCCGCTGAACGGTCGCGAGGCCGATGCCGGTCCCCTCGAAGTCCGCTTCCGTGTGGAGGCGCTGGAACGCGCCGAAGAGCTTGTCCGCGTACTCCATGTCGAAGCCCGCGCCGTTGTCCCGCACGTAGAACGCGGGCGCCGGCCCGTTCGCCTGCTGCCCCACCTCGACGCAGGCGTCGGCCTTCTTGCCGGTGAACTTCCACGCGTTGCCCATCAGGTTCTCGAAGACGATGGTCAGGAGATGGGGGTCGGCCTCGGCGGTGAGGCCCGGTTGGACCTCCACCCGCACCTGCCGCGACGGCTGCCGCCGCGCCAGCTCCACCGCCACCTGGCCCGCGATGTCGCTCACGTCGGCCCTCTTGCGGACGAGCTCCCGCCGGCTGACCCTGGCCAGGCCCAGGAGGTCGTCGATGAGCTGGGACATGCGCAGGGTACCGGCCCGCACCCGCTCGAGGTAGTGGCGTCCGCGCTCGTCGAGCTGGGGGCTGTAGTCGGTGAGGACCGCCTTGCTGAAGCCGTCGATGGCCCGCAGGGGGGCCCGGAGGTCGTGCGACACCGAGTACGAGAAGGCTTCCAGCTCCTTGTTCGCCGTTGCGAGGTCGCGGGTCCGGGTCTCGACGCGCCGCTCGAGGTCCACGCGGGCCTCCTTGAGGTCGGAGTCCTGCCGCTGGATCTGGTCGAGCATCTCGTTGAAGGTGCCGATGAGGAGGCCGACCTCGTCGCGCCCTCCCGGCTCCGCCCGCACCGTGTAGTCCTTCTGCGACGAGACGGTGCGGGCCGTGTCGGCCAGCCGAACGATGGGCCGGGAGATCGTCTTCGCCATGAGGCGGGAGATCCCGAGCGCGAGCAGGAGGGAGCCGGCGAGGACCGCGAGCACGATGCCGGCGTAGCGGTGCTGGCGGTTCCGGATCTCGGCCAGGTCCGCCTGGATGACGAGGGTGCCGAGCGGCCTTCCCTCGAATCGGATGGGCTCGGACACGAGCAGGTGGTCGGCGGCGAAGACGGGGCCGGGGGCGACCTGCTCGGGAAACGAGGGCCGCGCGGCCGGCGGCCCGTCGCGGAAGTAGGTCGCGAACGGCCTGGTGTCGCCCTGGCCGCGGATGATCGCGGCGACGATGGCCGGCTCGGCCCGCAGGCCCCCCAGCGTGGTGGTGGCGGTCTCGGCGTCGTTGAAGAGGAGCGGCGAGACGCTGTTGAAGCCCACGATCTGGGCGTCGGTGAGGATGCGGCGGGCCAGGGACTGCCGGATCGTGTGGAGGTCGTAGGCGAGGAAGGCGATGCTGGCGGAGACGAGCGCGGTGATGCTGCTCAGCATCGCGATGCTGAGCAGCTTCTGCCCGATCGTGAGCCGCCCGAGGATCCGCATCTCAGAGGCCGCCCTTGCCGATGACGTTACGCGCGAGGCGGATGAGCTGCGAGCTCATCTTGAGCCGCGCGCGCTCCACCTGGTCCAGGTTGATGTCGAAGTTGACGACGTCGCTCCTCAGACGGAAGGCGATCATCCCCCCCCGCTCCGTGAAGCCTTCCATCTCCCCCACGGTGAGGGCGCTGCCGCCCTCCAGCGTCTTCAGGATCTGGGCGAGGTGGGGTCTCTCGGAAGAGCCGATGAACACGATCTGGACGTCGCTCGGCGCGGTCAGGGCGCGCATCCGCCGGACCTCCGTCTTGCGGCCCTGGATCGTCTTCCCGGAGAAGGTCCGGTCGAGGACCTCGCCGAACGGGTCCTCGCCGAGGACGGCGATGACGAAGGTCGGACCGAGGGAGCCGTCCTCGGGCCATTTCACGAACTTGGCGAAGTTGTAAAGGAACGCCGCCTTCACCTCGTACTCGGTCGGACGCGGGGCTTCCCCGGCCACGGGCGAGACCGCACGCAGGAGCGACACGACGAGGGCGAGGCTGGCCCAGGGCAGGGGGCTTACCAGCGCCACCGGGCCTCGCCGTAGACGGACCTCTCGATCTGGGTCGGGTCGCTCCCTCCGAGCTCGAGGTGGTGCCCGTGAAGCAGGTTCTGGCCGACGATCGCGAGCTCGAGGCGAGGCACGACGAACCACCCGGCCCGGGCGTCCAGCTCCGAGTAGGCCGGCACCTTCTGGGAGGGAAGGCGGTCGATCCAACGGAATCCGAGGTCGACGTCGACGTGGCCCGGCAGGCTCCACGAGGACTGGGCGCGAGCCATGTGGCGCGGGCTCGAACCCGCCGACGCCACCGAGGTGCGGTCCGTGCTGCCGGGCCGGGTCTCGAGGTGCAGGCTCAGGTACGAGTACTCCGCGCTGATCCACCAGCGGGTGGACAGGTGGGCGAGGGAGGTCACCTCCACCCCGGACGAGCGGCCCCGAAGGAGGTTGGCGAACCGATACGGCAGGATCTGGCGGCCGTTCTCCACGAAGGGCCGGTCCTGCTCCAGGCTCGTGAGATCGCCGTATCGATCGTGGAAGGCGGCGGCCTCCAGGCTGAGCCGGTCCGCCGGCTGGATGCGGTAGCCGGCCTCGTATGCCCAGGTCTTCTCCGACATGAAGTCTTCGTTCCCGATGATGCGCGCGAACAGGGGGACCGTCGGGCTCAGGGCCGCGGTGAGGGCGAGGTCGCGCTCCACACGGGACGGCGTGCGCACGGCCCGGGACGCCGCGGCCCAGACGGCCTGCCGAGGAGCGGGGGCCCAGATCATGCGCGCGCTCGGCTGGAGCTCGAACCCCGTGTACTGGTTCCGCTCGACCTTGGTACCCACGCTCAGGTGCAGGCGATCCTTCACGAGGCCGATGTCGTCGTGGACGAAGGCGCTGAAGATGTGGTCGGCGCGGTCCGGAGGGTTGAAGGTCAGCGTCTCGCTGCCCCGGCCCCTTCCGTCGGAGAGGCGATAGCCGAGCCCCCAGACGACTCGCTGGCGTTCGCCGAGGCCGAACTGGTGCTGCGCGTCGAGCTCGAACGTGTCGCGCGATTCCCGGAAGCTGGGCTCCGCCCGGTTCGTTCGGTCGTAGTAGGTGTTGACCGTGAGCGCCGAGCCGTCCATGAAGTGGGCCCATCGGGCCGTCACGTTCCCGCCCGACAGCGGGGCCTGGCGTTCGACCGTGCGCTGGTACGGCCGCTCGTAGAAGCTCAGCGTCGCCCGCTCGCCCGCTCGCCCCGAATAGGCGTCCCCCTGCACGGTGAGCCGGTCGTCGCCTCGCAGCTTCCAGTCCGTGCGGAAGCCGCCCTGCGCCATGTGCCAGGCATCGAAGTCGTCCGTCGTCGCGTGGAACGCGGCGTCGCGCCGGAAGTATTTTCCGTAGACCCGGTAGCTGCCCTTGTCGGCGATCGCTCCCCCGTAGCGCGCCCGGAGGAAGGCCCGCTCCTCGTTCCCGCCCCCGGCGGAAACGAATCCTCCCTGCGTGTCCTTGGCGTCCTTGGTGACGATGTTCACGATGCCGTTCACCGCGTTCGCGCCCCAGAGCGTCCCGCCGGGACCGCGCACGATCTCGATGCGCTCGACGTCCTCCAGAAGCGTGTCCTGCGTCTCCCAGTAGGTCCCGGCGAAGAGCGGGTTGTACAGGCTCCGCCCGTCCATCAGCGCGAGCTGCGCCCGTGCGAGCCGGTTCGTGAAGCCGCGGATGCCGACCCCCCACTGGTTGGAATTGATGCGAGCCACGTGGACCCCGGGGGCCAGACGCAGGGCCTCGACGATGCTCGTCGCGCCCGCGCGCCGTATGTCTTCCGCGGTCACGACCTGGACCGCGGCCGGCGTGCGGAAGCGAGGCTCCTCGGTCTTGGACACCGAGGTGACCTTCGTGCTCGCCAGCTCTTCGAGGCTCATCGAAGTGAGGTCCCGCTGCTGTTCCGGGTCGGCGGCGATGGCTTTCGGGGGAAGGAGGAGCAGGACGAGGAGGGCGTGGATCCAAACCAGCCGACCTGTGGCGCTCATCTGCACCTCCCGACCGGCTGCCCGGTTGATCGAAATGCGGCGCGTAATTATGCGAGATTGTACCCTAGGTCGCCGCTCGCGCTCCGGACCCCCGCTGTCCGTCATCCGTCGTAACGTCCTCCTCGGCCGTCCCCCGTCGCACGCGACACGGGTGGGACGCCCCCGCCCCCACGCCGGCCCTCTCCCGCCGGCACCCGACGGCGAACGACGGAGCTGACAAGCAATGAGGAGGTCGTGATGCGCGTGCAATTCGTGGAGAGGGAGAGCCGGCCCGAGCGGCTGGTCTGCGAGGCGGAAGTCGTGTTCGGCGAGGAGGTGGGACCGCTCGCGGGGATGAAGCTCGTGGGCTTCAGCCTCTGGCGCAGCCCGGAGGGCGAGGTCTTCGTCACGTTCCCTTCGCGGGCGATCGGGGTCGGCAACGAGAGGCGCTTCTTCGATTACCTGCGGTCGGCGGAGGGCGTCGCCGCCGACGCAAAACGGGTGAAGGAGTGGATCCTCGAGGAGTTCCGGGCCCACTCGCGGGCGGCCTGATCGGCGGGCCACTACCGGGGGTGCGGCATCCATGGCCGCGCCCCCGGCGCCGCGCGGGAACCGCTTTTGACTCGTCGTCGCGGGGCGTGTGAGAATCGCCGGGGGGGCTCTGACACCACCGATGACGATGGCTTGGATGGGAATCTTGCTGGCGCTTGCTGCGCCTGCCGCTGCCGCCGGCAGCGGCAACGCGCAGCGGGCCGAGGCTTACTACCACTTCTGCCTCGGCCAGCAGGCCCGGCTCTCCGGCGAAGTCACCGAGGCGCTTCAGGAGTATCGCAAGGCCCAGAGGCTGGATCCGAGCGCGGGCGAGGTCCGGGCGGAGATCGCCCGGCTGCTCCAGGAGGCGGGCCGCCTCGACGAGGCGGTGGCCGAGGCGAAGGAGGCCGTGCGGCTCTCCGGCGACAGCGCGGAGTCCCACCTGGCGCTGGCCCAACTCTATCGCAGCCGGGCCGAAGGGGAAGGGGCCGAGGACGCGCTCAAGCGGGCGGCGGCCGAATACGAGGAGGTGCTTCGCCTCCAGCCCGGTGACGGGCAGACGATGCTGGCCCTGGCCGAGGTCTACCGCCAGCTCAACCAGCCCAAGGAGGGCGTGCGGATCTGGCAGCGGTACCTGGCCCTCGATCCCGGCAGCTTCGAGGGTTTCGTGCAGATGGGCGCGCAGTACCTCGCTCTCGGCGATTCCGACCAGGCGGCGGGGGCTTTCAAGAAGGCCCTCGAGCTCCAGCCCAACTCTGCGCGCGCGTACCAGGCGCTGGGCGACATCTACGCGCGGGCGGACCAGACCGATCAGGCCATCCTCCATTACCGCAAGGCCCTGGAGGTCGAGCCCCGCAGCCTGCGGCTTCGCCTCAGCCTCGGCGAGGTTCTCTACCGCGCGCGCCGGCCGAAGGAGGCGTTGGCCGAGGCCGACGCCGTTCTCGCGAGCGATTCGAAAAACCGCTTCGCCCTCGACCTCAAGGGCCGGGCGCTGCGCGACCTGAAGGAGTTCGACAAGGCGCGCGAGGTCGCGGATCAGGCGCTGGCCCAGGACAAGAACGACCTCAAGGCCGCCTACCTGAAGGTGACGATCTCGGAAGCGCGGCGCGACTTCAACGGCGCCGCGACCGCCCTCGAGCAGATCCTTGCTCGCGACCGCAAGGGCGAGGACGCCGAGGAAACCGGCAACAACGACCGCGTGTTCCTTCTCCACCTCGGCTTCGCGTACCAGCAGCTGGGCCGCTACGCCGAGGCGGCCGACGCCTTCGGAAAGGCCAAGGCGGTCGGCGGCGATTCCGACGCGGGCCTTCTCGGCCACCAGATCGAAGCCTTGACCCTGGCCAAGGACTACGACCACGGCCTGGAGGAGGCGCGGGCGGCGCGGAAGCGCTTCCCCGACGACGCCGACCTCGCCACCCAGGAGGCCACGCTCCTCCGGCTGAAGGGTGACATGCCGGGGGCGACGGCCATCGTCGAGAGCCTGCGCAAGAGGACGCCGCCCGACGCGGCGGTCCTCGTCGAGGTGGCCGATTTCTACCAGCGGGCCAAGCGCTACGCCGACGCCGAATCGACGCTGCGGGACGCGCGCAAGCTGAGTCCCCGCGACGTGCGCATCCTGTTCCAGCTCGGCGCGGCCCTCGAGCGGCAGAAGCGCGCCGACGACGCCGAGGCCGTCTTTCGCGAGGCGCTCGCCGTGCAGCCGGACTCGGCCCCGATCCTCAACTACCTCGGCTACATGAACGCCGACCGCGGCGTCAAGGTGGACGAGGCGATGAAGCTCATCCAGCGCGCGGTGGACCTCGACCCCGAGAACGGCGCGTACCTGGACAGCCTCGGCTGGGCCCACTACCGGCTCGAGCAGCTCGTCCCCGCCGAGCAGTATCTCCGCCGGGCGGTGTCGAAAGAGCGCAACAGCGCGGTGGTCTTCGACCACCTCGGTGACATCCTGAAGCGCCGGGGCAACGTGCAGGAGGCCCTCGTGTACTGGCGCCGGGCTCTCGACGGCGAGGACGAGAGCGAAGAGCTCGATCGCGCCCTGGTCCAGCGCAAGATCCGCGAAGGGCAGGCGAACCTGAACGACGGCGGCGGGCAGGTCAAGCGGCCCTAGTGAGTCCGATCGGCGCGAGTGTGGTCCGAGCGATAGCGAGGACCCGCTGGCGCGGCTTCACGCAGTGAAGGCGCGCAGCAATCGCGCTGCGCTCGCTTGCCTTGTCTTATTGCTTACCTCGAAGTGCGCAACCGTCCCGGTTCCCCCGCCTGCGGACGTGGCGGCGCGGGCTCGTGAGGCCGCCTCCTACAGTGCCCGCCTCCGCGTGTCGCTGAAGGGACGCGGCCTGCGCGCTCGAACTCCGGCGCTCGTGGCCTTCCGCCGTCCCGACGGCCTGCGCATCGAGGTGCCCGGCCCCACCGGCCCCCGCCTGGTCGCGGTGGCTCGCGCCGGGCGCCTGGTGGCGGTGTTCCCGGGCGAGCGCGCGGTCTACGCGGGCGAGGCCCGCGCTTCCCAGCTCGAGGCGCTGCTCGGCGTCGCCCTCGAGCCGGCCGAGGTGATGGACCTGCTGGTGGGCGTTCCTTCGCCGCGGCTGAAGCGCTACGTCGCCGCGTGGGGGCCGACGCTGCCTCGCCGCATCGAGGCGACCCTGCCCGACGGCGGCACGCTCAAGGCCACGGTCGAAGATCCCGAGATGGGCGCCGCCCTGCTCGACGCTGCCTTCGCCGAACCGCCCCACGACGGGTACCGCTCCATCGACGCCGAAGAGGCGCGGAGCCTGTGGAGCGGACGCTGAAGCCGTCCGCCCGGTCGCACGCGCTGCGCATTCGGGCCTACGCCAAGGTGAACCTCGGCCTGGAGGTGCTGGGTGTGCGCAAGGACGGCTACCACGAGCTGCGCTCGCTCTTCCAGACGATCGACCTCCACGACGACATCGTCATCCGGCTGCGGCCGCGCGGCCTGGAGGTGCGCTGCGATCACCCCGACGTGCCCCAGGACGGGAGAAACCTCGCGCTGCGGGCCGCGCTCGAGCTGCAGCGCCACGCCCGCATCGAGCGGGGAGCCGAAATCGCCATCGCCAAGCGGATCCCCGTGGGGGGCGGGCTGGGCGGCGGCAGCAGCGACGCCGCCGCGGTCCTCATGGCCCTGGACCGGCTGTGGGGGGTCGGCCTGGGGCGGGCCGGATTGCACGAGCTGGCCCGGCGGCTGGGGGCCGACGTGCCGTTCTTTCTCGTAGGGGGGACGGCCCTGGGGCTCGCCCGCGGCGACGAGGTCTACCCCCTGCGCCGCCAGGTGCGGGGCCATGTGGTGGTCGTGGATCCCGGGCGGCCGATTTCGACCGCCGCGGTGTTCGCGCGGATGGACCGAAGTTTGACAGCGCGGGAAAACAGTAATAAAATTTTCCGCTTTGTATCGAGTGACTTGGAAGGATTCAGGGCCTTCCCGATCCTCGCCAACGACCTCGAAAAAGCAGCCTTGGAGGAGGCACCGGAGCTGGCCGCCCAGGTAGAACGCATCCGGGGTATCCTGATCCGAGAGGGAGCGGCGCTGGCATCGCTCTCGGGGAGTGGCTCGTCGTTCTTTGGCCTGTACGACGACGCGCGGCGGGCTCGGGGGGCACAATCCGCTTTGATCGCGGCCGGCTTCATCGTCTTGCGCGCGCGGACGGTGTCCCTCGACCAGTACCGTCGTTTCTGGGTGCGGTCGTTGGGGGCGTGGCGGGGCGCGCGGGGCTCGAACCAGTCAAGGAGCCGGCACCATGGAGATCACGGACGTCAAGGTCATCCCGGTAGAGGACGAAAAGCTGAAGGCCTTCGTGTCCATCGTGTTTGACCAGTGCTTCGTCGTGACCGACATCAAGGTCATCCATGGCCCGAAGGGCCTGTTCGTGTCGATGCCGAGCAAGAAGCGAAAGGACGGGACGTTCAAGGACATCGCGCACCCGCTCAACAACCAGATGCGCCAATACCTGGAGGAGAAGGTGCTCTCGGTCTACCGGCAGCAGGTGGCGGGACAGCCGTCGTCTCAGGGCGCCCCCTCCGGAGGCTCCGCTCCGGGCGGCTCCCCCCAGGGTTCCGGCGGCGGAGCCGGATCCTCGTCGGGCCCCGAGCAGGCTCCGTCCTCCTGAGCGCCTCAGACGTCGTGTCCGGTTGGGGCGTGGCCAAGCGGTAAGGCGCGGGGCTTTGGACCCCGTATACGAAGGTTCGAATCCTTCCGCCCCAGCCAACCGTCACCTGTAGGGGCAAGGGGGTCTGGGGGGCTGCGAAGCGCCCCCCCAGTTTGACGAGCGAGCGAGGATTCACTCCGAGCGAGCGGGGGGTCTGGGGGGCTGGGAAGCGCCCCCCAGTTTGACGAGCGAGCGAGGATTCACTCCGAGCGAGCGAACGATGGCGAGAGAATTGAGGGTCTTCACCGGCAGCGCCCACCCCGCCCTGGGGGAGTCCATCTGCCGCTGCCTCGGGATGCCCCTCGGCCGCGCGCATCTCGCCCGCTTCAGCGACGGCGAGGTGTGGTTCCAGATCCAGGACAACGTGCGCGGGGCCGACGTCTTCGTCATCCAGCCCACCGGCCCCCCGGTCAACGAGAACCTGATGGAGCTGCTGGTGATGCTGGACGCCTTCAAGCGCTCCAGCGCCTCCCGCATCACCGCGGTGATGCCCTACTACGGGTACGCGCGGCAGGACCGCAAGGACAAGCCCCGCGTCCCCATCTCCGCCAAGCTGGTCGCGGACCTGCTGTCGGTCGCGGGCACGGACCGCATCCTGACGATGGACCTGCACGCCACGCAGATCCAGGGCTTCTTCGACATCCCGGTGGACCACCTCTTCGCTGCGCCCGTCATCATGGACCACGTGTCGAAGCTGAAGCTGCCCAAGCTGACCGTCGTCTCCCCCGACGCGGGGGGCGTGGAGCGGGCCCGGGCCTACGCCAAGCGGCTCGAGGCCAGCCTCGCCATCGTCGACAAGCGCCGGGAGAGCCCCAACGTGGCCGAGGTGCACCATGTCATCGGCGAGGTGGAGGGTCGCACCGCGCTGATCGTCGACGACATCGTCGACACGGGAGGCACGCTCGGCAAGGTGGCCCGGGCCATCAAGGACGCGGGGGCCCGGGAGGTCCTGGCGTCCTGCTCGCACGCGGTGCTGTCGGGCAGCGCGATGGAGATCATCGAGCGCAGCCCGCTGTCGCGGCTCATCGTCACCGATTCCATCCCCCTGTCGGACGAGAAGAAGCGCAGCCCGAAGATCGTGTCCCTCACGATCGCCGAGCTGATGGGGAAGGCCATCCGGAACATCCACGAGGAGGCGTCCGTCACCAGCCTGTTCGTCTAGCCAGAGGAGCTCATCGTAATGCCTGAGATTGTGGTCTCGGCCCGGAACCGGGACGAGAGAGGAAAGAACGTCAACCGGCGCCTGCGCGCGCAGGGGCTCATCCCCGGAGTCCTGTACGGGGCCAGGAAGGACGCGGTGCCGGTGGCCGTCTCGCCGAAGGAGATCGGCTCCATCCTGCGCAGCGCCTCGGGGGCGAACACCCTGTTCGACCTCGACCTCGGCGGCAACCGCCGCAAGGTGATCCTCAAGGAGTTCCAGGTCGAGCCCATCAAGGGCCGGCTGCTCCACGCGGACTTCTACGAGGTCGCTCTCGACCAGACGCTCGAGGTCGACGTCCACGTCGAGATCCAGGGCGTGCCCGTCGGCGTCAAGGTGCAGGGCGGCGTGCTCGACATCGTCACGCGCGAGCTGCGGGTCGAGTGCCTCCCGACGGACATCCCCGAGAAGATCGTGGTCGACGTCTCCGAGCTGGAGATGGGCAAGCACATCCGCGTCTCGGAGGTGAAGATCCCCGACAAGGTGAAGGTCCTCACCGAGCCGGACGTGGTGATCGTCCACGTGGTCGCGCCGCGGGCCGAGGAGGAGGTCGCTCCGGTGGCGGCCGAGGCGGTCCCGGTCGAGGGCGCGGCGGTGGCGGAGCCCGAGGTCATCAAGAAGGGCAAGGCCGTGGCGGAGGGCGCCGAGGGCGAGGAGAAGCCGGAGAAGCCCGAGAGGGCGGAACGGGCCGAGAAGCCCGAGAAGAAGGAGAAGAAATAGCGCGTTGGAGCGCCCGAGCGAGGACGCGGCTCTTCGGCGACCGCACGTCGCCGCTTGAATGGAAGTACGGCTGGTCGTCGGGCTGGGGAACCCGGGCGAGCGCTACCGCCGCACCCGCCACAACGCGGGCTTCATGGTGGTGGACGCGCTCGCGGCCCGGGCCGGCACCGACAAGGGGCGCGACGAAGCCGACGCCTGGGTGGCCGAGGCCCGGATCGGCGGCGAGGACGTGCTGCTCGTCAAGCCCCTCACGTTCATGAACCGGAGCGGGGTGGCGGTGGAGGCGCTGCTCGCCGCGCGCGGCCTGCTTCCCGGCGACGTGGTGGCGGTCGTCGACGACGCCGCCCTGGAGCTGGGGGAGCTGCGGGTGAGGGAGCGGGGCAGCCACGGAGGCCACAACGGCCTGCGCTCGCTCATCGAGGTGATGGGCACCGAGGAGTTCCCGCGCGTGCGGGTCGGGATTCGCAAGGGCGAGCTGCCGTACGACCTCGCCGAGTACGTGTTGTCGGAGTTTCCGGAGGAGGACGTGCTGGTGGTGCAGGAGATCGTCGGGCTGGCCGCCGACGCGGTGGAGTGCCTCCTCCGCGACGGGGCATCCCCGGCGATGAACCGCTTCAACGGCCCGCAAAAGGGCTAGAATACCGGTCTCCTTGCTCCCGGTAGGGGCCCGTCGGGCCCCCAAAGGGGCTATAGATCCAAAAGGAGGATCAGCGCAGTGAGCGATCGTGTCTACGAGATCCTGTTCATAGCGGACCCCAACCTCGGGGAGCCGGAGGTGGACGCCCTGACCGAGCACATCCAGGGCTTCGCCGAGAAGGAGGGGGGCCGCATCCAGAAGGTCGAGAAGTGGGGCAAGAAGCGCCTCGCCTACAACATCCGCAAGCACCAGGAAGGCTATTACGTCCTCGTCGTCGTGGAGGGCAAGGCCTCCCTCGTCAAGGAAGTCGAGCGGCGCATCCGCGTCACCGACGGTGTCGTGAAGTTCATCACCGTCCGGGTGGACGAGGAGCTGCGCAAGGCGGAAAGCCGCCGCGCCCAGCGGGCGAGGGTGGAGGCGAAGCGGAAGCGGCCGCCGATTCCGCGGCCGAGCGCGGCCGAGGGTGAGGAGGTGCCGCTGTGAGCTTCGGTGGCGGCGGGGGTGGCGGTCGCGGAGGACGGGGCGGAGGACGGGACGCCAAGGGCGGAGGCGCCCGCGGCGGGCAGAAGGACGCGGGCAAGCGCTACTTCTTCCGCCGCCGCAAGGTCTGCAAGTTCTGCGCGGACAAGATCGATTACGTGGATTACAAGGACGTGAAGCTGCTGTCGTCCTTCGTCCCCGAGCGCGGCAAGGTCCTTCCCCGGCGGATGTTCGGGACCTGCGCCGAGCACCAGCGCAAGCTGACGCTGGCCATCAAGCGGGCGCGCAACATCGCGCTGCTGCCCTTCGCGGCCGACTAGGAGCCGCCGCGCCCATGCCTGTCTCCGCCCCCGCCCGGGAGAGGCCCGACCCGCGGACGAGCGGCGTGCTCGGGGCCGCGGTGGCCTCGACGCTCGTCTTCTCGGCGGCGGCGGCGGTGCCGTTTCTCTTCCTCCTGGCGGCGGTGGCGCCGTTTCCCATCATCGTGCTGCGGGTGCGCGGCAGCTTCGGCGCCGCGCTCCTGTCCGCGCTGCTGGCCACGGGCATCATCGGAGCCGTTTTCAACCCCGGCCTGGCCGCCGGGTACCTGGCCCTGCTCGCGGCGCCGGGGCTGCTCATGGGCGAGGCCATGGCCCGCGGCCGGGGACTGAGGAAGGGCTGCGCGTGGGCTTTCTGTCTCCTCAGCCTGGAGCTCGGGGCCACTCTGCTCTTCGCGGGACCGTCCATGGAGACCCTCATGCTCGAGCCGTTCACCGCGTGGAGCTCGCCGCAGTTCCAGGCGGAGATGCGCTCCAGCGGCCTGCCCGCCGAGCAGGTGGAGGACCTCGCGCAGCGTTTCCTGTCGCTCCAGCACGTGATGCAGGTCGTGTACCCGGCGGCGTTCGTCATCGGCGGCGCCCTGATGGTGCTGGCCAATGCGACCCTGCTCGTGGGCTATCTCGCGCGCCGCGACCCGGGCTGGCTCGACGGAGGCGAGTTCGAAGAGATCCGCTGGCCGCTCGGGCTGTCGGTGGCCTTCGTGGCGTCGGGGCTCGCCGTGCTGGCTCCAGTCCTGCGTCCGGCCGCGTACAACGTACTCCTGGTCCTGGGCTTCTTCTACGCGCTGCAGGGTTTCGCGGTGGTCACCTACTACGCGCGCCGGCTGGCGGCGCCCCCGGTGCTGCGGATCGCGGTGATGGTGCTGGTGCTCGTCAACCCGTGGGCCCCGCAGATCCTGGGCCTCATCGGCCTCTTCGACACGTGGTTCGATTTCCGGAAGTGGGCCCAGCCCCCGGCCGAGCCGAGCCGCTGATTGCCGTTCGCTGAATGCTGCCGTCCGTGGGAGGACTAACGTGGAAGTGATCCTGAGAGAAGACGTGGACAAGCTGGGCCGCCGCGGCGACGTCGTGAAGGTCGCCGAGGGCTACGGGCGCAACTTCCTGCTCCCGCGGGGCCTGGCCATGGCGGTCAGCGAGGCCAACAAGGCCATGATCGCCAAGGAGCGCAAGGCACACGAGCTGCGCGCGGCGAAAGAGAAGGCGGAGTTCGAGAGCGTCGCCCAGCGCGTCGCCTCGCTGCGCTTCATCGCGCCGCGCAAGGTGGGTGAGCACGACGTGCTCTACGGCTCCGTGACCTCGGGCGACATCGCCGAGTTCCTCAAGGCCAAGGGCATCGAGATCGACAAGCGCAAGGTCCAGCTCGACGAGCCGATCAAGAAGCTGGGCGAGCACGAGGTGAGCGTGAAGCTCCACCCCGAGGTGTCCGCCAACCTGCGCGTTCTGGTGACCAAGGAAGGCTAGCGCGCCGCTCGCGGTCTTGGCTCCCTGCGGTCGGCCAAGAAAAAGGTCCTCGCGCCACCGCCGCTGGCGGTAGACTATCGCCCCGTCGCCGGAGGCCGCCTTGGCAACCGAAGTCGCCCTCAAGGACAAAGCCCTACCGCACAACGCCGAGGCGGAGCGCACCGTGCTGGGGGCGGTGCTCGTCGACAACGCGGCCTTCAACTCCGCGGCCGAGGTCCTGGCCCGCGACGACTTCTACCGCGAGGCCCACCGGAGGATCTTCGACGCGATGGCCGCGCTCGCCGAGCGCTCCCAGGCCATCGACCTCGTCACGCTCAAGGACGAGCTGATACGGGGCTCCGCGCTGGAAGCCGTCGGCGGCGCGGCGTACCTGGCCTCGCTCGTCGACGGCATCCCCCGCATCACGAACGTCGAGCAGTGGAGCCGCATCATCAAGGAAAAGGCCGTCCTCCGGAACCTCATCCACGCCGGCAACCGCATCGTCCATTCCGCGTTCGAGGCGGAGGAAGAGGCGGGCGTCATCCTCGACAAGGCGGAGAAGGCGATCTTCGACATTGCCGAGCACCGCATCCGCCAGGGCTTCGTCGGGATCCGCGAGATCGTCAAGGAGAGCTTCCGGACGATCGACCAGCTCTCGCAGTCGAAGGAGCTGGTCACCGGGCTGCCCACGGGGTTCGTCGACCTGGACGAGAAGACGAGCGGGCTCCAGAAGGGCGATCTCATCATCGTGGCCGCCCGTCCGGCCATGGGCAAGACGTCCTTCTGCCTCAACGTGGCCCAGCACGCCAGCGCGCGGACGGGCGAGACGGTCGGCATCTTCTCGCTCGAGATGGCCAAGGAGCAGCTGGTCCTCCGCATGCTGTGCGCCGACGCGCGCGTCGACGCGCATCGCCTGCGCACCGGCAACCTGCAGGAGAAGGACTGGGCGCGGCTGGCCAAGGCCTACGCCGACCTGTCGGCCTCCAAGATCTTCATCGACGATTCGGCGACGCTCACCCCGCTCGAGATGCGGGCCAAGTGCCGGCGGCTGATGGCCGAGCACGGCCTGGGCCTCATCGTGGTGGATTACCTGCAGCTCGTCTCGGGTGCCGGCCGCACGGAGAACCGGCAGCAGGAGATCGCCTCGATCAGCCGATCGCTCAAGGGCCTCGCCAAGGAGCTGCACGTGCCCGTCGTCGCGCTCTCGCAGTTGTCGCGGGCCCCGGAAGCACGCACCGAGAAGCGGCCGCAGCTTTCGGACTTGAGAGAGTCCGGAGGCCTGGAGCAGGACGCGGACGTGGTCGTCTTCATCTACCGCGAAGAGGAGTACAAGCCCACCGACGAGAACCGTGGAGTCGCCGAGATCATCATCGGCAAGCAGCGCAACGGGCCGACCGGCATGCTGAAGCTCGCCTTCATCAAGGAGTTCACCCGCTTCGAGAACCTCGAGTGGCGCAACCAGTGAGGGCGAGTATCCTCTGGTAATGAGCGAGGCGCTGCTCGCGTCGCTGCGCCCGGCCCGGGCGCGGCTGGACCTGGACCGGCTCGCCGCCAACTTCCACGCCGTCGCCGCCGCCGCGGGCCGCGCGGTCATGCCCGTCGTGAAGGCCGACGCGTACGGCCACGGCGCCACCCGCGTCAGCCGGTATCTGGTCGCCCTGGGCGCGCCGATGCTGGGCGTGGCCTACGCGGAGGAGGGAGCGGTCCTGCGGTCGGCCGGCGTGCGGGCGCCGATCGTGGTGCTGGCCGGCTTCGCGCCCGGGCAGGTGCGCTCGCTCGTCCAGCACGAGCTGACGCCCGTCGTCTCCACGCGCTCGACGCTGGAGATCGCGCTGCAGGCGGGGAAGGAGGCCGGCCGGCGCATCGCCGTCCACGTCAAGGTCGACACCGGGATGACACGCCTCGGCTTCACGCCCTCGGCGGTGGGGGAGGCGGCCGCGCGGCTCGCCGAATCCGGCCGGATCGAGGTCGAGGGGCTCCTGACCCACCTCGCCTCCGCCGACGAAGACGCCGAGGCCACGCGCCGGCAGCTCGACGCGTTCGACGGAGCGGTCGAGGATCTGGCCCGGCGCGGGATCCGGCCGCGCTGGATCCACGCCGCCAACAGCGCCGGCCTCGCGTTCCTCCGCCCCACCCACACGCTGGTCCGCCCGGGCCTCATCCTGTATGGAGTGCGGCCGCGCCCGCTGGCGCCTGCGATCGACGTGAAGCCGGTGATGACGGTCTCGGCCGACATCGAGCTGGTGAAGGAAGTCGCGGTGGGCACGCCCGTGTCCTATGGCGGCCGATGGGTCGCGCCCCGCCGCTCGCGCATCGCGACCATTCCCTTCGGCTATGCCGACGGCGTGCCCCGCACCGATGGCATGCGCGACCGCGGAGAGCTGCTCGTGAAGGGGCGCCGGGTGCCGGTCGCGGGGACGGTCTGCATGGACCTCACGATGGCCGACCTCACCGACCATCCCGACGCCGGCGAGGGCGACGAGGCGGTGCTCTTCGGCGACGACCCTCCGGTGTGGGACGTGGCCGACCGCGCGGGCACCAACGCGTGGGAGATCCTCACGAGCGTCGGCTCCCGCGTGCCCCGGGTGTATCTCGAGGCCGGGCGTGTCATAGGCGTCGAGTCGCGATTCACGCCCCGCGCCGGCGATCGGACCCGCTGAGGCCGGTCCTTTCGCTAGACTCCAGTTGGTGAAGCGGAGCAACGATCGGATCAGCCCTCCCCTCCCCCTACGTGGGGAGGGATAGGGTGGGGGGTCATTGAATGCCCGCGCCCAGGCTGAAGACCGTCTTCGCCTGCCAGGCATGCGGGTTCGAAAGCTCCAAGTGGCTGGGCCGCTGCCCCGATTGCGGCGAGTGGAACTGCTTCGTCGAGGAGCGCGCGGAGGCGAGCTCACCGGCCCGTGCGAACGCGGCCGGCTCGGCCATCGGCGGCCGGCCCCAGCCGTACGACCTGGTCGACGGCGCCGACGCCGAGCGCATCGCGACCGGGCTGGGGGAGTTCGACCGCGTGCTCGGTGGCGGCATCGTCCCCGGATCGATGGTCCTCATCGGCGGGGAACCGGGGATCGGAAAGAGCTCCCTGCTCCTCCAGGTCGCGCATCTTCTCGGCCGCAACGGCGGCACCGTGCTCTACGTCTCGGGCGAGGAATCGGAGCGGCAGATCAAGCTGAGGGGCGCGCGATTCGGCGTGACCGGCGGTGGACTCTACCTCATGTGCGAGACGTCGCTGGAACGGATCCTGGAACAGGTCGACGAGCTGAAGCCGACGGCGCTCGTGGTGGACTCGGTGCAGACGGTCTATTCCTCGAAGTTCCCATCGCCGCCGGGCAGCATCAGCCAGGTGCGGGAGATCGCGACCCAGCTCCTGTTCCTGGCCAAGGGCCGCGGCATCACGACCTTCCTCATCGGCCACGTGACCAAGGACGGGAGCCTGGCCGGCCCCAAGTCGCTCGAGCACATCGTGGACACGGTGCTCTATTTCGAAGGCGACAAGCGCCAGCACCACCGGGTCGTGCGTGCGGTCAAGAACCGCTTCGGAGCGGCGTCCGAGCTGGGCGTCTTCGAGATGACCGGCACGGGGCTGCAGCCGGTGGCCAATCCGTCGGCCCTCTTCCTCTCCGAGCGGCGCGAGGGGTCGCCCGGCTCGGCGGTGGTCGCGACGGTCGAGGGCTCCCGGCCGATGCTCGTGGAGGTCCAGGCCCTCGTCTCGCCAACCTCCTTCGGGAACCCGCGCCGGATGTCCCTCGGCATCGACCCCAACCGGACGAGCCTGCTCCTCGCCGTCCTGGAGAAGCGCGAGGGGCTGGAGCTGATGGGCGACGACGTCTTCGTGAGCGTCGCCGGCGGGCTCGAGGTCGCGGAGCCGGCCGCCGACCTCGGCGTGGTGGCGGCGGTCGCCTCCTCGCTTCGCAACCGGCCGCTGCCCGCCGACACGGTCGTCTTCGGCGAGGTCGGCCTGGCGGGCGAGGTGCGCAGCGCCGGGCAGGCATTGCTCCGCGTGCGCGAGGCCGCGCAGATGGGCTTCAAGCGCTGCGTGCTCCCCGCCCGCAGCATCCCCCCCGGTGTCGAAGGCATCGAGCTGCTCGGCGTCCACACGCTGACCGAGGCCCTGGAGCAACTGGCCAGCCCGCGCTGACCGCTTCCCCCGCGGCGGGCCGCAGTTTATGATGGGCCCGATCCTGGGGCCCTCGAGAGGTTCAGCCCATGTGGCTCATTCTGTTCCGCGTCTTCATCATCGCCCTCCTCGCCCACGCCGGATACGTCTACTCGCCCTTCCCCGGCCAGCCCTGGCTGGGCGTGGGCCTCGGCGTCGTCGCCGCCCTCGCGGTGATCACGCTGGAGATGAAGCTCCGCTCGGTGCCCGGCCATCACATGATCGGGGCGCTCGTCGGCGGAGTGGTCGGGCTCTTCGGCGCGCGGCTGGTGTGGGGGGCCCTCGCCGGCCTCGACATCGTGGGCGCGCACTTCGTGCACGCGCTGCTGGTGGTCTTCCTCGGCTACATGGGCATCGCCATCGGCGGCTCCAAGGGTGAGTGGTTCGAGCCGGCCCGCATCATCGCCGCCTTCCGCGACTCGGCCCGCCTCCACCAGTACAAGGTTCTCGACACCTCGGTGATCATCGACGGGCGCATCGCCGACATCTGCGAGACCGGCTTCCTGGAGGGCACGCTGGTCGTGCCGCAGTTCGTCCTCCGCGAGCTGCAGCAGGTGGCCGACTCCTCCGACTCGCTGAAGCGCAACCGCGGCCGCCGCGGCCTCGACATCCTGCAGAAGATGCAGAAGATCGCGCACGTGACGGTGCAGATCGTCGAGACCGACTTCCCCGAGGTGCGCGAGGTCGACCTCAAGCTCATCGAGCTCGCCCGGCGCATGAGCGCCAAGATCGTCACCAACGACTTCAACCTCAACAAGGTCGCCCAGCTCCGCGGCGTGCCGGTGCTGAACATCAACGAGCTGGCCAACTCGCTGAAGCCCGTGGTCCTGCCCGGAGAGGTGATGCGCGTCTTCGTCATCAAGGAGGGCAAGGAGGCCGGCCAGGGGGTGGGCTACCTCGACGACGGCACCATGGTCGTGGTGGACCAGGCCCGGAAGGCCCTTGGCAAGACGATCGAGGTCAGCGTCACCAGCGTCCTGCAGACCACGGCGGGCAAGATGATCTTCTGCCGCTGGCTGGACGGCCCTCCGCCCGAAGAGATCGTGCGCCGCGA
>Ga0070698_100001855_pt1 | contig 23540 bp, 16 predicted proteins | sample KBSK1502metaG_FD_65477 | JGI IMG/M metagenome (GOLD analysis project Ga0070698, IMG submission 65477) | Corn, switchgrass and miscanthus rhizosphere microbial communities from Kellogg Biological Station, Michigan, USA - KBS K1-50-2 metaG | ecosystem: Host-associated > Plants > Roots >...
TCGCGGCCAACCAGGTCCTCGGCTACATCTCCGTGCTCGACCACCCGCCGCACAACGAGGAGCTGGCGTTCATGGCCATCGAGCAGGCGGCCCTCGTGCTCGCCCTGTCGATCGTCAAGGAGCGCGAGCTGTCCGAGGTCGAAGGCCGAGTCCGCGGCGAGTTCCTCGAGGACCTGCTGCACGGCACGTACGGCGATGAGGCCGCGGCCCAGCGCCGCGCGCGCCACGTCGGGTACCCGATGCACGGCAGCCACATCGTGGTGCTGGTGGACATCGACGACTTCCGCGGCTTCAACCGGGCCCGCCAGATCTCGGAGGACGCGATCCAGGCCCTGAAGCGCGAGTTCCTCCGTCGTGTGACCGCCGTGGTCCGCGCCACCTACCCGCGGGCGCTGGTCCAGGGCCGCTCCGACCAGGTGGTCGCGCTGCTGCCGCTGGGCTCCGAGACGGCCGACCATCAGGCGCGCAGCCACGCCCTGGGCCTACAGATCCGCCAGGCGGTCGCCGACTGGAAGCCCGGCTTCACGGTGTCGGTCGGCTTCAGCGCCCCCATCGAGGCGCCGGCATCCGTGACCGGCGCCCTGCGCGAGGTGACGTCGGTCATGGAGTCGCTGGCTCGCTTCAAGCGGTGGGGCCAGGTCGTCGCCGTGCCCGAGCTTGGGCTCACGGGTCTGCTCGCGGCGGTCAGCGACGAGCGGCTGGTGGATTACAGCCGCCGCCACCTCGGACCGCTGATCGAGCACGACAGCGCGCGCAAGGGAGCGCTCGTGGCGACCCTCCGCGCCTATCTCGAGACAGGCGAGCAGCAGCAGGCGGCGCAGCGGCTGCGCGTGCACCCGAACACGCTGCGCTACCGCCTGGACCGGATCCGTGAGATCACGGGACTCGATCTGGAGGATCCGGAGACGCGACTGAACCTTGCCGTCGCGCTCCGAGTTCAGGCGCTGCTCGGGATGTAGTGACCGCATAATAATTTCCTGGCGCTTTTTGTACGCCGCGCACTAGCCCCACACGGCATCTCTCGGTAGCCTTCAGCTCCAGTGCCCCCAGCTCTACATAGCTCACGCCTCGCGTGGCCGGGGGACCTGCCCGCGGCCCGAGCGGCCTGCGGCATGGGTTTCGTGGCCACGCCGGGGCTTGGCCACGACGCGGTGGCGCACGGGGTGCGCGCGCTTGCGCGTCTCGCCCATCGCGGCGGCCTCGACGCCGACGGTAAGAGCGGCGACGGCGCCGGCCTGCTGCTCCAGGTCCCGCAGCGCCTGCTCGGCGGCCGCGTCGCGGTCGCCGTGCTGTTCGAGTGGGACGCGCGGGCAAGGGAGCTCATTGAGCGTTTCGTCGACGTCGCCGCGTGGCGGCGGGTCCCTGTCGACGTCGAATCTCTCGGCGCGCGTGCTCGCGAAACGATGCCCGCCATCTGGCACGGCCTCATACAGGACCCGGGCCTCGATCCAGACGAGTGGGAGCGTGGACTATACGCGGCGCGCCGCCGCATCGAGAAGGCGGCCGAATCGGCAAGCGTGCGCATGTACATCCCATCTCTCTCGAGCCGCACCGTCGTCTACAAGGGCCTTATGGCCGGCACTCGTCTGGCCGATTTCTACCTCGACCTTCGCGACGAGCGGTGCGAGAGCCGGCTCGCCGTCTTCCACCAGCGGTACTCGACCAACACGATGCCCGACTGGCGGCTCGCCCAGCCGTTCCGCATGCTCGCGCACAACGGCGAGATCAACACCATCACTGGGAATCGCGCGTGGATGCAGGCGCGCGAGGCGGAGCTCGAGCCCGAGCTGCGAGGCGCGATCTGGCCTGAAGGCTCCGACTCCGCCTCCCTCGACAACGCGCTCGAGCTGCTGGTGCAGCGCGGGTGGGAGGTCAGCGAGGCGCTGATGAGCCTCGTCCCCGACGCGTGGGAGGGGCGCGGCGACCTGGCGGGTCCGGTGCGCGACTTCTTCAGGTACCAGTCCATCCGGTTCGAGCCGTGGGACGGCCCGGCGGCGCTGGCGTTCAGCGACGGCGTCGTCGTCGGCGCGGCCCTCGACCGCAACGGGCTGCGGCCGCTGCGTTGGCAGCGGACGAGGCAGGGCCTGGTGGCGGCGGCGTCGGAAGCCGGCGTGGTGACGATGGCCCCCGAGGACGTCGTCGAGCGCGGGCGGCTCGGCCCCGGCCAGATGCTCCTCGTCGACACGCGCGACGGCTCATTGCTGCGCGATGCGGAGGCCAAGGAGCGCGCCGCGGCGCGCCACGACTACGGGCTGCTCGCGGACCGCGTGCTGGTGCCGGTCGAGCGCCACCATGTCGACCTGGAACCGCTCGAGGACCTCGCCGCGCACCACGCCCTGCACGGCTGGGGCTTCGAGGACGTGAAGTTCGTCGTCGACGTGATGGCCGAGACCGGAGCCGAGCCGGTCTACTCGATGGGCGACGACATTCCCATCGCCGCGCTCGGGCGGACGCCGCGCCGCGTCTACGGCTACCTGCGCCAGCGTTTCGCGCAGGTGACGAACCCGGCCATCGACCCGCTCCGCGAGAAGGCGGTCATGTCCTTGCGAGTCCTGCTCGGCGCGCGCCGGCGCACGCTCGAGCCCGAGGGCGGCACCGACCGGGAACTGCTGCGCCGCCACCATCCGGCGATACCCGCCGGGCGCGCGCAGGGCGCACTTCCAGAGGATTTCAAGCTTCTCGAGCTCGACTCGCCGGTCCTGGGAGCCTCCGAGCTGAAGCGTGTGCTCGAGGACGCGGTCGTCCTCGACGCCACCTACGCGTCGGACGAGACGCTGCGTGACGCCCTGGCCCGCCTGTGTCGCGAGGCCGACGAGGTGAGCGGCGTGATCGCGCTGAGCGACCGGCGCGGCGGCCGGCACCGCCTGCCCGTTCCGATGGCGCTTGCTGTCGGCGCCGTGCACTCGCACCTCCTCGCCACGGGACGGCGCATGGCCGCCGACATCGTCGCCATCGCGGGCGACGTGGTCGACGTGCACGATGTGGCGTGCCTCATCACCATCGGCGCGAGCGCGGTGCATCCGTACCTCGCGTTCGCGAGCGCGGGCGGCCAATCCCGCCCTGCGGACCACCTCCCTATGAATGGGGAAGAAGCCATCGCCCGCTACCGCAAGGCGCTCGAGGCCGGCCTGCTGAAGGTCATGGCCAAGATGGGCATCTCGTGCGTCACCAGCTATCGCGGCGGCGAGGTCCTCGAAGCCCTGGGGCTTGGCGCCGAGGTGATGCAGACGTGCTTCCCAGCGGTGCCCTCGCGCATCGGCGGCGTCAACCTCGACGACATCGAGCGCATGGCCCGCAGCCGTCCGGAGGCGACGCCCGACCACGGTCGCGTGCGCTTCCGCAAGGCAGGCGAGCACCACGCGTACAACCCGCTGGCCGTGCGCGCGGCGCAGAGGGCGGCGCGCGAGGCCGACGCCGGCGCCTATCGCGAGTGGCGGCTCCTGTCGAGCATGGGCTCGGCGCACCCGCAGTCACTGCGCGAGCTCATGACGATCCGCGAGTGTCCGCAGCCGGTTCCCCTGGACGAGGTGGAGCCGGCGGCCGAGATCGTGAAGCGTTTCGTCAGCACAGCGATGTCGCTGGGCGCTCTGTCTCCCGAGGCGCACGAGACGCTCGCCATCGCCATGAACCAGGTGGGCGCGCGCTCCAACTCCGGCGAAGGCGGCGAGGACCCCGACATGTACGACGACTCCGACGGCGTCAGGCGCGACAACCGCGTCAAGCAGGTCGCCAGCGCGCGGTTCGGCGTCACCCCGAAGTACCTGAAGCGCGCGGACGAGCTGGAGATCAAGATCGCGCAGGGCTCCAAGCCCGGCGAGGGCGGCCAGCTGCCCGGACTCAAGGTCACCGAGCTCATCGCGCGGCTGCGCCACGCTCAGCCGGGCATGCAGCTCATCTCGCCGCCGCCGCACCACGACATCTACTCGATCGAAGACCTGGCGCAGCTCATCCACGACCTGAAGACCGTGAACCCGCGCGCGCGCGTCGGCGTCAAGCTCGTGTCCGAAGCCGGGGTCGGCACCATCGCCGCCGGTGTCGCCAAGGCGCGCGCCGATTACATCCTGATCTCCGGCCACGACGGGGGCACCGGCGCCTCGCCGCTCTCTTCGATCAAGAACGCGGGCGCGCCCTGGGAGCTTGGCCTCGCCGAGGCGCAGCAGGTGCTGGTCGAGAACCGGCTGCGGGAGCGCGTTAGCGTGCGCACCGACGGCGGCCTGCGTGGCGGCCGCGACGTGGTGGTCGCTGCGCTGCTCGGCGCGGAAGAGTTTGGATTCGGCACCGGCGTGCTCGTCGCGCTCGGCTGCGACATGGCGCGGCAGTGCCACCTCAACACATGCCCGACCGGCATCGCCACCCAGCGCGAGGACTTGCGGGCCAAGTTCGAAGGCAGGCCGGAGCACGTCGTCAACTACCTGCTCCTGATCGCCGAGGAGGTGCGCGAGCACCTGGCCAGGCTCGGCGCACGAGCGCTGGACGAGGTGGTCGGCCGCGTCGAGCTGCTGGAGTCGGCGACGCAAGCCCTCGACCTTTCTTATGTGCTGGCGCCCACCGACGCGTCGCAGCCGCGCCGCCGAAGCTGGGAACGCAACGGCGACGCGCCGGGGCCGGCTCCCCTGAGCGGCGAGATCGACAACTCCATGCGCACGGTCGGCGCGTCGATACCGTCCGGCGAGCGCCGGCGGTACTCGGGCAGCGCGGGCCAGAGCTTCGGCGCGTTCCTCGACCATGGCGTCGAGCTGAGCCTCGAAGGCCAGGCCCAGGACTACGTCGGCAAGGGCATGGGCGGCGGCGTGATCGCGATCCGCCCGCCGGCGGCGGACGCGGCCAGCGACCCGGTGCTCGCCGGCAACACCATCGCTTACGGCGCCACGGGCGGAAGGCTCTTCATCGCCGGGCGCGCCGGCGAGCGGTTCTGCGTCCGCAACTCCGGCGCGGTGGCCGTGGTGGAGGGTGCGGGCGACCACTTCTGCGAGTACATGACGGGCGGCGTCGCCGTCGCCCTGGGCTCGGTCGGGTGGAACGCGGGAGCGGGCATGACCGGCGGGGTGGCGTACATGCTCGACTGGCGGCAGCTCAACTCCGACAGCGTCGTCGCCCGCGAGGTGCCGGCCGAGGACGCCGCCGAGCTGAAGGCCCTGGTCGAGGAGCACCTGGCCCGTACCGGCAGCCGGCGGGCCGCGGAGCTCCTCGCGGACTGGGACCGGTCGCTCGCGCGGTTCCGGCAGGTGGTGCCGGCGGCCGCCATCGCCGCCGCCGAGCAGGCCGCCCAGGACGTGGCCGAGCAGGCTCCCAAGACCGCGGCCTAGCCGGGGCTCAGCCGGCGGCGGCGTGGCGTAGTCTCAGGCTCGTGAAAAGGCTGGCCGTCGCCGCGCTGCTTCTGGTCGCCGCGTGCGGCTCCGTCAACACCGTGCAGGCGCACACCATCTCGCTCGCGTACAAGGCGGGCGACACCTACAAGTACGCGCTGCACTTCGTTCTGAAGTACACGGTCGGCGTCCAGTCGATGTCGATCCCACTCGACCTCGACCTCTCGGGCAAGGAGACGGCGAAGGTCAACTCCGTGGATTCGACCGGCGTCGCGGACGCGACGATCACGGTGAGCGACCTGTCGGCCAAGACCACGGTCAACGGCACGACGAACACCACGACCACGGCCTCGACGACCGTGGAGGTGAAGGTCGGGCCCGACGGCAGGGTCATCAGCGTGAACGGCAACGCGATGGGCACCAGCGGATCGCTCCCGGGCATGTCCGGCACTGACAGTGGCCTGGTCAGCGCCATCCTGCCCGACAAACCCGTGAAGCCGGGGGACACGTGGACCAAGAGCTATGACGAGACTGGCCTGGCGGGCAGCACCGGCACGCTGCACGTGACCAGCGACAACAAGTACGTCCGCGACGAGAAGGTCAGCAACGTCAACGCGGCGGTGGTGGAGTCGAAGATCAACGCCAACCTCGACCTGACGCTCGACATGTCGAAGCTAGGCGGCGGCACTCCGCTGTTCCCGTCCAGCGGCGCCGGCACTGGCGGACTCCGGGGCATGACGATAAAGGGCACCACAACCAGTGACGTGACCTCGTGGATCGACTCCGGCGCCCGCCACATCGTGAAGAGCCACTCGACCGGCTCCGTGGACGCCACGCTGGACTTCCAGATGGCGGCCGGCCAGACGACGCCCGGCCTCACCGGCCCGATCACGTTCAAGGGCACGCAGACGCTGGACATGAACCCTGCCTGACGGCCTGGCCGCCGCGCTGTGGTCGGAGCGCAAGGCTGAGCAGGATTTCGTCGGCAGCGTGCTGCAGACGGAGTCCGCGCCCAAGGGGTGGCCCGCCGCGCTGCTGATGTTCCACCTCGGGATGTGGCGCGAGCGAATGCGCGACGCGCTGACCGACCTGGCCGAGGGACGGACGCCCAAGCCGCCGCCCCCGATCGAGACGCAGGACGAGTTCAACGACGCCGAGCTGGCCAACGGCATCGGCACGCCGCTGGCGGACGCTGCCGCCAGGTCCGACCACCTCCTGGCGGAGATCATCGCCCTGTACGAGAAGCTGGGCGACCGGCCCTTCCAGTGGTACCGGTGGAGCACGACGACGGACGCGATCCTGGGCAACAGCTACACCCATCCTCGCATCCATCTCTTCGAGTACTGGCGGGAGAACGGAGAGCCCGACCGCGGATATCAGCTGCTCGAAGACGCTGTGCCCGAGATGCAGGAGGCGTCCGGCAACCCGGCCGTGCATGGCACTGCGTTCTACAACCTGGCCTGCGTGCGGGTCCACCAGCAGCGCCTCGACGACGCGCTGGAGAACCTCGAGCAAGCGCTGAAGCTCCGACCCGAGATGAAGGCCGCGGCGCCCAAGGACTCAGACCTCGCGGCGCTCCACGACGACCCCCGCTTTCAGGAGCTCGTCAAGAGCTGAACGCTTCTCGAATGCGATCGAGGGCGCGCATGTTCGCGATCGACTCGCTCAGTGGAATGTGGACCGGCTCGCCGCGCAGGATCGAATCGCCGAACGACTCGACCATCAGCTGGTAGGGGTCGTGCGGGTCGCGCCATGACGAGAACGGCTTCGTCCTGCGCAGCAATCCTTCGGCGGTGATGACCTCCAGGTCCTGGACCTCGGGTGATTCGAAGCTGGCCCACACGGACGCCGTCCGGCCTCCCTGGAAGACCAGCAGCACGGTCGCGGTCGCGTCCACGCCGTGCTCCATCCTGGCGCGCGCCAGCACCTCGACCGGCTCGCCCAGCAGCCAGCGCGCGACGCTCACCGTGTAGCAGCCCACGTCCATGAGCGCGCCGCCACCGAGGGCAGCCTTGAACCGGATGTCACCCTCATCGCCCAGCGTGAAGCCGAACGTCGCGTGCACGTGGATGGGTTCGCGCACGCCTTCGACGAACGCGCGCATGTCGGGATGGAACCGGTACATGAACGCTTCCATCAGCAGCCGACCGGTGCGATCGGCCGCCGCGGCCATGTCCTCCGCCTGTCGCTCGTTCATGGCGAGCGGTTTCTCGCACAGCACGTGCTTGCCGGCTTCGAGCGCGCGGATCGTCCACTCGAGATGCAGGCTGTTCGGCAGCGGGTTGTAGACGGCGTCGATCTCGGGGTCGGCCAGGAGCGCGTCGTAGGAATCGAGGACGCGTGCTTCTGGGTATGGGCCCAACATCTCCCGCGCGCGCGACGGATCGCGACTGGCCATCGCCACGATGCGCGCGTTGCGCGAGGCATGCATGGCCGCCAGCACCGCGCGACGCGCGATGTTCGCGGCGCCGAGAATCCCCCAGCCGACTCGCTTGTCGGGGCGAGGGGCTATATGTCCACCTGCAGCTGCACGCCGCCGCGGCGGATCGACTCCGTCGCCGCCTCCATCACCGCCACGTTCCGCCGCGCCTCCGCGGCCGGCACGGCCAGCGGCTCGTCCCAGGCGAGATGATCGGCCAGGTTGCGGTAGAACCCCTGCTCGTCGCGGGGTGGCAGGTGCAGCAGCTCCACGCCGGATGGTCGGTACACGCTGACCCGCGCCGGGAAGTCCGCGGGCACCGGCTCGTCGACCCAATCGCCCGTGACGGCTCCCTCGGTGCCGAGCACGTACCACTTGGGCTTGCGCACCGAGGCGATGTCCGACTGCAGGAACATCGCCTGCGCGCCGCCGTCGAACGCTAGCGACACGCTCACCTGGTCGGCGTTGGTCACGTCGTGCCACACGCGCTTGTGGGCATGCGCTGTCACCGACACGACGCGCGCCTCGAACAGCTGCAGCATCCAGTCGAAGTAGTGCGAACCCCAGTCGAAGATCATCCCGCCCGAGATCGGCTCGTGGCTGTGCCAGAAATCGCACGGGTGCGAGTAGCCGCCGATGAACGATTCCATGTAGAACGGCTGGCCGATGCCGCCCGCGCGCACCACATCGCGCATGGCGACGAAGTCAGGATCCCAGCGCCGGCTCTGATAGACGGTGACGGCGAGACCGCGTGATGCCGCCTCGTCGATCATGCGGTCCGCGTCGTCGGCACGCAGCGCGAACGGCTTCTCACACACGACGTGCTTGCCGGCGCGAAGGGCGGCCAGCACCGGGGCGGCGTGCGCGCTGGGGGGCGTGCCCACGACCACCAGGCCGACGTCCGAGTTCTCGAGCAGCTCCTCCTGGCGCGCGTAAACGGGCACCGGCCAGTCTCGCGCCGCCAGCTGCCGGCGCTCGGCGGAGAGGTCGCAGATCGCCGCCAGGCGCAGGCCCGGCGTGGAGGTGCTCGACGCCGCGTGTTCGCGCGCGATCGCGCCATATCCGAGCAGCCCGACGCCAACCGGCTCAGATTGCACGCGTCCCGCCGCGACCATGAGGAGGCGGCCGACAAGCTTCTGGAAATTGGGATTCCGGTACGTCGACGGCTCGGAGCCCAGCCCCAGGTAGACGAAGCGTCCCTCGCCGAAGCGCCGCTCGTAGGCGACGACCTGGTCCGTGTAGCGCCAGCTCGTGCGCAGCAGCACAGCCGCCTCGGCGGGAGGTCCCTCGGACAGGAACAACGAGTCGCGCACCGTCCACTCGGGGCCGCGGTCGGGGCGGAGCACGAGCTCGGTCACCGGACCGGGGCCGGATGGAGCCCAACCCGCGACCTCGCGGATCGCGTCAGAGGCCGACCACGCGGCCAGCGTGCCCCCGAGCACGACCAGCCCCCCGCCGCGCCGGACGAAACTCCTGAGCTCCGTCGCCCGCCGCGCGGACAGGGGCTCGCCGGTCGCGGCCAGCACCACCTGCGGGTCGCCGGCGGTCACCTCGAACCGGCGGGCGTCGATGGACGGGGCCAGGGCGTGTGCCCGGGCAGGGTCCATGACGGCGCGGACCGAGATGCGCTTCATCGCTTACGCGACCTTGGTCGTCCCCACGTGGCCGGCACGGCGCAGCGCGTCGAGAGTGCGTTCGGCTGCATTCACCCACGTATAACCCTTCGCGCGCCGCCGCCCTTCCTCGCCGAGCCTATGGCGCAGCGACTCGTCGGCGAGCAGCCGTTCCAGGGCCGAGGCGATGGCGTCCACATCCTCGCCGCTGACAGAGAGCGCCGCGCCCATCGCCAGCTCGGGGAGCGCGCCCGTCTCGCCCACGACCGCGGGCACGCCGCGCGCCATCGCCTCGAGCAGGGGCAGGCCGAATCCTTCGTACAGGCTGGGGAACGCGAGCACCGACGCCGAGCCGTACAGCGCCGAAAGGGTCGGCTCGTCCACGTGCCCGAGGTACTTCACGCCGGGCTCGGCCGCGATCCGCTCCAGCGTGTCGCCGTATGCCCAACCAGGCCTGCCCGCGATGACCAGGTCGGGCACCCCGGGACGGCCGTTGATGATGAACGGCAGGGCGCCGTGGCGGCCCTTCAAGCGGCGATACGCGGCCAGCAGCCGCGGATAGTTCTTGCGCGGCTCGACGGTGCCGACCGCGAGGATGAACCCAGGCTCGATGCCATCCGGCAGCGGCCCGGCCGGAACCTCGGCCGGCAGGCCGATGGGCACCACCTCCACCTTTTCTTCCAGGCCCGGCACCCGGTACAGGCGCAGCAGGTCGCGCCTGGTCGTCTCGGAGGGGACGAGCACCGCCGCCGCCTGGCGCAGGGCGGGCGGCAGCACGGCGCCGAAGTAAAGGCGCTGCTGCCACGGCACCTCCATCGGGCGCAGGCGAAACGCGAGATCGTGGACGAAGATGACCGCGGGCGGCGCACCGGGCCGGCGAAAGGGCGGGCTCGGCCAGTAGGGATAGAGGATCGAGTCGCACTCCAGCTGCGGCTCCACGACCGGGATCCAGCGCGACTTCAGGACCAGCTCGTGCCGGTAGGGCGAGACGACCGCGTCACCGGGCAGGGCGCGCAGCGCCTCGGGGCGCTCGCGGCTGCAGAGCAGGACGAACTCATCGCCCGATGCATGCTCGATCAGGGCGCGCGACAGCTCGACCGCCACGGTCAGCATGCCCACGCGCTGGGACCGCCAGCAGGCGGTGACGTCGATCGCGAAGCGGGCCATGCCGTGAATGTAAGAGACAGGCCAAGGTGGGTGCGCGCCCCGGCCGGGCCAGCGCTAACATGCACTTAACGCTCACTTAGCCCTCCCTCCTTTCTGAAGGTCCTCTGCCCCCCGGTGGAGGGCCTTCCTCTGTCTACGCGTCAGCCGACCTGTCCGTCCCACCCGCGGGGCAGCGCCTCCTCGTCGACCTGCGCCGCCACCCGGTCGAAGACGTCCCGCGAGGAGTCGCTTGGCGACACCTCGAGCGCGAACCAGGAGGCGTCGATCGACACCGCGTAGTGCGGCGTCTTCGCCTCCATGGGAAACCAGCGGGCGAGGACGTCCATCGCGCGCCGCTCCGCCGCCGGCGCCGGCCAGTACGCGGCCAGCACGATGTGCGAAAGCCGGGCCACGGCGTCGGCGTCGTCGGTGGAGAGGCGTGCTACGTCCAGGAAGAGCTTTTCCGCGAAGTCGGTGGCCTCGACACCACTCTGCTCGGCGATCGTCCGCCACGACTTCATCACTGCGACGAACACGACACGCGCGTCGCCGCGGTCGACGCGGCTCCAGAACTCGCGACGCGTTATGAGCTCTGCCGAGTCACCCCATCCCAGGTCATGCTCAGCTGGTCTCGGACGCGCGGATCGCGAAAGCGCAGTCGAACGTTCCCGTCACCGATCCGCACTCGACCTCCTCCGCGTACCAGTCGTTCGCCAGTCCCGCCCATCGCAGGATCGTCTCGATCGACGACGTCCACACGTGGCATGACTTCACGCTCTTGATGCGCCCGAGCGCAAACATGTTGGAGAAGTTGACGAGCCAGAACTGGTGCTCGTCGACCTGCAGCCATGCATGCGTGTGCTCGCCACGCACGTTGTCCATCGCCTCCTGGAAGTTCTTGACGACGCTGGCGAGCTTGCGCTGCCGCCCCGGGACGAACCGGCGCGTCCCGCCCAGGCCGTGCCTCCCATCCGCGAGCCACCGCTCCGTGGCTCGCCGGCCCCACGCGCGGATCATGTCCTCCGACTCCGGGCCGTAGATCGTCTCGAACGCTTCGTTCAGGCGGGACAGCGACTCCACCGGCGACGACAGCTGGTCGTCGTGCGGCGCGTCCTGCTCGATGTACTGGACGAGGCCGGCCGCGTACGCGACCTCGGGCCACCGGTCGCCCGTGACGTCGCGCGCCACGTGCACGAAGTTGCTGAAGTGCGAGTTGAGGATGAAGCGCCCGCGCGCGCGAGCCGGGCGCACGCCCATCAGCTCCAGCGTGCGGATCGTCGAGCCAGGACCTGCCGTCGGTGTCGGGATCGGTGAGCCGTGGATCACCGGGTGGGGCGGCGCGGGTGTGGCCGCGGTGACGACCTTCATCGAGGTCGTGTCAGGTCCATTCGACGCGGTCGCCGGCCGTGGCAGCACCGCCACCCCGCCGGCCGGGTTCGACACCGCGGCGGCCGCCGGCGTCGCGGCCGCACCCGGAGGCGACGTTCGCCGCTGGGGCAGCCGCGCCATCTGCGCGAGCAGCTCGCGCACGGTCTGCGGGCGCTGCCCCGGGTCCTTGGCCAGCACCTTCGCCAGCAGCACGTCCAGCTCGTCGGGCAGGTTGGCGTTGATCTTCACGGCCGACGGGATGGGGTTGTTGACCGTCGCGTACGCGACCTCCATGCGGTTGGAGCCGATGAACGGCAGCCGCCCGGTCAGCATCTCGAACGTGAGGACGCCCATCGCGTAGATGTCCGCCCTCTTGTCCACGTCATGCCCCATCACCTGCTCGGGCGCCATGTAGCCGGGGGTGCCGATGGCGAGCCCGATCGTGGTCAGATGCGTCGGCTGGCCCGCGCCGCGGGCGAGGCCGAAGTCGGCCAGCATCGCGCGTCCGTCCGTGTGGATCAGCACGTTGGTCGGCTTCAGGTCGCGGTGGACGATGCCGGCGTCGTGCGCGTGCTGCAGGCCATCGCCGATCTCACGCAGGTACCGCCACGCGGTCAAGGCGTCGAGCGGCCCGCGGTTGAGGATGTCGCGCAGCGTCCCGCCGCGAATGAGCGGCATCGTCAGGAACGCGTTGCCGTCGATGACCTCGAAGTCGTAGATCGGCAGGATGTTCGGGTGGTCGAGCTTGGCGAGCGTCTTGGCCTCGGTCTCGAACCGCTTGACGAAGCCCTCGTCCTGGAACAGCTCCGAGGACAGGGCCTTCAGCGCGACCTCGCGGCCCAGCGGCTGCTGCACCGCTCGGTACACGACCGCCATGCCGCCGCCCCCCAGCCTTTCGACGATCTCGTACTGGGCCAGCCGTGTGCCGGTCAGGTCCTTCATACGGTCGGCGCTCCGGTTAGCGACTGCACGATCGCGATCAGGTCGGCCAGCCGGAACGGCTTGCTCAGCACGTTGTCCGCGCCGGCGGCCAGGAATCGCTCGCGGTCGCTCGCCATGGAGTGGGCGCTGGCGATGACGATCGGCATGCCCGGGATCTCGGCCTTGATCCGGCGCATCGCCTCCAGCCCGTCGATGCCGGGCATGGCGACGTCCATCAGGATCATCGCCGGCCGCTGGGCCAGCGCGATGTCCACCGCCTGCAGGCCGTCGGCGGCGATCAGCACCGCGTAGCCGGCCTTTTCGAGCACGCGCTTGCACAGCCGCTGCGCGACCTCGTTGTCGTCCGCGACCAGGACCGTGATCGTCCGCGTCGGAGCGGCTCCATTGGCGTCAGCCATGGCGGAGCTGCAGCGCGCCGGCGCCTTCGGGGGCGAGTGGGATGGTGAAGTGGAAGGACGAGCCGTGGCCGACGGCGCTTTCCACCCAGATCTTGCCCCCGTGCATCTCCACGATCTGCTTAACGATCGTCAGGCCAAGGCCAGTCCCGGGAATCGACTGCGCCGCGCCGCTGCGGACGCGCCGGAAGCGTTCGAACACGTGGCCGATCTCGTCCTGGGGGATGCCGATGCCGGTGTCGGTCACGCTGAGCAGCGCGAACCGGCCCTCGACGCGGCTTGACAGCGTGACCGTGCCGCCTTCGGGCGAGTACTTGACCGCATTGTTCACCAGGTTGCTCACGACCTGGATCAAGCGGTCGCGGTCGCCGGCCACGATGGGCAGGCGGGGGTCGAAGTCGGACTTGAACTCGACTGTGACGGCCGACGGCACTGCCCTCGAGATGGCCTCCGCGAGCACTTCGTTGATGTCGACGTCCGCGGTGCGCATCGTCATGCGCCCGGACTCCATGCGGTCGAGGTCGAGCATGTCGCCGATCAGGCGGTTCACGCGGTCGGCGTCGTTGAAGATGTAGCCGCCGTACGCGCGGAGCTCGTCCGCCTCCAGGCCGCCGTCGCGGATCAGCTCGCTGAAACCCTGGATGCCCGTGAGGGCGGTGCGGAACTCGTGGCTCACGATGCTCAGGAACTCGCTCTTGGTGCGGTCGAGCTTTTCCAGGTTGGCGTTCGCCTCCCGCTGCGCCTCGAGCGATTCGGCCAGCCGGTCCGACGTCTCGCGCACCGCCGTCACATCTTCGACCAGCACCAGCACGTGCTCGAGCCGGCCCCGCGGGTCGGGGATCGAGGTTGCGGTGAGCTGCAGCCACAGCCAGTTGCCCGCGCCGGTGGCGGCGCGTACCTGGACGCTGCTGCCGTCGGTGATGCCGGCGAGGAAGGAAGCCTTGCGGCTGCGGGCCGCGGCCTGGTCGTACGCGTGCAGGATGTCGGGCCACGCGCTCGCCCGCATCGTCTCCTGGTCGTGGTCGAGCATGTGCAGCAGCGCGGGGTTCGCTTCCAGCAGCTCGCCGTCGGCGCTGATGCGCGCGATGCCGATGGGCGACCGCTCGTAGATGGCGCGGTGGTCGGCCTCGCTGCGGCGCAACGCCTGCGCGGTCTCGGCGCGACGGATGAACTGCCCGATCTCCACTCCCGCCGTGGCGAGCAGCGTCACCTCGTCGTCGAGCGGCGTGCGTGGCTGGTCGGAGGCGAGCTCGATGACGCCCACGACCTCGCCAGAGTCGACTACAGGGAACGCGACCGTAAACCGATCCGCTGCGAGCACGCCGGACTGCACCACCCGCCCGACCAGCCCCTCGGCGGGCATCTCGGCGTCGCGCGCCCAGTAGCGGGCCCGCGACCAGCCGAGATAGTTCCGCAAGGCCTCGAGCACCTCGGGCATGGCCGTCCCGACGGCCGCGGACGTGATCAGCGCCTGCCGCACGGCGGCGATGCCATCGCGCATCGCGTCCGCCCTCCTGCGCGCCGCAAGGTCGGTCGCCTGGACGACCAGCGACGCGCCCGCGGACGCCCCTGGGATGCGGGCCATGAACAGCGCGACCGGCACGGGCTGCCCGTCGAGCTTCAGCTGCTCTACGTCGGCGGACCAGTGCGTGATGTCGCCGGCGCGCAGCAGGGCGAGCGCGCCCTCGACCGACGACCGGTCCTCGTCAGACGTGAGGCCGAGGACGGTGGTGCGCAGGAGCTCGTCGCGCGTGCGGCCGAGCAGGGCCGCCAGCGGCTCGTTGACCTGGATCCACGTCCCGTCCAGCTCGGCCAGCCCCAGGCCGACGTCCACCGCCTCGACCATCGCGCGCAGCCTGCGCTCGCTCGCCACCAGGCCGTCGAGCCGTCGCTGCTCGGCCGATGCCGCGTCGCGCATGTGCCGCGTCAGCTCGGCCATGGTCGCGGCCACCGCAAGTAAGACGGCCGCCAGCAGGACAGCCGGCAGGAGCTCCGACGTGTGGCCGGTCGCCAGGGGCAGTAACACGACCGCCATCGCGGCGATGACGGCGACCGCCAGCGACTCGCCGCGGTTCTGCTGCAAGGCGACGACCAGGACCACCGCCAGGTAGAGAGGGAAGGCAACCACCGATTGCGCGTCCGCCAGCGCCTGGATCGCGAAGATGGCCGCCAGCGCGGCAAAAGGCAAAGCTCGGCGGACCAGGTGTCGAGTCCACGACATTGACCCCAGACCGACCCCTGGCACTGCCCCTGATGCCTCGCCCCCCCTGGCGGTATCGAAGGTGCGCAGGACGCCAATCTTAAGGACGGACAGAGCGATCTCAGCCGCGTTACGAACAGGCGACCGAAAGTTGCCTTAAGCTTCGGCTCGGCTGCTTCCTTGAACCACCCCAGCACCCCGCTTCAGGCCGAAGGACTCAGCCGCCGCGTGTACCCGTTCCTCGGGCTGGCCATCGTCGGGCTGGTCAGCCTGCACGGCTTCGCCGCCATCACCGCCTCGCTGGCCTTGAGCGGAGCGATGGCCGTCGGGGTTGCCCTCGTGCTCATCCCTCTGGCCCAGATCGACACGCCGGCGCGCAACGGGGTCATAACCGCCATCCCGGTCGTTGGCGGCTTCGTGCTCGCCCTCTACCCGCTGTGGGCCGACGGCACAGCGTTCGGCATCATCGCGTCGGTCGTCATCACCGTGCTGGGCGGCATCCTGGTCCTGCTGCCGTGGGAGCGCATCCCGCGCTACCTCCACGCCATCTCGCCGATCGGCGCGCTGGCGGTCGCCTTCGCGCTGGAGATCCAGTTCGGCCTCAGCATCGTGCGCGCCTTCCCGTTCATCCTCCTGCCGCTCATCTTCCTGGCCCTGTACTACACGGCCGTCGAGTTCGCGGTCGGCGCCTCGCTCGCCGTCGCCGACCTGATCCTGGTGACCGGCATCGAGCCGGCGACCGGCGACCCGGCCGCGGCGGTGCTCGAGGGACTGCTGCTGGTCGCCTTCGGCATCCTGGTCCGGCGTGTCGTCGCAGAGCTCCAGGAGAACCGGCACGAGAAGTCGTCGCTGCTGGCCGACCTGTCCCAGCGCAACCAGGACCTGCAGGAGCTGACGCGCCTCAAATCCGAGTTTCTAGCCACCATGAGCCACGAGATCCGCACGCCGCTCAGCGGCGTCCTCGGCATGACCGGGTTGCTGATGGACACGGAGCTCACGCCGGAGCAGCGCGAGTACGTGGAGACGATCCGCTCCTCGGGAGACGCGCTTCTCGAGATCATCAGCGACATCCTCGACTTCTCCCGCATCGAGGCCGGACGCGTGCGCCTCGAGACGCTGGAGTTCAGCCCCCGCTACGTGGTCGAGGAGGCGGTCGAGCTGTTCGCCGAGGCCGCCGCCAACAAGGGCATCGAGCTGGTGCTGGACGTCGACCCGGACGTGCCCGAGCCGGTGGTCGGGGACGCCGGCCGGCTGCGCCAGGTGCTGATCAACCTGATCAGCAACGCGGTCAAGTTCACCGACGCCGGCGAAGTCGTGGTGCGCGCCCGCCACGCGGCGTCGAAAGGGCCGGGCGTTGCCGTCACGTTCGAGGTCGCCGATACTGGCATCGGCCTCACGCCGGACGAGACGACGCGCGTCTTCGGCGTCTACTCGCAGATCGACGCGTCGACCACGCGGCGCCACGGCGGCACGGGCCTCGGCCTGGCGATCGCGCGCATGCTCGCCCAGCTGATGGGCGGCGAGATCGAGGTCGTCAGCGAGAAGCGCAAGGGCAGTCGGTTCTGGTTCACGGCCCTGTTTCGCGAGGCCGCGGTCCCGCGGGCGGCGCGCGCGCGTTCGGGCGCGCAGCTCGCGGGCACCACGGTCGCGATCATCGACGACAACACGACCAACCGCACGATCCTGGAGCGCTACGTCAGCTCGTGGGGGATGCGCGGTCGCAGCTTCGACTCGGGACACGAGGCGCTGCGCGAGATGCACCGGCATGCGGCGGGCGAAGACGCGTTCGAGGTCGCGATCCTCGACCTGATGATGCCCGCGATGGACGGCGCCGCCGTCGCGGCCGCGATGCGCGCCGACCCCACGCTGAGGGACACGGCGGTGATCCTCCTCACGTCGGCCGGACGCTCCGAGGTCGCGGTGCCCGGCGTCGACGCCGAGCTCGTCAAGCCGGTGCGGCCGTCGCAGCTGTTCGACGTCCTGCAGACGTTGCTCGCGGGAAAGTCCCCCGCCGAGCTCGCGAGCACGCCGCATCCGGCCGGCTCGAAAGGCGCGCGCATCCTGGTCGTGGACGACAACGCGGCCAATCAAAAGGTGGCGCTGCGCATGGTGGAGCGCCTCGGCTATCGCGCCGACGTGGCGGCGACCGGCGCCGAGGCCGTGGCGATGACTGGCCGCGGGCACTATGACGCGGTGCTGATGGACTGCCAGATGCCGGAGATGGACGGCTACGAGGCGTCGCGGCAGATCCGCCATGACGAGCGAGGTGGCCGCCACGTGCCAATCATCGCCATGACCGCGGACGCCGGATCGGGCGAGCGCGAGCACTGCCTCGCGGCCGGCATGGACGATTACATCTCGAAGCCAGTGAAGCTCCACGTGGTGGCCGCGGTGCTCGAGCGGTGGCTGGCCACGCAGGAGGCCGCCCACCTCCGATAGTCCGGACTATCCGGAGGTTGGCTCGACCAAAAGCTCGGTCAGGCCGGACTATCCGGGGGGCTGCCGAGCCGCCGCAAAGCCACGATCGTCACGTCGTCGAACAGGTCCCTCTCCCGCGCGCCGCTCGCGAGGACGTCCACCATCTCCTGCGCGGACCCGGCGCGCCGAGCCTCGTATGGCAGCTGCACGTCCTTCGTCGCCAGGTCAGGTCGCAGGTCGAGCAGCCCGTCGGAGAACACGACCAGCGAGTCCCCCGGATTCATGGTCACCGATCCGACCGCGAACGTCGTGTCGGGAAAGATCCCGATCGGCGCGCTGCGCTGCGGCAGCAGCTCCTGTCCGGTCGCGCCGCGCAGCAAACGCGCGTGGCCGTGCCCGGCGTCGACGTACTCCAGCGCTCCCGACCGCGGGTCGAACGTGCAGTGGAACACCGTGACGTACGCGTGGTTGGCCTCGAGCGCCCCGCCCATGACCGACGCGGCCTGGTTGATGGCGGCGCCCAGCGGCTCCACGCCGGCCGCGCCGCGCAGCGCCGCGCGAGCCGTCGCCATCATCAGCGACGCGATGAGGCCCTTGCCCATCACGTCCCCGAGCGTGATCGTGACGCGTCCGTCGTTCCAGCGGTACCAGTCGTAGAAATCCCCGCTGATCTCGCGCGCCGCGGTGAAGTGCGCCGCGATCTCGAACCCGTCCTCCCGATAAGGCGACGAGGGCAGCATGCCTGCCTGCAGCTCGGCCGCGCGCCTCATCTGCTCGGTGCGCTCGGCGACCATGCCTTCCAGGCGGTCGAGGTTGGCGCGATGGTCCATCTCGAGGCTGCGCCGGCGCAGGTTGTTGACCACCAGCAGGTACAGCTGCGTCGCGCCGACCGGCTTGACGTGATACGCGTAAGCCCCGTGCTCGAGAGCGGCCTTGCCGAGCTCGGGGTCGTCGACGCCCGAGATCATGACCACGGAAGTGTCGGGCCTGGTCGCCCGCAGCTCTTCGAGCAGGCCATAACCCGACTCGTCGGGCAGCTTCACGTCGAGCAGCGCGATGGCGTAATCGCGCTTCTCGAAGAACCGCCTGGCCTCGGCCGCGTTGAGGGCGACGTCCGCCTCGAACCCGCGGCTCCTCAGCACGCGCTCCATCACCCTCGCCAGGGGCTCCTCGTCGTCCACGATGAGGACTCGTTGGGAACTCTCCGGAACCGCCACGGCGAAGCAGTCTATCGAGGCTAAAGCTGGGCCTCTCCGCCTTATGCTCTTTCGGCCATGTCCCTAGACGTCCAGAGCCGCCAGGCGGACAACGGCGCCACCGTCGTCGCTCCCACCGGGCGACTCGACGTTGCCGGCGCGCCCGCCTTGAAGGACGCGATCGCCGAGGCCGTTAAGAACGGCCCGCCCCGCGTCGTGATCGACATGGAAGGGGTGAGCTTCGTCGACTCGACCGGCCTCGGCTCGGTGATCGCCGCCCTGAAGCAGATCCGGAGCAGCCAGGGGGAGCTGCGCCTGGCCGCGCCCAACCAGCAGGTCCGCGTCGTGCTGGAGCTGACCACGCTCGACCGCGTCTTTCCATATTTCGCGACAGTCGAGGAAGCCCTCGCCGGCCTCTAAGCCGGTGAGGAGCAAGCACGAGGCCTTTGAGTTTCACGCGACGCTCGACGATCTGGACGAAGGGCTCGACGTCCTCCACCGTTCGATCGAGCGCCTGCGCCAGGCCACCGGCCGCGCCGCCGACGACAGGCCCCTCCTCCTCTTCGAGACGGCGCTCGGCGAGATCGGCAGCAACGTCCTCACGCACGGCCGTCCCGCCGGCGCGGAAAGGCCCGTCGACTACCGGCTCCGCTTCGTGCGCGGTGTGGTCGAGGCTTCGCTCACCGATGCCGGGGCGCCCGTCCACGAGCACCTGGCGCGCGAGATGCCTGGGCACGAAGACGAGTCGGGCCGCGGCCTGGCCATGGCCCGCTCGCTGCTGGACGAGCTCGGCTACGAACGCGATGGCGGGGTCAATCGTTGGCGACTGGTGAAACGCCTGTGAGCAGTGACGGTGAGGGCGTCGACCCGACGCGGCAGCTGATCCACGACTTGCGCAACCTGCTCGCCGTGGTCGTCAACTACAGCGAGCTGATCGCCGAAGAGCTGGAAGACCCGGAAGCGATCCGCGCCGACATCCAGGAGGTAAAGGCCGCCGCCGAGAAGGCCATCGCGATGACGGACAAGCTCCCGCGGCCGGGCCCGGCCGTGCCGCGATGACCGTCACCAGGAGGGCCGTCGACAGGCCTCGCTCTGCGTTGATCCATCGCGACATCGCGCTCGTGGTCGACGACGACGAGCAGGTGCTGCGACTCGTCAAACGCGTGCTGGAGCGGGCGGGGTTCGAGTGCGTCACCGTCAACAACGGCCACGCCGCGCACGACGCCGCCGTGGAGTGGCGGCCCGACATCATCCTGCTCGACCTGATGATCGGCGACGTGACCGGCGACCAGATCATGGCCGAGCTGCGCGAAGACTTTCGTACGCGGCTGATTCCCGTCGTGTTCCTCACCGTGCGCGACTCGCTCAAGGACAAGGTCGAGCACCTGCTATCGGGCGCCGACGACTACGTGACCAAGCCGTTCGTCCCCGAAGAGCTCGTGGCGCGGCTGCGGGCGGTGATGTCCCGCTCGACGACCACGCGCGGGCTCAGCCCGCTTACGGGCATGAGCGGCAACAGCGACATCTTGGGTGAGGTCAGCCGGCGCCTCGCCCAGAACGAGAGGTTCGCCGTGCTCTACCCCGACATCGATTCCTTCAAGAGCTACAACGACCACTACGGTTTCTTGCGCGGCGACGACGTGATCAAGACGCTGGCGACGATCATCCTCGAGGTCATCGAGGAGAACCACTCGCCAGAGCATTTCGCCGGCCATGTGGGCGGCGACGACTTCGTGATCCTGACCGAGCCGAGCCTCGCCGAGTCGGTCGCCACGGAGATCACCACGCGATTCGACGAGGCGATCCCCGCGCTGTACGACCCGGCCGACCGGGAGAAGGGCTGGATCGAGTCGGAAGAGCGCAACGGCAACATGCTGCGCACGCCGCTCGTCTCGGTCTCGATCGGGATCGTGATCGTGGAGCCTGGGAGCTATGGCAGCGCCGCCGCGGTGGCGGCGCGCGCCTCTGAGGTAAAAGGTGTCGCCAAGCGAATGCCGGGCTCAAAATGGGTGCTCGACCGGCGCCGCCCGCCGGAAAGGTTCAGCTGATGGCTGAGATCACCGTCGATACGCCAGCTGGGGTCCCCGACGAAGCCGAGCGCCGTCGGGTGAAGGTCGTCGTCCACCGCCTCGACGGAGGTCTCGAAGACGGCGAGTCCGACACGCGCGCCATCGGAGCCGAAGGCTTCCCGGTCTTCTCCACCAACGACCCGCAGCGCGCGCGCTACGTGCCGACGCGCGACATCAAGTACGTGGTCTTCGGCTCGGTGGACGACGCCGCGCTCGAGCCTGACCCGGTAGACGGCAGCCGGGACCGCAAGGCCATCATCCGTTTTCGCGACGGCGAGTGGATCGCGGTTTACATCGAGGCCGCCATGCAGCCGAACGGCGACGCGATCCCGATCAAGATCCGCCTCCCCGAGCTGCAGCGGGTCATCCCCGCCATCGCGGCGGCGCCCGCCATCCTCGAGGTGCAGTACGTCGACACGTGGGGCGGCAGCGTGGTCGCGCCCGAGCCGCAGGCCACCGGCCAGCCGCGGCGCCGCAGGTCCGACCTGCTCGAGGCCGCCGCGCGGCAGGGCCGCGACCTGAACAAGCTGGCCAACGACTTCCGTGACCGCCTCGCGCTCATTCGCGACGTCGGCCTGACGACGGGCGACACGCTCGCGTTCTCGCGTGCGGTGCGCACACACCTCGACCGCTTCCTGCTCGAAGACGGCATCGTCCTCAACTCGCAGGAGAAGTCGGCGCTGGCCGACATCATCTTGCGTGCCGCGGTCGGCTACGGGCCGCTCGACAGCCTGCTGCACGACCGGTCGGTGAGCGAGATCATGGTCAACGGCCCGGACCAGATCTTCATCGAGCGGCGCGGCGTGCTGACCAAGGCGGACATCCGCTTCGAGGACGAGAACCAGCTGCTCGAGACGATCCGCCGCATGGTGGCCACCACCGGGCGTCACATCGACGGCCTGAACCCGATGGTCGACGCCCGCCTGCCCGACGGGAGCCGCGTCAACGCGATCATCCGGCCGGCCGCCATCCACGGCGCCGCCCTGACGATCCGCAAGTTCAAGGACGCGGTGCTCGCGATGGACGACCTGAAGCACGAGGGCAGCCTGAGCCCAGCCATGGCCGAGTTCCTGCAGGCGGCCGTCCTCGGCCGCATGAACATCCTGGTCTCCGGCGGCACCGGCTCCGGCAAGACGACGACGCTGAACGTGATCGCGCGCTTCATCCCCCACAACCAGCGGGTGATCACCATCGAAGATGCGGCCGAGCTCCAGATCGACCACCCGCACGTCATCGCGCTCGAGCACCGTCCACCCAACGTCGAAGGTAAGGGCGAGCTGACCATTCGCCAGCTGCTCCGCAACAGCCTCCGGATGCGCCCCGACCGGATCCTGGTCGGCGAGGTCCGCGGCGCCGAGGCGCTGGACATGCTGCAGGCGATGAACACCGGCCACGACGGTTCGATGTCGACCATCCACTCCAACTCCGCGCGCGACGCGCTGTCCCGCCTCGAGACGATGGTGATGATGGCCTCGATCGACATTCCGTTCGAGGCCGTGCGGGCGCAGATCGCTTCCGCCGTCAACCTCATCGTCCATCAGGCGCGCATGCCGGACGGCCGGCGCAAGGTCGCGCAGATCGCGGAAGTCGTCGGCTACGACGCGAACGGCCCGATCCTCCGCGACATCTTCCTGCTCGGGATGGGCGGCGACCTGCGGCTCGAGTACAACGCGACCGGCTACGTGCCGACGGCGCTGGACAAGGCGGCCTTCTACGGCGTCCAGGTCAACCAGGACCTCTTCGACCCGCAGAAGTCACGCTTCGTCCCGGCGGGCTCGGACAGCATGATGCCGGTGGTCAAGGACCCGCTCATCTCGGGCCAGGGCAAGACGGAGAACGTGGTCCGCCAGGTCGTGGTCGTGCCGTTCAGCTCGGACCGCCCCGGCGTTCGCTCGGGGGCGCAACCCATGCAGGTCGATGCGTCGTCCGCGGCGCCGCCGACCGCCATGGCCTCGACGCCCGAGATGCAGGACGAGATGCGCAAGCTCATCGACGCGGCCCGCTCCGCCGTGGCCGACCTCCAGGCGGCCACGCCGGCCCCCCACGCCGCCGCGCCCCCGGCGGCAGCCTACCCGCCCGCCGCCCCTGGCGCGGTGGCGCCGGTCGTGTACCAGCAGCCCGCGCCAAGCGGGCCGGCGCCGGAGTTCCCGTCGCCGCTCCCCGGCCCGGCCGGTTACGGCCAGCCCTTGGACGTGCACGCCGCGAGCGCGCTGGAGGCCGCGACCGCCATGGCGCGCGCCACGACCGCCCTCGGCCAGCTGGCGGCCGCATCCTCCGGGTTCACCGGCATGCTGCCCACGGTGCGCGGCACCGAGGGCGCGCCCGGTCCGGCCGGCGCGTCGCGCCGGATCCAGGCCGTGATCGAGACGATCATCACCCGCCGCGGGCTCAGCCTGCGCCTCGCGCCCGCGCTCACCGAGGCGTTCGAAGGCGCCGAGCTGAAGGCCAGCGACTACGCGCACCAGTCG
>Ga0070698_100001856_pt1 | contig 23535 bp, 19 predicted proteins | sample KBSK1502metaG_FD_65477 | JGI IMG/M metagenome (GOLD analysis project Ga0070698, IMG submission 65477) | Corn, switchgrass and miscanthus rhizosphere microbial communities from Kellogg Biological Station, Michigan, USA - KBS K1-50-2 metaG | ecosystem: Host-associated > Plants > Roots >...
GACTGGCGTTGCGCGTACTCCTCGAGGCGGTCGAGGCGGACGGGCGGGTAGATCGGCACCGGGATCGCTCCCGCCACCAGGATCCCGAGGAAGCAACGGAGGAAGTCCACGCCGGTGGGAAGCATGAGGGCCACCGTCTCGCCGCGGCCCACCCCGCGCTCGCGCAGGCCGCCCGCGATCGCGGCCGCTTCGGAGAGCAGGTGGCCGTATGTGATCGTGCTGTCACGGCCGTCGTCCTCGCGGAGGTACACGTGCGGCCGGTCGGGCTCGGCCTGCGCCCGCCGCCAGAGGACCTCGTGAACGGTGGCGGCGGCGGAGAGGACGGCGGCGGGGCCGGGGACGGAGGGCCGCGGCGCCCGCTCGACGATGCCGCGCGCGCTGCCGCCGCCGCCCTCGAGAAGGACGCGAGCCAGGCCGGCGGGCGTGTCGATCTGCAGGCAGCGCTCGTCGAGCGTCCGCCCGAAGGCGCTCTCGAGGCGCAACAGCAGCTCGACCCGCTCGAGGCTGCCGAGGCCAAGGTCGCGCTCGAGGGACGCTTCCGGCGCCGCGGCCCGGAGGGCGCGCCCGCCGCCGAGCTCGGTGAGCAGCTCCCTCACCACCTCGAGCACGCGGTCCTGGGCCGCTTCGGACATCGAAGCTTTCACTGTAGCCGTGCGGGACCCCCGCGTGCAATCATCAGGGCGTGCTCGAGGTCGTGACCCTGCGCGAGATAGAGAAGATCTTCGAGGTGACCGACCGCCTCGGGATCCACCGCGAGCAGCTCGTCATCCCTCTCGCCCCGCGCCATCCGGGCCGGGTGCGGCGGATGCCGAACGGCAAGATCGAGATCGTGGTGGAGTCCGAGGGCGCCTTCGACGACTGGGTGGCCGGCCTGGAGCCCGAGCTGCGACGGGCCGCCACGCCCTGACGCGGCTCAGGCGGAGAGGCCGTCGAGCGCGCGGCGATAGGCCTCGAGGTCGGCATCGCTGAAGAGCACGAAGCGGACGAGGCGGAGCGGCGAGCCTGCCCGCAGCGCGTCGGCCACTGCGCCCACCGCCACGACGCTCGCCTCGGTCACCGGGAAGCCGTAGGCGCCGGTGGAGATGCTGGGAAAGGCCACCGACGAGAGACCTTCCCGGGCCGCGAGCGCGAGGCTGTTCCGGTAGCAGCGCGCGAGCGTGGACGCCTCGCCGTGTGACCCGCCGCGCCAACGAGGTCCCACGGTGTGGATCACGCGGCGGGCCGGCAGGAGGCCGCCGCTCGTGATCACCGCTTCGCCGGCCGGCAGGGGCCCATTCGCATCGACGAGGCGCCGGCACTCGTCCAGGATCGCGGGGCCGCCCGCCCGATGAATCGCGCCGTCGACGCCGCCACCGCCCATCAGCGACGAGTTGGCGGCGTTGACGATGGCGTCGACCGGCTCGCGGGTGATGTCGCCGCGAGTCAGCTCGAGGCGACTCGGCCCGAAGTCCCGGGCGGAGCCGGGCCCCCTCCGCTCGCTGGCTGGCACGGCGAGGAGAAGCGAAGGCGCGAGAGGGGCCGGCGAAGGCCCCCTCGCGCCCTGGCCGGCCTACTTGCCGAGAGCCGCGTCCTTGGCGGCCTTGGCGACCACGAACTTCAGGCGCCGCCGAGCGGGGATCTTGATCTCCTCGCCGGTCTGCGGGTTGCGTCCCATGCGCGCCTTGTAGCTCCGGACGACCAGCTTCCCGACCCCGGGGATCGTGAAGCCGTTCTTGGCCTCTCTGTGAGCCATGCTCGCCAGGGCCTCGAGAAAGGCGGCGGAAGTCTTCTTGGGGATTTCCGCCTTCTCGGCCAGGGCCGCCACGATCTTCGACTTGGTCATCGGCTTTGCCATCGAGTCAATCCTCCTCAGCCCGCGTTGTGGGGGTTCTTCGGAAAAGCGGGCCATTCTACATGGGCTCTGCGGCCCGCTGTCAACATGATTTCGCACAGCATCGACGGCCTATACGCGATATGGGCCCGAAGAACTACCGGTGGTCGGCGGAGGGCTCTTCCCGAATGACGAACACCGTCTCACCGGGTCGGGCCAGGCCGAGCTCCTCCCGCGCAATCCGCTCGATGGCCGCCGGATCGCGTCTAAGGGCGCCGATGTCGGCGGCGAGACGGGAGTTGTCGGCCTTCAGCTGCTCGATCTCCCTCGCGAGCGCATCGGCGCGCTCGCGCTGGCTGACGAGCTGCAGCAGCCCCCGATCGCCGAAGAGCGAGCCCACGAGCAGGCCGACGACGACGATGATCGAGGCGAGGATCGCGGCCTTCTTCCGGAGGCCTACTTCCGCCCGCCCACGCTCGTCCCTCACTTAAATCTCTACTTAATATATTGCGCTTAAGAGCTTATCAGAACTAGATAATTTATGCATGGCTGGCGATGCCCATGCGCTCGCCGCCCCGCCGGACGACGGCCTGCTGGTAACGGCGGAGGAGGCCCACGAGGTCGGCGTTGATTCTCCGGAGCCGCGCGAGCCCGCGGCGGAACTCGCGGTGTCGGCTCAGCAGATCGCGCGCCCGCGCCACCTCGTCGGCGTCGAGATAGGCGAAAGTGCCCCGGCCGGCGCTGCGGCTGGAGAGCACGTAATACGGTCCGTGTCGTCGGCCGGTGCGGCACGCGCACGTCGGCTTCCCGCACCGGCCGTAGCGCGGAAAGAGCGACCCCTGTAGCTGTTCCCGCTGCCGCAGGAGCAGGCGCACGAGCGTGCCCTGCTCGCGCAGCTGCGTACGCACCTGACGGCGGATCGCCTGGAGGTCGGCCATTCGTCCTACAGTAATCTCCTCAAAAAGCACTGTAAGACTACGCGCGACGCGGGGGCGCCGTCAAGAGGTCTCCCGGCCTGGCCGCGGGGTATGATCGGGACACTGGGATCGGGGGGTGAGGGAATGTGGCTCCTGAAGACCGAGCCGACCGTCTACGGGTACGACGACCTGGAGCGCGAGGGGCGCACCGCGTGGGACGGGATCAGCAACCCCGCGGCCCTCAAGAACCTCCGGAGCATGAAGCAGGGCGACCCCGCAATCATCTATCACACGGGTGACGAGCGGGCGGCGGTCGGCCTGGCCGAGGTCGTGCGGGCGGCCTACCCCGATCCGAAGAAGGACGACCCGAGGCTCGTCGCCGTCGATCTGGTGCCGCGCGGCCGCTTCAAGCGGCCGGTGAGCCTCGACGAGATCAAGGCCCTGGCCTTGTTCAACGAGAGTCCCCTCGTCCGCCAGGGCCGTCTCTCGGTCGTCCCCTTGACCGCGGCGCAATGGAAGGCGCTCACCGTGCGGGGCGCGGCGTGAGCGAGCGGGTGGTCGTGCTGTCGACCGTGGGCACCGCGGAGGACGCCGCCCACATCGCGCGCACCCTCGTGGAGCGCCGCCTGGCCGCCTGCGTGAACGTCCTTCCCGGCGTGAGGTCGTTCTACCGCTGGAAGGGCGCGGTGGAGGAGGACGAGGAGCGCCTGCTCGTGATCAAGACCCGCCGGGACCGATTCGAGGCGTTGCGCGATGCGCTGGTCGCCCTCCACCCCTACGAGCTGCCGGAGGCGATCGCGCTTCCCATCGAAGCCGGCCACGCTCCGTACCTGGCCTGGCTCGACGAGTCGGTGCAGCCCTAGACCTTCTCCAGGCCAAGCTTCAGGTCCGCGATCAGGTCCTCGGTGTCCTCGCAGCCGACGCTGATGCGCACGAGGCCGTCGCGGATGCCGAGCGCGTCGCGCTCGGCCTGCGTGTAGCCGGCGTGGGTCATGGTGGCGGGATGCGAGATCAGCGTCTCGACTCCGCCCAGGCTCTCGCCGAGGGAGCACAGGCGCAGGGCGGGCAGGAAGCGGCCGGCGGCCTCGAGGCTGCCGAGGTCGAAGGAGATCATGGCGCCGAAGCCCGTGGCCTGGCGGCGCTGGACGTCGTGGCCGGGATGGTCCGGAAACCCGGGCCAGTAGACCTTCTTCACCCGGGCCTGCTCCCGGAGGAACGCCGCCACTTTCCGCCCGTTCTCCTCGTGGCGCGGCATGCGGAGCGCGAGCGTCTTCGTGCCGCGCAGCACGAGCCACGCATCGAAGGGGGAGAGGATGGCGCCGGCGGCGTTCTGGTAGTACTGCAGCCACTCCGCGTGCGCGGTCGCCTTCACGACAGCCACCCCGCCCACGCTGTCGGAGTGCCCGTTCAGGAACTTGGTCGTGGAGTGCACCACGATGTCGGCGCCGAGCGCGAGCGGCCGCTGGAAGAAGGGGCTCATGAACGTGTTGTCCACCACGAGCAGCGCCTTGCGCTCGCGGGCGATCCGGGCCAGCGCGGCAATGTCGCACACCTTCATCAGGGGATTGGTGGGGGTCTCGATCCAGAGCATGTCGAAGCGGCCCGCCGTCTCGTCGAACCGGCCGGCGTCGCTGGCGTCGACGAACGCGAACTCCAGCCCGTAGCGGCCGAGCACCTTCGTGAAGAGGCGGTGGGTGCCGCCGTAGACGTTGTCCGACACCACGACGCGCTCCCCCGCCTTCAGGAGGGACGTCACCGCGTGGGTGGCGGCCATCCCGGAAGCGTAGCAGTACGCGTCGGCGCCGCCCTCGAGCGCGGCCAGGTTCTTCTCGAGCGCCCGCCGCGTGGGGTTCTGGGTCCGCGCGTACTCGTAGCCCTTGTGCTTGCCGATCCCCTCCTGGACGTACGTGGCCGTCTGGTAGATCGGGGTCACGATGGCGCCGGTCGTCGGATCCGGCTCCTGCCCGGCGTGAATGCAATCGGTGGCGAAGCCCATGGCGCGCTCCTCCTGGGAAGCACCATTGTAGTCGTCCGGAGCGACGGGCCTCTACAGCGCAGAGACCGCAGAGAGCCGCAGAGACGCAGAGAACGGAAACAACAGGCACGGAGCAACAGCTGCGAGCGGAGCGCGATTCACTCGCGCGGAGCGAGCGGGGGGTCTGGGGGGTGCGCCGCTAGCACCCCCCAGCTCAAGCTACGACCAGGGCGTAGCCGTACTGCGCGCCGTTGCCCGCGCCGATCCAGAGGAAGACGACGATGTCCCCGTCCTTCACCGCGCCGGAACGGCGGTCCTCGTCGAAGAGCAGGAGGGTGCTCGCCGCGGAGGTGTTCCCGTAGTGGCCGACGTTGGTGGGCACGCGCTCCACGGGAAGGCCCATCGTGCGGGCGGTGCGCTCCACGGCGATGCGGTTGGCCTGGTGGAAGTACCAGCGCTTGATCTTGTCGACGTCGAAGGCGTGGCCCACGACCGGCTGCACCTTCACCGGCCAGTCCTCCACCATCCTCTCGAACGTGCGGCAGAGGACGGGCGTGAAGGAACGACCGACGGTCTGCGCCTCCATGAGGAAGAGGTGCTCGGTCAGGTTGTCGGCGCAGGTGGGGCTCGTGCCGCCACCGGCGTCGTACCGGACGATCGTCAGGTCGGGCTGCGTCTCGTACCAGGTGTGGACGAGGCCGCGGTCCCCCGACTTCCGCCCCGCGCGGAGGACCACGGCGCCCGCGCCGTCGCCGAACAGGGCCGGGCTCAGCCAGGCCCACGGATAGCGGCCCTGCATGTAGAACGGGATCGTGTCGCGGGTGAGGTAGCTGCTCGAGCAGTTGCTGGCCACGAGGAGGACGGCGCCGTCTTCGCCGTTGCCCGCGAGCTCGCTCCGCGCGGAGTGGAACGCCGGCGCGAGGCCCGCGCAACCGAGGTTGTGGTACATGAGGTGCGCGTCGCGCCGCAACCCCAGCTCCCGGGTCATGAAGCGCAGGTGGTCGTTGAAGTAGAGCGTATCGGGCGTGCAGGAGACGTGCACGAGGGCGTCGATGTCCGCGGCCTCCAGCCCGGCGTCCTCCAACGCCCGCTTCGCCGCCCGGACCGCCAGATCGCCGTCGTAGAGCCCGCCCTCCGCGCGGGGCCGCTTGACCGCCGTGCTCATGTCGAGATCGAAGGAGCGGGTGGAGATGCCCAGGTTCCGCTCCAGCCACTCGGAGTGGACGGGCTTGCCGTTGGGTTTGGTGGGACGCAGCCACGCGAGAACCTCGTCGTTGCGCACGAGGGGCGTGCAGACGAAGGAGCCGGATCCGGCGATGAGGGAGGGACCGCTCAAGATGTCACCCTGCTAAACCGATCTTATGGGCCCTTATTATACGCTTTGCAGCGACCGATCAAGCGGTTTCACGTTTTTGAGTCGTAAATTCGTATTTTGAGTCACAGATTCTCGAAGACGCCTTTCCCGAGGTAGCGCTCGAACCCGTCGGCGAGCACGGTCACGACCGCGGCGGAAGGCGGAAGGCCTCGCGCCACGTCGCGGGCGGCGTGGGCGGCGGCGCCGGAAGAACCGCCCACCAGCAGGCCCTCGGTCCGCGCCAGCTCCCGTACGGCGGCGAAGGCGTCGTGGTCGCTCACGGTGCGCACCTCGTCGACGAGCGAGCGGTCGAGGGCACCCGGCCAGAACGAGTTGCCGATGCCCTCCACCTTGTGGGGCGCGGCCGGCCCGCCGCCCCAGACCGAGCCCTGCGGCTCGACGAGGACCGCGCGCATCCGCGGCACCCGCTCCTTGAAGTAGCGAGCGAGGCCGGTGAAGGTTCCCCCGGTTCCGGCGCCGATGACGATCGCGTCCGGGATGCGTCCGAGCTGCTGCTCGACCTCCACGGCGGTGGTGCGATAGTGGAAGTCGGGATTCGCGGGGTTCTCGAACTGCTGGGGCACGTATGAGCCGGGAAGCCGGGCCGCGATCTCCTGCGCCTTGGCGATCGCGCCCTGGATCCCGTCCTCGGTGGGGGTGAGGACGACCTCGGCCCCGAGCACCTTCATGACCGCCGTCTTGGGCCCGACGAATTTCTCGGGCACGACGAGGATCACCCGGTAGCCGCGGCTGATGCCGATGAGGGCGAGGCCGACCCCGGTATTGCCGGCGGTGGGTTCGATGATGGTCGCCCCGGGCCGGAGCCGGCCCTCGGCCTCGGCCGCGTCCACCATACCCAGCGCCGCCCGGTCCTTGACGCTGCCGCCCGGGTTCAGGAACTCCAGCTTGGCGTAGATGCCGGCCCCACCCGCCGGAGCGTAGCGGTTCAGCCGAAGCATCGGCGTCGCTCCCACCAGCTCGAGGATGCCCTGGGCCAGGGGAGGCGCGGCGGTGGCCGCCGTGTCCGACGGAGATGTCTTGCGGTGCGCCAAGGCGCCGTCTCAGGAAGCGCGGCCGGTACGACCGAGGAACTCGCCGCACTCCTGGGCCTGGAGCGGCCGGCTGAAGAGATAGCCCTGCATCCGATCGCAGTGGCGGGCGGCGAGGAAGGCCAGTTGCTCCTGCGTCTCCACTCCCTCCGCCACCACCCGCAGCTTGAGGGTGTGGGCGAGGGCGATGACGGCCGTGGCGATCGCGGCGTCGTCGGGGTCACTCGTGATGTCGCGCACGAACGACTGGTCGATCTTGAGCGTGTCGATGGGAAGCCGCTTCAAGTAGTTCAGCGAGGAATAGCCGATGCCGAAGTCGTCGATGGAGATCCGCACCCCCAGCGTCTTCAGCTCCCGCAGGGTGTGGATCGTCGCTTCGGCGTTCTGCATCGCGTTGGTCTCGGTGATCTCGAGGTCGAGACAGCGCGGCGGCAGCCCCGTCTCCTCGAGCGCGCGCTTGACCTGGGCAACGAGGTCCGGCTGCTGGAACTGGCGGGCCGACAGGTTCACCGCGATCGAGAGGTGGGGGTGACCCAGGTCCTGCCAGGCCCGCGCCCGCGCGCAGGCGGTGCGCAGCACCCAGGGGCCGATGGGCAGGATGAGGCCCGTGATCTCGGCCAGGGGGATGAACTCCGCCGGGGCCAGGACCCCGCGCTCGGGATGGCGCCACCGGAGGAGCGCCTCCAGGCCGTGGACGCGGCCCGTCCCCAGGTCCAGGAGCGGCTGGTAGTACAGCTCCAGCTCGTCGCGGGCGAGGGCCTTGCGCAGGCTGTTCTCCAGCGCCAGCCGTTCGACCGCGGTCGCGTTCATGGCCGGCGTGTAGAGCTGGTAGTTGTCGCGCCCCTGCTCCTTCGCCCGGTACATCGCGGTGTCGGCGTTCTTGATCAGGGTCTCGGCGTCGGCGCCGTCGTCGGGGTAGAGGCTGATGCCCATGCTGGCGGTGACGTACAGCTCGCGTCCCTCCAGCCGGAAGGGGAGCTTGAGCGAATCGAGGATCTTCTCCGCCACCTTCGCGACGTCCTCGGTCCGATTGAGCGCGGGCAGGAGCAGGATGAACTCGTCGCCGCCGAGGCGGGCCACGGTGTCGCCCTCGCGCACGGAGGACTGCAGCCGGCGCGCCACCCCCTGGAGCAGGCGGTCGCCGAGGCTGTGACCGAGCGAGTCGTTGATGACCTTGAAGCGGTCCACGTCGAGGAAGAAGATCGCGAGCCGGTAACCTTGCCGGTGGGCCTGGGCCACCGCCACCGACAGCCGGTCGTTGAAGAGGAGCCGGTTGGGCAGGCCGGTGAGCGCGTCGTGGTAGGCCAGGTTCTTGATCTGCTCCTCGGCCTCCTTGCGCTTGGTGATGTCGAAGGCGGTGCCCAGAACGGCCGGCCGCCCGCCGACGTCGATCACGGCGGCGGAGAAGTCGACCCAGCGCTCCTCGCCGTCCTTGCGCACGATCTTGAACTGGTAGCCGGTGGGCGCCTCGTCCCCGCGCAGGCGCGCCAGGCCCCGGCCGCGGATCAGGTCCTTGTAGTCGGCGTGGACCATGTCCCAGAGGTTCATCGACCCCAGCTCCTCCCGGGCGTAGCCGGTGAGGGCGGCCATGGAGGCGTTGGCGTAGATGAACCCCGCGCCCTGGTAGATGAAGATCGCGCTCGGCGCCGTCTCCGCGAGGGTCCGGAAGCGGGCCTCGCTCTCCCGCAGCGCCTCGGCCGCCCGCTTGCGGTCGATGGCCGCCGCCACGTGCTGGGACACGAAGGTGAGCAGGTCGCGGTCGGTCTCGCCGTAACGCAGGCTCTCCGTGTAGCTCTGGACCACGAGCACGCCGAAGGTCTTCTCTCCCCGCTTCAGCGGCACGCCCAGCCAGTCGACCGATGGGCCGCCGATGAGGTCCGTCTCGCCCCTGGCCACGAGCTCGGCGAAGATCTGCGGGTTGGCCAGGAGCGGCTCTCCCGTGCGCAGCACGTATTCGGTCAGGCCCTTGCCGGGGCGCTTGGGGAGCGGGGTGGGATCCATCTCGTCCACGAAGTAGGGGAAGCTGAGGCTGTCGCTGGCCTCCTCGTAGAGCGCGATGTAGAAGTTCCGGGCGTACATCAGCTCGCCCACGATGCCGTGGATCTGCTCGTAGAACGCGTCCACGTCCTCCACCGCGCTGGCGGTCTGGGCGATCTTGTACAGCACGGCCTGGAGCTTCTCCGACCGTTTGCGCTCGGTGATGTCGCGGATGATGACCTGGATGGCGGGCGCGTTCTGGAAGGTGAAGGGCATCGTCCCCACCTCCACCTCCAGCGGCGAGCCGTCCCTCCGGACGAACTTCTCCTCGATGAACGGCACCGCCTTGCCGACGAGGATGGTCTTCATCCGGTCGGCGGCGAAGGGCCGGCTGGCGGGATGGACGAACTCGATGGCGAGCTTGCCCAGCACCTCCTCCACCTGGTAGCCGAGCATCCGCGCCCCCGCCGGGTTGCAGAAGACCAACCGGCCCTCGCGGTGGATCGCGATGCCGTCGGGGGACAGCTCGACCAGGTGGCGGTAGCGCTCCTCGCTCTCGCGAAGCGCCTCCTCGGCCCGCCGCCGCTCGCTGACGTCGATGACCACGCCGCGGAAGCCGACGGGGGCGTTGTGCTCGTCGCGCATGAGGGAGACCGACGCGCTCACGTAGCGCGGCGTGCCCCCCTTGCTCAGGATCTTCCAGTCCACGTAACCCACGGGCTGGCCAGTGGAGAGGACCCCGCGGAAGAGCCGGTGCATCTCCCGCGCGCCCCCGCGGTCGATGAGCCGGCGGTGGCTCATCCCCTGCATCTCCTCGGCGCGGTAGCCGAGGATCCGGCCAAGGGCGTCGTTGAAGAACGTGAGATGGCCCTGGAGGTTGACCTCGTAGTAGCCCTCGGCGATCCCGGCCAGGATCTCCCGGTACTTCTCCTCGCTCTGCCGGAGCGCTTCCTCGGCCTGCCGGCGCTCCGTGACGTCGCGGAACCTCCACACGCGCCCGACCGGTACCCCGTTGAGCCGCTGGGGCATCGAGTAGCGCTCGAAGACCCGGCCGTCCTTGAACTCCAGCATGTCGAAGCTCTGGGCCTCCGGATCGGCGTGGAGCTCCTTGATCCGGGTCACGAACTGCTCCGGGTCCTTGAGCTGGTCGATGACGTGCTCCAGCGCCTTGGTGTGGTCGCCGGGCTCGAGCAGGGCCGGGGGGATCCGCCACATCTGCGCGAAGCGCTGGTTGCTCGTGAGGATCCGGCCATCGGTATCGATGACCAGGATGCCGTCGGTGTTGCTTTCGAAGGTGGACTGGAGGAGCGAGATGGTGCGATTCAGCTCGGCCTCGACCTCATGGCGCTCGCTGACGTCGTGAACGACGGAGTACAGAAGCACCCGGTCGTCCATCTCCACCGGGCCCGTCTCCATCTCCACCTTCCGGACCTCACCCGAGGCCAGGCGGTGCTGGAAGTGGAACCGGGACTGCACGCCGCTGGCGGCCCGGGCCAGAGCGTCCGCCACGTCCGACGGCGATAGAACGTTGATGTCGGAGATCTTGCGGCTGGTGAGATCTTCCTGCGAGAACCCGTAGAAGCGGCAGGCGGCCGGGTTGGCATCGACGATGCGGCCGGTGGCGGGATCGATGAGAAGCTGGACGGTCCGGTTCCGCTCGAAGATCTGGCGGTAGAGGTCGCTGCCCGCAACCGTACCTTCCGGTGGCACCAGTGGCCGCCCGCTCAGTCCCGTCACGCCGCCAACCTCCGCCAAGTATCCCAAGTGTACGACACAATCCAGTCGCCTTCCCGAGCCCCGGCCGGGCCCGTCCCAGACCCCCTCGGGGCTCCGGGAATCGTCGTGAAGTAGCCGGAACGTCGTAGGATCGGCGGGTGAATCCCAGGCTACGCGGCCTCACCCTGACCCTCACGGTAGCCCTGTGCGCGGCCGCGAGCGCCAATGCCCTCTACACGGCGTGGGCGGACGGATGGACCGTCGACGAGCCCGGGCATTTCTTCTGGTCCCTGAGGCTGCTGGAATCCGGCATCGGCGAGCGGGAGAGCTACCCCACCCTCCGCAGCAAGACCCCCATCGTCCTTCCCAACGTGATGCTGGCCAGGCCGTTCGCCGGTGGCGACCCCAGGGTCACGCGCCTGCTCGCCCGCCTGCCCTCGATTGGCCTGTACGTCGCGCTGCTCGGGACGGTCTTCTGGCTGGCCAGATCGTTCCTCCCGGCGGGCGCGGCCCCCCTGGCCACGATCGCCTGCGCCCTCGATCCCAACCTGGTGGCCCACGGCTCGCTCGTGACCGTCGACGGCGCCTATGCCCTCGCGACGCTGCTCACCCTGGCGACGGCCCTCGCCTGGGCCAGACGACCGTCCTTGACCGCGGCCGCCGCTCTGGGCATCGCTCTCGGCCTGGCCTTCACGGCCAAGTTCACCGCCGTGTTGCTTCTGCCCGGCGTGGTCCTCCTCGTCTTTCTCTTCCCGCGCTCCGTTCTCGACCGGGGATGGAAGGTGCTCGGGGACGGGGCGGTGGCCGCCGCGTCGGCGTGCGTGGTGACCTGCGCCTTCTATCTGTTCCTGCGCGTGGGCGTCAGGTTCTCCGACGTCCACTGGTCATCGCCCCTCTTCCAGCACCTGACGGCGGCCGCGCCCGGTCTTCGTCTGCCTCTTCCCGCCGATTTCCTGACCGGCCTCGACCACACGCTGGCATGGGAGCGGGAGCCGTGGAACTCGGTCCTCCTCGGTCGGCGCTTCCCCCGCGGCGTGTGGTACTACTTCGCCGTTCTCTGGCTCGTGAAAACGCCGTTGCTGCTGCTCTTCGCGACCGCGGCCGGCCTCGTCGCCGGCCTCCGGGCGGGCTCATTCATCCGGGACCCGGCCTCGAGCTTCCTCGCGGCCAACCTCGTCCTGAGCCTCGGGTATTTCTCCTTCTTCTTCCATAGCCAGATCGGATACCGCTTCGTCCTGATGTGCGTGCCTCTGGCCTACCTCCTCGCCGCGGCGGCCTGGGCGCCCTTGTGCGGCCGACCCTTCCTCGCCCGGGCGGGCCTCGCCGTCGTCGCGGTGTCCCTGGCCGAGAACCTGCTCTACGCCGGCAACCCTCTCGCGTTCACGAATGCGTTGGTGTGGCCGAAGCGTCAGGCGTTTCGCATCGTGGCCGACTCGAACATCGACTGGGACCAGAACAAGGACCACGTCCAGGAGTGGCTGAGCGAGGCCGGCGGAAGCGTCCACTACGAGCCGGCCCACCTGCTCCCGGGGGTGAACGCCTTCCGCCTGAACACCGTGGCGGGGGTGTTCGACTTCGACCGGCATCGCTGGCTGCGCGAGCATCTGGACCCGTTCCGCCACCGCGGCCACACGCTCCTCTTCTTCGAGGTCACACCCGCCGACTTCGAACGCTTCGTCGACGCGGAGCGCCGCCGCCGGCCGCTTGCCGACGGTGAAGCGCTCTGCGCGCCCCTGTCCGGCCCCGGGCCCACGCTGACGTCGGAGTCCGGCGGGGAGCCGCTTTCGGTGCCGGCCGCGGGACTGGCCATCGCCTGTCTCGACGCGCCCTCCGGTGCGGATCTGGTCGTCGAGGGGAGCGAGGGCGCCGCCTTCATCGGGCCGTGCGGAGAAAGGACTCGCCTCGACGCGCTGAGCCCCCGATGGGCCTATTGGTACCGGCTCGAGCCCGGACTCCACGCGTTCTGCGTCCATCCCGTGCCGAGGGTCTCCCCGCTCGCGGCGCGGTGGGAGTCCCGCCGCGGCCGCGTCACGGTGAAGCTCCGGCCGGCGACGCCCGGCGAGAACCGCGCGCTCGGCTTCACGCCGGGGACGGCCGACGGAACAGCCGAGCCAGCCCGAGAGCCATTCCGCTGAACGCGGCGGCGCCCGAGAGCGCGAGACCGGCGACGACCGGACGGGGCCGGTAGCGGAACGTCACGCGATGCCGCCCCGCCGGCACGCCCACCGCCCGAAAGGCGACGTTGGCGCGCCGGAGCTCGGCCGCGGCCCCGTCCACATCCGCCTTCCATCCCGGTGCGAAGGTATCCACGAGCACCACGTAGCCGGGATGGCTCAGCTCCGCATCCAGCCGCACCTCGTCCGGCTCGAGGTCCGCGATGTGGACCGACGCCTGAAAGGACGGCGCCGCCGCCTCGTGCGGACCGGGTGCCTCGGGCAGGAGCACCTCGGCGGTGGGATCGAAGCCGGGGTCGAGGAGCGCCCGGAGGGCGGCGTCGCCGTCCGCCGCGCGGACGGCACCGACGGCGTAGGCGCGAGGCAGGGAGCGGGGAACGCTGAACACGAGGAGGGAATCGCCGAGCGGGCTCTCGAGCGAGGCCGTCCGCTGCAGGTCCTGGAGCCCGCCCTCGTCCCGCGCTATGACCTGGCCGACCGCCCCGAGTCGGAGCAGGCGGAGGTATCCCGGCTCGCCCTCGAGAGCCGGGACGAGGCGGGAGAGGCGGGAGAGGGGGAGCGGCTGGACGCCGTTGATGTCGGGCTCGAAGCTGCCGAAGACACCCCATTCCCCGGCCACCGGGGCGATGAGGCCGCTCCGCAGGTCGAGCGCCACCGCCACGCTGGGCGACAGCCCGAGCTCGTCGACGCGGGCGCGCCAGCGGGCGGGATCGACGGCCGCGCCCGCAGACCGGCCGCGCGAGAACAGCCGCGAGCCGTCCTGCTGGCGGACCGCGTCGAGGAGGGGGGGCCGGACGGCGAGGAGCTCCGCCGACGCGGTCTGGTTCAGCGACCGATGGACGGCGAACAACTCGGCCGCCGCCAGCGCCGCCACCACGATGGGGGCCGGCCGCCAGCGAGCCCCGCGTTGGCGCCAGGCGTCGAGACCCAGCGCGACGAGGAGGGCGGCGGTGAATGAGGCCAGGACCATGGCCTTCACGGGGTAGCGAAGCAGCTTCAGCGGCGGCAGCGCGGCTACGAGGAGATCGTAGACGGGGAGATGGTGACCGAGGGAGACGAGGACGGCCCCGAGCAGGAGCGCGATGAGGGCCCAGGCGAGCTGCGGGTGCCGGCCCCGCGGCGCGGCCAGCCCCAGGAGCAGGACCAGCGGGCCCAGGTGCACGGAGTAGAGCAGCGGGGCGCTCAACTCGGCGAGTCCCGGGTCGAGGGACTGCCCGCGGGGGAACCAGGGCGCCACCACCTGGGCGAGGCCCAACGGCGGCAGCGAGTGATGCACCCGCACCTCGCGGGGGAGCGCGCCTCGGCTGGAGCCGCGGGCGAGCTCGAGCGTGGGCAGCCACTGCGCGGCGGAGAGCGCAACGGCCAGGGCGAGGCCGAGGCCGGCCGCGGCCCACCGGCGAGCGGGGCGCGGCCCGCGCCACGCCGTCTCCGCCACGGCGAGCGCCGCGATCGTCGCCCCGGCCATGACCCCGGTCTCGGGCGAGCCGGCCAGGACTGTCGCCGCCAGCGTCGCGCCCATCAGGAACGCCCAGCCGACTCCGCCTTTCGCCAGAGTGGCCCGGCCGGCCAGCACGGCCCACGGAAGCCAGGCCGCCCCCGTGAACTGGTTCAGCATGTTGACGAGGGAGAGCAGCGGACCCGAGCTCATCCACGCCGCGCTGCCCGCCAGGGCGGCGGGCCGGCTCGCCCCGAGCGATCGGGCCAGCGCGTAGAGACCCGTGCCCGCAAGCAGGGCGTGGGAGGCGACCGCCACCGTATAGACCCTCCAGGGTGGCATCAGGAGATGGAGCCACGTGGTCGGGTACAGGACCTGGGCCGTGGGGTTGGCGAGCAGGGGCTCGCCGAAGGAGATCCAGGGATTCCACAGCGGCCAGGATCCGGCGGCGATGTCGCGCACGAACGCCTCCGCCTGCTGGACCCAGTACCGGTGGATGTCCCGCTCGAAGAACACGCGCCCGCGGAGGATCGCGTCGGGGAACAGGGCCACGGCGAAAGCCGCGAGGGCGGCCACCGCGATCAGGTCCTGTCGGGGCGGGGTCGGGAGCGGGCGTCCGAGAACCTCCCGCGAGAGACTCATGCCTCGATGGGAAGCGGCAAAGCGCGCCCAGTATCCGGGACGTCACGCGGCTCGGCAAGCCCCGCGGTTCCTGTAGGATCATGGTCGACCATGGCGCGCGACGGGCCTGCGGACGGGGTCGAGGTCTCCGTCGTCATCCCCTGCCTGAACGAGGCCGACACCCTCGCCACCTGTATCGAGAAAGCCCGGCGCGCCTTCGCCGAGCACGCCATCCCGGGCGAAGTCGTGGTGGCGGACAACGGTAGCGACGACGGGTCGGCCGACATCGCCCGCCGCGCCGAGGCCCGCGTGGTGCCGGTGGCCGCCCGCGGGTACGGCAACGCCCTCATGGGCGGCATCCGCGCGGCGCGCGGCCGGTACGTGATCATGGGGGACGCCGACGACAGCTACGACTTCGGGGAGCTGCCGCGCTTCGTCACCATGCTCCGCGAGGGCCACGAGCTGGTGCAGGGGTGCCGGCTGGAGTCGGGCGGAGGCCGGGTCCTGCCCCGGGCGATGCCGTTCCTTCACCGCTACCTCGGCAACCCGCTCTTCTCGGCCATGGCCCGGCGGTGGTTCCGCGCCCCGATCCACGACGTCTATTGCGGCTTCCGGGGCTTCACGCGCGATCTCTACGACCGCCTCGACCTGCGGTGCGCGGGGATGGAGTTCGCCACCGAGATGGTGATCAAGGCGAGCCTGTGGGGCGCCCGCATCGCCGAGGTGCCGATCACCCTCCACCCCCACGGCCGGAAGGCCCATGCCCCCCACCTGCGCACCTTCCGCGATGGCTGGCGCACCCTCCGCTTCTTCATGATGTTCAGCCCCCGCTGGCTCTACTTCCTGCCCGGGGCCCTGCTCATGGCCTTCGGCCTCGCCGGCTACACGGTGGCCCTGCCTGGCTTCCACGCCCTGGGCGTGACCCTCGACGCCCACACGCTGCTCGTGGCCAGCCTGGCCCTCATCCTCGGGTACCAGTCGATCCTGTTCGGCATCTTCACCAAGAGCTTCGCCATCAGCGCCGGATTCCTGCCCCGGGACCTCCGCTTCGCCCGGCTCCTCTCCCTGGCCACCCTCGAGAAGGGCATCGTGGCCGGCATCCTGGGCTGCGTGGTCGGTGTGCTGCTGATCCTGGCCGCGGTGGAGATCTGGCGCGAGGTCGGCTTCGGCAACCTCGACTACGCGCGCACGATGCGCCTCGTCATCCCGGGCGTGACCCTCACGACGCTGGGCTTCCAGACGATCCTGTCCAGCTTCTTCGTGAGCATCCTCGACCTGGGGCGCCCTTGACCGGGCGGACGGACCGGCGCGCGCCGCGCCGCGCGCGTCGACGCTACCGTGGTCCTTCGCTCCGAGTAGCCGCCAGCGCTTTCGTGAGGATGGAGCCGGTCGCCTGCGCGGGGGGATCGAGTCCGAGAAGAGCCGCGAGCGTCGGGGCCACGTCGATCTGGCGGATCGGCCCCAGGGAGACGCCGGCCGCGACGCCGGGGCCGGCGACGACGAAGCCGGCCTTCATCTCGCTTCGCTCCGGGTTCAAGCCGTGCACGCCACGCGGGGCGATCTCTTCGACGACCGGGCCCTTGAGGGAAGCGGACACGTCATAGCCGGGCGACAGGGACAGGTAGAGGTCGCCTCCATTCGGTCCGCCGAACGACGGCTCGTGCCCGAGTGCGCGCGGATCGAGCAGATCGAGCACCACCGGCCGTCCGCTCGCCGGGTCGCGCACGCCGCGCAGCGCGGCGGCGACGGCCGCGCGCACGCCGTCTTCCTCCTCCGGGGCCACGATGCCTCCCGGCCGCGACTTGCGATTGATGAGGAAGAATCCCTCGTTGCCCGGGAAATAGACGGCCTTCGTTCGCGTGAGATCGATGGCGCCCCGCGCGTCCACGGCGACGAGCCCCGCCTGGACGAGCGCCACGTTGGGCCGCAAGAGGCGCGACGCTCCCGTCATGCCGTGATCGCCGGCCACGGCCAGGATCGTGTGCGCGTCGGCGCGCCCGGCCAGGTGTCCCACGTACGCGTCCGCCACCTTCAATACCTCGTCCATGAAGACGCGGAGGCGCGTGGCCAGCGCGGGATCGTGGCCGGGCAGGGACGGGTCGAGATACCCGCGCCAGAGGTGCAGCGCCTCGTCCGGGTAGGGCAGGTAGGTCACGAGCAGGTCCCGCGCGGTGTGGTCGAGGGCGAAGTCGGCCAGCCGCGTGAACTGCCGGGCCACCAGGGCGACCGTCTCGAGGTAGCGGCGCTCCGCCGCACCGTCTCCGCCCTTCCCCAGCGGCGGCCCCAGCTCGCCGCGCTCATAGGCCCGGCTGCCGCCGTTGCCCACGAACCCTCCGGAAGCTTCGTAGGCCGCCGCCTCGACCCGCGGCTTGCTCGCGCGGAGCAGGTGCACGCCGGCGCGATAAAGAAGGATGCGGGAGCCGTCCGCCGAGAGGTCGAACAGCCGGAAGAAAGCGGCGGCCCGGCCCCCGCCGATCGGCACGGTCAGGCTGCCGAAGGCCGACGGGTCGGCGCCGCGCGGTGGCGACGGCTTGAGGACGATGCCTCCCTTCGGATCGCGATCGAGACCGAGGTAGAGCGTGTCGAAGCCGTGGGTGGGATCGCCGGGATCGTCGTACAGGAGGCCGTCGATGCGCGCGCCGGCCAGGGCGATCTCGATCTCCTTCGCCGCCCCATCGTGCGCGGGAAGCTCGCCCCGCCACTCGCCGGCATCGCGCAGGGTCAGGTCGGCCGGGCCGTAGACGCGGTCGGGGAGCTGAACGCCCTGGTAGGCGTTCATCAGGGTCAGCCCGCGGCCGTAGTTGCCGCCGAACCGCCGCGCCTCGAGGAAGGGGCTGAAGGGAAAGGTCTGCGTGGCGGACACGACGCTGGCCTCGAGGCCCTGGCGGGCGGCGGTCACCCACAGGGGCTCGGCGAGGAGATGCGTCGACGTGTAGCCATCGTCGCTTTCCAGGACCGACGCGCCCGGCCGGGCGACGTCGTTGCCGGCAATCCCGTTGTGGTCGCTCCACGCGCCGGTGAACAGGGCCGCGTGGCCGGCGGCGGTCTTCGCGGGCAAGGTGCTGAGGGATGAAGTGGCCGTGGCCCCGCGCCGGCGCAGGCGGGCCAGGCTCGGCATGATCCCGCGCGTCACCGCGTCGTCGAGGACGTCGGCGGCGGAGCCGTCGAGGCTGACGAGGATGGCCCGCGATTGCCGGCGGACGTAGGCGAATCGGAAGGACGTGTCGACGGCCGGCCGGCCCGCTTCGTCCCATGCCGAGAGCCACAGGGAGCCGATGTCGGTGGCGGAGGCGGCGAGCCGCGCGCGCAGGCTCCGTCCCTGGCGCGCGTACAGCTTCGAATAATAGAGGTCGTCGTAGCGATCGTCGAAGGGCGTCTCCGCCAGGTCCTGGGGGCCCGCGGACTCCCGGTCGGCGGTGAACGCGCTCTCGGCGCCCGAGAAGGAATCCAGGAGCACGTCGAAGGTGAAGGCCACCGGATCGGCGACCCGGTGCGCGTGAGCGGGCCGCACGTCCGACTCGAGCTGGCGCTCGTACCGCTCCACCATCTCGCTCTCCCAGCGGTTGTGGAAGCCGGTCTGGCCGGTGAGCTGGCCGTCGTAGTTCACGACCGCGTGGAGAGGCACGTGCGCGTCGCCCTCGTAATGGCTGACGACCGCCGCCGCGCCCAGGATCCGCGCGGGATCGCCGGCCCGGAACGCCGCCACGAGGTCCCGGTAGGCCTCGCTCACGCGCCACGGCAAGCGTCCCTTCTCGACCGCCTCGGCGCCGTGGCGCGCCCGGTGCTCGGTTTCGTTGCGCGGGATGTCGGGAAAGGGGAACGCGCCGAAAGCGTCCATGTCGAGGAAGTGATTCGGGCCTTCGCCGGGCTTGCCCGCGGCCCGCCAGAGGTCGGGATCGATGGCGTGCTCGACCACGTAGGACGCGTTGGCTTCGAACAGCGGCCGCAGCGCCGCCGGCAGGAGGGGGATCGCCTTCGCGGTGACCATCCGGTGGGCGGTGAAGCCCCAGGCGCCGGCGGGCCGCGGAGGGGCGAGGACGAGCAGCAGCGCCGCCGCGACCGACGCCAGCGCGCGGGGCGCGCGGCGCGCGCCGGGAATGGAGCCGGAAGGCACGCGCTAACGCAGGTGGACGGTGAGGGCGACGGGCTGGCCGTTACGCAGCACCACGGCCCGGAGGTCGCTCTCGGACTGCAGCCGCGGCCAGAGGCCGATGAGCGTAGCGAGGCTGTCGATGGGAACGCCGTTGATGCTGGTGATGACGTCGCCGGCCCGCAGGCCGGCGTCGCTCAGCAGCGTCCCCTCCGGGAGCCGCGTGAGCGTGAAGCCGGCGACCTGTCCTCCGTCCGTCACGGGGACGAGCGTCGTCTCCGCGAGGATGCGCGGCACCTCCTGCCCCAGCCGGCGCTCCATCTCGCGGCGATCCATCGATCGCGCCGGCGTCGTGGGATCCTCCGGCGGGCCCGAGGCGGCCGCGGAGGGCGCGGAGGGAGGGGGCGCCGCGGCCACGCCGGCGAGGCGCACGTCCACGCGCTCGCCGCCGAAGTCGAGCGACACGCGTCCGGGGACGATCGCGATCACGCGGCCGCCGAAGGCCGTCTCCCCGACGCCGGCGACCCGCTCGCGCCCGCCCGAGCGCAGGATGGCGACGCAGGCCTCGGGGCGGCGGCTGACGATGAGACCCACCGCCTCGAGGTCGGCGGGGGGCCCGGAGAGCACAGCGAGCAGCAGCAGCGGTCCCATCGTCGACTCACGCTATGCCCACGGCCGCCCCGTGTCAATGAAACCCGCGCGCGGATTCATTCCGCGCCCGCGAGAGCCCGCGTGCTATAGTCGCGCCCGGTCCCGAGCTCCGTGCACTTCCCTCGCCCTCCAGCACTGCCGCCCTCGGCCGCCGGGGCGAGCCCCGCGGCGCGCATCCGCCGGTTTCTCCTCCACACGTGGGGCGGCCGCATCCTCCTCGCCGCCGTCGTCGTCCTCGCCGTGGACAAGGCCGGCGTGCCGATGCCCGAGCCGCTGATCGGGCTCTCGGTCCTCGTGCTCGTCCTCTTCGGCCTCGTGGGTCTTCCCCGGCTTTCCCGATGGGCGGTGCGCCGGCTGATGTGGCGGATCCGGACGAAGATGCTCGTGTCGTACCTCTTCATCGCGGTCGTGCCCCTCGTCCTGCTCACGATCTTCTTCCTGCTCGTCGGCTTCCTCGGGTTGTCGCTGACCGCCTCGTACATGGTCTCTTCCCAGATGGAGCGCGCGGCCCAGGACCTGCGCAACCTGGCTCAAGCCACCATGACGGATCTTCATCCCGAGGACTCGCGGCTCCGACAGACGCTGGAGGACCGGCTCTCTCCCGCCCGCGGCCTCCATCCCAACCTGGAATGGACCCTCGTCCGCGACGGCAAGCCGCTGGCCAGGCAGGGCGCCGCGCCCGCCGCGCTGCCCGGATGGCTGGCGGCGCCGTCCTTTGCCGGCGTCGTGAAGGAGGGAAAGCGAGAGGCCCTCCGCGGGCTCTGGGTGCAGGGCCCGTCCTTCCTGGCCCTCGACGTGCCGACGGACGAAGCGTTCTTCGCGCGCCTCGAGGCGAACACCGGCATCGCCGTGATCGCCTCGGACAAGGAAGTGAAGGAGGCGAGGGCGCGACGGCGCGGGGACGGGGACGTCGAGATCTCTCCGGAGGACGAGCGCAAGCTGGAGGCGAAGCTGAGCGGCTCGGGCGGCGTGCTGTTCTTCTCGGTGGTCGACCGCACGGACTGGGACACCGGCAAGAAGGACGTGATGGGCCTCGCCATCCGCTACAAGCCGACCGAGCTCTTCCGCCGTCTCTCGCCCGGCTCGCTGGACATGAGCGACGTCTTCGTGAAGGGCATGGCCATCGTCGGCGGGCTCTTCCTGATCGTCTACGGCGGCGCCCTGCTCGTGGGCGTGCTGCTGGCGCGCTCCATCACCCGCAACATCCACGCGCTCTCGGTGGGAACCGAGCGGCTGCGGCAGGGAGACTTCAGCACCACCATCCCCGTCCGGACCCGCGACCAGCTCGGCGAGCTGGCCGAGTCCTTCAACATGATGGCCCGCGGGATCGAGGACCTGCTGCGCGAGCAGGCGGACAAGCAGAGGCTCGAGGAGGAGCTGCGCATCGCCCGCCAGATCCAGATGAGCCTGCTTCCCCAGGGGGCGGTCAGCCATCCCGGACTGCGCATCGCGGCATTGTGCCTGCCCGCCACCGAGGTGGGGGGCGACTACTACGACCTGCTGCCGCTCTCCGAGAGCCGCCTCGGGGTCCTGGTCGCCGACGTCTCCGGCAAGGGGACCTCGGCCGCCCTCTACATGGCGGAGCTGAAGGGGCTCGTGCTGTCGCTCTCGCGCATCTACGACTCGCCCGCCCGGCTGCTCGTCGAGGCCAACCGGATCCTGGCCGCGAACATGGACCGGCGCTCGTTCGTCACCATGTCCTACGCCGTCGTGGACACCGCCGAGCGCACCATGCGCTACGCGCGCGCGGGGCACAACCCGATCCTCCACCTGGAAGGGGCGACCGGCCGGACGCGCATGCTCGCGCCCGCCGGGCTCGGCCTCGGCCTGGACCCCGGCGCCCGTTTCGAGGAGATCCTGGAGGAGGCCGTGTTGCCGCTGCGCGTCGGAGACGTGTTCCTCTTCTTCACCGACGGCCTGACCGAGGCGATGAACGAGCAGTCCGAGCTGTTCGGGGAGTCGCGCCTGCGCGAGCTGATGGAAAGCGTCGGGGGGGCGCGCGACGCGATGCCGGTGGCGGAGCTGAAGGAGCGCATCCTGGCCGAGATCCGGCGCTTCGTCGGCGGCGCCGCCCCCCAGGACGACCTGACCCTGGTCATACTGAAGGTCGCATGAACCTCGTCTTGCGCGAGGGGACGTGAACGCCGCGCGGGCCGCCCCGCTCCACGCGCTCGAGGAGCGGCTCGGCCACCGCTTCGCGGACCTCTCGCTGCTCGACCGCGCGCTCACCCACAGCAGCCTCGCCAACGAGGATGCCTCCGGCGGCGGACGGCACAACGAGCCGCTCGAGTTCCTCGGCGACTCGGTGATCGGCTTCGTGATGGCGGACCTGCTCCACCGCCGCGATCCCGAGGGACGCGAGGGAGGAAAGAGCAAGATGCGCGCCCAGCTCGTCTCGGCGCGAAGCCTCGCGCGGCGGGCCGCGGAGCTGGGGCTGCCCGAGCTGCTTCAGCTCGGCCGCGGGGAGGAGAAGTCCGGGGGCCGGAAGAAGACGGCTCTGTGGGCCGATGCCTACGAGGCGGTCATCGCCGCGCTGTACCTGGACGGGGGCCTCGAGGCCGCCCACCGCTTCGTGAGCGCGGAGTTCGCGACGGACCTCGAGCGGCCCGGGCTTCCCACCGAGGATCACAAGAGCCTCCTGCAGGAGATGCTGCAGGCGCGGGGGGAGCCGGTGCCGGAGTACGAGCTGGTCGCCGAGGAGGGTCCGGATCACCGCCGCCGCTTCCGCGTGCGCTGCATGGTGCGGGGAGAGGCGCTGGCCGAGGGCGAGGGGTTCTCGAAGAAACAGGCCCAGCAGGAGGCCGCCCGCAACGCGCTGGCCCGGCTCGCGGGCTGAAGGGGGCACATGGCCAAAGTGGTCGTGCGTTCACAGGAAGGACTGCGGCAGGAGATTGCGGAGGGACGGCATCGGCTGATGGCCGACGAGCCGGTCGAGTCGGGAGGCGCCGACGCGGGCCTCGACCCCTACGCGCTGCTGCTGGCCGCCCTCGGTGCGTGCACGTCGATGACGCTTCGGCTCTACGCCCGGCGCAAGGGATGGCCGCTGGAAGAGGTGACGGTGGAGCTGGAGCACGCCAAGGTGCACGCGCAGGACTGCGCCGAGTGCGAGGGCGAGGCGGGCCGCATCGACCGGATCCGGCGGCGCATCCGCGTGCACGGCCCGCTCGACGCCGTCCAGGTCGCCCGGCTCGCGGAGATCGCGCGCCGGTGCCCCGTGCACAAGACGCTCCTCGCCGGCGTGCGCGTGGCCGACGACGTCGCCCTCGGCTGAGTCACGGCGCGGGCGTCTGGGAGGAAGCGGGCGGCGTCGAGGCGGGCCGGTCTAGTCTATCCAAGCGCCCCCCAGGCAGACCTCGCCATCGTAGAACACGGCGGCCTGGCCGGGGGTTACCGCGCGCTGGGGGGAATCGAACACAACGTCGACCCGCCCGCCGGGCCGGCAGCGGAGGGTCGCGTCGGCTTCGGGGTGGCGGTAGCGGATCTTCACCCGCGCCCGGAGGGTCTCGGCGGTGGGCGCTCCGGAGATCCAGTTGACCTCCCGGCCGGTGAAGCCCGCGGCCTCCAGCTCTTCGGCTCCGCCCGCGACCACCGTCCGGGACTCCGGCCGCACCGCCAGTACATAAAGAGGACGGGGCGTCGACAGGCCCAGGCCTCGGCGCTGCCCCACGGTGAAGCGGTGGACACCGCCGTGGGCGCCCAGGACGCGGCCGGAGGCGTCGACCACCGGGCCGGAGCGGTCCTCGGGTGGGGACTGCCGCTCGACGAA
>Ga0070698_100001857_pt1 | contig 23529 bp, 19 predicted proteins | sample KBSK1502metaG_FD_65477 | JGI IMG/M metagenome (GOLD analysis project Ga0070698, IMG submission 65477) | Corn, switchgrass and miscanthus rhizosphere microbial communities from Kellogg Biological Station, Michigan, USA - KBS K1-50-2 metaG | ecosystem: Host-associated > Plants > Roots >...
TCAGCTGCGCGATCCGTCTGACGCTGCTCGTACCGATTCGCGGGCTGCTGCCAAGCCGCGCCGTGAGCGCATCGAACGTCACGCCCGTGTCCGACGCATCCGCTCGCCTGCGCACCCTGGCGCTGTCGGCGGGTAACACGACGGCGTCCCGGGCGTCTTCGCGCGGCAGCGCCGCGCCGATGGCGAGGCCTCTGGGAAGTACGACCGGCATGTCCTTGCTGCTGTGGACGGCAAGATCGATCTCGCCCGCGAGCAGCGCGTCCTCGATTTCCTTCACGAAGAGACGCTTGCCGCCAATCTGCGCGATCGTTGCCTCCGCCAGCCGATCCCCCGAGGTCTTGATCACGACGATCTCGCACTCGATGCCGGCGCTGGCGCCCAAGAGTGCGGAGACCGTATTGGCTTGAAACAACGCGAGCTGGCTGCCCCGGGTCCCGAGCTTCAGCCTCACCCCTTGACCGGGCTCGGTCATCGGCCGCGCCGCCCCGTAGAATCCGATTCTGACGACGACGGACGGGACTCTTCGCTGCCGACCGGGTCGTGCAGTTTGAACAGCCGGTTGACGGCTTCCGTGTAGGCCGCCTGCGTTTCCTCATCTGGCAGCGCCTTGAGCTGCTCGGTGGGTTCGAGCAGCAGCTTCTCCACAATCAGACGGGTGATCTCGTCGACACGCGCGCGTGCATCCGGTGGCAACGTGCCCAGCTTGCCTTCCAGGCGTTGCAATTCGGCGCGGCGGATGGCCTCGAATCGCTGTCTGAGCGCCACGACCGTGGGGGTCGCGCCGCGCGACCGCTGCCACGCCATGAACTTGGTGACTTCCTCGTTGACGATCGATTCCGCGTGCTCGACTTCCGCGGCCCGGCGCGACAGGTTCTCCTGCACGATCGTCTGCAGGTCGTCGATGTTGTAGAGAAACACCTGTTCGATGTCGCCGACGGCGGGCTCGACATCGCGCGGCACCGCGACGTCGATGATGAACAGCGGGCTGCTGCGCCGGCGCCCCTGCACGGCCTCGAGCTGTGCGCGCGTGACGATCGGCCTCGGCGATCCGGTGGCGGTGAGGACAATGTCGGCGGCGCCGAGCGCCTGGATCATCCCGTCCCACGTGACGGCCTTCCCGCCGACCTCGGCTGCAAGGGCCTCGGCATGCGCGTGTGTGCGGCTGGTGATGACGATATCCCCTACGCCCTGGCTGCGCAGATGCTGCGCGGTCAGCGAGCTGATCTCACCAGCGCCAACCACGAGGACGTGGCGCCCCTGGAGGCGGCCGAAGATCTTGCGCGCAAGGGCGACAGCCGCGAAACTCACCGACACCGCCCCTTCGCCCAGCGCCGTTTCGGTCCGCACGCGCTTGCCGACGCCGAACGACCAGCGGAAGACGTTGCTCAGCACAGGCCCGACGCATCGCTTGTCCGCCGCCGATTGGAACGCGTCCTTCACCTGGCCGAGAATCTGGGGCTCGCCGACGACCAGAGAATCGAGCCCGGCCGCCACGCGAAACAGGTGAGCGACCGCGGCGCTGTTTTCCAGCGCGAACAGGTGCGGCTGAAATGTCTGCCGCGGCACGTGATGGTAATCGCTGAGAAACGACACCAGCTCGTCGCGCGCCAGGGCGGGATCCGTGCTCGCCACGTAAATTTCCGATCGGTTGCACGTGGAGAGCACCACGGACTCGGCCATCGACGGGCGCGCGGCAACCGCCTCCACCGCGGCGCCAAGGTCCCGGCTGGAGAAATCCAGACGCTCCCGCAGGTCGATTGGCGCCGTCCGGTGGCTTACGCCGAGCAGGAAGAAATACACGTCAGTAGAATGTGTGACTGGTCGTCACGAAGTAGTTGATCGCCAGAAGGTTCAGCATTACGAACGTGAATCCGAGCGCCGACAGCCGCGCGGCGCGTCGCCCGGTCCATCCAAGCGTGCGTCGCGCGAACACCGCGAAGGAGTACACCGCCCACGTCAGGATCGCCACGAAGATCTTGGGATCGTCGAGCGACATGGCCTGCAGGTTCGGACTACCGGGCGAAAGCGCGCGCGCCTGTGCCGTCCACACGACGCCGACGATGACGCCAATCGTCAGGAAAAGCCAGCCAACCGTGACGGCGCGTGAATTCATGACGTCGAGAATCTGGAGTGACGGCAGCCGCGTGTAGAAGTAGCCGAGATGCTTCTTCTTGATCTCCTTGAACTGCAGCATGTAGGTCACGCCCAGCATGCCGGCCAGCGCGAAGCTCGCATAGGCGAAGAGGAGCGAAGAAACGTGGACCCAGAACCACGGGCTGTCGAGCACGGGGTCCACGTACTCCGTCCCGGGATAGATCGCTGGAATCACCTGCAGGGCGACCACCACCGGAAGGATGAACACACCCATCGAGCGCTCGTCGGTGGTGAGCTCGAGATACAGGTACGACAGCGTGAGCAGCCAGACGAATGTCGAGATGGCGCGCGACGGGTTCGCAAACGGCACATGGCGCACTTCCATCGTCTGCATGCCGATAACGAAGGTGTGGACGAGTGCGCCGAATAGAAGGAGCGTGGTGGCCGTGCGGCCGACCGAGGGATCCCGCCTCGCGAAATGAATCGCGTACGCGACCCCGGCGGCCGCGTACAGGATCAGCGGGAGCGTGTTCAACGCGACGTCGGGGCGTAGTAGCCCCGCTTCGTGCGCGGCGTGACGTTGGGCTTGTCGATCTGGACGACGATGCGACGCCACGCGCCGTCACGCTTGCTGTTCCTCGAAGAATACCCAAGGGTGTACTGGCTCGCGAGCTCGTCGGCGATCTCCGAGTAGACGCCGTTGAGGTCGTCGATCTTTGCCGGGAAGAACGCGCGGCCGCCGGTTTCCTGCGCGAGCTGGCGCATGACGAACTCCGCCTCGTGGAAGCCCTTGCTCTGGGTATCCGTGCCGCGCAGCGCGATCGTGAAGATCGCGGTTTCGCTCCGCTTGGCGAGCTCGAGCACCTCGTCGAAGGAGATCAGGCTTGACGTGTCCTCGCCATCGGAAAACAGCACGAGCGCCTGGCGCCGGACGTCCTCTTCGCCCTGGGCGCGAATCTTGGCCAGCTCCTTGAGCGAGATGTAGATGGCGTTGTAGAGCGACGTCGAGCCGCCCGCCGTCGTCTGCTGTATTGCGGATTCGAGCTCGTTCTGCTTGGAGGTGAACGCCTGGCGGATCTCTACGCGGCTGTCGAAGTCGATGACCTGCGCGATGTCGTTCGCCTTCAGGCGGTGCACGAAGTTCGTGGCCGCGGTCTGCAGCGTTGGCAGCTTGTCTTCCATGCTGGCGCTGCTGTCGAGCAGCAGGGACATCGCGATCGCCTGCTGCTTGCGCGTGAAGAACGACAGGTCCTGCTTCACGCCATCCTCGAACACCGAGAAGTTCTTCTCATCGAGGTCGATGACGTAGTGGTTCGCGGGGTCCATCGCGGTCACATTGAGCGACACGATGTCGACCGCTGCCTTGAACGTCCCCTGCGCCGAGGGAGTGGACGCGAGCGCGGCAATCAAAACGACGGCGAGAAGGACGACAGCACGTTTCACTTCGCGTTCCCCGTTCCGCGTTCCAGTGTGCCTCGCATGGTCACTCCAGGACGCCGTGCGCTGGCTTCGATCTTCTCCGGCGGGATCAGCGAGTCGGGCCGGCCATATACGACTTTGTACTGGGAAGAGAGCTCACGGCCCAGCCGTTCGAGCGCCTGTTGCACGGCGGTCGGGACGAGGAGGGTCACCCGCTGGCCGCCGCTCACGCGCGTCGTTTCCGATAAGACGCGCGCACGGTTCCGCAGGTCGTCATCATCCGTCGGCGCGAACATCCCGATCGTGATGGCGTGAATAGACGCGCCCGCCTGCTTGACCTCGTCCGCGACCTGTTTGTACTGGCGATTGGCGTAGTCGCCACCGTCGGTGATCACCGGGACGATGACGGCGCGCGGCGTGTCACGCTTCTCCAGCCCGCGCGCGACCTCGTAGATGGCGTCGAGCAGCGTCGTGCCGGACTGCGAGCGCGGCCACAGGAGGCCAATGCCATCCTGAAGGCGTTTCGTGTTCGACGTGTAGTCGACGAGGATCGTCGGCCGATCGGCCAGTCCCACGATGGCGATCTGGGTACCCATCGGCATCTTGGCAATGAAGGACGTGAGGCCCTCGCGGATCCGCGGCAGAACGCCTTCCGACGCGGCGCCTGTGTCGACGAGGACCGCGATGTCCATCGGATCGATCGCGCGAGACACGCGCAGCACCTCGCGGGCGGCGCCGTCCTCGCGAATGACGAAATCGGCCGGACCCAGTGCATCGACCGGCTCGCCTTTCTCGTCGACCGCGCTGACAAACATCGTCCGCTCGCGTGGACTCTGCGCGCGTACCGGTAGGTGCGTGGCGGCCGACGCGAAAGCGAGAGCCAGAGCCACAGCGCAGGCCCGCTGAAGCCGGAAAGTTGTGCGCATGGATCGTCTGAAAACGCGCGGCGATCAGTAAAGGCAGTATAGGACCCGCGAAAGAGAAGCGTCAAGCCGCCGAGCGGTGGTGAAACTATTGAAATGATTGAACTTCTGACGCTGCGTGAACCATTTCACAAAGTTGACTATACTGGTGGGCGGTCGACACGCGAATGAACCGCGCCTGTGCGTCGGGCTCGGCAGGGGCCGGGGTCGACTGTTCAGCCCGCGGTCAGCGCGCGGGGCGGGGAGATGGCCAAGAAAAACCGCAGTTTCTCATTCTCGCGGTCTGCGAAGTCCCTTCAGGAGAACGCCAGCAATGCCGGCGCGGCCGCCGGCGCCAGCTACACGCTGGTCGGCGCCATCATCCTGCTTGGCGGGATCGGGTACGCGGTCGACAGATGGCAGGGCAGTGGACCCTGGGGGTTGTTAATCGGCTTGATGCTCGGAATCATCGTCGGTTTCTACGAGCTGGTGAAGACGTTCGGGCCGCGATGAAAGGCCGACCTGAAGGTCGACCTCTCCAATGGATGATTGCGGTCAGCGTCCTGTCGTGGGTCATTGTTGCCGGCGTAGCGGACGGTCGCGCTAACCCCGAAGTACTCTACGGAATGGTGGGTCCGCTCGCGGTCGCGGCCGTGAGCTGGGTCGTTACGAAACGAGCGTACGCCGCGGCTCCCGAGCGCCTGATGGGCGTGTTGATCACGGGCATGGCGGTCAAGGCGGTGTTTTTCGGTGCGTACGTCGTCGTCATGCTGCGGATACTCGCGCTGCGCCCGGGGCCGTTCATCGCGAGCTTTACGAGTTACTTCATCGCGCTGCATATGATGGAGGCGCTGTTCATGCGGCGCCTCTTTGCGAACGCGAACTGAGAGTCGATGCTGCTGCAACCACCACCCGAAGCCTCCCAGGCCGTCGGCGAGGCCGCCGAGGGCGCCAGAGAAGGCTTCAACGCCGGCGAAGTCATCATCGAGCACGTCTCCAACACGAGCCTCGACCATCCGCTGATCCACCTGCCACGCGTCTTCGGCATCGACATGTCGGTGACCAAGCACGTGCTGATGCTCTGGATCGTCGCCGCCATCCTGTTCTTCGGCCTTACGTGGCTCGTGCGGCGCTACCTCAAACAGGAGCGGCTGATCCCCGGCCGTGTCACGAGCCTGCTCGAGATCGCCATCGAGTTCGTGCGCGACTCCATCGTCGAGCCGAACGTCGGTCACAAGTGGGTGGCCGCCTGGACCCCGTTGCTCCTCACGCTGTTTCTTTTTATTCTGACCGCGAATCTCATCGGCGTGATTCCCGTGTTCGACGTGCTCGAACTGCTCAATTCGACCGTGATCCACGCGTCACCCGATTCGTTCTTCTCGCGTGTGCTGCATGGCGGCGTCACCGCCACGGGCAACTACAACGTGACTGCAGCGCTCGCGACGATCTCGTTTTTCGCGATCATCGTCGCCGGCTCGCGCGCGCACGGGTTCGTTCAGCACTGGAAGAACATGGTGCCGAAAGGGCTGCCCTGGCCGATCTACATCCTGCTGATTCCGATCGAGATCCTCGGCATGTTCGTCAGGCCGTTCGCGCTGACGATGCGACTTGCAGCCAACATGACGGGCGGCCACATCTCGATCCTCGCGCTGCTCTCCCTGATTTTCATCTTCACGCAGGTGTTCGGCCAGGCGATCGCCGGCATCGGCGTCGGCATGGTGCTGTCGCTGCCGATCGGCGTAGGCCTGACTGCGCTCGAGCTGATCGTGATCCTCGTTCAGGCATACGTTTTTACGCTGTTGACGGCCGTGTTCATCGGCATGGCCATCCACGCTCACCACTGAGCACCCAACACGGAGGAGTAGACGAATGGATTTAGCACTCGCGTACATGGGGGCCGGCATCGGATTCGGGTTGACCGTAATCGGTGCGGGTCTGGGCATCGGAAAACTCGCGGCGGCGATCGCCGAAGGCGTCGCCCGCCAGCCGAGCGCTTCGGCGCAGATCACCGGCGCGGCCTACCTGCCCCTCTTCCTGCTGGAAGGCGTCGCCATCCTCGCCGAGGTGTTCGGGCTGCTCATCGTCTTCAAATAGGCAGGAAAGGACGTCGCGATGAATAACCCGCTGGTCCAGCCCGATCCGGGGCTCTACATCTGGACCATCCTCACATTTCTCATCCTCGTGGGGCTGCTCGCGAAGTTCGCGTGGGGGCCGCTGCTGAAGGCGCTCGAAAGCCGCGCGCAGTCGATCCGCCAGGCGCTCGACGACGCGCGGCAGGCCAAGCAGGAGCTCCAGCAGCTGCACGTCGAGTCGGCGAAGCTGCTCGCGCAGGCACGCGCGGAGGCCGCGGAGATCATCTCGCGGAGCCGGTCTGACTCCGACCGGTTCAGGGAGGAGATGAAGGAGAAGGCGCGGGCCGAGGCGGCCGGGCTGATGCGCAACGCGGAGCGCCAGATTGAGCTGGAGACGACGCGCGCCCTGCAGCAAATCCGCCAGGAGGCGATCGACATCTCGATCAACATTGCCTCGAAGCTCCTGCAGCGGAACGTGTCGAAGGAAGACAACGAACGCCTGATCGAAGAGACCTTCAAGCAGCTCGAGACGACGCGCGCTGCACGCTGATCCGCCTTCGCCAAGGGCTTCGGCGAGACAAGCGCGCGTGCGAAAATCCCAAAACCCAGGCCCAAACGCCAAATCCCAAGATCTTTCGCATTTGGATTTGGGATTTGGGATTTGGGATTTGGGATCCGGGATTTAAGGTCATGTCTGCCTTTCGCCGCCAGCATCTCATCGCCATCGCCGCCGCGCTGGCGGGACTGGCGCTGTTCGCTTACGCGGTACGCCGCGCCGGCGTCGCCGAGATCCTCGACGGCATCCAGCGCGTGGGATGGGGACTGCTGGCCATCCTCGCACTTGCGGGTCTCCGGTTTCTCATCCGCGCGGAATGCTGGCGATGGTGCCTGCCACCGGCGACGTCGTTTCCGTTGCGGCGCGCGCTCCCGGCGTTTCTCGCAGGTGATGCCGTCGGCAACGTCACCCCACTCGGCCTGCTCGCCAGCGAGCCCACCAAGATTCTTCTGACGCGGCACCACCTTGCGACGCGCGAAGCGGTGTCGTCGCTCGCCGTCGAGAACCTCGTCTACGCAGCGTCGGTGATCGCGATGGTGGCTGTCGGCCTCGTTGTCGTCGCCGCAACCGTGCCGCTGCCACAGGTCTGGCTCACGACGATCGTGGCCGCGCTGATGGCGATGGGCAGCGGGGGACTCGTCGTGTTCCGGGCGATGCGGGGTACATGGGATTCGCGGCGCGGGCCCCGTCCTCGCTGGCGGGAGCGGCTGGCCGCAGTCCGCGAGGAGGTGCTGCAGTTCTCGGGTGGATATCCGCGGCGGCTATGGCGGGTCTTCGCGCTCGATCTGGCGTTTCACGCGCTCGCCGTCTTCGAAGTCTTCCTCACCCTTCGGTGGGTACTCGGCGATCGCAGCCCGACGCTGCCGCAAGCAATCGTGTTCGAGGCGCTCAACCGCGTGATCACCGTCGCGTTCAAGTTCGTGCCGTTCCGCGTCGGCGTCGACGAAGTATCCGCAGGCGCGCTCGCGCCGCTGCTGGCGGTCAACCCCGCCGCTGGCGTCGCGCTCGCGGTGGTTCGGAAGGTCAGAAACCTGTTCTGGGCCGCGATCGGGCTGATCCTGGTTGCCGCTCATCCCGCGGGTGACGCTGCGCCGGCGAAGAGTACAGTCAAGAGCACGAAGACGGTCTAAACCACGAAGGTCACCAAGAGCACGAATTCGTGTCCTTTGTGGTTCAAGATCGTCTTTGTGTTCTTGTTGGCTAGCGTCCGCGGCCGAGCAGCGCGAGCGAGGGATCGCCGCGGAACCGGCGGCGCGCGTCCGATCGGAGCGCCTCCGCGCGCGCTTTTTCGCCCACGATGGTCAGGAGCCGGGCGGCCATGGAATATCCCTCGGGCGTCGGGGCGGCTTCAACGAGATCGCCGATGATCTGCTCCGCCGCCTGGTCGCGATTCGACGCGCGATACAGCATCGCCAGGCTCGCGTAGGTTCCGATGTTCTGCGGAAACTCGCGTAGCTCCTCCTGGAACTCCGCTTCGGCGTCCGCGTACCGGTCCAGCCGCGCAAGCGAATTTCCCAGATACAGGTGCAACTCGGCGAGCACCCCGTTTCCCGGCTTCAATGCAACCTGCGCCTCCTGGAACGCGGCAAGCGCTTCTTCGTACTTCGCCTCGTCATAGAGGAGGCGTCCGCGGACAAACTGCGGCAGCGGCAGCAGCGGGTCCGCCTTCTGCGCCGCGCGCGCCTGCGCGTTTGCGGCGTCAGCGTCTTCGCGCGCGAGCGCGACCCGGGCAGCGATTTCATGCGCGGTCGCTTTCAGTCGCGCATCGCTGCCCGCATCTGCCAGTTCTACGGCGCGATCGGCGTGCTTCGCCGCATCATCGACGCGCCGCGCGCGCAGCATCGCAGATGCAAGCGCGATTGGCAGCTGCGGATCATCGGGTCGCAATGCCGCAACAGCACCGAACGTTTTCGCAGCCTCGTCCAGACGGCCCGTGCGCGCGAGCAGCACACCGAGCTGGTACTGCACGCTCGCGAGATCCGGATGCGTCGACACTATGGCGCGCAGGCGATCGAGCGCCGCCGAATATCGTTTCTGCGCGATCAGTGCTACCGCAGCCCGGTGCGACGAGATCAACTCCGCCTGTTGTTCCGCACTTATCGTCGGTGCGAGAGGTGCGAGGGGTGCGACAAGTGCGAGGGGTGCCACCTGACGGAGACCCTGCAGGTAGCCGAATGCCGCGAGTCGATCCTCGTCAGCCTGCGCGGGCGGTGTCGGCGGGTCAATCGCGCGCCCCTGCATCAGGCGATCGAGCGACGCTTTCAGCGCGTCCACCCGGGCCGGATCGGCATCGGGAGCGTCGGCAACCAGACGTTGGAGCTGGTCATCGTTGCCGCGCACGAATCGATAGGCTCCGGTCGAAAGGGAAAACACGGGAAGGCCGTCGAAGCGGAACTGGGGGGCGAGCAGTTCGGCGTAGATCGGCTGATCGGGAACGAAACCGCTCGTCTTGTCGAGAATCGCGCGCAGCGATCGTCCGCGAAGGCCCGATGGCATCGGCGCGCGCACGAGATCGAGCAAGGTTGGCAACACGTCGATGTGCTGCACCGGCTGCAGCACACGGCGTCCGCCTCCCGTTTCACCGGGTTGCTTCACGATCAACGGCACTCGCAGCGACGCGTCGTTCAGCGACGCGCCGGACCCGGCGTCGCCGTGATCGGCGGTCAGGAAGATCGTTGAATCGTTATAGCGCTTCGTCCGCTTCAGCTCGTCGACGATGCGGCCAACGACCGTGTCCGCGGATCCCGCGTCGACTTCGAGGAAGAGGAAGTACCGCTGACTGCTTTGCGTCTTCAGCCACTGATCGGCCACCTCGAAGGTCGCAAGACCATCGCGTTCAGGCAGCGCGCTCTCTTCGAGTGGCTGGTCGGGGATCTCGGCGTCGTAGAACGAGAAACCCTGCGCGATTCCGGTGGCTCGGCGGAGCAGGAACGAGGAGACGGCCGCGCCTGTGTTGAAGCCGCGATTGCGGAGCAGCTCCGCGATGGTGCGCGCCTGATCCTTCAGCGCATACCCGCCGTCGTCCCGGACACCGTTGTCGAAGGGAAGCTGGCCCGACAGAAGCGCCGCGTGGGATGGAAGCGTCTGCGGGGAATGCGTGTAGGCACGGTCGAAGACGATGCCGTCGGCCGCGAGCGCATCGATGGCGGGAGTTGTGCCCGGACGCGCGCCGTACGCCGCGAGTCGATCGGCTCGCAAGCCGTCAACCGAGATCAGAACGATGGGACCCTGGTGAGGTGGGGATTCGCGCGCGAACCGCCAGCCGGTGAACGCGGCGCCGGCGACAGCCAGCGTGAAGAGCGTGACGATCAGCGTGACCTGCCACCGTTTTCGCGCGGCGGGCGTACGATTCGCCATGTGGTACTCCGGAAGGACTGCGCCCCCCGGTTATTTCCTGATCTCTTGAAGGTGTGCGGTCGCTTCGACGGCCGCGGGACTCTTCGGGTCTGCTGCAATCACGTCCTGGAACGCCTTTGCCGCGGCATCTGCGTTGCCTGCGGCCATCTGTGTGACGCCCAGCTCGATCCGCGCGCGCACGTTCGTTTCATCGCTCTTCAGCATGTCGCCGTACGCCGCGATCGCGCGGGCAAGCAGCGCCTGGCGTGCGGCGGAATCCTTTTCCTGCTGCGCTTTCTCGCGATAGAGAGTAGCCAGCATCAGACTGACGCTGGTGAGCCGCGCGTTCTTCGCCTGGATCGATTGATACGCGGCGATCGCGTCGTCATAGCGACCCGCTTTTCGCAGCGCCTCCGCCCCGTTCACATCGTCACCAATCGACTTGGCGAGCGCTCCCGGCATTGGGCCGGGGTCTCGCTGCAGAACGAGAGCAAGCACCGGACTGTTACCCGCGCTGACGGCCGCCTGTCCGTCAAGCGGCAGGAAGTTCGGTGCTTCCACCACGATCTTCCATGGCCCGCTGCGTAACCCGATCATCGCGAAGCGTCCCTTCTCGTCGGTCGTCGAGGTAATCCGCGCGGCGGCTATTTCGCTCGAGGCGCGGACGGTCGCCCCCTTGATGGCCTTGCCGTCGGGGTCCTTGACGGTGCCGGTTAGGCGTCCCGCCTGTGCCGCGGCCGATGCCGCGATGGCGAGCGCGACGGCCGCTAAGAGAATGAGCTGAAGGCGTCGCATGATGACTCCTGTTTCCCGGATCTTATAGCAGAACAACTTACGGTCAACCGGCGATCGTTTGGCGGCGGATTTCAGTAGAGACGATAGAGCATCAGGTAAATAACGACTCCTGTGACCGACACGTATAGCCAGAGCGGGAGCGTCCAGCGGGCGATCTTCACATGCCGCTCGTACTGTGCCCGCAGCCCGCGAGCCGCCGTGATCAGCGCGAGTGGCAGGATGGTCATCGCCAGGGAAACGTGAGTAATGAGGATCGAGAAATAGACGTAACGCACCGCTCCTGCGCCTGCAAACGGTCGGGAGCCGGTGTTCAGGTGGTAGATGACGTACGAAATCAGAAACAGCGTGGACGCCCCGAGCGCCGCGAGCATGCATCCCTTGTGCGGCGTGATCCGGCCGCGGCGGATGAACAGATATCCCGCGATGAGAAACACCGCCGATGTCGCGTTCAGTGTGGCGTTGAGCGCGGGGAGGTCGTTGATCTGGATCACAGCAAGTGGAAGTGGGAAGCCTTCGAGGCTTCGAACTTGCGAGTTACAACCACAGGCGGTCGATCACCAGCGCCCCCCAGAGGAGTGGCAAATACGTGATCGAGTACAGAAACAGGTGACGTGCCGTCCTGGTGGTGCGGTCGCGCGCGAAGAGGGCCGACAACGCAATGAGACCGAATCCAAGCACCGTGGCGACGATGCTGTAGGGAGGGCCCGCGATGCCCACGAGCGCCGGAAGGAGGCTGACGGGCCACAGGGCGGCGGCGTAAAGAAGCGCCTGCCGTCCCGTGCGCCGTCCGTCGGGCTCGAGCACCGGAAGGAGCGGGATGCCGGCGCGCGAATAATCTTCTCGATAGAGCCAGGCGATCGCCAGGAAATGCGGCATCTGCCAGAGGAACACGATCCCGAAGAGCACGAACGCCGGCAGGGAGATTGTTCCGGTGGCCGCGGCCCATCCGATGACGGGCGGAAGAGCGCCAGGAACAGCTCCGATAAGCGTGGCCAGCGAAGTTCGCTTCTTCAGCGGCGTGTAGATCAGGACGTAGCTGACAAGCGTGGCCGCAGCGACGGCGGCGGAGATCAGGTTGACCCGCCACCCCAGCTCGATCAGGCCGACGGCCGAGAGCAAGGTCCCGAACAGCGTCCCGTCAAGAGCCCGCAGGCGTCCGTCCGGAATCGGGCGCGTCTGCGTTCGGCGCATGAGCCCGTCGGTTTCGCGCTCCCACACCTGGTTGAGCGCGGCGGCACCACCCGCCACGAGGGCCGTTCCAACGAGCCCATGGAGCAGGATTGCCGCCGGAACTCCCTCTGGCGCTCCGATGTACATACCGGCGAGGGTCGTGAAGAGGACGAGGAAATTGAGTCGTGGCTTGGTCAGCGTGACGAAGTCACTGGTGCGGTGGGCCGGCTTCACATCCGCGGCCGCGACGACTGCGGATACGACCGCCGCCTGTGCGCCGGTCTTCATGCGCGGGCCCCGCCGTACTCGTTGGTGGCATCGCGGGTCTCACCCGACTTTGCTCTGCGGGCTTCCGACTTCGCGCGTGGCACTTCGTCGGACAGGTCGTCGGGCAGGAAGGTCCGCGCGACATGGGCAAACCGGGACCGATGCGCGCGCAGCGTCAGCACGAGCGAGGTAACGAGCACGAGGGCGCCGTTGACGACGTGCAGCGAGTTGATGATGAACGGCTTGTGGCCCAGCACCGTGATCGCGCCAAGCGTGATCTGCAGGACGAGCAGCACGAGCAACAGAATCGCCGGCCTGCGCAGTTCCGCCCGGCGAGCATGGTGAAAGAACACGTGGCCTGTCGCCGCGCCGATGAGCACGGTCACAGTGGCCGCGCCGACGCGATGGGCGAAATGAATGGCAATCTTCGAATCCCAGTACGGCGGAATGACATGACCGAACGAGAGCGGGAAATCCGGGATTGCCAGCCCTGCGCCCGTATGTCTCATCGTGGCGCCAATCAGAATCTGCGCGTAGATCACGACAGTCGTCGCGATCGCGAGGCGCTGTAACAGTTCGTCCTCGTCGAAGCGGCGCGGACCTTGTCGGTCCGCGGTGTATCCTCGTTTCCACCCGGACGAAGTGACGAGCGCGATCGTCACCGTCAGACAGAAGAGGATCTGCGCAAGGCTGGCGTGTGCGATCGAGATCGCATCGGGCAGGTACCAGAGCACGGTGATGCCGCCGAGAATCCCCTGGAGAATGACGGCGCCAAGCGCCAGGTATCCGAGCCTCCGGACCCACGGCCGCGGCTCAGCGCGCCCGAGCCAGACGGCCAGGACAACGATCAGAAAGCCGACGGTGCTCGCGATCAGCCGATGCGTGTGCTCGTAAAAGATCCCGCCGACCATCTTGCTCGTCGGAAACGCAAACATGAACCAGCCGTAGGTATTCGGCCAGTCGGGGACCGAAAGGCCCGAGCCTGTGCTCGTGACGAGCCCGCCGGCGAAAATCAGGACGGCCGTGGAAGCCGCAACGAACGCGGCGAAGAGGGGGAGCATTTACGCGCCTTTGAACGTGAACCCGACGTCCTTGGTTTCCTTCGCCCCGATCGTGACCATCTGCGTCTGCGTGCCCAGCTTCTCGTGCCACGCTTCGATCGTATACGTCCCGGGCGGCAGGCCTTTGAGCGAGAACGTCCCGTCCGCGCCGGTCACGGAATAGTACGGATGCTCGAGCACTCCGACCCACGCGTTCATCCAGCTGTGGACGTCGCACTTGAAGGGCACCATCACTTCGGTCGTGCTGAAGGTGTGCGTCATCTTCATGCCCTGGATCGGCTGGCCGGCGTTGAATTCCTTGTTCGCCTTCGCAAGGCCGTGGACGTTGTGGAGCGTGTTGTCGCTGTTGATGATCTGCAGCGGCTGACCGACCTGAATGCCGATCACGTGCGGGGTGTAGTGGCAGCCTTTCTGATCGAGCATGATGGGCTCGGATGGCGCCGCGAACTTACGGTTGCCCAACCCGTCCTTGACGTAGACGAACACGTTCCCCATGGCGCCATTCGCCCCGACCATCTGGGTTTCCGTCGTGAGACCCGAGTTCGCACTCTCGCAGTAAGGATCTGAGCTCAATTTGATCGGCTGCGGTGCCGGCGGCGTGCCTTCAAACGTCACCTTGCCGCTCACGTTGCCGGTCGTTTCCGGATCGATCGGAGCAGCCGCCGGGGCGGCAGCGCCGGAGCTTGCGGGCGCCGTGCTTTCATTGGCTCCGCCGCCGCAGGAAATGAGGAGCATTGCCGCCGCGCACGCCACGGCGCACGACAGCCTGTCAGATATTCGACTCATTCGAGGGTCTCCAACCGTTGATTATGTCACGCGCCGCCGGCTTCCTTAACCTTGCGGAACACGCGATCCTGCATCCACTTGATATCCCACCACTCGACGGGATTGACCGCCGTGCCGTTGACGAGCACGGTGAAGTGCAGGTGGTCGCCGGCTGCAAGGCCGGTCATGCCGCTCAGGCCAAGGACCTGCCCCTTCTCGACCTTGTCTCCCACCTTCACACCGATCGACGAGAGGTGTCCGTAGAGCGTCTGCACGCCGAGGCCGTGGTCGATGATCACGCAGTTGCCGTAAATTCCGAGATACGCGGCATGGACGATGGCGCCCCGCTGCGCAGCGAGGATCGGCACGTGCTGGGTGACGGCGAGATCGAAGCCGAGGTGCACCTGGCGATCGATCTCCTTCCCCTTGAACGTATAGGTCCGGAAGTCCGCGAACTTCGCCTCGACGGCGGCGTTGCCGAGCGGCTGGAACGGCTCTTTCCACATCATTTCCGGCGTGGTCTTCTTCGCCAGCGCCGCGATGGTCTGCGCGTTCTGCCGGCGCATGTCGCCGTTGATGCGGACGAACGTCTGCACGACATCTTCCGACGCTGGTGACAGCTGCATCTCGGGCGTATTCGCGACGATCGGCGGTACCACGCGCGCCACCCAGGTGTCGATCGGAATCGTGCTGCGCGAGAACGGTTTCGTGAACGCCATGTGATCGACGACCGCGAGCGCGGTGTTGCCGGCGGGATCGGTCGCGAAAACCGAGATCGGCGTGTTCACGTCCTGGTCGTACGACAGCGCGAAGAACGCGACGTGCAGGGCCGGATCGTTCTGCACGCCGATGGCGGTGGCGGGGAATCCTGGATACGAGCGATCGCCCACGCGAACACCTGATTCGACGTCAGCGGGCGTGGCGCGATAGACGACGAACTCCGCGCCACCGAGATTGACGTAGTGGAACGTCGACAGAATGGACGCCTGCGGCGGCTCGAGGCGCACTTGCACGTCGCGAGTGGCCTCGGTTGACGCGTTCCGCATTCCGTAGAGCACGGGCCTCGCCGTGCGCACGATGATCCGCGCAGGGCCCTGCTGGAGGGCGGGGATCGCGCTCTTGCCGATCGGCCGCATCACGTACAGGCGATCGGCCGCGTCCTGCTTTGTTGTTGCCTCCGTCGGTTGCTCGATGCTGAAAATCGGATACGACTTGCCGCCCTGCTCGATGGCGACCTCGAGTTGCGAAAACTGCCCTTGCGGCGCCTGGACCATCAGCTCCAATGTGCTCGATTGGCCCACGAAGCGATCGGGTTGCCGGAACTCAACTGTTGGACCAGGCTGGCGGCCTGCCCAGATCCACGCGACGCCCCCGCAGATGACCGCGAGAAGGATCAGGAAGGCGAGGAACTTACCGAGTGTTCGCACCTAGTCATGATACTGCCCGTGGTAACATTTTCAGGTTCCCGCAGGACGCGCCGGTATCGTCCAGGTCTCAGGACACGTGGTTCTCAGCCACGGGACCGGTGCGAAAACGGTTCGCGATGGCGGTATCGTCTAACGGTTAGGACGGATGGTTCTCAACCATCAAATCGGGGTTCGATTCCCCGTACCGCTACCAGAAATCGATTTCGAGAAATTCCTGTCTAGGAAGTCACCGGCTGGCCGGCTCTCCAAGCAATCAACCGTCCGAGAGAATCGGTAGGCTGAGTGTGCACTTGTGAATAGCTGCCGGGAACATCGGCGAGATACGCTTGCTCAGAGGAGCATGATCATGAGTGCAAGCCATAAACCCACCGACACACATCTGCGTCAACATCGGGTGAAAAAGCGGAACAAGCTGCGCGCGCGGATTGCGGCAGCACCGGCGACCGGACGGGCTGCGCTCGAAGCAAAAGTGCAGCGAACCTATTCACTATCCCACTCGATGATGAGAGAGAAGCTGCCTCCAGCTGTGGTCTAGCCCCGTGAGTGCTCAGACTCATAGCTGAGCGGTCGCTAGGCGTCTCCCTCGGCAGACGATCCCGCAGAAATTCGCATTCCCGCCAATTGCCTGGAGTCCTGATAACTGCGTCTGGACCGCAGGATCACGCGGCGATGCCTCCAAATTCGACGTTCTCGAGGGAACACCTTTTGTCATAACCCCGTACCGCTACCAAATTCAAATCCCAATTCCGAAATCCCAAATCCCAAGATCCAATTCCCCCAATCCCGTATTCCAAATGCGCTAATGGCGGACGCGAACGGCGCCTCCCTCGATTCGCGCTAGAATCCGCGCGGCTCTTCCTTACGACGCATGGCGGAGACGATCTCATACGGCCCTAGCCGGGTCCCAGGATCGAACGAGCGCCAGACATCAGGCGTTGAGTCCGCATTATCCGAACGACTGGAGAGGCCCATGTCTATCACCAGAATCGTCGGGTGTTCCCTTGTGCTCAGTCTCGTCGGGATCAGTGGCGACCGCGTGCACACACAGCAGGCGCCGCCCTTCCAGTTTCATCTCCGCGAAGCGACGATTGCCGATGTGCACCGCGGTATTCAGCAGGGTCAGGTGAGTTGCCGAGCCCTGGTGCAGGCGTACATCAATAGGGCCAGGGCGTACAACGGGACATGCAATCAGCTCGTCACCGAGGCCATGGCGCCGATGTTTCTGCCCGGCTACGGTGAATACGCTGCGGCGGTCACGGCCACGGCGAGCGTGCCGCCGGGCGACGCGCGGAAGACGCCGCCGATCGAGTTTGGCCGGATGGAGCCGACGGCCTCGGACCCCACCGTGCAGCAGCAATTCGGCATGACGGTCGGCATCCCGAACGCAGGGCAGGTGCGGGCGCTGGGAATGATCAATATCCGCGGCGAGCGGTCCGTCACCTGTAAGGGGGATTTCGATCGGCATCCCTCGGCCGGTCCGTTGCCGGCGGGGGCGCCGAAGGTGTGCGAGGAGTTCCGCCGCCAGCCGGACGCGCTGGAGCGGGCGGCGGAGCTGGACGCGCAGTACGGCCGCAATCCGGACTTGCAGAACCTGCCGATGTACTGCATTCCGTTCTCGTTCAAGGACTCGTACGACGTAAAGGACCTGCGGTCCACCGGCGGCGCCGACGCGCGCTACGACATCGATTTCCCAGCACGCGATCACACGCTCGTCGCCGAGCTCCGGCAGAAGGGCGCCATCATCTACGCGAAAGCCAACACCACCGAGTACAACGGCCGCGGTCCGGGGGATCCGGGGGGCGGGAACCATCCGACGAAAGTGCTGCCCTCGACGCTTGGCTATCAGCGCAGCACGTGGGCCGGCAACCCGTGCAACTCGTACGACCAGACTCGGGCCGCATCGATCGGGTCGAGCTCGGGGTCGGGCGTCTCGGTGAGCACGAACCTCGTGATGTGCAGTATCTGCGAGGAGACGGGGCAGTCGTGCCGCGGGCCGGCCAATCACAACTCGGTGGCGCTCATCCTGCCTCACAAGGCGCACCTGTCGTTTCTGGGCGGCGCGATCGGCGCCGAGATCTACAACGATCGCGCGGGCATTCACTGCCGCAACATCAGCGACGCCGTGAAGGTGCTCGATGCGCTCAAGAATCCCGACCGCGGGTACTACGACCCTCGCGACATCTTCACCACCGTGCCGCGCTCGAGCCTGCCGTCCCAGCCGTACGCGCGCGCCGTTACAGAGGGAAGAGCGGGCGCGCTCAAAGGGATGCGGATCGGAATCATCCGCGAGTTCATGGTGAAACACGCAAAGGTCGACGAGCCGATCGTCGAGGCGGCCGCCGCCGAAATGAAGGCGATGCTGGGCGGCCACCTCGGGGCGACCCTTGTGGAGTCGGTGACGCCGGGCTGGGTGGACGATCCCGACATCGAGAACATGTCGACAACGATCGATCGCGCGATCGCGCAGCTGGCGCCGGTACTCTATCCGGACCTGCTCCTCCGGTTGACGGCGACCAACGAGCCCTTCTATCCGGACTTTGCGGCGAAGGTGAAGCCTACCGAGTTCGCCCCAGGGGTGAGAAGGGGCACGGGAGCGATGGCGGCGGCCGACTGGATGGTCCGATGGGCGGAAGGGCTCGAGCCGTCGCCGCGCAACCTGACCCTGCGCAGCGTGCTCGCCGGCGGCGAGGCGCAGTCGCGTACGTTCCGCTTCCATATTCCGCAGTACCTGAGCCGCCGGGCGAAGGACTGGGCCGACCGCGGATACAGGGAAACACTCGTCGACTGGCCGTCGCTCAATGCCCGATCGAAGTTCTGGGGCGACGACCAGCGTGCGGCGTTCAAGAACTGGGAAGAGATCGACAACCTCTACGAGCCGCCTAAGGGCATTGCCGACAACATGCAGCGGCGTGAGTTCCTGCAGCGCGTGCTGATGAAGGTCATTCAGGACAACAGGCTCGACCTGCTGATTCAGCTCCACACGGCGCTGCCCCCTGGCAAGATCGGGCTGGCGCCGGAGCCCAACGTGAACAATCGCGCGATCTCGTATCCGCTCGGCCCGAACGCTGGCATCACCGAAATTCTGATCCCGGCCGGCTACGTCAGGGTCGCATACGACCCGGTGTTCGAGCTCGCCACCGATGCCAACGGCCGCAAGTTCTACCGCAGCCGCACCGGAACGACGCCGACCGAAGCGCCGGCGCCCGGCATCCCGTTCTCGATCAATTTTCTGGTGGAGCCGGGAATGGAGCACCTGGCGCTGAAAGCGGCCTCGGCCTACCAGTCGGCCTCGAAGCGCCGCGTGTCGCCACCGGCCTTCCCGCCCCTTCGGGGCGAGCCGTAGGTGCCCAAAGGGGGACCGCGCTATGATGCGCCCACGCTCGTGACGTCCTGGAGGTCGTATGCAATCACTGAAGACCGCCGGTGCCTCCCTTGGACTCCTGCTCATCCACCTTCTCATCCCCTCGCTTGTGTACGCGCAGGCGTCGATTACCGGCGTCGTGCGCGACACGTCGGGAGCCGTGCTTCCGGGCGTCAGCGTCGAAGCGTCCAGCCCGGCGCTGATTGAAAAAGTCCGGTCCGTCACCACGAATGAGTCGGGCCAGTACCGCATCGAGAGCCTCAGGCCCGGCGTCTATGCCGTGACGTTCGCCCTCTCCGGATTCGGTACGGTGAAGCGCGAAGGTATCGAGCTGAGCGGCACATTCGTCGCCACCGTGAACGCCGAGCTGCGCGTCGGCGCGGTTGAGGAAACCGTCACCGTCAGCGGCGTATCGCCCGTCGTCGACGTGCAGAGCGCCAACCGCGAACGCGTCCTCACAGCGGAAGTGATCAACAACACGCCGGTGAACCGCTATCCCTCGTTCATGGCGGCGATGATTCCGGGCGTCAACAACAGCGCGGTGGACGTAGGCGGCAACACCGGCAGTCCGACGACTGGCGGCGGCAATCTCACCGTGCATGGCAGTCGTCCGACCGATCTCGAAATGCTCCGCAATGGCGTGTCGATCTCCACGGTCGAGACGGGCTCGAACACGCAGGGCGTCCCAAACATGGCGGTGTTCGCCGAGATGGCGGTCGAGACGGCCACTGTGTCGACCGAAGAGCGCGGGTCGGGCGTGCGGCTGAACCTCATTCCGCGCGAAGGCGGAAACACCTTCAACGGCATGGTGATCAGTTCGTTCACTAACGAAGGGATGGCCGGTGGCAATTTCACGCAGGAGCTTCGAGACCGCGGCCTGCGCACGCCGAACAACTTGAAGATGAGCGGCGAGTTCAATGTTGCCTACGGTGGTCCGATTCGGCGCGACCGGCTCTGGTTCTTCGGGACTGCTCTCTACAACCGGACGCAGAACTGGGTCGCCGGCATGTTTGTGAATCGGAACGCCTTCAATCCGACCTCTTTCGCCTACGATCCCGATCCGGACCAGGCCGCCTTCACCGACGTGGTCACGCGCAACGCCGCGGGACGTGTGACATGGCAGGTGAATTCGACCCACAAGCTTGCCTTCGCCTACGAAAACACCTACACGTGTCAGTGCTCGACCGCCACGACTGCGATCGTGTCGGCCGAATCGGGGTTGCCGCAGCGCTACTGGCCGAACGGCGGCTGGAATGTCGACTGGACGGCGCCCCTCACGTCGCGGCTGCTGCTCGAAGCCGTGGTCTATCACCGCTTCATCAACAGCCGCAGAACGCACCCTTTTGGGCTCCCCGACGTCGGCGACACCATCGAGGACGTCGTCGCCTACAATGTCGACGCGATCGCCAAGAACCTGATCGGCGTGCAGGATCAGGCGCTCGGGATCACGCACCATGCGACGACGGCGTCCAACATGCGGAACAGGAGCCACGACACGCCGTTCCGCGCGACGCTGTCGTACATCACCGGCGCCCACAGCTACAAGTTCGGCATCTCCGACAACATCGGCAGCAAGCAGAACCTGGTGATGAATTTCGACGCGCCTTACTCGTACCGGTTCAACGACGGCGTGCCGAACCAGATCGCCATGAACGCCACACCGTTCCTGCAGCTCGCGCACCTCGATGCCGATCTCGGCATTTACGCCCAGGACCGGTGGACCATCAAGCGCGCCACTATGTCTTACGGTCTCCGATACGACCACTTCGCCAGCTCGTTCCCAGAACAGCGGATCGGACCGGCGCCGCTTGTGCCTAATCGCAATTTCACGCTGCCGGCGACCGAGGGCATCTCGTGGCACGACATCTCCCCGCGCGTGGGCATCGCGTACGACCTGTTCGGCAAGGGCAAGACGGCGCTGAAGGGCTCGTTCGGCAAGTACGTAACAGGTCAGGCGCTTCGCGGCTCCGACGCGAACGTGATCTTCGGCGACGGGCTCAATCCGGCGCAGCGCGTCGTGACGAGCGCCACGCGATCGTGGAACGACGAGAACCGCAATTTCCGGCCTGACTGCGAGCTGCTGAATTTTGCCGTCAACGGCGAGTGCGGGCCCCTCAGCAACACCGACTTCGGCAGCCTGCGTCCGGGCAGCACGTACGATCCCGAGATTCTGCGGGGCTGGGGCAAGCGGATGTACAGCTGGCAGTTCTCCGGGAGCGTGCAGCAGCAGGTTATCGATCGCATGTCGGTCGAGCTCAGCTACTTCCGCCGCGTCTACGGAAACTTCAACGTCGTCGACGACCGCGCGCGGGCCGCAAGCGACTTCGACGTGTTCAGCATCACTGCGCCGGGCGATCCGCGGCTGCCCGACGGCGGTGGGTACGCCATCGGCGGGCTGTACAACGTCAAACCGGCGAAGTTCAGCACGCCTGCCGACAACTACATCACGTTTGCGGAGAACTACGGAAAGCAGATCGAGCACTGGGACGGCTTCGATCTGATTCTCAACGCGCGGCCGCAGGGCGGCCTGAGCCTGCAGGGCGGCCTGAGCAGCGGGCGCACGACCATCGACGACTGCGAGGTGGCGGCAAAGCTGCCCGAGATCCTCACGGGATTTCCCGCATTGAACGATCCCAACACCGGCGCGCAGTTTCCCGCGCAGTACTGCCATCAGCAATCACCGTTTCTGACGCAGGTGAAGTTCCTCGGGTCGTACCTGATTCCGAAGGTCGACGTCCTCATCAGCGGCGCGCTTCAGAGCGTCCCGGGACCGCAGGTCATCGGCAACTTCGTCGCGACCAACGCCGTCGTCCTGCCGTCGCTCGGACGGTCCCTTGCGGGCGGCGCGGCGAACGTTACCGTCAACATGGTCCCGCCGGGCGCGACGTACGGCGACCGTCGGAATCAGCTCGATCTGCGGCTCGGCAAGGTCCTTCGGTTTTTCGGGACGCAGACGAAGGTGAATTTCGATGTCAACAACGTGTTCAATGCGAATCCCGTGCTGACCGAGAATCCGAGCTTTGCCGTGTTCCGCCAGCCCGCGTCGATCCTTCCGGCGCGGATCGCGCGCATCGGTGTGCAGATCGATTTCTGATTCACCTTCGACGCAGTATCCGGGCAAGCGCCGCCGACGCAGCGATGGCTCCGTTCGGCAGCGTGTCCGCGCTCGGGGTTGGATCGCCGAAGCACTGATCTGTCAGGCTGCCGGCGAGCGCGTTCGCTCCCGCAAGGGCTCGGCGGTCTTGACGGGATAGGGGAGGAGGAGCCATCAGCAACGTCCGCATCGCCCTCGCGAACCTGCGTGTGCCAACGATACCGGACGACTCGGTGCGCCCCGCGACATCCGCGGTCGCTGACCGCAGGGCGTCGAGGCGTGGCTGTGATCTGCATGTTCTCGCCCCGGTACTTGCCTCGGATCGTACGAGATCCTCTCCGCCCTCGGCGCGCGAGACATGGGCGAGGCGTACCGCGCGCGCGACACGAAGCTGAAACGGGAGGTACGTGCATGCTGAAGGCGACTGCGGGGAAGCTGCTGCCGACGACCATTACGGGGTCGCTGCCACGACCGAGCTGGTACACGGAGAACCTGGGGACACGGTCGTTTCTGGACGCGATGGTCACCACGCGTTTCCGCGAACAGTACGTCGACGCCCTGTCGGTGTATCTGCGGGACCAGGAAGTGGCAGGGTTGGATATCGTGACCGACGGCGACTGCCGGTTCGATCAGGACGTGGGCGGGCAGAGCTGGACGAGCTATCCACCCCACCACATGACGGGGTTCGAGACGCTGCACCCCAAGCTGGCGAAGGCTGGGGCCGGAGGCATTGCGTTTCCGCGCGGGCACATCCTGCACGACTACCTGGAAGCGCGCGTGATGCCCAAGCTGGTAGGCCCGGTCGGGCGCGGCGAGATGCAGTATGCGGAGTTGTTCAAGACGGCCCAGCGGCTGACGACCAAGCCCGTCAAGTTCGGGACTGTGACTCCGGAGCTGGTTGCCTTCGCAGTGCAGGACGAATACTACAAGGACATGCCCACCCGCATCATGGCCTTGAGCGACGCCTTCAATGAGGAGCTGCACGACCTGGCGGACACCGGGTGCCAGGTGATCCAGATGGAGGAACCGCAGATCCACCTTCTCGCCGCGCGCGGGTACGTGGACAAGGTGATCAACCCGGAGTTCATGCTGAAGGTGTTCAACAACACCGTCAAAGGCCTTCGCGCCAAGACGGAGGTGTGGTGCCACACGTGCTGGGGGAACCCGTCCCAGCAGCGGATGTTTGCGACCGTGCAGTCGTACAGGCCGG
>Ga0070698_100001858_pt1 | contig 23527 bp, 25 predicted proteins | sample KBSK1502metaG_FD_65477 | JGI IMG/M metagenome (GOLD analysis project Ga0070698, IMG submission 65477) | Corn, switchgrass and miscanthus rhizosphere microbial communities from Kellogg Biological Station, Michigan, USA - KBS K1-50-2 metaG | ecosystem: Host-associated > Plants > Roots >...
ATGGACAGTCGTACACCCGCAGCAATAGGCAGATTTTGCTATCGTTCGGTAAGTAGAACTTTTCGAGTGGAGTGCGTTCACACCTACTGCAAGTCCGAACCTTGCCAATCATGACACCGACAGGAGGAATTTCAAAGGACATCCTCGCCGCCCATCAAGCGCACGAGCATTCCAATGAGAACATGCCAAGTTCGGATGCTTCGGCTCTGGACCTATCAGCTCCACAATTGCAGCAAACGACGTAGCGGTTGGGATTCGTCTCCTTGACGTCTAGCTAGTGCAGATGAACCGCAAAACGGGCACGGCTTCCAGAGTTTGCTCGGCCATAAGCTACTTTGTAGTTAAGTCCCCTATTGACCGCCGACGGCTATTCGGCAAAGGCGTGCTTCGTTTGCAAGGCCGCGACTAGATCAGGAAATTGATATAAGGCTTGCTGATTGTGAATGCCGGCGAGGTGAGGGTACCTTGAGCCTGATCACTTCCGTTCACAAAAGTATCGATTAACCCTATCCCCTCGAAACCGGAAACAAACTGTTGGCCTCCGACCGCGCCAGTAGCCACTGGCTGGTAGACGAGGTCTCCGGTGACAGCCCAGCCGAGTTGCTCGTAAGTCGTGCCTGGAACGGTGAACTCTAAGTCGGCGCCCGGGAACAGCAGATTACCTGCAGGCTCGGCGCCGTAGCTGGCGTTGGGCGCGTGCGGATGATCGCCGCCACCCACTAGCAGGTTTATGTACTGATTTTTTACGGTGAACTGCGGTGAGGTTGCTGTTCCCTCCAAAGTGTCGCTAGTATTGAAGAAAGTATCTACGTAATTCGTACCAATGAAACCGGTTACCCAACTCGGACCCGTCGTAGTGACGGGGTCCCGACCGACAAAATCGCCAGTTGCTGTCCAACCCAAGCTGGCAAACGTCGTGCCGGCGGGACCTTCGAAACTCTGGAACAACGTTCCGGGCGGAAGTGAACTTGCATCGAGTATGTCCTCGGCGGTGAACTGCTTGCCGTCGAACTTTCCGATGAAATACTGAGCACCTGGCCCAGACGCGACAGCGCCGGGGTTTACGTTCACCACCAGCACCCACTTCGTGTTACCTGAGTTCCCGTCGACCGGTAGGCCGTGACAAAGCCACCCTAAAAGGAAGCCCTTCCAATGAACGGACAGGGAAGTCGATAAACCCACGGAGAGAAGGTGCTGGTAGGCCACAAGAGCCACTCGATCGTTCCCGCAGATTAGACAGTCGGGTCTAGGACGTCGCGCGAGGGCTTCATTGAGGAATTGAACAGCCTGCAGATAATCTGGTTTGTCATCTAGAATAAAGCGGGCCTAGTTTTTTTCTTTGACAATCGCTAGTTTCTAATTCTCTTCTAAAAGAAACGTATTCGAAAGTTCGATCGCGTGTTCCCCCTTGCTTTTGATCAGGTGAAAAAGACTCCCCAGGCAGTGTCTTCGGTCCGAATTTCCTTGGACGGCTGCAATAAAAATTAGCGTATGAACAAATCGGTTAGGCTTACAGTTGGACAAGCGTTGGTCCGCTTCGTGGCAGGACAATTCGTGGAGCGAAGCGGCCGCGAGAACAGGTTCATTGAAGGGATCTGGGGGATTTTTGGTCACGGCAACGTGGGTGGGCTCGGCCAAGGGATTGTGGAGTTCGCCGAACAGGAGGGATTGCGGTTTTATCGGCCCCAGAATGAGCAAGGAATGGTACACATTGCGACCGGCTTTGCCAAACACAGGAACCGGCTCGCCACTTTCGCCTGCACGACTTCTATCGGGCCCGGTGCGACCAACATGATCACCGGCGCAGCCACCGCCACCGTGAATCGGCTACCAGTGTTGCTTCTGCCCAGCGATTATTTTGCGAATCGAATTCCTGATCCAGTGCTTCAGCAGGTCGAGCACCCGATCGAACGCGACGTCAGCGCCAGCGATGCATTTAGACCGGTCTCCAAGTTCTTTGATCGTATCTCGCGCCCGGAACAGTTGTTAGCCAGCTTGCCTGAAGCCTTTCGGATTTTGACTGATCCTGCAGAGACCGGTGCAGTCACGATCAGCCTTCCAGAGGATGTGCAGGCGGAAGCGTTTGACTGGCCGGTTGAGTTTTTCAGGAAGCGGGTTTGGCATGTGCGAAGCCCGCTTCCTGAACCTGAGCTCATCCGGGCTATCGTCGAGCGGTTGAAGAGCGCGGAGCGGCCACTGATCATATCGGGCGGTGGGACGATCTATTCCGAAGCGTGGTCTGAGTTGCAGCATTTTGCCGAAGAGTTCGGTTTACCAGTCACGGAGACGCAAGCCGGCAAAGGAGCGCTCAAATGGAATAATCCATGGAACGCCGGACCAGTGGGCTCGAACGGAGCGACCTCAGCCAACGAGTTGGCGACAAAGGCGGATTTGATTATCGCCCTTGGCACCCGCCTGACGGATTTTACCACCGCGTCCAAATCGCAATTCCAAAGTTCCGAGGTCCATTTCGTCGCGATCAATGTGGCACCGCTGGACGCAAACAAACTTTCGGCCTTGCCAGTGGTAGCGGACGTGCAGCGGACCTTGCCGATTCTGAGCCGAGCGCTGAAGGACGCGGGTTACGGCGGCACATCTGGCCCGTACCGCGAAGAGGTAAAAGAGTTGAAAGCACAATGGGAGCGGAGGGCAACCGAAATCCGGACTGTTTTTGAAGACGGCGGTGCCTTGGCCGAAGTCGGCATCATCGGTTTGGTCAATGAAGCGGTTGGCGGAAAGGCCACAGTGGTTTGTGCCGCGGGAAATTTGCCAGGCGAATTGCTGCGGCTGTGGCGGCCCGAGGATCCGAAGGCGTATCACTTGGAATACGGTTATTCCTGCATGGGCTATGAGATCGCGGGCGGTTTGGGTGTGAAGCTTGCGGAGCCAGATCGAGAAGTTGTGGTGATGGTGGGCGATGGATCTTACCTCATGATGAACTCGGAGATAGTCACAGCCGTTGCGGAGGGGCTTAAATTGACGATCGTAGTGATCGATAACCACGGCTACCAATGTATCCTTGGCTTGCAGCGGATCGTCGGCGTTTCTGATTTTGGCAACGAGTTGCGTTATCGAGATCAAAAGAGCGGCACGCTCACCGGCGACTACGTTCCCATCGACTTCAAGAAACACGCAGAGTCCATGGGCGCACATGCCGTCTTGGCGAAAACGGCTGCCGAAGTAACAGCAGCCGTTCAAGAAGCGAAGCGGAGACCGGGTGTTTCTGTAGTGGTGGTCCCCGCCGATCCTGAAAAGCGGATGCCTTCGTTAGGCACGTGGTGGGATGTACCGGTTGCTGAGGTCAGCCTGGGGGACAAAACGCGCCAGACCCGCGAAAACTATGAGAAGGCCATTCAAAACCAACGACGGATCTTCGCGTGAAACTCGCAACAGCGCCAGTTAATTGGAATAGCCCTGACGTACCAGAGTACCGGCCGTGGACTCCTTATCCGCAACTTCTGGAGGAGATGGAGGCGGCTGGTTACACAGCCACGGAATGGGCAAAGGAAATGCCAAGAGATCCGGGCGTTCTGGCAGCGGATTTGCAGGCCCATGGGCTTCGGCTGCTCGGCGGGTTTGTAGGCTTAGAGCTTCGAACGGCCGCGAAGCGTGACCAGGAGATTCAAAAGGGCGTGGAGATCGGCAAGTTTTTTGAGTCCCTCGGCGGAAATACGTTGATCGCCGCAGATAGCGGCGATCCGCGAAGGGTCAAGGAAGCAGGTCATGTCGATCCGTCCGGCGGCCTGACCGACTCACAATGGGACTCGCTGGGAAACGGCCTAAATGAATTGGCCGGATCGCTTAAGTCAGCGGGGATTCAGTTGGTATTTCACAACCACGTCGGCACCTATGTCGAAACGGAAGCCGAAACGTCTCGATTGCTCGATGCGACCGATCCGTCCCTGGTGGGCTGGTGCTTGGATTGCGGGCATCTAGCGTATGGAGGCGGCGATACCCTCCGGATGCTGGAAAAGTATGGCAACCGCGTGGCTTACGTCCATATCAAAGACGTCGACGGAAAAGTCCTGCAAAGATCCCACGAAGAAGGATGGAGTTTTCACGACGCTCTCAAGCGCTTTGTCTTTACGCGTCTTGGCGAGGGAGTGGTGAACATTCCTGCCGTGATCCGGGCGCTGAAGAGTCATCGATACGATGGTTGGCTGGTCATTGAGCAGGACACGACACCGCTGAATCCGACAGAAGTAGCGCGGGAAAACCGGCTTTACCTAGAAAGACTTTTGCAATCAGAGACCTGATTATCTGCATAACAAATTTACTCAATGTTCCGGAGGCCGAGCTTGAGATTGCCCGCTGCGCAAGTGTTGGCATGGGCCAAGACAGAATAAAATTATGATAAATAAACAATCGATTGGCGCGGCTTTTCTCGGTGTGGGCCGCATGGGGGTGACGCACCTTCGAAATTTAGGGGCAATCAGCGGGGTCAGAGTAATTGCGGTAGCTGATCTAATCACTGAAAGGGCCGAGCGCGGTCGCAAGATGTCCGGAGCAGAGCTGGCGGTGACTGATAGTGTGAAGGCGATCGAACATCCCTCGGTCGATGCCGTGGTTATTGTTACTCCGACAGACACGCACGCGCAGTTGATCGAACAGGCCGTCAACGCCGGCAAGGCGGTTTGGAGCGAGAAACCGATTGCCTTGAACTTGGCCGAAACTCAGCGGGTAGTGCAACTGGTTCGGGAGCGCAAGGTTCCAGTGCAACTGGGATTCATGCGCCGGTTTGACCCGGGATACGCACGCGCGAAAGCCAAAATCGAAGCCGGAGAGCTGGGTAAGCTCGAAACGTTCCGCGCTTTAAGCCGTGATACGTATCCGCCCAGCTTGGAATTCTTGCTCGGAAGCGGTGGCCTCTTTTTGGACATGTCGGTGCATGATCTTGACCTGGCTCGTTTCTTGGTGGGTGAAGTGGAGGAAGTTTATTCCTGGGGCGGTGTGTTGATTGACCAGCGCTTCGCTCAGGCAAACGATGCCGATACCGCTGTCACCCTCTTGAAATTTAAAAATGGCGTCTTAGGCGTCATGGAGACTTCGCGGAGATCCAATTGGGGCTACGACATCCGCACCGAAGTGGCCGGCTCCGTGGGTAAGCTGGTAATTGAAGCTCCGCAAAAAACACCGCTTCTCTTTGCCAAGGATTTCGCCTCCAGCTTCGATCATTACGAGAATTTTCCAGACCGCTTTGAAGTTGGCTATCGCTTGGAGCTGGAAGCGTTTTTTGACGCTTTGCGTGAGGGCCGGACTCCGGGGCCGGGCCCCGAAGACGCGTTGGAGACGCTTCGTTTGGCACTCGCGGTTACAAAGAGTTGGCGCGAAAAGCGGCCAGTGAAAGTCTCAGAAATCACCGCCTGAGACGCTCGCATGAACCCTTTATAAACTGAAAGACATTACGAACCTTCAAAGTCCACACTAATGCGCCGAGTAGGCGCCAACAAACTATGATTAAGCATGCCCCCCTCCGACTACTGACTGGAATATTTTTCGTATGCTTCCTTTGCGTGGAAGCGGTATTCGCTCAAGGCGATCACTATCGGTTCCTCATGGTATCCCACATCGGAGCCAACGACCCGAACATGAATTGGTTAACCACCTCGATGAAAACCTTCGAGGAGAAGTACCCCGGTGTGAAGACGGAGTATCTGTCGACGAACCAATACAGTCTGCAAAATTTTATTGCGATTTTGAACCAGGCGATCGCCACTCATCCCGACGGCATCGCCGTTCCGATCCTGAACAGTGAAGCTCTCCAACCAATCCTGGACAGAGCGATCAGCAGCGGCATTCCAGTTGTCGCCTTTAATATTCCCGATTCACGGCCCCAAGGCCAACGGATACGCTATCTCACCTATGTGGGGGGAGATGAATATCTCACCGGCCTCAAGCTTGGAGAGCATGTGGTCGAGTTAGCCAACGCCGGAAAAGTTCCAAAACCAACCAAAGTAATGTGCGCTAACCACGATCCCACCCACCAGGGCCTGAAGGCGCGTTGCCGGGGGATGACGGATGCTATGAAAAAAATTGGTGTCAGTGTCGATGAACTTAGCATCGGTGCCGATCCAGCCCGTGCGCGCAGCATCATGCAGTCCTACCTCGGCACCCATAAGGATGTGAATTACATTTTCTGTGTTGCCTCGTGGTCCTCCCCATGGGCATACAGCGTGGCGGACCAGATGGGATTGAAACCAAAACTTGCTGACAAAGGGATGACGATCGTGACGGTTGACGACAGCCCGGATGCTCTTGAAGGCATAAAAGAAGGAAAAGTCCTCGAAACCAACAGTCAAGGTTTCTGGCTGCAGGGTTATCTCCCGATGGAAGTTCTTTACTTCTATAAGAAGATGGGAATGTACCCCCTGACCGACGTCATTACCGGACCGATTGTCATCGATCAGAGTAATGTTGATAAATGGATAACGTTCGTCAAAAACATCGTCGGGGAAGACGGCTACAAAAAGCAGAACACCTGGTGAGCGAACAGCAGGTGCGACCGTTGAGGTAAGACGACTGAGGAGTCGAGGAATCGATGTCGATCTAAGGAGGCCAAATGCGGAAATTACTTAGACGTACCGATATCGGGATAATCATCGGCTGCATTTTCGTATTCGCTCTGTTCAGCCTGTGGAATCCCGAACAATGGTTCAATTGGAGCACCATAAGCAACATTGGCCAGTACACAGCGATCCTGGGCCTCCTGGCGATCGGACAGACGTTTGTCATTCTCATTCGCGAAATTGATCTCTCAGTCGGCTCCGTTTACGGAATCGTGGGGATCACCTTCGCCGGCTTGGAGAATAGTAATATTAGCGTCCTTGTCGCATTCATCTTGGCAATGCTTTTAGCGCTACTGATCGGCCTGGTAAATGCCGTCTTCGTAATCCGCGGGAAGCTCTCCTCGATGATTGTGACGCTGGGAGGGCTGTTTTTTTATCGCGGTCTGGTTTATGTGACGACCCATGGCGCGATCACCGGGGTACCGCAAGCCGCCCGGGAGAACTGGCTCGCGCAACTCTTTGGTGGCCACTGGCTCCGGATTGAGAATGGGTTCTTGCTGCTCCTGCTCCTCGGTTTTCTTTGCGCTGTTACCCTTTATCAGACGCGATTTGGAAACCATTTGCTCGCCTTAGGCGGGGACCCGGCGAGCGCAGAGTCTCAGGGCGTTCCGGTAGACCGGGTAAGAACCTTGGCGTTCTGCCTTTGTTCGTTCTTCGCGGGATTGTCGGCGATTGTGACCCTCACCAATGAACCTGAGACCAATGTTTCCCTGGGTACCGGGATGGAACTGGAATCGATTGCCGCCGTAGTCGTGGGCGGAACTCTGCTTACTGGCGGGAGAGGGACCATTCTTGGCACCATCCTAGGCGCGTTCTTCTTTACCGCAGTTCGCTCCGAAATGATCGCGCTGGGCGCCCCGCCCTCGTGGTATATCTCCTTCGTCGGGATCGCCCTTCTCGTCGTTGTGACTATTAATACCCTCTTGGCAAAGAGGCTAAAATCCACCTGATAACGTTTCTCTCGTGCGAGACAATAAGGATTGAAACATATGGCGACAACAGACGGGACCACTGACTCGAGACAGCCACTCATCAGCATTAGGAATGTTTGCCTTTCCTATGGAAACTTCCAGGCGCTTACCGATGTCAGTGTTGATTTTTATCAAGGAGAGATGGTTGGTCTGGTGGGAGATAATGGAGCAGGCAAGACCACTTTGATTCGAATTATCTCAGGCATTATTCCCCCTACCTCTGGTGAAGTCTATTTTGATGGGGAAAGAATCACGAAGTTTTATCCCAAGAAAGCCATTGATCTAGGGCTGGAATGCATCCAGCAAACGATCGGAATATGCGACAACCTATCCGTTGGACGTAATTATTTTCTGGGGCGAGAACCGACCAAGCGCTTCTTTGGTGTGCCATTTCTTGACAAGAAAAAGATCCGCGATGCCAGCGCGAAGGTGGTCCATGACTTCGGGTTGCGGGACACTGTTGATGTGGATGATGAGATTGCGCTCCTGTCAGGGGGCGAAAAGCAAACCTTTAAAATCGCGCGAGCGGTCACTTTCCGCAATCGCGTTATTATCATGGATGAACCTACCAATCATCTTTCGGTGCGCGAACGGGCTCATGTCAATGAGTTGGCTGTGCAGTTGAAACAGCAGGGGCTGCTCGTGATTTACATCACCCACGATATTTTCCAAATTCATCGAATTGCTGATCGGATCGTTATTATGGAGAATGGTCGCAAGGTTACGGATGTTCCACGAGATGCGATGAGCGCTGAAGCATTGGAGGGAATCATCCGGGATGGTGGCCGGGCGCCTGCGAAAGGACCGAAACCTTCATGAGGCAGTTCATCGGGAGTATTGTACGCAGACACCCGGAAGGGGTCACAATCAGCATGGTGGTCCTGATTTCTTTAGCCTTCGCAGTCATAACCCAGGGTAGCTGGCTATCGGTTGGCAACATGCAATCGTTATCACAGCTCACGGCGGTGTTAGCGGTTATGGCGTTCGGAGAAGCAATCGTAATCGCGACGGGCGAAATCGACATATCTGTTGGTTCAGTCTCTGGAATTGGCGCCCTAGCGTTTCTCGGGCTAGCTCCTGTCGTGGGCAGTGGCCTTGCGCTCCTCGGCGCCCTCGCCTGCGGAATCCTTATCGGCGCGATGAACGGTGTTTTTGTCGCGTTGCTCGGCCTACCATCCCTGCTTGTAACTCTGGGTACGCTCTTTCTCTTTCAGGGTGTTGGTTATGCCGTCACCTCTGGTTTTTCTTTTGCCGCGACTGACTCAGTTCGGCAGCAGTGGATCTATAACGCTGTCGGAAACAGCGGTGTCGCCGGGGTCAACGCCGGGGTAATTTGGGCACTAGTTGTCCTCGTCGTGCTTCAACTGGTGGTTTTCGAAACCCCGGTAGGAAATCGCATCCTCGCTGTCGGTGGCGATGCCGCCTCGAGCTTTTCCCGAGGCGTAAACGTTACCAAAATAAAATTTGGAGTATTTGTCGTCAGCGGACTGCTCGCGGCGTTTGCCGGTGTGTTAGATGCCGCTTTTATTGGTTACGCCGACGGCAGTTTCGGCGCAACGATGGAGCTTTCCGCGATCGCTGCCGCAGTGCTAGGCGGATGTCATTTAACCGGCGGCCGAATTTCTCTGATCGGTACACTCTTCGGCGCCTTTGTCCTCCGCGGCATCCAGAGTTTTCTTATCCTGCTCGGCGTCCAACCCCAATGGTACATTCTCGTTGTCGGGCTCATTGTTGTGCTCGCGAGCCTAGCGGATCGAACTTTGACGAGATTTGCAACCAAACAATGAGGTGCGAGAACAATAATGAATCGGATCGATCGCCGTCGTTTTGCGGTAGCCCAGCGCGTGATTCGCGCAATGTCAGAGTACCTCAGATATTCTCAAGATGGCTTGTACAGAAACTTATGACCAACTTGATCAACTCCCCATAAAATAGTCGCAAAAAATGGAAGAGAACAACACATCCAAGACGTTAGTTTATCCAAGAGCAGTGAACCATGTAGGTGCTGGTGTAGCCGACATCGAACGCGCCATCCGCTGGTACCGGGAAGTGCTCGGTTTTACCCTTCTTAAGGGTCCCACGGAAGTGCCCGCCGGATCGGGTTACCGAGCCAATGAAGCACGTGATGTTCTTGGTCAAGATTTCAACGCTATGCTCCTGGCGCACATGGTTTCGGCCAACGGCATAGGAATCGAACTTTTTCAGCTTCTTGATCCGCCTCATGACAGGCGTGAGCCTTCATTAGAGTATTGGAAGAGCGGATTCTTTCATATCTGCGTTACTGATCCGAACATTGAAGAACTAGCAACGCGCATAGCGGCTTCCGGTGGTCGTCAGCGTTCCAAGATATGGCGGATTAACCCGGAGACCGAAGTCTATCGATTGTGTTACTGCGAGGATCCTTTTGGAAATATAATCGAGATTTATACTCATAACTACGAAACGATGTACGGTGGAATCCAGCTAGAAAGGCCTCCAAAAACTTAGGCGTGAGTGAACGATTTTGCGTGGGTGAAGTGAGCGTTAACCCGAACTTTACCTAACAAGGGAGGAAGACAATAGAGCGTAAACGACCGCCACTAACGACTAGCGCATGGCGATAACTCGTAAGGAAACGATTATGAAGAACGATAGAATTAGGGCAGCGTTAATTGGTGCAGGGCGGATCGGTCAGGAACATGCTAGAAATCTAGTCTCATTGCCACACGTAGAAGTGGCGATCGTTTGCGATCCTCGGCTTGAGGCCGCAAAGATGCTTCTTCCTGTGGTCCGAGCGGAAAAGGTGACTGACTCAACGGATGAAGTTCTAAGTCGCAGTGACATCGATAGTGTAATCATATGCACTCCCACAGATACCCACGCCGCTTTGATCGAAGCGGCAGCAGAAGCAGGGAAGGCAATTTTTTGCGAGAAACCGGTAGCTCTGGAATTGGGACGCACACAAAAGGCGCTTGCCAAAGTTGCAGAGAAGGGGGTTCCATTCCAAATCGGGTTTCAGCGCCGCTTTGACACAGGATACGCGGAGGCTAAGCGTCGCATTGAAGAGAGTGAGCTCGGGAGATTGGATCAATTTCGCACTGTCGGCCGGGACCCAGGTCCGCCGCCAAGGGAATATTTGGAGAAGTGCGGTGGTCTGTTTTTGGATCAAGCGATCCATGAGTTCGACATCGCCAGATTTTTAATGGGCGACGTCACCGAGGTAAGCGCGTGGGGCACTGTTAGATTTCACCCTGACGCCCAAGAATTGGGAGACGTTGATACTGCTACGACGTTCTTGCGGTTTTCCAGCGGAGCATTGGGAGTCGTGGAAAACTCAAGGCAAGCCGTGTACGGCTACGACATTGTCACGGAAGTGTTTGGGGAAAATGGTAAACTGGTTGTTCAGGCTGAGCCAAAGACTCCGCTGCGCCACTATCACAAGGACGGATATAAGCTGGACCATTACCATTTCTTTATGGATCGTTTTGGCCCTGCTTTTCGCGCTGAGTTAGAAGGGTTTTTCAATGCGATCGCAAATGGCAATCCGCCTAGCCCTGGATCTAAAGATGCCTTGGAATCTCTTAAGATCGCTCTGGCAGCTACGCGGAGTTTAAAGGAAAGCAGATCGGTAAAACTGACGGAGATTGAGGAAATAAATTCGAATGAGCAACGGTGAAGACTACAGCGAACTAGTAGAGTTAGCACGCCGAGGGCGTTGGCTAGCGATAAGTACGGTTGCCAAGAGCGGGGCGGGGCACGTGGGTGGACCGTTCTCGGCGATGGACATATTGATTGCCCTTTATTTTCGAGTGTTGCGGGTTGATCCGCAAAATCCCCAGTGGCCGGCTCGAGACCGGTTTATTCTTTCGAAGGGGCACTCGTCGATTGGCCTGTATGTAGTTATGGCTTTGCGAGGTTTTTTGCCGATTGAAGAACTCAAGACCTTCGACAAAGGCAACTCGCGGCTTCAGGGTCATCCAGACGTGACTAAACTGCCTGGTTTAGACACTTCAACAGGGTCACTTGGTCAGGGTTTGTCGGTGGGTCTGGGAATGGCACTGGGCGCGCGACTGCGGGGCGAGAAGTTTCACACTTTCGTTATGATCGGAGATGGCGAACTCCAAGAGGGCATGATTTGGGAGGCATTGGACGTCGCCCCGCGATATAAGCTGGGAAATCTTACCGCGATTCTGGACTTGAATGGGCTGCAACAGTTCGGTTGGGTGCTTGCAATTAACGAGGAGCATCGTGGCGATCGGAAGGATCCGTGGCCTGGGATTGATCTGCGGGGAATTTTCGAGCGGCTTGGTTGGCGCTGTCTTGAAATCAATGGGCACGACTTTTCGCAGATTATACCGGCTCTCGAGAGCTCCAAAGCATCAGGGGATTCTGATCAACCCACGATGATAATAGCACATACCGTCAAAGGCAAAGGAGTGCGGTTCACAGAAGGCAAGCACGAATGGCACTCCAAGGTCGCTACCAAAGAGGAACTGAAAATCATTGCCGAAGAACTTGGCATCCAGGAGGCGCTAGTATGAAGGCCATGCGCGATGTATGGGGAGACACGTTGGTTGAGTTGGGTAACACGAATCCGAACGTGCTGGTCTTGGACGCAGATTTAGCCAACTCAACGAAGGCGGACAAATTTGCAAAGGCCCATCCAGAGCGATTTCTTCAGATGGGCATTGCCGAACAAAACTTTGTCGGCGCCGCCGTGGGTCTGGCCTCTGTGGGTTATATACCGTGGCTTTCGAGCTTCGCGGTCTTCTTCACTCACCGGGCGCTCGACCCGATTCGCATGTTAGTAGCCCAAACGAACGCCAACGTAAAGCTTGGTGCGGCTTACGCAGGTGTCCTAACCGGACTTACGGGCAAAACGCATCAAGACGTCGAGGACCTGGCCATCATGCGCTCGATGCCGGAGATGACCGTGCTGGCGCCGGCCGATCGGGTGGAGTGCGAGGCGGCCATGCGTTGGGCCACCGACTACCGAGGCCCGGTGTACCTGAGGTTAGCCCGGGACGTTTGTTCGGACGTTTTCGATTCCGATTATCAGTTTACCCCTGGCAAGACGTACTCCCTCAAGGAAGGCAGGGACGTGCTCCTAGTGTCGACCGGCCCACAGAGCTCCCGCTGCAAGGAAGCGGCGCAACTGCTCGAGTCGGAGGGGATCTCGGCGGGGGTGCTGCACGTGCCGTCGATCAAACCGCTGAACTTTGAGGAGCTCATCCGGGCCTGCGAACCGTTTAGTCTGGTGGTGACGGTCGAAGAGCACAACATCCACGGTGGCCTGGGCGCTTTGGTGGCCGAAATTCTGTCCGAACATTCGCCCCGAAGGGTGATTCGCTTTGGCATCGAGGATCGTTGGGGCGAGTCGGCGCCCAACGAATATTTGCTGGATCTGTTTCAACTTTCCCCGGCTCGGCTCAGCGAACGCGTTAAGCAAGCCGTCCAGGGTGCAAAATGAATGAGCCGCGGCTCGGGATGCCGCTGCGATGCATCGGGGTCTTCGGACTGGCCGCGGAACATATGGATGGTGATTGAAGCTATTGGCCGACGGCTTCGGCTGGCCGTCGTCGGTGGCGGCCCCGGCTCCATAATTGGCGAGGTTCATCGTACCGGTGCGCGTCTTGACGGTTTCTACGACATTGTCGCTTCCGCTCTTTCATCTGACCCGGAGCGGTCTCGTCGAACAGGCCGTGCTATCGGAGTGTCCGAGGAACGCGCCTATCCATCTTGGCGCGAACTGATCGAAAGCGAGGCAAAGCGCAAAGATCGTGTCGATGTCATCGCCGTGATGACGCCGAATGACAGCCACTACAAGATCTGCACATTAGCTTTGGATTTTGGATTCCACGTCGTTTGCGACAAGCCGCTGACGACGGACCTGACGTCGGCTGTTAGCCTAGCGGATAAGGTTAAGGCGACCGGACTCGAGTTCTGCCTCACGCACTGCTACACTGCATATCCGATGGTGCGCCAAGCCCGAGCCATGATCCGCGCCGGCGCGATCGGCTCCATCCGCCAGCTTCATCTTCAATACGTTCAGGGGTACCTCGCCTCTGAGGATGTGCCCCCTGGATGGCGACTTGACCCGGCGCGCGTCGGTGGCTCGATGATCCTGATTGACATTGGGACTCATGCTCATCATTTGGGCGCTTACGTAACAGGGCTTGATCTCGAAAGCCTGTGCGCGGACGTAGGGCATGTCGTTCCTGGCCGTAATGTGGACGACTACGTTTCGATGCTACTTCGGTATTCAAATGGTGCACGAGGCTCCATGTGGGTCACCAACGCGGCCAGTGGCGCCGAACACGGGTTGTGTTTCCGTATTTTTGGCGAGACTGGAGGCCTCGAATGGTATCAAGAGGAGCCAAATCGATTGGTCCACCGCAAAAGAGACGGCCTCGAGGAGATTATTACGCGACGCCAGGATTTGCTTGTCAGCGAAGACGCCAGACGGGTGACACGCGTTCAAATTGGTCATCCCGAAGGCTACATTGAGGGGGATGCTAACCTTTACTCGGATTTTGCGAGGGCCGTAGTTGCAAGAATGCGGGGCAAGCCGCGGGATCAGATCGATCGGCCTTTTCCGACTGTCGAAGATGGTGTTAAGGGCTTAGCCTTTGTCCAAGCCGCAACGCAAAGTTCCGCCATGCGAGCATGGAAATCCGTCGAAGTGCCGTCAACCTAGCTAGCTTTTTTTGAAGAGAGAGTTTGAACAGGTTGTCTTGAATTTCTGTATTCAAAGCCAGCTGTTAAATAGACGCGAAAGCGTCTATTTTAACAGCCATCTAGCTCGCAATCAGCGGCCCATCCCCGTCCAGCGTACGGGTTTTCCGGGCTAGGCGACTTCTCAAAAAACCGGCGCTAACGTCCACGGTTCCTATGTAGGTTTAAAGTTCTGCTTGGGGAGACCGACTGTGGTGCCCCATCTACAGACGTCGTGCCCTTGCCATCGCGATCGAAGTCCGCTCTCGCAACATCCACCACACGAAGGGTCGCACCGGCCGCCTCGAGCACCTTCGCTTTGTTCTTGGAGAGGTGACTATCCGTGATGGTCAAATCGACATCGTGCAGATGCGCAAACCTAGTAAGGCATTGGTCGCCGTACTTGGAGGAATCTACCAGGACATAAATCTCCTCAGAAACTCGCATGATCGCCTCCTTGATCTGCGCATCGTCAGGATTTGGCGTAGTGTGGCCATTTTCGGCCGTAAAGCCTGAGCTACCAAGGAACGCCTTGTCTGCTCGATATCGATCGAGGACGGCCAGCGTCTCCCGCCCCAGCAATGCCAGACTCTTGTTTCTAACCATGCCGCCCAACAAGAGAATGTCATAACCGGCGCTAGATAACTCAAGGGCCACTGGAACGGAACAGGTGATGATAAAGGCAGATTTTACCTGCTGCTTCAAAAGCTGGGCCAAGGCTAACGTAGTGGTTCCGGCGTCGAGGATGATGGTGTCCCCATCCTTAACGTAATCTAATGCCGCAGCCGCGATGGCGCGCTTTTCGCGCCGGTGCAGGCCAGCACGCTCCAGAAAGGACTTATTAAACCGACTGCGATGAGAGAAGACTGCTCCACCAAAAGTGCGCTGTAGCAAGCCTTCACGTTCCAGGTCGTCTAAATCCTTTCGGATCGTGACGACACTCACGGCGAATCGGTCCGCCAAGTCACCAACATCTAATGAGCCGGTTTCTTCAAGGAGGTTTAGGATCTGCTGACGTCGCGGGCCGGTTTTCACGAACTGAAAGCTCCTCTCATCAATTTGGTTAGCAAACTTAGCCTTGGGCTTCCCTATCAGTCAAGAATTGGCGGGACCTAATGCTCAAAGAACCACCAATCATTGGACCGTCCTTAACAAGATAAGAAAGAATTGAAGTTGACGGCACGGGGCTTATTTTATCTCTAATCGAAATGAAATAGAAAGTAACTTGCCTTCCCCCGGAACCGTTTTCAAGGCCAGGAGAAATCTCTTAATCGATGCAAAACGAATTTCGTTGTAGCGCTGCTATTCTGATTGATTCAGCGATACACGACTTCGACATCGCCCGCTTTTTCGTCGAGGAGGTCGCAAAGGTGCTAGGTTCGATCGGGATGTTGACCGGACCCCACCAGACGTCGGCCTGGGAGTCCGGATGTTTGACAACGCGCTTGTCCTTAGGCGAGCGGCCGGTCTTGACACCAGAGCAGGCCGCCAACGCGCCGTTATCGACGATGCTGGCCTCCCGCTCATAGAGAGCGCCTAAGGGAAGGTTACGGTGGACTTGAGCTACTGTGATGCCCGTGGTCCCGCAAATTGAACGAATCGGCCATGGGCGGAGTATCACAGGCGAAGTTTGGAAGGATTAGGTGCGCAGAGGATTTTATCGGGCGGAATAGTAACCGATAACAAATCAGATCGAAGTCTTGCGCCGCCGCTCAGCGCGGCGTTCAACTGGATTCGTAGTTTAGTTTGGCGGTAAAATCAAATGCCTGGTCCCCTGGTCGTCGCATTCGGTTCAGCTGCATAAGAGAAAAAAAACGGCAGGCTCGCCGCCGCCCCAGGGGAAGCGTTCCTACTTAGCTAACCTTGAGCAAAAATGGTCATTCATGAACTCGGCCTCCGTTAAATCGAGCTCGAACTTTTCAAGGGAATTTCGATCGGGTTGCCTTCCCAGTTACTGCTCACCCAGTCGTAATTAGGATCGTTTACCGCGGAAATCTTGCGTACATCACCGGCCAGGAAGTTAAGGTAGTAAGCGTTTGTACCTGGCGCTTTCACGACCGGATGGTAACCCTCGTGGATCAGGACCACGTCTCCATCGTGGACGGGAATGGCAACGTCCAGATCCGTGTCTCGCGTATAAATGCGTTGAATGGCAAACCCGTTCTCCGGCAGAAATCTGTAATAGTAAGTTTCCTCGTGATAGGAGGAGTTATCTCGAGTGTCGTGGCGATGAGGCGGGAAGCTTGACCAGTTGCCGCTCGGCGTGTGAATTTCGTAAACTACCAGTCGTTCAGTCAGCTCATCTGAGTCCGCCAAGGCACTCACGCTCCGCTTGGCGTTGGCACCGCCACGGATGCCAGTCGGGATCTGATTCCGGCGGATGATCCTGGCCGGGAGCTTTCCGTCTGCCGGTGCGCCGCCTATGGCAACCTCAAACATTTCAACCGCTTCGATCCGATACGTTGTTCGCGGCGGCAGATAGGCAATGTCGGCTAGAGTCCGGAAGAGGTCTTCGCGATATAACTCGTGGGTTTCGCAGTTAAAGGTTATTTTCGCACGCCCAACCAACGGTACGATAACGATTTCTTCGCCGGACGTGTCGGCATCCATCTTTTCCCCCGGAGCAAGCCGGGCCACTTTGAAAGAAATGTACTTCCACTGGGCGGTTTCCGGCCGAACGTCGAGCAAAAATTGACTATTTTGATTGGGGCGATAGTTCCGTTTCACAATTCTATTCTCTCCATTGAGTTTAAAGCTGATTTATTAGCGGAGGTAGCTGCTCTCCCCGCGCGAACGGCGTTCCAAGGCGGGGTTTGAATCTCCCACCCTGGCGGAGAGCCACTCCCACTTGTGGGTTCCCAAACCACCGCCTGCGCCGGGGCGAGATTTTCAAGCTCACCATAGTCCTCGTTTTTACTCTTCTAATTTTTTCTTTGTTAGGCACTCTCGCCCCACCCTGTACGAACCGGAAGCATCCTGGCTATTGCCGAGGGTTGCGATCGCGATCTTTATTGCAAAAAAACTCGACCATTCGCGCAGATCCCGCCTTTTGCATTTCCACACGTGGCTAAACAGTTGTTTTCGATGGGAGCTTGTTTCCCGCACCGTCACGAAGTGCCAACCCGCTCATTGTAACCGCGCCGCCCTCCGAGCAGAATCGACTTGCTCATAATAGCGCTAAGCTTAGCAGCAACGGCTAACCAGGATCTTCGGAACAGATCAATTATGGCACGCATTGCCTGCGCATACTCAAGGGAAACGCGCAATAACATCAAACTTGCTAATACCTTTCCTTTGAGAATGAAATAGCAACATATTGCCTTGTCAAAATAAAAATGTCGCCGTATCGTGGAATATCTTTCTTGTGATAAGAAAATAGAATATTTGGATCCCCAAATAGAGCGTCCGACCACTCGACTGCTCAAGTTCATTGACCGCAACCCTAGCAGCTGCCCATCCCAAAAAGCGTAACTCCCTTATCTTCCGTGACTACGAGATTTTCTTAGCAGGACCCGGATCCGTTCCGCCAACAGGCCTACGTTGGCGGGCAGTGGTGCGATGCCGATGACGGTGCCATCACCGAAGTAAACAATCCTGCGACCGGCGAAATTCTGGGTAACGTACCCCGCATGGGCCGCGCCGAAACCCGGCAAGCGATCGAAGCGGCAAAACGCGCCTGGGCCGATTGGCGGCGCCGGCCGGCCAAGGAGCGCAGCGTGGTCCTACGCAAATGGCACGACTTGATGTTGGCGAACGTCGAAGATTTGGGAAAATTTAATGGCGGTCGAACAAGGCAAACCACTCGCGGAAGCAAAAGGTGAAGTTGCCTATGCCGCCGCATTTATTGAATGATTCGCCGAAGAAGCGAAGCGGGTCTACGGCGACACCATTCCTTCACCTTGGAACGATCGCCGTGTGGTCGTCATCAAGGAACCGATCGGCGTGTGTGCGGCCATCACCCCCTGGAATTTTCCAGCGGCGATGATCACGCGGAAACTCGGGCCGGCACTAGCCGCGGGCTGCACCTTTGTCGTCAAACCAGCCGAAGCCACGCCCTTTTCAGCTCTTGCGCTGCCGTCTTGGCGGAGCGAGCCCGTGTTGCTCCCGGGGTCTTTAGCGTACTCACCGGGCTCATTTAATACCCTTGCCTTTGGAGAGATCAAACCGCACAGCGGTTCCCTCAAGGACGGCCGGCTTGACTTGGTCTATCATCAAAACCCCGGCTTTAACATCGGAGATCCGTTTCCGCTTTGGACTCTCCATTGATGGAGATGAAAAGAAGAATCAAAGGATATCCCGCCGCCCATCAATTGCACGAGTATTCCAATGAGAACATGTAAGTTCGGATGCTTCGGCTTCTGGAGCTTTCAGCTCCACAATTGCGGCAAACAACGTAATAGTTGGGATTCGCTTCCTTAACCTTTATCACAGATGAACCGCAAAACGGGCACGGCTTCAGCGTTTGCTCGGCTATGGGTTAATTGGCGGTTCTTCCTCGGGAGCCGGACAACCTCGCCTTCGCCGCCGCTTGATCTTGCTCCGCTTGTGCTTCCTCCCGGCGCCAGAGCACTAACTTATACTCCCATTGCTTTCGAGTCGCTCCGGTCGAATTCTTGATCTCGTATTCAATCCTCTGCTTCTCCGCCGCCAGTGCACTCTGTTTAGCCTTCCACTCCGTCTGCAACAACGCGTATTCTGCCTTAGTCTTCGCCGGATCCGGTGTAGCTGACGGAGAAGCTGCAACGGCGTACGCTTTGGAAGGCTCCGCTTTCGCCGACGCTTCCGCTTGCTCTTTCTTCAGACGCCAGAGCGCTAGCTTATATTTCCATTGCTCTCGAGTCACTCCTGTGGAATTCGCGATCTCGTACTGGATCCTCTGTTTTTCTGCGGCCAGGGCGTTCTCCTTAGCTTTCCACTCCGTCTCTAACAACGCCTTGGCTTTCGCCGGATCCGGAGTGACTGACGGAGAGGGCTCAGCCAGAGCCAGCCTAGATGTACTCCGCGGAGGTATCTGAGACGCCTTCGGCTGCGGACTCGCTTGGACGCTCACTCTCGGACTCGGGGGGCCGCCAGTCAGCGGTAACGCCGAGGGCGGCTCCTGCCACACCGTTAATTGTGGACTTGGCTTCGGCTTTGGGCTTGCCTTTACCGGCGGGGCCGTTGGCGAAGTCGAGGCTTTCGCTGGACTCGCGCTCACGGTTGGACTCGGACCGCTCGTCACCGTCTCAGGGCTCGCGCCAGTGAAATGAATCTCTACAGTCGCACGTTGGCCCTCGGCTACATCCACACTTCGCCTTTTGTCCGGTGCGTTGGTCGCGGTGATAAAGACTTTGTGGGTGCTAGGCGTAAGAAAAACCAGCGCCGGTGGATGGCCAAAATTCGTGCTGTCGATGGTTAGCGCAGCGTCTGCGCGATCGCTGCTCACAATCAGTGTGCCGTAAGAATGCTTGAAATGGAACGCCACTACTTGGGCATCGTCGGGAGTCAACGTTTGAACAACCGGTGCCAGGGTGCCGAAACGTGAGGTTACTTCAATTGGCCCAGGAGGCAGATCCGCAGTCAATGGCGTGGTACCCAACTGTTTCCCACCAGCAAAAATCGCGGATCCCGGTGGATCGCTCGTTAAGACGACCTCGCCGCCTTTACTGATAGTGGCGACATTGACAACGCTAAGGAGCAACGTGAGCCTCATACCTCCTAGAAAAACTATCGCTCCATTTCCGGACCACGCGGCACGCGTGGCTGGTGTTTTGCTGCTGGGACAAACATCTCCCTCATTTTTCGAGTGGCTGCTTTTCCAACGATCTTTCTGGCATCATCATAGCTAGCGACCATCCGCTCGATTTCCTCGCGGCTGTCGGATCTGGCTAATGGCTGACTCGCCTTTTTTCTGATTGTGTCGTACGCCACAAGACAGTAACCGCCGTTGTCTGCGTAATACGTGATGATTTTCTCGCCAACGAACTTATAAGATGTTCGGTCTTTCCTCATTCCCGGCACACTCATTTTGTGGTCCATGTGACTCATACTGATTTTGTTTCGTGTTTCTTCTTCGGGCGATTTCATGAGCCCGGTAACTGTTTCTCCAGGTCCTTTCTCCGCAGCGGGATCATATCTAGGCACTCCTAGTTTCTCTGCAACGACCCCTACCAACGCGTAAAAGCCACCGACGTTATTGGCGTAATCCCAATCGGCTTTCGAAATGCCTAACCGTTGGCATGCGATTTCAAAACCTAGGGTACCGCCTTGGTGATGCTCAAAGACTTGACAGATGTCGGTCTGATCTTGGCATTCAACCAGAGCCGCTACCAATTGTCCAACCGTCGTAGTTCGATAGACATGTTGTTCAACGGCTTGACGATTCATACCTCTCTTGCCAAGTCACACCGATTTCGTCTCCGATCATATGCGATCGTCCCACGTACTGGTTGGCCTTTGTCCGCCAGGAAATGCGTCACAATCGCGTCACCCAAAGCGTCTAAGGCTGCCTCTTGCAGCGGCCGCGCTCCGAACTGCTCAGACCACCCCTCGCGAAGTATATATTCCAGCACACTCGGGCTGACGGTGACATCGTGCCCAAGATCGCGCACTATCTCCAAGCAACCGTTGAGATGCAGCTTAGCAATCTCTGTTACCACATCGTCAGCCAGCCGATTGAACACACACACTTTATTGAAACGCGCGTAAATCTCCGGCCGCATATCCTGTGTCGCGGCCTGAATCGTGCGGCGCACCAGTGTCTCACGATCGCGCGTACGGCTCTCCATGAGCATTTCCGAGCCGATGTTACTGGTCGCTATGACGGCGTACCCCGTGAGATCAAGCGTTCTACCAGAAGCCGTCGTGAACCGTGCCGCGCTCAAAATTTGCAGCAGCAGGTCCAGAATCAGCCGATGCGCTTTTTCAATCTCGTCGAACAGGATCATGCCTGTTCCCCTAGTCCGCGCATGATAAAGCCCGAGTACTCCGTCCTCGGCGATGTTGGCGCCACGCAGGATGTCAATCGAATCGATTGTCATGTACTCACTCATATCGAGCCGGATCAATTGCTCTCGTGTGCCAAACAACCGATGAGTTAACAGCTCGGCAGTCTCGGTCTTGCCCACTCCCGTTGGCCCAAGAAACAACATCGATGCAATCGGACGGTTCGGTAACCGGATCCCGCAAAATGCTCGCTGCACCAGGCGCGTAATGTCCCCAACTACTTCCTCTTGCCCGAGAATCCGCGATCCGAGGTAGGAGTCCAGACCCCTCAGCCGTTCGATCGTTTCCGTATCCGGGATTCTCATTGGGTTGGTGTGCCTGCCGGCGTTGGACCATTTGGCCGATTCAATACGCCGGCCAGAGCTGCCGCACCGAACGCTTTCAACTCCGCGTAGCGGTCAGTGTAAAGAATGTCACCCTGCAACCCGGCCGATCCATCCTCGACTCCGTATTGCTGCAGCTCCGGATCCGCTTCCCTATTGCAGGCCACTCCTTGCAGCTCGTATTCCAACTGATCCGGGAAGGTCAATGACCAGGTGCCTTTGACTTCGATCCGGTCACGCATCCGGCCATACCCGGTAAAGCAATTTACCAGCGTGCCCGCAGGAATGCTCAAGTGACTAACACCATTATTACGATCGTAAACGTCCCGAATCACTTCGCCCACAACCGGCGTATCGATATGACTCGATTCGATTGTGTTGACCAACTCGCACGGGATGAAGATCCCGCGCGGCAACCAGATCTGCGCCGGCCGCTTCTGCACCGGTGCTGGTGTCGGCGTTGGCGTAGCAGCCGACACATAAAAATTTACCAAAGTGGGTAATTGTGGAGTCGGCGCCGGCGCATTCCCAATAGCTGTACTTTTTGGTGTTAGCGCTGACTGCTCCATGGACTGGATCGGAACAACTTTCTTATTCTGCACCACCACTTCTTGTGGCACCTGATCTGGCGGCACCGTCGCGCCGGGCTTGACCGTCCCTAACTCGCGCTGAACGCCGGGATTGGTCGATTGCGTCTTCGTACGTCGCTCGTTGATGTACCATCCGACAAGCAGAGCAGCCACAATGAGAGGCAAAATCACCCCGGGAGGACGCGTCAAAAAGCGGATCAACTTTTGTATCATAGCAATCTTTAAGGACCGGTTTGTGTCCGTGGAATCACTTGTTTACCTTCAGGCCGGGGAACTTTGAACCGCGGCGGTAAGCCGCGCCCGGTCTCTTCGCCTTGGTACCGATTCGCAGTTTCGCTCATCGGCGCCGGCAAAATAATCCGAAACTCGTTCTGTACCGAGAGATGGGCCCGACTTGCATCCCAATCCCCTTGCAACACCACTGCTATCGGTACCGTCTTTTCAGCCGGGATCGGCTGCGCCACATCGACCAACTTCGCGGGGTGCACTTCGTTCACCACCCGAACGGTCGTTGACCGGCCATCAAAGTAGAGCGGTTTACCTAGCTTGTTTTGTACCGTGCCCTCCAGCACGACAATATCCGAATCCGAAAACCGATGAATGGTCGTTACCGTCGTGATCGCCCACTCCGACTCGGATGTATAGTTCGCCGCGCGGCTGCTGTAATCCTTATACAGATCGGGATACGTCTTGAGCAGTAATTCTGCATCGCGGGCGCGCCGCAAGTAACCAACTAACAATTCCGGATCATATTTGAGCCGATTGGCGCGCACATCGTTTTCAGTCACCTCCTGAGCCCGCGCCGCCTGCGGATCATCCTTGACGTAGGTAATCGCAATATCCGGCTCGGGTCCGGCCTGCACGTCAAAAACATAGAGCCGGCCATCCAATAACACTGTCATCATCACTTTGGCCGTCGCGTTGAGCGCGTGCAGGACCATCACCGGCGAATTTTCCGGGTGATCCATTTGCACTACGCCCTGGGTCGGTGCCTCATTGTTCTGTTTGATCTGGCTGACTAGCCCCAGGCCAAACGTGCCCCCGACCGGGCTCGGAAATAGTAACGTCGTGGCGGACATTCGGATGAATCGTTAGGTGCATCGGCTGCTCAGGGTTCAATACACGCGTCTCGATAGGCTGCGCTAAAGCCTCCGTTGATAGCAGCACTAACACCATTAATGTTCGGCGCATCACCTTCATTGCTGCTGATGGAACCGAATATCGTAAGCCACTACCACCAGCGGGTAGCGGCCGTTGTGCGCCATATCGCTGTTGACCGCCATCAAGGACACTACGCGTCGCAAGCTCCGCGTTCCTCCTTGACCCTCATCCCCGATTCCCTTCTGGCAGAAAAAACGCATTGTGGGTTTGACAACGCCGGCTCCATAGGAGCTATGGCG